>Ga0126335_1002852_pt1 | contig 10534 bp, 7 predicted proteins | sample OlaspJWI45metaG_FD_108409 | JGI IMG/M metagenome (GOLD analysis project Ga0126335, IMG submission 108409) | Marine gutless worms symbiont microbial communities from Oahu, Hawaii - Olavius sp. 1 OAHU.JWI-45 metaG | ecosystem: Host-associated > Annelida > Digestive system > Unclassified | place... | reverse complement strand
TTTTTGTCACACTGGGACCCTTACGCTGTGATTAGCCTAGAGGCGGTTGCCTACAGTTAGCCTAGTTCATATTGTAACACAGTGGAGTGGTTCTGGTGGGATTGAAGCCTGTCTCAGTGGCCAGCTGGCTTCCTTCAGTGCTTTGACGCTGTTGGTTGGGTCATCTGGCCTGTAAAAATCGTCCCCAAAATGACCTATAAAGTGTCGAGTGGGACGTTAAACTTCTGCTCACCCACTCACTTTGTCAAATTTTAACCGATTTGTCGAATTCTTTCACTGCTTAAAAGGGGAAGAAATTTCCAACAACGTTCACACAATACTGCTACACCTTAAATAATTATGTTGCTGCATTAGTGCATGTTAAATGAATTAGCTGTGATGTTGCATTGTTAACTAATTGTTTCTACTCACCGTATTGTTCTTGGAAAAAGAACATGTGTATTCTGCATCTTTCAGGACAGTTTTGAAATGTTTGATATTAACAAAAGCTGATCATTGTTTATTGATTCCAAACTGCTAGCGTGCTGTGTACAAAAATGCTTTCTTTTTAGAAACAATTATCCTATCGATGCTAAAGCCCTTTTGCAGGCATTGTTATTAAGGACCAATGAGCCTAGAAACAGGCACCGTAGGAAGTGCAGTTTGATAGATTGCACATACATACATAAGGTTGACTTAAAGCAACTTGTTGGTTATGTTAGATCGGGACTTGTACAATGGCAATATGTGCCAAGGAGATGCACAAACCAGTCTATGTGGTTGCTGAGAGCTTTAAGTTTACTCGAATATTTCCACTAAATCAGGACGATGTTCCTCGCGAGTTCAAGGTCTGTGGACTGTTTTATATACAACACATACACACAATATAGTGATGTTGATGGACCCCTTTTAGATTTCAGGCCTTAAACGTAAAGGTAATATACAGACATGTGATATTGCACCTGTTTGTGAGATCATCGCCCCAGAAGCACTCAGTTATTGCACACGTATCAAGGGATTTACCTTCCCTGCCGAAGCTGGTCACGATTTACCGACCCAGAAGGATGGAAGGCTGAGTTGGCCTTTAGTGTTAATTGTGTATGTATTGTTAGCAGCTGTTTCTATTACTGTCATTTTGGTATTTTGTGTTTCAGCCTTGTTGCAGTTACGAGTACATTTTGGTTGCGGGTTTTGCACCAATGAAGTAATTGGTCCAGAAGATTGCATCTGAAATATTTTGTTGAACCCTACTGTTGTTACTGCTAGTACACTGTACTTTCATTGAGATTGAAATCACATGAATGTTGTAAGTTACTCATAAACACTTCCAATGACTCAGTCTGTGCATGCCAAAGTGTGACATCGTCTAAACTGATCCTATGGCATTTCTGATGTGGAAAAGTTTCATTTATTTTTCGGACCTCTGAGTTCTGAGACTTAATGGTCTTGCATGTTGTGAGACTTAAGTGACATCAGGAAACAGTTGAAGGCTTAGCTGTTTCAATATTTATTTGCACAGTTGGAGATTTGTTGTTGTGAAATGCTTTCAGCTTTTGAAAACAGCCTGTGTTGCTTACAACGCTCTGTAACTTCTCTACTGTTTTTAAGTGTAATTTTGTATGCTGGTCAAGAATTTCATTACATTGGTGTGTAATTGTGTAGTACCGTGCGTCAAAGTTGGCGGGTGATGCCGACCTAACACAAGAACATCCGATGGTTGACTACACGCCACCTGCCTACCTGACTCTTCTCTTTACAGATCTTGGAATTCTCACACCTTCCGCTGTCAGCGACGAACTCATTAAACTCTATCTCTAGCTCATTGACTCACTGTGAGTGACTGGTGCTGTTAGGCTGCATCGAATCCATTAGATGTGACCTATTGCGATCGATGATCCCAGACGTCTGTCAGTCTGTCATGCGACTTCACTGTGCAAACATGGCTGAGTCGATCCAGGTCCAGCGTGGAGTGGAGACTCGTGGGACCGAAGGAACATTAAGAACATTGTATTTGATGCGACTCACAATTTCCTCTGGGGATTCAATGCAGCTTTCACGATATTACTTTGGCCACTTGTTAAAGTTTTCCCCACAAGATAAAAAAGAACAAATGCGAGTTCTTGTTAAGTTGGGAGTGTCAAGAAATATGCTATCACTGGCTGAGGCCCCCATCAGGAGTTGGGGAGGGTTTAGGATGGGGTTGGTTGGGCATTAGGGGTGTCGGTCAACCCCATCCTGTTCACCCAAAAAAAATACTGGGAGGAGCGGCGACACGACACCCCAAAATATTTTTCGTTAGTCATCAATAAGGCGCCCTGAAAATTTGGGCGCAGTTTTGACTTTTGATGTCTGTTGCCGAGTTATGAGTGAACAGTCACTCAAGGAGTCAATGTCTGAAAATGATTTGTTATTGTTTTAGTTTAAGACGAGCAAGAGATGGCGACGCCGTTGAGATAAGGGCCGGCGCAACTGTTTGGATAAACATAATAATTGAAGAAACTTTGTGAAGCCGCTGAGCTGAGTATGCATCAAGGGTTTTGTGCAAGTGTGTGCATATTCTCAGGGGCAGAATGGGGTTAATATGAGGACACGATATAGCACCTGTTAATGAAACTTCACTGCAGAAGCGTTCAGGTTTGGCACGCGTTGTGGAAGGATTTCTAAGTTATCTGCACACCCACATGCATTTCATCCGTGAGTGGAATGAGCAATACCCAGCCGAAACTGGTCCTCATTTACCAACCCTGGATGGATGGCAGACTGAGTTGGCCTAAGCGAGTGATCATTTTGCCCAAGACCGCTATCGCATTTGTCAGCTGTCCGAACCGTCACGCTTCACTGGGCAAGTGGGTGTAAGCAGCTAGCGCACATCTGCTGCCCGAAAGTGCAGTGATCAGGAGCTGAACCGTAGCGCAATATGACGCATTGAGTTGCTGGGTCGAGGCTATCCAACTACAAGAATTTCCTGAAATTAAGCACTAACAGCCGCCCTAAGCAAAACATTAAAAACGAAAGTGAAACACAAAATACCATATAAAACCTCAGCCCAGCTGCTGGATTTTTTTTACCTTAGCAGAAAGAAATGTTGAAAACAATGGCGGCGCTGCTATAAGCCTAGGTAGCCTACTGGGACAGGTGGACTTTGAGACACTTGGGTCTGGACCGGACAACAACTTATCAGAAAGATCTGTTTTAAAGACATTGAGACAAAATGAAAGGTGTCAAATTTGAGGGGAAAATGGTTGTCCTATACGAAGCATAGATCCATCACTATAGTCACTCACCGGAAGAGAAACTCGAGCTGACACGGTGACACCCACTTCGCAAAGCAATGAGATGCCGACAACAAGCAGCTAAAGCCCGGCTTCCATCACTACGACAATGCTATTTTGTCACTACAGTACAGTAGGCCTACATTTAATTTTAATTCAGGCAGCTAGGTCCATAAAGCACAAACAATCAAACACACATAAAGCACTAAAGCTACAACTACACTAAAATTCCTTACTCCAAAATAAGCAATTTCACGCGTGGAAGTGTTTCAAAGTCTGTGATCTTGGAATCATGTTTTTTCAGAGGTGTGCAATGACATGAAATATGTCACTCTGTCCTGTTCAGCTGGATGTTACATAATCCCAGTGCTGCAGCGTTTGGACTTGATCTTTGTGACATAGACCACGTTTAACCACCTGCTGCTCATTGGGCTATGTAGTCGAACCTTCGTTCTTAGAAACGTGTGTGTGTGCACCGTTGTGGGGTGCATAGCATGCAGCTCTCCGCATCTGGTGCGACATTTGTGCCGTTTTACGACTAGCACTCGAACGCAGTCTTTCAGAGTTTCAGTTGTTCTTAGATTCTGAATCATTTAGACCGATACTTCAGTATCTCATCTACATGTTTGTGTGACCCTGGTGTCACTGGCATATCTGTTGCGTTTATGTAACTTCCGCACCTGAAAATGTAACTAAATATGACTTTTCTGCATTGAACTTATGCTGAAAAATTTGAAATTATTTGCCACCAGCGGCCTCCTAGGGCCACCAGAATGCATCAAATTCATTTTGCGCCGAGGCTCCGCCCCGGACCACGCTGGGGTAGCTCACGACGCTCCCCCAAATTCCCTAGTCAGCTGGGGAGGGTGATATTTCCTCCCCATTTCCCTCCCCCTCAACGCCTTCGGCGTCTCGATCTCGGCGCTTTCGGCGCTATCGTTATAGGTCTCGGCGCCTCGTTTGCCCCTCCCAACTTAAATTTCGTTCCTGCGCACCTGCCAAGGGGAAGGGGTATGCAGCAGAGCTGAAGCCGTGAACGTCGTCGAATATTGTTATGGATGAGATCCGTCCTCTGACTTCCGACCCTCACTAGTATGGAAATCAGTCATAAAATTATATTTAAATTAAAGTCTGTCTTCAGAATGCATCAAAACGCGTTTGGCGGAATGGCTCCGCAAGGACCCCGCTGGGAGAGCTTACAGCGCTCCCACAGAACCCCCGCTGGAATTAAAGGAAAGGGCTCCCAGGGAGGGGAAAGAAAGGAAGGGGATAAAAGGAAAGAAGGGGAGGGAAAAGGTAGGAGACGGAAGGAACGGGAGGGAAGGGGCGTCTCGCCTGTAGCGTATACCCACCTCCATTTTTAGCACTACGCCACTGAGAATTGGTATTCCATTCAGTCGCTTATTTTAAGCCTGAAGTTTAGACTATTCTTGCCCCAGATATGTTGTCTATTAGGCCGAATCGAATGCATGAAAGGCGGACCATCTCGAATTTGCGACCAGTGATCCAGGTGCCGGCGTGCAGTGCAAAAACGGCTGAACGGATCGACGTCCTGTTTGGAGTGAAGACTCTTGGGAACCCAAGAGTGTTCGATGCGGGTTTTGCCAGATTACTTTGGCCGTTTTTTCTCGTATAGCAAGTTATCTATGGTGCGTCAACGCTGTTAGCTAAGGTTAGGCTTGCAGTCGCGAAATCGTTTATTAAAGCTTCAGTTTTGCTTTAAGCCCTACACAGTGGAGAAGTCAAACCCCAAGACCTCTCGAGGTATTTGCTCAAAACAATAGAAAACAAGATTCCCTTTCATTCTTTTCAATCACACAGGCTGACTGCTATGACCTTGATTCATGACCTTGGTACTTGATTTTGACCAAGATGTCATCAGATGTACCAGTGTATCAATCATTAAGTTCGTGTGTCAAGATAGGCTTATTGAAATTTATAGTCCAAACATTACACTGTTTTTGCTCTTGTGACCTTGACTTTGACCTTGGCCCAACGACCTTGATGTAGGCCTATGTCGGAAGATGTACCTGTATGCTGCATACCAAAAATGAACTTTCTATATCAAGGATTTTGACAGTTATCGTATGACATACATAGCCCAAACAAACATTCAGACTGAGACCGTCGCCTGCGATCGCAGTTAAGCGTCAGTAAAACAAGAAGCCAAAGTGCTTGGCAAAAGCTACACCGAATAACCCCGCACAGCGAAGCCGCGTGTTAGACAGACTGATAGACAGACAGCGAGATCATCGTTAACAATATAACAATAGTCTGCATCTCAAGCATTCGATGCAGCATAATAATTTGTTAATTCTGAGTGACATACATCATAAACCCCCAATATTAGCCTGCATCCAGGTTATACCTAAGCCTACACGATTTGTAGGCCAACGGGAGCCGTATCTAATTCAATGTAATAATGTAACAATAATTTTGGTGGCGGCCTAAATAGCCGCGGCTACGTCTAGGACCACTAGAGTGTTACAAGTTAACAACCAAGTAAACACTCTCCAACTGATAACAGTATATTTAGCAAAAATGCGCCAAATCAACAGATTTCAGTTTTGAAGTTTTGGAATTTCTCGGGGACAATGTTTAGACCCTTATAGAGCGCCATTATCCAGACCTCAGTCCATGCCGCAGGTCTAAAACTTCCTGCTTTACCGTTGTGTTCTCATAGCGCTTCATCTTATTTTGACGTCATTCAGCTGACGTCATGTACTGACGCTTGCTTCCAAGAGGTTTTCAGCCGATGAAGCCACGTTTACGCTGTTAGTAGTCTATACGTCGATGTCAGCCGAATAAATCAGATGCTGTGCCTACGGAACACGAGTGACTGGTAGGGTGTGTAACGAGTGGCGAATACGACTTTCGGTTCCGCTTAACACACTGAACATATCACGAGCCTGCAGCCTATACATTATCACCAAGCTTATCGGTCCCGTACACGAGGATGTCGCCAGCTGAGGGCTGGTGCCGTGACGCATGGGCGCCTTCTATAGTTTTCCACTGAGAGCCGAGCCAATATTGTATGTCGACGCTACCAAGTGCACATCCTCAGGTCAGACACGGGGCCGTCTTAAAAGCACACCTGTAAAGCAGGTGTTCAACTGTAGACTTTTGTTGTAGTTTAACTACAAATGCGGCCTATTGAGGTCGATGGTCCGTGTGTTACTGTCACTGTATGTCTGTCTCACGCGGCTGCGCTGTGCAAAAACGGCTGAACAGGTCGAGGTCCTGTTCGGGTGGAGAGTTTGCGAATTCAAGGCACATTTAGATGCCCCTACGGCGCGGGACGGAGAGTAGGGAAGAACTTCACCAATTGTTGTCCTATATTTGTCGCAATCGACACGGTTTTCGCTAAATTACGCGAACATTTTGTTGAATTTTAATCGCCGACAGGTAGAGTCAGCTTGATCAACGTGTCCACATAATTATATGATTTCAGGCCGCGAGAAGACGCTGGAGACTACGTACATACAGTTGAACCCTCTCAAAGTCATGACTGCTGAACTGTTTAAGAAGCCCATCGGTGAACGACGGGCTGTGCGAGAAGCGAAGGATAATTCCAAAAGTCAGTCAGCACTCTCAGTCATTGCTGTTATTAATGCACGTAAAGCACACTCTCTATCCGCCAAATAAGTAAGCTAATCACTTTTGTTTTCCATATTTGTATAGACATTGCCAACAGCTTTAGACGTTTTGATTACCGCCCGATGGTGTAATGGGTTAGCGCCGAGCGAACGACTTAATAGGACAGCCCACGCACCCACCCGCGTGACAGACAGGCTGACAGACGCCGGGATCATCGATCACAATAGTCCGCATCTCGTGTATTCGATTCCGCCTAAAATTACTGACCAGAAAACTAGTCTTACGATAAGCCCCACGCAGAAATGCATGATTAGATCTTAGTGATATTGTAGCCTTGAACTTTTATCTTAACAGCTGTTTTTGGGCTTTTCCAGTATTTCAGTCGTGGCGTTAGTAGTGGCGACGCGCAGGTTTGTGCTTCGCAAGACCAAGGTAATGGCGAGCGACAGCATAGCGTGCCGCGTACTCATTCACAATGAACTACTGGGGCAGGTGGATACGTTCCCGTACCTTGGGTCCCTGATTACAGAAGATGGTGAGTGTAGGACGGAATTCCGTACCAGGTTAAACAGAGGGCATGCGATCGGGGCGTCACTGCAGAAAATATGGAAAAGTCAAAGCATACATATTTCAACGAAGATACGACGAATGAAAGCGGTAGTGTTGCCTGTAGCAACACACGGCTGTGAAATCTGGACTCTCAGAAAGAATGAAGAAACACGTCTTGACGCCTTTGAGATGAAAGGACTGAGAATGATTCTGCGGGTTTCGTGGACAGCAAAGAAAACAAATGAGTGGGTTCTTAACAAAGCTGGAGTAAAGAGGGAACTGTTAAGACACCGTCCATAGCAAGGAAGCTAGCATACTAGTTGCCTGGAGAAAGAGATAATGCAAGGAACTATGCCAGGTGCATGCAGGCGTGGAAGGCCACGCACGGCCTGGATGGACAACATCAAGACGTGGACAGGACTCTCCGTGGAAGAGTCAATCAAAATGACAGAGGACAGAGGCAAATGGAGAAAGTACGTCCATGGTGTGGCCAACCCTCGGATCGAGGACGGCTAAAGAACAGAACAGAACACTCACTGCACACTCTAATTATGGACGCGTTGTAGATCTAACGTATACGAATCTGACCGAGAAGTTTCCGTTGTGGAGAGAAGAGAACATCAGAGAACTCAAAGCGCAGTTTCAGACCTTCGACGTCAAACAAGACGGGATCATCGACTTTCACGAGTTGTAAGAAAATTATGTTTAACTCTAGTGTGTCCGGGAAAAGTAAGTCAGTGTATACATTTTTATAACTCCGGCAAACAACGTCGGATTTTAACAAACTTCTGCACTAACCATACAACATCAAATCGCAAACAAACGACCAAATTTCAGTTAAATACGCCAACGCCTGCAAAAGTTACAGTAAGTTTAGCGAGGTCACTCGAATACATGAAGTGTCCACTATTGGCAACGTTTAGAGATGTGACCGTGAAGTGCAAAAGTCAAACACATTTAGAGTCTGTGTTCAAAATATTCTGCACATGCTCGAATGCAAGCTTGAAGACGTGAACGTCACTGCCTGACTGCTTTATTGATGATCAGTTGATCACCTGATTGAAATATGCCCACTCTTCGATCAAACGCGACTGCAGCTGGGCGATGTCATGAATCCGGCTGCAGTACACATGCTCCTGCAGCTTCCCCAGATCCGGTAAAATGCTGGGCTGAGTTCAGGCCTGCTAGCCGGCCAGAGAGTTGGAGCGATGAAGTCTGCTGTTTTAGGGATTAACACTTGCACGGTTTTCACGCGCCGTATGGGCGGAGCATTGTCCTGTCAGTAAAGGCCACGTCCCGACCTGTAACTGCACTAGTTAATGTGACTGAAATTGACGAATTATGTCGTCGATATTTAAAGATTAATAACTCCTCTGTTAATGAATAATTAAACGAAATTTTTCAAGGATATATTCATATTCTAGTGCACATTGTTTTTCAAGATTTCAAATTTCTATCCAGTATTGTCTGTGGTTTACTTTTTTTCGGACACAGTGTAGAAAGGGGTTAATTAAAATGTATTCCAACTAATAGCCTCAATTTCGACCCTACTCTCGGGACGCCATAAACCGTCCGCTGACCCAAGACGAAGAACGGACGGCAACGATCGACAACACGGCTTGACCACCGTCCGTAATGACTGAATTCATTTCACCAAGCATCAACAACTAGTGCATCAACCATAGACGGCGAGACTGATTCCAATGCCTGAACAAAGGCGAATTACACGCGTGTGTACTGTTCCGACCTTGACCTTGAGCCTGCCCCGATGACCTTGACGTACGAACGTACGAACTGTAGTACTGGACTTGTATTTTCGCAAGATGTACTACCTGTTTACCAAAAACGAACTTTCTGGGCCAAAGATTTCGACAGTTATGGACTTTCTGTCTGGGAAGTCCTTGTAATTTAACAAATGCATGGCCAAAGTAATTTACCGAAAAAAAATCGAACCGCCTCCCACGACGAGGGGACCTCTCTACGCCACTGCTGTAGTCTCCACCTCAAACAGTACATCGATTCGTTCAGTCGTTTTTGCACGGCCCGGACGCATGACAGACTGACAGACGCCGGGATCATCGACCGCATTAGTCCGCATCTCGTGTATTCGATGCGGCCTTACAATAGAACTTAGTGACATTTTGGTGAAGACGATCGCGACAAACTCGACATCATAATATATTTTTATAGCTCTCTATGTGCTTATGTCTGCTTGTCTGTCTATTTGTTCTCTTATAACTCGGGAACGGCTGCGAAGATCGCCTCCAAATTTTCAAGATAGCTCCAGGGCACCCCAGGGATGATTTCGGAAATTATGCCCAGGAGGCTGCATCGTCTAGCGAGGCGTGAGCGGCATTGGGTAGCCCTAGCCTATAGCGTGGGGCAGCATTAGCTACAGGTCGGCCTCGCCGCTAGAAGCGCGATACACTGCGGTGCGACTGGGCAAGCAGCGTGGCAGCGTGCATTCTTTGACCGGGCAGGAGAATAGCATGAGGTACAACGCCCGGCTGGATGGGCAGAATGGCTAATTAGATATAAATTATTATAGGTCGACCGTGCTGGACGAGATTGGAGACAAGACGTCACCCACAGAACGACTTGAATACTTCAGTCAGTTCGAGGCGAAATTCTCCGGGTCAATAGACTTTGTCGAATATATCAATGTAAGTCCTTAATTCCTACTGCTCCTTGATTTGTAGAAACACGTGGCTAAAGTAAAAATAATTTTTGAAGGCCGCATCGAAATCGTGAGGAAATCAGGACCATCCGTTTTATGTTTATCGGGTCCCCACTTCACAGGAGTCTCCACCCCCAACAGGACCTCGATCTGTTCAGCCGTTTTGCACAACGAAGCCGCGTGACGGACAGACTGACAAACGCCCGGGATCGTTTGAAAAGCAATAGAGCATGAATTCTGTGAGGAATTTTCCCGCTAAATTTAGTAATATTATCGGTATTTAGATAGACTTCTTAGACCGCATATGACATATCATGGCGAGATCACGTTACCAATGACGAGTTGATAAAAAGATGTATGGAAGACCTATCAAATATTGTCAAAATGAGAAGACTGACACTGGTAGGGCATACTACGGCTATCACCGGATAAACCAGCAAGTGTGGCTATGCAGTGGGTA
>Ga0126335_1002851_pt1 | contig 10535 bp, 9 predicted proteins | sample OlaspJWI45metaG_FD_108409 | JGI IMG/M metagenome (GOLD analysis project Ga0126335, IMG submission 108409) | Marine gutless worms symbiont microbial communities from Oahu, Hawaii - Olavius sp. 1 OAHU.JWI-45 metaG | ecosystem: Host-associated > Annelida > Digestive system > Unclassified | place... | reverse complement strand
TTCAATAAGTATGCAACTGCTTGGAGAACTTCACACAGACACAGTCAACTCAACGGCTACATTCGTAGTTATAAAAAGATAGCATTCAGTATTTGTTTTAATAAATGTGGGCTGTCGTTTCTTTATACCTATCATCTGCAATCCAGCATTTGTATCTCAAAGTGAAAGAAGAGCTACTGCTTTGGCTGCTAGCATGTCATGCTGTGAAAAAGTTCATTTTTTTGTTGAACATAAAGACAACACTGCCTCTGTGTGAGAAATGGACTCACTGACATAAGTGGTTGTAGTAAAAGGGGATTGCTGTTCCAGCCACCGCTACCAGTCGCTGAAAATCACTGATTACTATGATTACTATTCTCAGTTTTTCCAACTTACGGCGTAAGGGTGATGCTGTTTGCAGTAGAAACTCAGCAGATGTTTGATACATCTCAGCAGATAGATACGCTCTGTAGTATAGTAGTCACGGACCCTCAGTGTCAGACTGAGACGATGACGGTCTGATGACAGCACGTCCTAGAAACAAGTAATTTAGTGACCACTGCATTGAATGTAGCACCATCTAGCAAATGTGCAGAAACAGGCATGTTTATATACGGTAAAATGGGCAAAATTTTCACCCACTCCGCCTCTCTGTAAGGGGATCAGGACCCCCATCTGACAACATGTGCCTTGGGTCCCCAAGATTCTCCACCCCAAACAGAACCACGATCCATTCAGACGTGTTTGCAGGGTGCACATACAGCACACAACGGAATCACCAGCAGCAAAAGACTACAATGAATACATGAAGCAGCCTAAAAACAGTAGCAGTAGTCATAGCAAGAGCTCAGCTGTTGCTGACATGGTTGCACAGCTGCACAATGTTTCACACACACAGTACAATATCGGTTGCATTTTCCTCTTGACAACCAGGTGTGTCTCTCTTTCATGCACTTACTCGGCATGAGTGAATCCCACATGTATCACGACAAGCCGTCAAAATGCACAGGTGTGCAGGTAAAATTTTCTAATCCCTTGACAGTGCATGCCAGACCTCAGTGCTTCTATGGTGGGTTTCCAAGTAGAGGTGCTATATCACTTGTCCACACCTTTAGTACCAGTCACACTGGTTACAACTGTAGCAACTGCTCAAACCACAGTACACGGCAAAAGGTGGTACCTCGAGATCTTTCTTTGATCCTCGATAATCTCTCAGCAAATATGTGCAGTATAGGTCAGATGTCTGCAGCTCATCAAGGCCCTGCACAGCACAGTATTGCAGCAGTCAAGCCACGCAAGCATTTAGGAGTAGCATTGCAGGTACCTACAGTTACGGTTATTTAATTGCATTAAAGTCAGTGAGCCCGCAATTTTTTTTTTGGCACATGCACAGGGGCACTGAGAATGTAAGAAATGAAAACTGTAGTGAATGGAAAAGAGCTAAATGGAACATTGTTGTGGATATGGAAAATGCATGTACGAAGAATAGAAAATGAAAGAAAAGAAAACATAAGTAATTGTAAGTACTTGCATTATAGTCTGTGAGCCAGACAACTTTTTGGTAGAACTTTTGGCAGAAATTCTGCCTATGCTTTTTCAATGTCCTTTGTATGTACATTACCAAAATACCTAGTGGACCTGTGAGATGAAGCCTAGTGTTAGAAACTCATCATTTTCGATATAATGCCGAGAGTTGCATTTACTGCAAAATAATGGTGTATGGCAAATTGAAAATTAAATATTGCAGTAGACTACAGACGCGGAATAATGGTCTACACATCAAAATGTTTGCTTTATCTACTTTTTGTACCAGAATATGACATACGTAGATTAAGCCTCTTTCTGGTCAGCAGGGGTCAAAAGATCATATGACATCCAACCAGCTTGAAATTTCAACTCGGATGTTTCAGTGACAGGTCACATCGAATACAACATTCCTATACTCCACAATGGGCAAATGTTTTCCCAATCCTCACTTTAGGGGTACCGGGACCCCCTTCTAGTACAATGTCCCCAACAGTCTCCACCCCAAACAGATCTGTTCAGCCGGAGGTTGCCTACTCTACTACTCCTAAAGCCCACACAGTGTATACTGTAGAGGCACACAAACAACCACTATGATGACTATTGTAATACTATTAGCAGCTAGAACTGACTGTACTAACAAGGCAAGTTGAAAGGTTCAGTACAAATTGCCGCTGAGTAGCCGAAAGTGATGCATCCTTGTGTACAGCACTGGCCGACTCCGAACTGCACATACAGTACACCAGCACTCATTAGTACCTGTGATACTGAAAATGTAACTAACACAAGATAGCATTTTAATCAAAGGCTTACCACCCAGGCCTTTGGCTTTTTACTGCCATGGCCTTGATACCTGAGCATGACCTAAAAGTCCTGAAGATGTACCCACTTGCCAAACTTTTGAATTTTGTAGGTCAGAGCTTTCGAGACCTATACAGCATGAATAGTACACATTATGTCTGTATGTGTACATACTAGATACTGACATCCTTTCTTGTTCCTGTGACCCCGACCTTAATAAAATCAATGACCGCCAACACTTTCAAAGATATTTTCAGCTGCAAAGTATTAAACCAGAAATAACACTAATTGATCAGTAAAAAACTGTAGTCCTCTGCAAACAGTTTATTAGCGTTGCTAACCATCGAGATCACCATCGACACCAAAGTGTTTAGCTATCACCATAGCAACACCGCCACCACCATCTTGATAGTGTACTTGGCAGTATTTCTGAACCCTGTTTCCTAGAAACGGTCCACCACTATAAAGACAGACAGCACACTTCTCACTGACCTGACTGGGTAATCCCGCGGTTAAGTGACAACATCCTTTCCTCACAATCACGGCTGGGACTGCCAACTGTCTAGGCGCGGAGAGTGGGAGGTTGAAATTTTGCACAGGAATTGGAACAGTAAAATACTGCAGGATTCCCACGGGAAAACCGTGGAAACTGGAATCAGAACTGGACTGTGATAACAGTGGGGATAAAAACAGCATGCATGGTAATAGCACAGGAGCGGGAATGCATGATCCTTTTACAAATGAGTATTGACTAACAATCTGTCTAGCGAAGTTCAAAGGCATTAGTGATCAGGGCAACGACATTTCACAGGTTTTGCTCTGCCAATTAACGACTGCTGACATGGTGACAGCAGTCGTCCAGTCATTTGTGGAACAAAGTGCCTGGAGTGTAAGCCTAATGCGTTTATGAGCATCGCCGACGGCATCTCCTCCGTCATCTCAACTCCTCGAGCCGACACAATACAATAGTCTCCACTGTTGGAGTGCTGGGGTGGAATGGCACAGCATCAGCAGCCAACTGTCCTTTAGGAGTGAAGACCCTGTTGATGGACTTTTATTTTTGTGCAGATTCAACAGGTAGACCTAGTATAAAGTGTATGTTAGCCCAACGAATCATTGTATTACTAGTTTTTTTAAACATACTAGCATTTGTATCATAGTCACGTGAATGGCAATGAAAATTACAACAGCTGATTTTGCCTGTTTGCAAAAAATATGTAGGCCTAATTTACGATAAAAAATAACTTGTGGAAACGGGACTGGATTGGGAATGATACTCATGGGAATGGGAGGGGAACGACGCTTGCAGGAACAGGATGGGAGCGGGAAAAAAGCACGGGAACGGGGTGGAAACAAGATCGTAAAAGCATTCTGTGCAAAACTCTAGTTTACACCACGTGTAGCCATAGTTGCCCACTGGTGCCCGGGTTGTTGTGTATAATGCGCCGGATGTTGTGTGTGAAATTCGTTTTATTCTAGCCACTAAAATATGCGTGGACACCGCACAGCTGCATTGAGTAACTTAGTAGACTGGCACTGTACTAAGTGAGACCGTGTCAAGTGTCCATGCAGTAGACTAGCAGCAGGCATCAGCCACGTGCACTAGTGAGACCAATAACCACTAACCACAGAGCTCCAGTGTTTGCACCAAGCGATATCACATTGCAAGTGCGACGCAAATTGATGCCCCTTGTGACTCAAAATGTCTTATGTATTGTAGCTGTGTGTGATGCAAATGAATCAAGTGAAAACACTCAGATGTGGAAGTGCATTCTAGGCATTTTAGTCGGTTACCAAAAACGGATTCTCAGAGTCCCTACTTAGGCCTACTGCACCAGCAGCAGTTAGCCTAGAGTGGCCGGTGTGACTAACAAGGTGTTGACAACTGACTAGCAGCAGAATGGTGACCTTGTTGAGTGCCAGCTGCCACAACAGTAGAGCTGGAAACAAGCTCACACACACACAGTTGCCAGTTTAGGCATGACGACCATTAGACCTACAGTTGCATGTGTTGGGTCAGTGAGTTGGACAGTATATCAACAGGTGTCACCCACCCAGCCCAGGCAGTATACAACACAGATAGGTGTTCGTGATTCCTGGACAGAGTGGCTCTATTTAGCATGTGCATTGAAGCATGACACAGAGTTCCAGTAGGCTTACAGCTGCTGTTTCTCTGGCTGGTTATTTGCATTAACGGCAGATTGTAGGTTCACACAGTTAACGAGGTGAGTATGGTCCCACGTCACAGGATCAACGTTGATCGATATTCGACACCACAATGGCATGTCAAAACACAACCGAGCTAAAAAATGCAGCGACTGTAACAACACTACAGTTGATGTCTGAAAGTACCAACGAAAAGAAATGCCACAGAACATTCTCCAGTTGAGACCTGAGAATATGTCAGTAGTTACAAAATGAACAATAATAAACAAATCTCACTGTGGTTTCTGGTAGAAGTCCAAGATGCTGAGCAGCTTTGTTCTATTTCTGTCTAACTCCGATGACACAAGCTCCTACATTCATCAGACCATTGCAAGCTCAGCTACGTCAAACCGAGGCCCACTTAGATGCATGCAGCCTGCATTACGATCATAATATGCAGCGTGCAGGAAAAAAATTAATCAGTCGCATTGACACTGCTGACTGGGTCAGCTGGCATATAAAAACTGTCCCCAAAATGAGCCACAATGTGAGAAGTTTAGCCTTCACTCACTCTCTCATGCCGAGGCTACAATTTACAAATTTCAATTTACTTAACTAACTATGCGGTAGCCCTAACCTGTTATATATATAAGCCATAGTGCTAAGAATGGCTGATTTTGCCCCTCGTGGAGCCGAAACCCCTGAACCAATTTCATTGAAACCTGACATATATTATTACATACGGGACCCCACCTCACACGACTAATTTGGCAGGGGTAGATCTATGTGGGTTTAGAGTCAGGTTATTGTCTCTATGACAGTACAGCTACTGCCGAAAACTTTCAGCCGACTGATTTCTGAGAGAATTTTGTAAGTCTTAACCCTTTGAACCCTGCAGGCCGGAAAACCGGCCGGTCAAATGGGCGTATATACCATCTACCATTATTACCCTACTGGCTCATAAACCGGCCAGTGGTATAATAAGTTCTGGTGGCACACAGCGCTTATGATGTCGGGTTTTCTCGTTCTAAAAATAGCACGGCGGATTGTTTACAGCGTGATGTAAATATAAACAAGCATGCAAATTTTTATCGCTAACTAATTTTGGTGACATTTGTTGCTCGAGTGATGCTGAAACGAAAACATACTTGTACATTAGATAGAAATAAGTCTGTTGCTAAGAAGCAGCGTAATGAGCAGGATACTGGAGTCAGTGACAAAGGTAAAGCACCGACAAGGTTCCCGAAACGGATGACAGCTGCACAGGCAGCACAGATGCTATTTGATTCCGATTTGGAGGATGTTTTTGACAATGATTACATGTCAGATGATTTTGAAAGTGAACACAGCGATACTGATGATGTTCAAAGTACAGCAGCTGATGTTCCTGTCGCATCCACATCAAGTTCAGTTTTGGCGATAGGTCAGTACACATATGTAGTGTGACAGTGTATGCTAAGCCGAGAATTATTTGATAATGTATAGCTTAGAAAACCACTGCCTCGGGTCTATATACAGTTTTGTAGGTTCAGAAAGTGATTTTGAATGTTATTTTGTAACATAATATTATTGCTTTTTTTATTTTGCTGCCTCTGCTGCATTTTTGAAATTACCCTTAAATATGTGGGGGAGCATAGGGTTAATGTGCCGAAATGCCGGAAAGTCAGGGTTCAAAGGGTTAATAGAACATATTTAGACATAAGTATAGTGCGCAGTATGATGAATTGTTGCGAGTATGTGAATTTATGAGCAGGATACTCAGTGTGCATCCAAAATAACAGGGTCTACCACTTAACTTTAGACGAATCATATTACATATCAACATGAGCAAATACCCAGTGGGCCTACACTATATTAACGTGTAGAGTGTGGCTGTGTGGGCTGTCCATGGTTAAGTTTTGGTAATAAAACCACAAATATAAAATAGACAAAACTGCAATCAGTTTCTCTATACAGTATATAAGCCACTGCTCTAAAACAGCAAAAATTAAAATTTTGAGATTGTGCAGTACAACAATTCACATCCACTAGCTTCTACAGTTACAGCAGACGACTGGATGATGTAACCGTGCAAGCTAGTGCATATGAATTGTTATACCACACTATCTCATATACTGTATAGAGAAAGTGAGTGCAGTTTTGTCTATTTAATGAGTATAATACAATTAGAAATAATAGAGATAACATACTACAGGCAGTGAGTTCCCAGTAATAAACTGCCACAAATCTCTAGAAGAGCTGCAACAGCATAACACACAGGCAGACATTGGTTGACGAGACCATAAACAGACAATACAGTAGACTAGAAAGTAAGAGAAAGTAAGTAAATTTGTCTTTGCACAGCAGTACTTACAGCCTAAACTCTCACTGAGGCCATAAGCTAGTGTATCATATGCTCTGAAAAAAATAGCAGTCTTCAAAGGTGCACAGTGATGGGTGGCCACGGGTAAAATGTAATAATGTTGTGATGATAAAATGTGAATGTTAATATAGATAACCCTGACCTAAACCCTAATCTTAACCTTGGCCATAATTCTAACCCAAACCTTTGCTCTCCTGGAAGTTCACTCCATAGAAAAATGACTGATGCTATTCACACGGTCGGCCGTATGAATAATGTATTTCCTCTAACAAAAGCCTTACCTCAAAGAAAAGCCAGGTCTCTAATAGAAGCTGGGGTCTAACAGCAAATACCAGAGGACTGTGGTACGTTGCGTCACTGTGACACATTACGTACCGGTATGTGATTACGGCATCTGAACGTCCAAAGAGCAAAACATGTTTCACTTTGCAATAATTAGTACAATGCCAAGAATCTTGTTGTTTTAAATACATGTTCATCGGTGAACTGGGTGGTTCTAATAGAAGCTGGGCTTCCAATACAAGCCAGAGAGACAGTATTGTTTTAATACAAGTCAGGGGCTTCTATTAGAGGAAATATGGTAGTGAAATGACGGCCATACATCTACGTTAAGGCCGTAACTACAGTTAAGCCTATTTCACACAGCCGGCCATTTCTCTCCTCTTTGAAATACCTATTCATACAACTGGCTTATACTGTAAGTGTTAAGACTCATTTATAATCGATAATTCTAGCAGAAGATTGGCAATCTTGCACTAATATTGGATAAATTACTAGGAATAGATCGGCGATCTACTCATCAATGAAGTACCCATTCTCTACTAAGTGTAACTGGCCAATGCATCGACAACTGGGTTCCGGTTTTCTACGATGGATACATCTAGCAGCTTTGGCTCTCACACTGTGGAAAACATAAAGACAGCCATTACTGCAGTAACCACAAAATGGAAATTGGAATCTCGATGGAAAAGTCTCCACTTTCGTGCACGATAATGTGAAAATATGACAAATGGTCTGCTGCTGCGTGATCCTAATTGCCTTATGGGAAGTGAACAAAGTAAGTCAACCTGACGTCATGTGGAAAACTTGTCCTGGCAAAGCGGAGTTTAACGAGTTTCAAGCAATCGCACAGACTTAATGAAAGACAACGATCTACGTTTAACGATCAAAGTGCCATACTTTTTGGACGGCACAGTACAAAATCCACAAAAAAAGTCTATAATGTTTGCTTGTGTGGGCTGTTTAAATAGACATGACTGAGAAAAGGAAACGGCTGGCTGTGTCAATAGACACTCGGTAGACAAATAGGCCTACTAAGGTTAGAGTCAGCCTTAGGCTAAGGCTTTACCCTTTACTCGGGCAAACGATCAAAAGATGAATTCTTCAGAAGTACTAACTTGACCCTAAACCCATCCCTAACCCTAATAAACCCAGATTTGAACACCCACACAATTGCACATCTGCATTTCACCAGTGCCCGCCACAAGAGGTCAGGAAGTGAGTTCCACATATTCGGCAGTTGAGTCGATATTTCGCAAACCTGGACAAAATTGGCAACAAGCTAATTTTTACATGTTTGCATTATGCGTACTTTTGTTAGTAATTCTGTTACCACTATTTTGCTTCTTGCCAACTTTGTCCGGGTTCACCAGTCTGACCGCCGGTGTAACATGGTCATTAGAGCAAAAACAGCTAAATAAATGTCTTACTCAATATGGACTTGATACATGGTTGTTTTCACAACGGTTGTAACATTTGCACAAAATTTCACAGTTCACCCCTTTCACAGAACCGCCATCGAGCCATATACATATTCTTTGCGGAGTGGCTTGGTGAGTACTAGAGCTGGTTTTAAGAATTAACTGGACAAAACTGCACTCAGCTTTACTGCACTGCGTGTATATCCATCGCTCTAAAACAGCAGAAAATGAAAATTTTATGATTTTACGATATAACGAATCACATTCGCCAGCTTGCACAGTTACATCATCCAGCATCCTACTTTTGCATAGTTCTCGTTAGGGCCCCCATCATTCTGTATGAGCGCAAAATTTCAAGTCTAGCTTCAGCCGAGCTGTTCCAGAGACATCAGGGGGGTCCCAAAATTTAAAAGTAAGCTTCCCTTTCCCTCTCTGTGGCGGGATCTGGACCCACTTCTAACAGAATGTGCCATGGGCCCTCAGGAGTATTGTACAGTGTGTACAATCAATCAATCAATAAATAAATAAAGTAAGCTCATATAGATCAAAAACAAGGGAAATTATGTCACTATGCGCATTGACCAAACAGAGCAGTCTTCGACCAGACAGAGCGGTGCTGGCGAAAGCAGAGTTACACGCGGGTCCAAATTTCGGGACCCGACCCGTTAATTTCCCCGGCTTCTTCGACCCGACCCGACCCAAGCTCTATCCGTAATGGATAAAATAACCGCAAAGGTCTTTAGTTTGTTTCGTCTAAGAAGCAAGTATAAACGTGATGTGATCATAGCGATCATTTCTGTCTCATCGTTGGACCAAATTTAGTTGACGATCACGTAGCGGAGCTAATAAAGTTTTCCCACGCTTCTGACTTTCAGAGGAATGTTCCTCGGTGGAAGATCGTTCTACAATCTGGAGTCAGCTACAGAGAAACTTCTGTCAATGTCAATATCAATCAAAATTTTTCAGCGTGGCTAGAATAGCAGAGCTATTATGAAGTCCAGGGAGGCGCAGTAGAGTCACAGAGCTATGTTGGGGAAGGATTGTGAAAAAGGACTGTTTGTAAACGTTGACGGAAGACGGGCAGAGACGGGGATTAGATGTCAGATGGCAGCGAGTTCCAAAGGAGCGATGCAGCGACAAGAAATGTGCGTAGACCGATGGTTGTAAGCCGGAATGATGGAATAAGCAGTTGATGTGATGATGACAAGCGAAGTCGGCGACGACCAGGCAGGTCGGCGACACGAACAAGGTCGTTCAGGCATAGTGGCGCGAGACCATGCAGCACACGAAATGCCATGACAGCCACCTTAAAGTCGACACGTTGTGGTAGACGCAGTCAATGTAGAGTTGCAAGAGCGTCCGAGACATGATCGTAGCGACCTAGACGGTATACCAGACGAGCTGCACGGAACGTACTGGAGGCGCCGCTGTAGATATGCTGGAATCCCGACGTGGACGAAGTTGCCGTCTTGAGTGCACAAGCGTCGTTGAATCTCTTGTCATGAGCTAGTTGCGGTGGTGCCACTTCAGCCAATGGCTGAATAATTAGCACCGCGACTTAGAAGATGACCCGTTGGCGAACTTGGAGCCAGTGCAATTGCCACAACAGTGGTGTGGCGTGCTCACGCCGATTGTGGCCCGACACCAGCCGCGCTGCAGCGTTCTGTACAGTACAGACTGAAGGCGTCTAGTAGCCCGTCGCTGATGCCAAACAGCGGTGAGTTGCAGTAGCCCAGACGACACCAGACGTTAATCACCTTGCGTTCGCTGATGACGTGGCACTGATGCCCGCGAGCCCGAATTTTACAGGTGGTTTCAGGCACCAAACGGCCCTAATTTGCCATGGCTTTGCGAACACTTGTGCTGTTTCTATTAAATTTTATCTATCTATCTAAAAAGTGAAGATTAAGGCGACGTAAGTGCCGAGACACAACAAGGGCGCCTAACAATGTTAGTTAAAAGCGTGGTTATATAAAAATGTCTTGAGTTGACGTTTAAAGGCTGCAACAGAATGAACACAGCGA
>Ga0126335_1002850_pt1 | contig 10536 bp, 6 predicted proteins | sample OlaspJWI45metaG_FD_108409 | JGI IMG/M metagenome (GOLD analysis project Ga0126335, IMG submission 108409) | Marine gutless worms symbiont microbial communities from Oahu, Hawaii - Olavius sp. 1 OAHU.JWI-45 metaG | ecosystem: Host-associated > Annelida > Digestive system > Unclassified | place... | reverse complement strand
GGCCAACTGGCTTCCTTCAGTGCTTTGACGCTGTTGGTTGGGTCATCTGGCCTGTAAAAATCGTCCCCGAAATGACCTATAAAGTGTCGAGTGGGACGTTAAACCTCTGCTCACTCACTCAACTGTAGACAGTTTGAGCTCGTCGACAAAAGCACGCTACTGATGCATGCAACCTCTCGATCAAGTACAGTCTAACTGCCTGCTGCCATATGCCAGCGTGTCGTTAGCATAAAGATACGAATGTGACCAACAATGTAGAAAAAAGATCGGTTTAAAGGCAGATGCTTATGGTAGTACTAACAGATGGAGCAGGAGGTTTCTACAACAAACAAATTACAGTTAACGAGGTTGAAATTGCACCGTTTGCCGGTAGCAAAAAGTATACGTACATACAAAACGTACATAGGCCTACATCGTGTCCCTATAAAAAGGGAAACCACTTTTGGTTTCGTCATAATTTTAGATTCAAAAATTGATCACTTGTTTTGCAGTCGTAGAATTTGTGTTCACATCCTGCAGTAGGCCTATTACCAATGAGCATATTGAAAGCTACGTAGTGATTCGTATGCACTATATGCAGACGCACGCGTTTGGTGTCGTGTTGTTTAACGGTATGGTGGTTTTCGTTTCGTTAGTGTCAGACGTCATGAAAATTCTCAAACTGTCCATGTGCATCCATTATACGATGAATCGCGATTATGATCTATTGTTTCGGTTTCATGTTCTACAGCGGACTTAACATGATGGAAAAAAGTCGCCGATAATGCCGATACTGGTAGTGAAAACTTTCGAAGACTGTTGTGCTCTATGAAGAACTATTTAGGGGGCCTATCTAATAATGGCGATGATGACGACGACAATGAGGATACAGAACAATGGCAGGTATAGACTGAGAAATCAGTAGTGATTGTTTGTTAGTCGGTTGCATTTGACGCGCAATCCGCGGTAGGCCTATGTGAAATGAGAACCAGAAGACAAAGGGAAGGATCATTCCGTTCGCGGAGAAATGCGTGGGCGTGCAAGTACAACTGTGAAATCAACTGACAACATGTGCAATACCTCGACGCTTCTGAGGTTGGTTTCGCAGTAAGAGAAGCAATAATGTGTCAGCACGTTTACATTTACTTTTACCGTCAAGATGCAGACAACGTCGGGTCTCTCCTATTGTTTCAACGTCTGTCGTTCCATGCGGTTGACGTGCCGACGTCGTTGCTACCACTACAGTATCACCGGCGATAGGCCTAACTGACCGGCCGCGCAACTCGCTTGTCGACGACGCCCTTAGGAACATCTGTCACGACAACCCAGTTGTCGTATCCCTCACGGCAGGCCAGTCGACTTGTTATCGCTCGGAATTCCGCGCAGCTCTGCAGCCGCAACTCAATAAAATAGCGCCGCAGCATTGTCCGGCGTGACGCGACGGCCCGCAGAATGAACGGCACCCAACAACAAACTGAACAGCGGCAGCGTGAACGATGACGCACCCACCCGCTCTTTTTACGATCGGCATCATGCGTCGCGCGATTTAGCTTTAGTGCTCCTCGCTAGCGCGGGCTTTATGGCTTAGCAGCAGCAGTGTCGCCTTGCACACGGTTTGCCGAATGTCTCGGTCAACCCTGGCAATCGTTTGTCGCACGCCCGTCGTCGTTATTACAACTAATGCGCCCGTTGCTGTCCACAGAACAAAGACAAACGAGTTTGGGTTACGTTGTCGTTACGTTTCGCGGCTCTTTTCGTAATCAGTGACTGACACTTGCTTGCGGTATCGGTAACGAAGTCAAATTGCGCACAAGTCGCCGAAATGACCAACACAGTATTATTTAGTCCGAACCGCATTAACCCAAGGTGCGACAATTTATTGTTACGAAATTACCGAACATATCTCTGCCGCGGTGATTCTAAGCCAATACTTCGGCGACGGCATTATAATATGCCATTATAGTTTTTATAGTATGCGTTTTATATAGGCCTACTGTGTGACACTATAGCAATATGCAGCTGTTTATCTCTTGTCCGTCGTATCTGAGCACTGACATATTAGAATATAATAATTAAACAATAACCTATCATTAAACTTGACCATCACAACATTATAGCGCTAAACCAATCATTAAGGCGCCTTTGAGGATGTCTATTTCACGCTGTACAGATGTACTCATTATTACGGCAAAATTTCGCCCGTGTCAGCCTCGGCGCGTGCGTAGTATGGTATCCGGAGAAAACAAAACCCACTGGATAAAAATGCATTTTGCCCCGTGACGTTGTGTCCGAGATTCGAGTTGTACATAGGCCTATAACTCGTTAAAAATTCGCAACGTTTTTTGTGCCACCGACGTGATAAGCTCACGGATCCAGCCCAGGTGTTACTGTTATGTTTATGATACTTTCCCATTATGGATGTTAATATATTCCATTATTCCTCACATGGGCGCTACTGACAAATCAACGTAATTATGTTTTACCGCATCTGATGACACAGCGCGATGTTCGTGCGTCGACGCTGTTGTGGTGCAGCAGCATCAACATCATCATCGTCATCGTCATCAGTAACATCAGCAGTGACGATGTTGTCATAATGCCGCACGGCCACATTGCTCCGCTTCTGTCGCTCTTGTCTGTCAATACCTTGTTGTCAGCGGCGACGAAATTTTTAACGACTGTCAAACACACCAACCCCGTAGCACAGAATCCTCACTGTAATCTCACTACTACAAAAGACAGGCTCCCAGAACGTAATCCCATTCCGAACAAAACGGTAACAAGTTTCGTTCTCACAAGAGATCTATATCCTTCTTTTTGTCGGAAGAGAGTTATAGTCAAAAGTCAGTTATCGTACTAGAAGTTGTCTACAACCAACACAGGCCAAAATTAAACAAGAGGCCAAAGTAATTTGGCAAAGGTCATATTGGACCCCCTTTGCCGTAGGGTGTCCGAGATCCTCATATAATACGGAGTCTCCATCTCGAACAGGATCTTGATCCGTTTAGCCGTTTTTGCACAGCGCAGCCGCGTGACAGACAGACAGACTGACAGTCTGACACGCCACGTTACGGAATCATCGGTCGCAATAAGCCGCATAATGCACGTTGTGCATTCGATGCGGCCTAAAATGTATGAAAAAAGATGCGCATGAAGACAGGTCATAAGCTGTGAAGTTACTTGATGAAGAAGATGCAGTGAACGGAATGGAGAAGCGAAATACTCTCAAGACTGTGGCAGAGAGAAAAACGACCAAGTTCCGGGGGAAGAACTTTATAGCAAAGGGTTTGCGCGTGTAATGCATTAAACATCGTGAGCGTCTCGAGTGCCAGCAGTAAGTATGACTAAGTATGGTTTTACGTTCCACGTGACAACTTAATAGATCATATAGGAGACTGCAGGCAAACGTGTCTTAACGGTTGAGTTTATTGCAATGCGCTGATGACTTACGGTGACCATAAAACCACCGTAAAACCACCCAAGACCGTTTGTGAAATATTATAAAACACAGCATGTTTCGAAATCGACGCCACTTGAACTACTGATGAAAATAAGGTTTCGGGTTCTACAATTCATCACAGACGTTTACTGTACCGTAGATTTACTGTCGAACTGCATCAGAATGAACTGGCGTAAAATGCATACTGTAAGCTGTGTGTACGCAAAACCAAATAATTAAATTCGCGTACTTTCTAATATAGTTTGTGATCGTGCAACAGATTTCGATATCAGAGTGCGGCGTGTTTTTCTAACGTGCTGTGCGTATGCCACACACGTCGACAGATACAAATCACGTGATCTGCGTGACGTCATCAAAGCAACAGACCACTTCCGCCAACGGAGACATCTCGCTGATCGTTGCTTGGGGTCAAGAAGAAACACATTTTCGGATACAAGATGGCCTACAGGCACGCACCGGCTATGCGCGTGCAATTCAATTAGTTTCGATTCCGTGAGAGACGAAGATAGACAGAAGCGACCTCCGTAATGGCAAAGATACACTAAGAGTAAGCCTTTATAAATGATAGAAAAACAAATGCATCGGCGCTGTCAATTGTCACTGAAGGCAGTGAGCCGATGGCGACGTCTGAAATGTCGGTCGTAGCTGCGGCGACTGGTCAGTGGCAGACTGACAGGTGTTCGAGATGAGCTACGCGAGATGAATAAGACTGTGTCCGTGTGTTACGTGTTTTACTGTCGTGTGTCGATAATGTCCAGATTGCATCCAGCTCGTGACTACCCATATGCTTGTCTCAGCAGCAATATAACAAGTCTCATCTCACTATCATTAGATACTTAACTCCAATATCACAGCCATATTTTGCCCAGTTTGCATTATGCTGTAGTCCGCAACTCTTGTACAGTGCGATGTTTGTTTAAATTTCTGTCCGGTTCTATGTTTTGCACTTATATTGTTACTCTGTCAGTGTTCATGTCCTTATTCCATGTACGTCTGCTACATGTTAATGCATTGCATACACATACATACTATAACTTACAAGCAGCGATCAAGAAATTTTTGGTGTTTAATTTACAATTGGTAATTGTAATTTTAAAATATTCACTAGTAAAAATTTTGAGCTTTGAAACTCAAGCTTTATTGCGAACATGAATAAAAATTTACGTGATTCAAACAATTCGGATATTTAAGTTTAAATCGTCATCAATTTCAAGTCATAGAAAGGCAGCTTATTTTCTACAGTGTAGACCAGACAAGTGTAGTTTCTTGGTCTTACTCGTAGACGTCTCGAACTGCTCATCGATGCTGTAGGCTTCATTACGTAAGTAGGCTGACGCAGAAACTATTCTCATTCTGGGGAACGTGATTTACTTATGAGGCTTGTTAGCCGCAAGGTTATTCCAGGTATCCTTCCATCTGTGACCCACAAACAATAAAACAAGCACACTATTCTTTTGCGCAGACACTGTTTTAATCGTATACCTTGCATGCATCATCCCGCTATTCAGACATAATGTATACCACTCAGTCGTATTATCGAAGACGCCGGTTAACTCGAAAGAACATTATAGCGCCGCAGCAGTATACATTATCATCTGGTTGCGGATGCAGTCAAATCCAGCTCATTGGCGACGTAATGCAGTAAAGATGTCGTCCACTTCAATTACAGCAGACTCTGATTGATCACGCATGCTGCATGCCAACGAAAGTCGTCCGCATGGCACACTGGTCAGCTAGTTTTAGTACTGGTTTACATCAGTTACTTACTGTACCCTACCCGACGGCTGCATGTCCCACAATTGCATCTTTCATGCAAACGTGGTTCGGTTTGGTTAGTAAGAAATAAACCACAAATCTAACTGTCTACGCAAATACGACCAACGCAGTTCATAACCAGTTGGCCCAATCACTCTTTTACTCGTCCCCAGCTTTACTGGTAAAGCAGGCAATGCTTCAAATAGTGCCTATCTGTCAGTCTGTAGACTTAAAAACTCAAAACTATTACTACTGATCAGAAATTGATGTAAGTTGATAGGAGTTTGTCTGATTGTGACTAAATGACTTAATCTGGTGACAGTTAATCTTATTTTTTGATTGTCAGAGATGTTTTCGTATTTTTGCTCGACCCGACGCCTTCTGTATCAGATACGGACATGTTATGCACAGTAACGCACTGCGGGCTAGTCGATATCACTCACATAGGAGTATCAAGAGTGGCAGCGCGCAGGTTTGTGCTCCCCTACAAAACACGGTTTAATTGAAGCTGTTTTTACAACAGTGACAGATACAAATAAACAAAAATTGAAAAAAAATAAAATAAAATTTGTTTCAGATTACTAGAAAAACAAATTTAAATGTCATTCTAGTATGTGGGTAGTAAAATCTCCAAAAAACCGTTACCACGCGTCACATTGAAAATGGAAGCACAGCGTCCATGAACAAGGCAAGAAACATTTAGCGCACTGCCAAAGGTGTGTGATTTATAATGATCGATTGCACTGTCCACTCGCCCTGGTCGCAGTTCGTCAGTCTAGCGCCGTTATTTCTCGGCTCGAGGCCAGCCATGTTGCCTTCTGTTTCCCGGATATTTATTGTGTCACTCCGTATGGGGCTCAAACAGTGATTTTGGCAGCTGCCGGGGATTCACTTCCGAAACGTTGCTGCATGAGAAGTCTCAAATGCTTTTGAAAACGCAATGATAGTCGTTTTGACGGTGCAATACTGAATCCGCCCCAGTCACTCTGCAGTTGTGTTTTTAATGTCAGATTAGCAAAATAGTCGAACACTTGGACGTAGAATGAATCTTGTTTATACCAAGCACTCAGCCTGCAATATGATTTTGGGCTTTAGCTTTTGAACTTAGGCTTATTTGCTTTTAGGCTGCATCGGATGCATTAGATGCAGCCTATTGTTACTGATGTTCGCAGTGTCTGTCAGTTTGTCTGTCATGCGGCGGGGTCATTCAGTGCAGCCTTTGCCAAATCACTGTGGCGTCTTGTTCTCCCTTGATGTGGAATGCTGCATTAACTAGTTACTTCTTTGTTTTCAAATGCATAAACAATATAATAATATGCATAGATTTATTAGTCTTTGTTCGTGTATTTGTCTTATCGTAATGTGTATAGACATAATGTGTGAAACAGCATACAAGAAACGATGTAAAGCAAGCAGTTTTCTAATAACGTTTTGTATATTTGATAAGGAGATGATCAATGATCTTCGAGGCGTGTACGTAGAAACTCTGCTTCGTTGTGCATAAATAAATAAGTGACTTTCTCAGGATATGGCCAGTGTGACCAAGTCCGTAGCAGCGCGCAGGATGTAGTGTATAACATAATAAAAGCTTACGTAATGCAATATAGCAATATCGTACGTACATGTATGCATTGGAGTTTCATACAGTCTTGTAAGGTTAGTCCATTAACTCTCGTGCGCTATCAGCAATTGAGTAAAATCACCCCAGGCCATTTTGCTTACCTTTAGTAACCCCTGGAATGCTGAAAATGCTTTCGTGACTTAATTTGATGTCACAAGCGAAAAACCAGTCAGCTGCACATTGGAGTAGGCAATAGACTGCTTTACATTTCTTTGAAAATGAAGTAATAAATGAGTGGTTTCGGCGAAGTTGTTGCATGTTCGTTGCGTCTAACCATTTTTCTGGTAGTGACATATTATGTTTGTACGATTATTATCTTGATTTCACACTGATGACCACAATCAGCGAATTGAAAATGTTTAATGGACAGTTCACGAAAACTATACAAATGCAGAAAAAAAGTTAGAAAAACCAAGGACAAAATTTTGAGGATCCCAACACAAACAGGCTTGTGATGAAGAAAATTGTCACGTTAAACATGGAGACAGCGAGAGGATAACTTAGGGACACTGACGTATATCCCATCCAAGATCACAGACGCGTGTTTAAAATGACGTGCTCGATGTCATCAGAAGTCGAGAACGAAAAGTCGATAAAAGGCAGAGACCTCCGTGACCCTGGTAGCAATAACTCAACATTTGAAGCAAACAAGACCGACTCAAACTGCACTCAGCACTCATCGACTCTGCAAATCAACGTTATACTACACGCAGCAGCTTTTTGTATCAAATCTATTCTGTTTAAAGGCCGAGGAGAGCTAGACACCGAAGACGTGCCTCCGGTTGTGTAGTTTTAAATAATTCGTGCGTGGAGAAGCACGGAACGCCGGTGGCTGGCTGCCATCTGAGCATTAGACTGGGGCGGGTTGGCCGTCAGGAGACTGGGAGGTCGATCGTCGTCGCTGTACAAAGCAGTCTATTGCAACCCTGACGACGCATGAAGTGATGCCGCCTCTGCCGCGTTTTGCCGAGGAGTGGAGCTGACTGTTAGGCGCCTGTCGTCCGACCCATCCCGGCGCCCGCACAACGAGATTACTTTTAATAAGGCATCAGCAGCGACTTCGACTGACTGGCACCTGCAAGTTGTCAGAATGAGTTAGAACGAAAGACGTACGACGGACAGACCACACACGTCGAGAACGCCAGACCACAAAGACGCTACCGCTAAGACTGTTCACGAAGACAAAACAACGTCGATCGTTGTGTCGCTTAAGTATCGACGTTGCGGAAATTTATTACTTTTGCTTTAAACCCGATTATTTACAGAAAGAAACAACCGCGTGTACGCATACATGTATTGTAATAAACAAAAATATACTGACAGTGCAAAGAAATACCCGAAAGATGCTAGGAATATTAAGAGTTAAGACCGTTGCAACTTCCAAGACTACTATTCTTGTAAGATAAGTAACGCTTAATAGTACTGTTAATCCTCGCATTAGCTAAGCATATTCCCTGATCCCAAGATAAATATCACGGTAAATATCATGGTTTCAGCAGCATTACAACGAATAGAAGCGCCGCTGGTGCTCTGACTGCCACACACTGCTAACGTCATCATGAAATACATTACATATCAGTGGTGGTTTTTGGTATAAAACTGAAGGCTAATTTAAAGGCTCTGTTCTATAGGTCAAGAAAACTTCATTACAATCTGCTTATCTGCGAAAACTCTGCATTCTTGAAAGCTACTAAGGAGCGGGAGGTAAGGCCCGATTAGTCGTTGTAGAACTGGTTTACTGATAATTAACGTGTCAGTCAGCGTTTAATTTGCTAGATAAAACCTATCATTTCCACAAAACATCGTACATGATCTACTGATAAGCCACTATACAGGCGCAGCATACAAATTACGTATTTCATAGTTACGATGTTTACGCCTCACATCACGGTTGCTATAAACGTATGCTGTGGAGGAAATGCCTCGTTGGCGGAAAGCAAAATGTATAATACATAATTATAGTTGTTGTCAAAAATTGATCAGCACTGACCACATTTTGCTCGCTAATGCCTTCGTTTATCAACAGAACGTTTCTTTTTCCCTGGTCCCAGAGACTTGTCACATCACCACGCTTTATCGATGACCTTTATAACAGCCCGTTTTCCATTCTATCCGTTAAAGCTATAGAGCACATAGTAGAAAAAAGCAATCATATCGTCATTGGCCTAAAGGCCATGGCTCTTAAAGCAGAAATCTGTGTCCTTGAGTTTAACATGTTTCCGTCATATACCGTCATATACAATGTACATATGCTGCGCTTAATAAATATCGCTTATTCGCCACTCGCGTAGCGGCGTGGTGACTGTTTTGCGCGTCTGTCTGTATGGCTGTCACACGAAAAAATTCCAATTCCTTGATATATAGAGACTTCATTTTAGGTGTGCATGTACGTCTTCCAAAAGTACACCTTAAATTCGCATGTCAAAGTCATTGGATCAAGGTCACACGAGCAGAAATAGCACGCGTGCATGATTTAAAGGCAGTCTTGTTTATGAGAATTTTGTTTTCTGTAAAGAAATAGCTCGAGCTAAGCTTACAATGCATTATGCAGCTATCATTTGTTTACTTTTAAAACTGCACGCTAATATCCTTGACTAAAAATATTCTTACCTTTCGGCGTTGAGCGGTAATGCCGACGTTTGTTCTGCCTGTTCGTCCCTGTGTGCGACTGCCTAGTGATCGTATTGCCGTCTGTCCGATGACGGACCGTATCTACACTATCTCTCCAGCGCTCTGTCGCTGCATCATCTGACCCGCTGCTGCTGCTGCTACTCTGCTATAGGCAGCCGGGGAGCATCCAGCTATATACGGGAACGCTGCGACGCAGCATTCCAGCCGAATGTTGGTTATCTCGAGCAGGCGCACGCGCCGCATTCACCGCTTGTCATCATTTCGCCGTTGAAATAACGACCATCGAACTTTGCTGGAGATCGATCATCGATCTACATAATGATACAAGCAATATTATTGCTAGCGGCGAGCGTTTCATTTTGCGGCGTGTTTATATGCCCGGAAAATTATGGACAATTTTTCGACCTGCGATAATAAAGCAACCGATGATTAATGTTGAACAGAGTTCGATGACCGATTCTGGGCATTTCATGTGACAAACACTGTTAGGTATATTGTTGAAGAACTTACGCAAGAATTCAACGCAATTCGTTCATTATTCAAAGATCTGTCAGCCGGTCGAGATTACAGCCTGAGTCTTTAAGCTTGCACATTATCCACCCATACGTCCATAAATGACCCGGTCCGGTTAGTATAACCCATTAGGAAACCTAAACTCTGGGCGCAGCCCGTGAGCGAAGCTCATTAGAAGCGCCTCATTGCAGCGCGTATTCGATGCGGCTATCTCTAAATTATTTTGGCGTCTTGTTTCTCGTTGCTTCTATAGGCGATTTGTGTTTTTTTCTACAATAAGGTTGAAGTGACTCGTACAATTCGAATTCGTTGTAATGTGACAAAACGTTTATCGACACTCTCCAGATGGCGTTTAGAGAAATTTTTTAAAATATTACGTTGGCTTTTTTAGAATATTAGATAAGTTACACATCTTTAGTAATATATTATGTACCTGTAGCATTTTTATTAGAATGTGAGCACAGATCTAGACTTTAGGCACATGTTACAGCTTATTTGTTATTTATCTATCTAAAACACCCGAATAAAGTATTTTTTACCATTATTTTAATGTTTACGGAAAACACCTGTTAGACTC
>Ga0126335_1002849_pt1 | contig 10537 bp, 8 predicted proteins | sample OlaspJWI45metaG_FD_108409 | JGI IMG/M metagenome (GOLD analysis project Ga0126335, IMG submission 108409) | Marine gutless worms symbiont microbial communities from Oahu, Hawaii - Olavius sp. 1 OAHU.JWI-45 metaG | ecosystem: Host-associated > Annelida > Digestive system > Unclassified | place... | reverse complement strand
TTAAGCCTAACAGCAATCAATGTCAGTGGTAAAACGAACATGTTGGGTAAAATCAGTCAATATCGCAATATGTTTGTTAGTAATTTTACAGCTTATGTTCAAAGTGTCCGCCTTTAGCTGAGATGCATAAGCGAAGGCATTTACAGTGTTGATGTTGCTGGAAGTATGCGCGCTGCGGGGTCACCCACTTCCTGGTCGCCGGTCAGTCGTTCCGTTGTCTTTCAATTTTCTCAGCAATTTGTTCAATGCTTGTAATTTCCAGCCTTTAGTAGGAAACTCTTTAATCAATCGTTTTGCACCATAGCCTCAACCTCTGTGGCCTCATCTGATTACTGATGGCGGACTGGAGTGAAAGAGGGAACATTCGGAAGAGGGGCCCCTTGTGGGAACCCTTCCACAAGAACTCAGCTCTTTGCAGCTGAAAGGCAAACTAGTCGTAGTTCAAAGAAAGAAGAAACCTTTAGGCGCCCAACGGATGCATAATACATTAATAAAAATTTTTGTATAGTTATAAGTTGTATTCACTATTTCCGCACGTGATTTATACATTGTATTAACAACTGTGGAAACAGCAGGTGTAATATAATGTGGAATATGTACGGTCACGTGGTTATCGCCGTCGACCAATCACATGCATTCCGCATATTCCATTCCGCATTTTATTTTCCGCATTCCGCATTTTATAGACACCCGGGATGGACTATGGGCCCATCTGCGGCCTGGTTCTGCTAAGGACAACTTCGCCCCCACCAAAACTGGATCTGGAAGATGTGGATCTAACGCGCTTGTTTCAGTTTGCTTCCCGGGACTTGAATATGCGTGGTCTTTATCTGAAATTGTATAAGAAACAGTGCTGTCTCAACGTTAGAAAGTATAACTTAATGCAAAGAATCATCAGTCTGTGAAACTCATCGCCAAACCATGTAGTGACAGCTTCTTCTGTCAACAGTATCAAGAAACGTCTGGATGACCACATGGCAGAAAAGGACAACTAAAAAAGTTGTGCTTCATGTGTCCATCATCACCAAGTACAACTACAAGTAAATTACCTTGGCACGGTGTGTGTTCTAATGCAGATATAGATTCCATTAATGCAGACCGCTCAAACTCACATAACGCCTCAAAAATATTCAACTTTTGAAAGCCAATGCACGTAATTTATTTTAGTGTACAAATCATTATAAAATGACACTTTTCCAATTGGAAGATAAACCAACAACAGATACCGGATGTTTACTTGTGCTTAATAATGCTGCTGGGCAAAATTCAAAATTAATTCGAATAACCATAAAACAGAAGAATGAGTTGGATAGAAAGGTCGAAAGTTCGAAACGGCTGATACTGGCTGATCTAGCTAATCTACTTCGCTAAGAACGTCAAAGTATCTATCTGACTGTGAAACCAACTATCTTCAACAATCTAGCAAAAATATGCGGCTGATGGCTCAATGGTAGGGCGCCGGCTTCGTGATTGGAAGGTCGCGGGTTCGCCCCCCGGTCTATGCGCTACCACGTAACAACCTTGGGCAAGTTGTTTCAGATGAACGTGCCTCTGTCCACCAAGCAGTATAAGTTGGTACCAGCTTCGGCCGGGACATAGTGCACCACAGGAGCGGTGCTAGTAGGCTGGCAACCACAGCTAATACCTGTGGTTGCCGTTGTATTTCATCTGCGGTTTGTCGGATGTCATAATAAACGAATATTTATTTTATTTTATTTTTATGATCTGTTTTACAAAAGCTGTGACTGTTAACTAAAAACAACCTGGAGTATTATTCGATTCGATTCAGAACCTTCCCACCTTTTTATATTTTATTTCATATTTTCATTAATTTTTTAATTATTTATTCTTTTAGTTTGTCATTTTTTAAATTGTTTTTATTTTCTATTTTTAAAAGTTTTTTAATTATGCTTTATAGTTCTTTATTTTTTACTTTCTGTGTTTTTCTTTCTTTCTTTTATTATTTTTTCTTTTATTTTCTTTGTTGAACAATATGCATGGGTTACGGGTACGTATAGGACTGCCGTACTGGAAGTTCCGAAATTACAGTAGCGGTCACAGTACTCTAGACACAGCCAACTTTCAACAGACTATCATACAAGTTGTTTCGATGATTATTTACAATATACACGATTAAACAGTAATTAAAGAATAAAACACGAAAATTCAACGATGCACAAGCACAAAAGCTACCGGCAGGTCTCACGAGAATCCCACAATCCACAGCGTGACCAAAATTACGATTCCTGCAGCCAGTTACATCTCTTGTTTCTTTGGTTTCTTGTACAAGTTTCTTGCTCGTCTGTCATCGGCATTATTCTCAATTATCGCTCGGTGTATAAGATTTGTTTTATGAAGTATGGCTAGCAATTACGTTGTAACTGCTCATAAACCGACGGCAGTCAACGCTTGTGTGACTGGTAATTAACATGCAATCGTATAATAATACTATAGTGCTAAAATGAGATTGCACAGTTCCCGCACTTCCATACCGGATAATTGTGACTGAACTGCACTCAATACGGGTCGAGTGTAGGCGGACAAGAGTCCTAGAGGCCTTTGTAAATGCTTGGAAAAGTGGAATGAGTGGAGATTAGGGGTCCCTGTGGAAGTTGGTTATATAGACGACTTTATGATATAGTAATAGCAATATAACCGCAGAAAAGCATATCCACGGTACCATCCCATTAATGAAGAAATTTCTGACCAGACTCTTCCCCCGTTACTTTAATGACAAAAATAAAAGCAAATACAAAGCGAACATTTATAAACAAACTTTCACCTATTTACGCAATAGTAAGAAGGTAGAAAACCCGAAATACGTTACCTTACCTCACAGAAACATGTCAGCGGTACTATTGTCTGGATTGAATTCAGTTTCTTCATCATACGATGAAAGAGCAAAGCCGAGATTGAACGTTGCACATAGAGCTCCAATAACACTGTTTGTCTAGGCGTGGCCCCTAAAGCCAGATCTCATACTGAACAGAAAGTTTAGTAGCTGCCATTGGTTGTAAGCATGAGTTTGATGCGACAGTGGAAGTTTAAGGGCCGCAGTGCTTAGCGGTGTTCACAGTGTAGAGTAGAGGAACCGTTACTGCTATTTTGGACTTTCCCATGTGGGAAGACCCAATATTAAAATACGGGAAAGTTCAGTATTCGTTGTTACGCATTTGCACATGCACAAAAACACAAGCAAGCGTGTCAGCCATTTTGTAGATCAATTTATGATTTATTTTCAATTTATCAGAATTTACACCATTTCTAACTACAGTCGAATGACGTTCGTAATCAGCGGTGAGTCAGGAAATAGCAACAGTTAACGAGAAGTGTTTGAATTTATTCAGATTTGTGTTGCAGACACGTGTGTGACTCGACTAGGTATGTATTGTGTTTAGCGGTAATCCTCAGAATGGCGGTCTCAAATTATGAAAACACCATAAAAATATTGTTATTTTGTTACGTTGTTATTTTAGTTAGGAACTTAGGATAGCCTATAGGTTCAAGGATTAGGGTTAGGTTTAGTGTTGGGCAGTTGTATACTTACATATGAAATTATGTACACTGCAGGAGTCCACTGGCTGGCAGTCAACTGGTCCCCAAGTCATGTCGTTAGAACTTTGGGCCTACAACTAACATTGAGACTACTATTATTACAGTTGTTTTATCAATGTTTTTATTATCATTATCATCTTCGTTATAATTATCGTTGTCATCATTGTTGTCGTCACTATTTGATGTTATACGCCATCGATCTTTACATGTATTGTAGGGGGCGCAATAGAAATGACTGTTTTACTATTACTATTACTAGGGTTAAGGCTTATGGTTAGAGCGAGAGTTAGGTTAACCTTGCGGACGAGTTGACTGTAAACCAGTCCATCAGATAATTTGGGACCGCTATTCTGAGGATTACCCATTTGGCATTGGGGTCAGTTTAGGGTTTGGGTTACGGGTACATATAGGGCTGCCATACTGCAATAGAGGATCTTCCCGAACTGGCGGGTTTGAAATTACAGTACGGTTCCTGTACTATAGTCACAATCTTTGTCAAATGCAAAGTGCCTTTGGTGGTATAATTTGTTATTATATTTAATGCTCTGGCTAAAATACCATCTACACGGTACTTTTGCTTCAAAGTTAAAGTGCTGTCCAGACGGTATACATTGCTACCTGTATGGCATTCTAACTTTGAAGCTACGTTATCGACAAAACCACACACTATCATTGAGAACTTAAGATTGTACAATCTCAAGATTGTGTAATCCAGTTATGTGACTTGTGTCGATCTCTTTACTTTGGCAAAGGGTGAAAACATTGACAGCTGCGTTTACAGCATTACTCCTATGTAGTTTTCTTTATTAATAATTAATACAGTCATAAACTTTTCATTTAAGAAAGAAGACAGCAACATTTCACTATGTTTGTTTATTGTCTGCAGCACTGTAGTGTAGGCCTCTTGTAGTAATCGAGAAATATTACATTTGTTTATGAATTTAGGAGCTATACATTGAATAGGCTTTACATTTTAAATAAACAAATGAATATAAAAGATTAGAATGTGTAGTATACAGCCTGCCAAATCACCCACATTGAGCAATTTCTCAGTGGGTGACTGCTTGAATAAAGTTGACTTAGTTACTTATTTGTCTTTGTATTCGATGGACTGACAAACCCCAGTGAAACCCCATGTTACACACTCTTGATTTTGTGCAAATTACAGCGACTTGTTTGAATTGCCAATAAACTAATATATGTTGACTTTTTAACTATAGCTCAAGTCAAAAAGTTTATTGGATTATTGCTTTTAATCGTCATGGAATAATTGAAAGATGGCAGTGATTGTATTTTAATGATTAATTGCATGATTGGTCACTAAGTTGCTCACTTTTGATGTATATGATTCAACTGCTGGTAGAATGATAACACTGGGTTTTTATGGGCTCTGTCGTCGCAACTTGTAAGATTAGAATAGGCCCACTACATTTCCTGGCCTGATGTTGTAAAGTGTGTATAAACCATGGTTTTGTAGCTTTGTGGTTTGCATTTTGTGTTGTTTGTTTGACTGGGACAGTTATTTCTTTGTTTTTCAGTTCTTTGGTGCATGCATTATTTTACTAGTTTGAACTCCAAGTCTGGTTAATATGTTGTATATATTAATGTGCATTGTCTTATTTGTCTTTGTTAGGAAATTTTACGTCAAAGGATGATTTGAATTTGCTGATTGCAAAGAATACAAGGCTTGAAATATATGTGGTAACTCCAGAAGGATTGAGACCCGTGAAGGAGATTGGTATATATGGACGGATTGAAGTTTTGCATCTGTACAGACCACCGGTTAGTGTTAGTGCTTTGTTTTAGTAATTAGTATTAAGCAATATGTCACTCAGTTACCTCACAACTCATTGCTTACAGGTGTGATATGTGCCATTGTAAATTAGTTGTGACACAGCCTGAGCCCCGTTGAAACAGCTGAAGATATTGTATGACTTTTCCCCATTTGGTAGACTCATTATTCTAGCTTTTTGATCAAAAGTTTGTAACAAAATATATGCGAGGTCATTTTCACTGCACTGTTAAATGTCTGTGAAATATCCACAATTTTTGAAAACTAATTTATATAATTGTGTCTCAGAAACCAGCTGATTAAATATGAAATGTTGACAGGAATTAATCTGGTCTTACGGCAAAGCAATTTTCGTTCGCCTCATGTGACGTTTAAAGGCATTTTTATTTTCTGGCATAATCTACATTTTTCTGGGTTAGTTTTGCATTCATGTCCATTCTAATCTGGAGCTCTGCTACTCAGTAAGTTACTTACTTACTTACCGTGTACTGCAATTTGTGTAGAATGAGGAGAAGGATTTGCTGTTCATATTGACATCACGTTACAATGCCATGATTCTCGAATGCCAGCTTGAAGGAGAGAATGTGGAGATTATAACACGAGCGTATGGCAATGTCCAGGTGAGCACAGAGCATAATTGTAATTTTTGTATTTTCTTATGATGTTATGGTATTTGTTAGTTCTCTATTAGTGTTGTTACGGTGGCTGGATATCATAGCTTGGTCGGTGTTTTGACATGCCATTGCGGTGGTCGGCGTTAAGCCTCTAACGAGGGACTGGGACCATGAAGTGCATCTGTATGCCTGGTCAGTGCCATCCTGAGAGGCTGCCGTTGTAGGCCTAGCATCACTAAGCTACATTGTGCTTTACTGCTCATGTTGAATAAGGCTGCTCGACCACTGACCTTATTGAGTCTTGTCCAGAAATCAGACACCTACGTAGCTTGCTACACCACACAGGTACACTGCCTGGCCTGGGCTGTGAATGGGTGAGAACTAGGAATGGTACAGATGACCGTTCAGCCATCATGTGAGATGCTTAGTGGCGCTTTATGACAGGTGACATGCTTGAAGTTATGTAATAGTCATTGTAGACCTAATGGTCGTGACCGTGTGAGGGGCACTGACACATGCAAACGTCTATGCCGCTGCCTTGCATTCACACTCAAAGGCAATCGCGTCAGCTTAAGCAGTCCAAACTCTCTAACTGTCAGTTAGGCCTATGACAGTTAACCAATGCTCATTGCAGGGAAAACAATATAAGTGTGAAACTGAGAGCTGCTGTTGCATTGGTTACTGGTCACACTGATGCATGTGACCGGTGCCTGCTGCTGGTTTGCTGCACTGGAAACCTGACAAGTGACAAGGTCACGGGATGCCACGGTCTCACTTGGTACGGAGCTAGTGCACAGCGGGCATCCACATATTTTAATGGGTACAATAAAATGGATGTCACATGTTATGCCTAACATGTTTAGTATTCACACAATGTCTGGTGCATTATACACAAGAACCCAGGCAGCAGTGGTGTCAGCTTCCCACATCCCACATGGTTGGCGACATGGCATAATGGTTAGCAACGTTGGGCCTGGTTAGTACTTGGATCAGTGTCCATCTTCGGGTGGGTAAACCATCTAGGTATGTAACCAGCCAACTAGACTTCTACCCTCCATGGGACGGTAAAATGAGTATCAGCCTTCTAGCTGAGTAATAATAAATGGCGATGGTGGGTGTGGCGAATGACAGCCTACAGGCGGACTCACGGCCCAAGTCGACTGGCTTGGTCTGAGTGTCGGCAGCCAACTGGCGCCTACTACATTCATCAGTAGAACCGAGTGAACTCTCGAAATGACTTAGTCATGATGACAGCACTATAAACATTGTCCTGAGTATTATTATTATTAATATTTTTTTAAACCCTGGTACTCAGTTCCCAGGGTGGGTCAAAAAATTAAGTACAAAGAAACAATGCTGAAATAGTTTCTAATCTGGCTGGTACTCAACTGAAAAACTCGTGCAGCAAGACAGAGTTAAAGCTCTGCATGTAACAGAAACACATTGGAAAAGAAAGATCACCTCTCGGTCATCGCCAGAGGACGCTGAGATCCGCCAACCAAGGTCACATAGTAACTGCCGTGCCTCTTCGTTCAGTGGCCCTTGAGTCTCGACAGCAATCGGAAAAAAATAAGTGACTTGCTGCCAGACTGACATATTATTATTATTATTATTATTATTACCCCCTCTTCCTCTCCACGCCTAGACAGTTGACGGCCATCATTCTCCGCCGGCCTGCCTGGCCGTGTCGTTGACAATTTAGATTGTAATGAAAGACAGGTGGTCCCTCGACAGCAGCATTAGCTGGGCGGCATTATCAGTCATGGCAAGAGACTGCTATTAGTGAGAAGTGCGTTGTCTTAATAGTCATGTACAGTTTCTGAGAAACTGTGTTCAGAAACACCACCAAGAACACTATCAAGATGTGTTGATGGTTGCCATGTCTCACCATGTTATCAGCTGAATGCAGAAGGTTGTCATGGTTAAATTTAGCTAAGTGGTTGATGGGGTGGTTGATAGCTATTTTTGTCAACACGAGTGCTAGAAAACTGCAAAATGACTGATACGTGACTGATGCCCATATATTCTTAGGCTGCATCGAATGCATGAGATGCAGACTATTGTTACCGATGTTTGCGGTGTCTGTCTGTCTGTCGGTCAGTCTGTCTGTCACGTGGCTCAACTTGACTTCACTGTGCAAAAACGGCTGAACAGATCAAGATCCTGTTTGGGGTGAACACTCTTGGGGGCCAGAAATGTTGGAGAGGGGTCCTGGTCCCCTACAGCGAGGAGGAGGGGGATTTGATGCAGCCTTTGCCAGATTACTTTGGCCTCTTGTTGCTGATGTTGCACTGGCTCTGTAACAGAACGTAAATGCGCACCCTAACAACTTTGCTTTTCCGTGAATCTGGCATTTTAAAAGTATGTTTATATTATTTGCCACAGTAGCAGACATAGTAGTATAATTATGCCGTAATGTTCAAATTTTAGAAGTAGTTTTCCGTTTGAGCTTGGTTACTTGTCACAAGTGTAAAGCTGGTATTATTTTGCTTTTTGTAGGATCGTATCGGTAGACAATCAGAAACGGGTGTTATAGGAATTGTTGACCCTCAGTGTCGTATGATTGGCCTTCGACTCTATGATGGACTGTTCAAAGTCATCCCATTAGACCGTGACAACAGGGAGCTTAAAGCTTTCAACATCAGGTTCTTATCTTTACAGAATTTCTTAGAATGCCCTTCAGTAAGCTGTATCTCACTCATTGAGAAGAAAAAGTTTTTTGTCACACTGGCAGGGATGTAAACGAGACCTTAAGGTACGAAATGGAAACATTTGGTTTTCAGTCCAAGACGAGATCGAGACCGAGGCCTTCCCACAATTCCACGAGACCGAGATATTAGATTTTCTGCCCGATACGAGACCAACACCTTGCTAGGCCGAGAACGAGATGCTTTTCGAGACCTTGTGGCTTGTGCTACTATGGCCAGTTTTTCAATGCTTTATGAGTTCATGAATTCCAGGTATAGAGTGGTGCGGAGTAGTCTGTCGATGTACCGTGTAAACAGACATTAACAGTTGTAATTCTTGATGCAGTCTTGATACTAAGTATATATAATTTTGGACGACTTCAGTCGGAATTCAAAATGATTGTCTGCTGCAATGTGTGGATTAAACCTGGAAAAAATGACATGAAGTGGCTGGCAAACGACACGAGACCAAGGCGTTTGACTTTTAGAATGAGACAAGACCGAGACCGATTCCTCCCCTCAATTTCTCGAGACTTAGACGAGATTTGAGGCGTTACAAAAATAGATCTCGAGACCATCTTGAGACGTCGAGACCAAGACTACATCCCTGTACACGGGGACCCTTACTCTGTGCCTAGAGGTGGTTGCATTGATATTGTAACACAATGGAGTAGTTCTTATGTGATTCAAGCCACAAGACATGCAGTTCTTGTGGGAAGCCTATTTCAGTGGCCAACTGGCTTCCCTCACTACTCTGATGCTGTTGGTTCCAGGGTCATCTGCCCAGTAAAGATTATCCCTGAAATGAACTGTGATGTGTCGAGTGGGACATTAAGCCTTTACTCACTTACTTGGACATTGAACCTGTAACTGTTGGGCATTTGATGCATTGTTAGCTGGCCCGCCACAATGTGGGGCCAGCTATAGTAATGGTTTGCATTGTCCATTTGTCTGTCCATCCGTCCGTCCGTCTGTTACGTGCAAATATCTCCGAAAGTAATCAAGATAGACATGGTTACTGGAAACTCAACTAGTAATCTGGGCTTCCCGATTCAGAATATGCCATCTGATTCACGATCGGAAGTACGGTTCCACCATTTTGGGTGTTTCCGGGTTCGCACTTCGCCCATTCAGACAGAAATGGGGCAGTCAGGCTAGTGAATGGATCAGTGGGAACAGTCACCAGTCAGACACATGACCGACACTGCCTGTTTCGTTGTGTACGTCATGTGCATCGTCGTATGCACAGCTTCACTGAAAGAAAAGGAGAACACAACAACAGGTGAGACATAGGCCTAAGTCATCGCGGACCAGCTATCGTTCTACTTCCATCTGGGACAATACCATGCATCTGAAAGCAATAATGTGTTAAGTTTCTTTCTCTCTTGCATTATTACTTGCCTTTAATGTAATCGTGTCTGCAAAGCTGGCGAGGGCTGTAGCATTGCTGCAGCAACATGACCACAACAAACCATATGCTTCTGTTTGTCATCAATATGCCAGAGCTTTTACAGAGTTGATCAGCCGTCAGTTTCTTGGATGCTCAGAGCCAGTGTTGCCAGTACTGGCTTTGCCGTGACTTGTTTGCATTGTTTAATTTTAGGCTGGAGGAGTTGAATGTTATCGACATGCAGTTTCTGCATGGCTGCAAGTTACCAACAATCATAATTGTACATCAGGTTGGCATTTTCGTCTGTTCAGTTGGTTCAGAGCTAAAGCACTTCACTTATGCTGTGTGTCAGCGTCAAACAGTTAAAGTTGTGCTACAGAATTAATTAATCAATCAACGTAAAATTTGTAGGGCGCCGCTATACGACACGTCCAGGAGCGCCAACAGTAGTCAGTGGTAAGCACGATCAAAAAGTACACTCTTGAGTCGTTTTCTGAAC
>Ga0126335_1002848_pt1 | contig 10538 bp, 8 predicted proteins | sample OlaspJWI45metaG_FD_108409 | JGI IMG/M metagenome (GOLD analysis project Ga0126335, IMG submission 108409) | Marine gutless worms symbiont microbial communities from Oahu, Hawaii - Olavius sp. 1 OAHU.JWI-45 metaG | ecosystem: Host-associated > Annelida > Digestive system > Unclassified | place... | reverse complement strand
TATTATAGACTCGTACACGAAGTACATGACAGACAAACAATAAGACAATATAAACAGAAAAGAGAGCACTAGGCCTAAACATGAACACAGGATATAACGTTATCTATCTATCTATCTATCTATCTATAAGATCACGTACAAACCATATAGTCTGTTAAACAAAAACATTTAAATAAACGTATAAAACAATAGACGTTGTTGTTTCTTTTATTTTCTTTCTACATCAGTAGTAAAATAAAAATAACTAATGAAGTAAAAGCGGTTATTAGTAAAAAAAGCAGAATGAAAGCTAGTAAACGTTGATGGAAGCGTTGCTAATTTAAACATTAGCGAGTTTTCGTTAAATTTAAATCAATAGATAGATAGATAGATAGATAAACTTATTTATATAGCGCCTATATACTCAAATGAGTCTCTAAGCGCTTAACACTTTAGTAACACAGCAATTGGGTCATCAACAATCCAACATTCGACCACTTTATTAACCGAAAATATTGAGATTTAAAAAAATTTAGACATTAAATATTCTGCCGATGGTTGTTGCTGTTTTGAATCAAAATCGTACAAACTGATTCGACAGTAATAAAAGTTTGGCGAAAGCTTTATAGCTTTATTATTCGACTTGTCTATACCATAGTTATCGCCACATAAAGCTGACTATTATGTACTACGAGCCTTGGCTGAAATAACATGCACTGAATATTGCACTATCTGCAATGATCGAGAATAATAACCTAATACAAAAAATGACCTTTCTGCCTAGAATCTGATTGATGGCAGCTGATTCTTTGAGAGTACACTCTTCGATGACGCGCTGTCGTTTCTCCTTCATGAAGAGCATGAACGCATTGAGCGGTTTCTTGACGTACTCTCGCCGTCTTTCATGAGACTGTAGCCCGCACACGACGTCGTGATGACGTGAAGATCTGCCGGACGTCGTCGTCATCGTCGCCGCTGACCTGCCGCTGCAGCTCGCGCCGCCGTGAAACGACGACCTCCTGCGTTCAGCGCCCGTCATGTTAATCATTGTAATGTGTGTAAAATTTTTGGACAACTTCTCAAGTATAATTTACAGTTCATCTGCAACAAAAGACGTGCATATAACGAAATATCTACGACAACGTTGTTCTCGTCTACAGCTGTGGTTAAACTATTGACTCAATTCTGTTACATAAAAACATATCTAAAACATATCTGACGTAACACGCTTATGCTATAAAAAGTGTATGAATAATTTATAACGCGCCGTTCTTAGTAAGTATGGCGCGTTATGAATTCATTCATTTATACCTACCTACCTACATACATACATAGACTACTGCAATATAGTGTGTTGTATCAGATAAACACGATTGTCACAAAGACACTGCAGTCAGTTTTGCATTCTGCTGCGCGACTTATAATGAAAAAGCGGAAGTTTGAAGTTTGAACGCATAACACCGACACTTCGAGATGATCTTCACTAGTTGCCAGTTCCACAGAGAATAGTTTTCAAGCTCTGCACGATCATCTTCAAGTGTCTCCGTCAAACCGCACCCCAGTACCTCCAGGAGCTGTGCCTTCCAGTTATAGCGACTACCGGTCGCCGCCACCTGCGCTCCGCCGCTCGTGGGGACTTACAAGTGCTTGCCTGTCGTAAGCTATGTCCAGCTTCAGACCACGAAGCTTTGCTGCCTGCGCTCCAAAACTATGGAACAATCTCCCATCGTCACTTCGTGATCCAACACACTTTTACTTAAGCTCTAAGAGCGGCGCAATATAAATTTTCTCATACATACATACGTTACATACATTACGTTCGTTGACTGTTATAGTCACACCGTAATCAGCAATCTACTATGCACCAACGGTGTTGATAATAAAGACAAATATGGAAGATGTAAACAGACCGGCTGGAAGTGTCGGCCGAGCCTGCGGGTGATGACGTACGAGCGGCTGCGGCAACGAAATCGACCGATGCCCGGGTCCTCGGCAGCGTCGCCGGTCCATATGGCAGCAGACTCGCCGGCGGTGGCGGCGGCGGCGGCCCGAACCACGTCAGTGGTGATCGGCTCGACAGAGGCGCAGATGGCGGCGGATACGGCGGACTGCAGTGGAATGGACTGGCGCGTGATAACAGGTCGAAACTGAAAACAACGACGATGACGATTAGTACGGAGTGCACCAAAAAGTGAGAACTCGACCCTCTTTTGGCTGTAACTTGTAAAGTGTTAATGGAGTATGATATCAAAATTCTTTCACTGACGCAAAGAATATGAAATTTCCAACAAGAAGCGTATAACACTTCATGTCACACTTTAGCTCTCACCAGCAGGTTTCTGACATGTTTTTGATATGTTATTTTGTACGTAGCTGCACTACTTTGTAAACTTTTATAGACGTTTACATTTGCTGTAGGCCTATATCTGGAAAAAATGCTAACAAGATGCAGTCATTTTGGCCAACGGGACGCCATGCGACAATGTCCACATCTGTGAGGACTATGCGCTAACACAGTTGTGTTTACAACGACAGAGGTCAACTCATACTGATATCTAAAGAACTCCACTAATTATGATACACCGTGTATTTATTTATTGATGATAACGACATTCCGAAAAACTATGCAATAACTAATAGTTAATAAAACGATTCTCTGACCATTGGATGTGCGAAAGTTCAGTTGCAGGATAGAGTGAATGCGGCAGACTACTGGGCGACGGTGTCAGACGATAGAGAGCTTGACGTGCAAGACCTACAGACGGCAGGCGACCGTATGTTTACACCTTAACATAAATAACACACTCTATCATTCGAAATAAAATTATGAATAATCTTATAAGTAGCAATAAACTAACGTGACGTTCAGTATTGTACATGACACAAAAGTTCGTTTTGTGCATCGTCAACAAAAACACAGAACAAAAAATAGTCGCTTCGCTGCAGCCGACAGTTACACGTGCTGTTTTGCTTAATATTTGTTTATCTTCTTTAAAATTAAATAAAAAATACAGCGATACTGGGTTGTAGAAAACTCCAACAACAACATCTTCTTAAATTGTTTTTGCTTTTAAGTATACGCAAGATATCGTCTCCATATTGCCATAATTTAATGAAAAATATTAAAGCAATTAACTGAAAAACTGGCCAGGAGTTACAGTACACAATTACTATATATGCACAGCAATAACAGGAAGTGATCAAACCACGATGAATACTTTTACTGAAAATGACAACGTTCTCTATGCTTATACCATTCAGAGATTCTATGCCCCTCCCGGCGGCAAATTAGCATCATTGCTACAAAAAGAATCCGTCGAAAACAAAGCGGCGTCAGACGACATCGTCTTATAAACGAAAGATCTGGCGACGACAGTCAACGACAGAGAGACTGATGTACTAGCGGCGCGTTTCCGCCGGGAATTAATTTGTGTGCGCACCCGCCGTACAGCGCGGCTAGGCGTGCAGGAAGTCGCTTTGTAGTGCTGTTGGTCTCCGAGGCGGTTTGTCGCCCGACGGCGGACACCGCAATCACATCAGCACCAATTAAATCCGTCAGTCAGCGCCGCCGGTCGACATTGGCACAACGAGTCGTTGCCGTCCGTCGCCAACTACTACAGACTTCTGACTCCGCTACTGTTACTGCTGCTGCTACTGCTGCTGCTAGCGTTGCCCAACAACCAGATGTAGCATTAATCACACAAATGCGACGCCCACTTCCAGACGTTTTTGGTTGATGGCGTTCCGTTCCCCTTTGAGGCTTAGTGGTTTTTAAGAAACGTTGCAGAAACTTGCTGTCAAAGAACTTTTCAGTTCACTTACAGTAGAGTCATCGCATTTACGAGTCGACTTGCCATTCATAATTAAACACAAAATGATTAATTCTGCGAATAAACAAGCCCCCCGTGGGCAGTGATGTCCAGCTGGCTCATACAGGTCAGAATGATACTGTTTTTGGTTTGTGATCAGAGTTCATCAGAAGGCCTTTTCCTGCAAGATTACAAGTCTCTACGTCAAACGGTTACGATTTGTGAAATCTTGGCTAACAGTCAGACATACAGACGAACACCATTTGAACATACGTCAGCTGACATCTGAGCTAAACTAATGAAACTATTTAGTGATAATCCGTCGCTAGGTGTCGATGTCCGAAGAAATATGTAGGAACCCGAGCTATACTATACAGAACTTAAAACAACGTATAATTCTGGGTTTGTGATGAACGCTAAATGTCGCAGCTGAGTACGAAAATGTTGCACGTCGCTGAACACCGCAGATACGCGACTTAGAAGTTGCTTGTTGCTGGTCGCAGGTCGGGCACTCTATAGCGCGACAACTTACCGGCGGTCTTGGAGTCGACGTAAAGCGGTTGGATGCCCATGTGCGCTGGCGGAGGGTACGCCGTCTCACTCCCGCTGATCTCTCCACCTCCCGCCGCCGCCGCTGCCGCCGCAGCTGCGCCATACATGTAGAAACTGAAACCGGGATGCGACGGGAAGATTTTGCCCTGAAACACAACACAATAGGCCGATGAAAATAATGAAAATTTCTGTAAATACCAGTACGTGTAAATACGTCCAAACAACAGTCTTATAGTTTTCAGGATCGCAGCATGCAACCAAGCTTTGAGCGTGACAAGACACGAGCTTACGACTGCTGCTGCAACTTGTAATTTTCGGAGGCCGATCTTATGTATTAGTGTCACATCACTCTAAAAGTCAGCGTGACATGTTTATTACACCACCTGGAAGGTTGTAGTTAATGCTATATAGTCGGTTGACTTATCATACGACCACCTGCGATTGGTTTCGATCAGCCGTACGATCACTTACAAGCCGTCTCAAAACGACCGCATATATGCGATCGTAATGACAGATCATAGAGCAATAGGAGATTGGTCTTACTCCCAGAAAAGTCGCAGAAATCGTACAATCAGACATGACCTCAGCCTAACGATGAACATTGTGCACGTGACAGAACGAAAACTCGGGACGACATCGTGTGATAAACGTTTCAATATCTCGCACGCAGCAGCGCAGAATGACTGACGTGAACAATTGATCTCAGTCTGCAGTCGACGCGATCTCAGTCAACGCAAGCGCCTGTAAATAAGCCGCATGACCGCGCTGACAATCAGAGGATAACACCACACAATGTATACAAAATGCTCAAGAAATATGCCACTGCACTTATGCCAAATAAAGAAACTTACTTAGAGACACAGGCAAACATGTACAAGTGAAGTAAGCACCCATAACAAACTCAAATATATAAATATAAATTAAATATAAATGCTGATTTTTGGTAGTTGTTTTTTGGAACATTCAATGCAATTTTGAACCACCCTGTATATATAGAGCAGCACCAAGTATATGTTGTGCAAGATATATATTCAGCAGAACTGGCATCGTTTTGTAGTAGCCTGAGGCGCAACATCGAGCAGCGATCGAGATGCGTAGTGGTGAGCGGTTAGTTTTGGCGCCGATCAACAGCGGCGCGTTAACTTTACATGATACACTAATAGCGTCACCACTGCAATAATTTGTAACTCGCGCATTAAACACCGGAGACTTGAAACGAAGCTACTTATGTTAGACCTGTAGAGGGGCGTGCTAGTTGGGCCAATGATATCGGTACATGAGAACGCGGTCACCTGGATGCCATTAATGCGCTGACGACGTCTACAGGCGAACGGTGCATCTCACCCGCCGGGCACCGGTACACTCAGCAAGTAACCCACACAACCACCCTCCACTCGACTGACATCTGCACTTTTGATAAAATATTATTTCAGCGCGTTGTTACGCACACATGACTCGGCATTGCCTCAGCTGCTGCACTCAGTTCACACCGAAATAACGAGTTTTGTTGAAACAGTCGTTCACTCCACTGCTGAAGCCTGTTACAACTTGGAAATCGCAATGAGACGAGTTAAAACGCTGTGAAATGCCAACGGCAATAAATAGTCACTAACTCTACAGATATTGACAGATCTAGAATTATGCGAAGAGACATTCAAGCAGAGGAGAGCAAGAACCGAAATGGGAGTCACAGATGAAATGAACGGCATGCATTGAGGTGATAGAAAGTACAATATTTCTAACATTCGAATCTAAAAAACACACGTAATATTGGCGAAATAACGAAAAGTTTTACGTTTTACATTAGTTCGTTCGTAAAGCTTGTTCAACGGATTTAATTCACTGCATTCAGTTTGGCAATTTTGTTACCTTGCGAGCACTTGCTGGAATTACACTAATTTGCACGCAATATGACCGTATGTTGGTCGAGGCACACAGTGCAGTGCACTGCCGATGAAGATGTACAAACAAGGACTGCAGCTGTTGCTACGGCAGCGTCTGACAATATTAATATGGGCACGTGTCGAGTAGCCGTGTGATGCTTTTATCAATTGGACCTTGCCGACGCCACAGCAGCAGCAGTAGCCGCCGTGAGATGGGTAGAGATGCCGGTTGCCAATTTCATGACGGATGACCTGGTGGACGGCGCCATGATGAAAGCGCGTACAACCACAACAGCCCGGAGGCGAGACCACAGTGCGGATTTATGTAATCGCGACGGCAAGCGCGCTGCCCCACTCACCTTGTCGTGAGACGCAGCGACGCGCCAAGCGACCTGCTAATTACCCCAGAGGTGAGCTGACGAGCCGCGTGAGGCGCTGTCGATATGACGACAGCGCTGAGATGCTCGACTTCATTATCCGACAACCAGACTGCAGCACCACCGCATCCAACAACGAGATGTGTCGATTCGATGGCCGACACGATTTGCACGCAACTGCAGTGCTTTTGTTTGTTAAGATCTAACGGGCCTTTATTCTTCCACTGTGTATCGTTACAGCGTGCAGTTAACGTAAAATTCCAATCCAAGGCTTGCGTTGCTTTACGTTAGCTACTTTACATGCAATGTAAGTAAGTAAGTAAGTAAAACGTGAATTTATATAGCGCATATCATTTAGAAAACATCTAATGCGCTGTCACGGTTAAAACTCTCATTAATTTTGGGCTTTACAAAAGTTTGACAGTGTATCGCTTAACTGACACTACATTGAATTATTAGTTAAGATTTTGTATATATTTTTTGGTTTGTCGTTTCTTTTTTTACATTATGTATGCTTCTACCTATGAGTGAATAAAGATGAATATAAAATTATTCCAGCTCGAGTTAGGTGCAGACAGACGGACAGACGGACAGCGTGGTGTAATGCACAATGGCACATTGCAACCGTCTAGAGAAAAGTTTTTACATACCATGTAGTAATGCTGGGTTACTTGGAGAGAGATAGTAATCGCTGGACTATTTCATTCAGCATCTAGCATTTTAAAAGTTTTTTTGTGTTACGTGTTTGTGTATATCATGTTCTATCCACACTCCACAGTGTATATTGATTTATCCTGTGCTTTATTTGCTATTACTGGGTGTGCATTTGTCACGCTGCAATAAAGTTTACTTACTTACCTATGTAGCTGGGATTCGCCGTCGCCGAGAATCGCTCGCAAGCGCCCAGACTCGCTGGAACTTGCTCATAATTGAAATGGCCGATAGGCCTAAATGTTCTTTCTTTTGCTATTGCTATAGACTTTATAGATATAAACACCGCTGTGGAAAACAACCACACTCGTCTTACCACCTTATCGGGATTGTAAGTTTTCGACTTTGAGGTTAGTTAAGCTCAGCTCAGTGCGTTCTTGTTGGCGAAAGATGCTCGGCATTAGCGTGGAAACTACTGACTTATTTTTGAAGACTGTGTGTGATTTATTTTTTGGTGAAATATACCGTTGCAATTCTTCGTATTGTGCAATTATAAAGCAAATGTTATTTAAACATTTATATTCATTTCAGTGTCGTTTAGTTCTGATGAACAAACAGCAATGCAACAGTCCTGTGACAAGCACGATTCGGTTCCGTTGACGATTTGTTCAAATAACTGGTCCGAACATCAAAGACGACCGCTAAATGTAGTGCTAATTTCACTCCACCGATTCACTATCAATTATCAACGCAGGCAATATGCCATGCAGCCGGCGGCGGACAGCAGCCTTCCAAGCCGGCCGACCTCATCAGCTGGCAGTGACTGAGCCAAGCCGTGCAATGCAAAATTGTAAAAACTGACCTCACGCAAGCACGCAGCACCTGTACGCTAAGCTCCTCGCATCGCGTCGCACATTATCACTGGAAAGCAGAGGGCTGATTCTTGCACGTCGATGTATCCCCATCAAGTAATATACATAAATTCATGGATTCAATTAAACGGCATAATCAACTTTTGTCGGCAAATCGAATCGAATTTAAAATGTGACGGATGCGCCGTCTACGCGAGGTTAAACGGTACATAGGCCTATACTTGAACAAAACATTGGTAAAACCAACTATACTACATGCAGCGAGAACACGTCTTGGAACGTCGCGTAGCTTCTCCTCAGAACTTTAACTTCTTGTTTAGCAAGTTTTCGTTAGCTGCAATAGCATTAGCCGCTGCAAAAACGACGATAACAACAACCAAAACTCGACGAGACTTGGCAAATAAGTTATAACGCTATCTCGTTTAGCCGCCGGCAACAAAGTTGTCAGAAGCTATATATTTTACCTGTAAATCTTCTTCTAGTCACCCGCCCTTAATGTGACCAAGCGCCCAATTCACGGCGGGTAAAAAGTATACCGGCGCTTAGAACCTAGGGGTCGCATGAAAAATTCCCACAGACATCTTCACCAGCTCTCCCCTATTTTTACATGGAGTCAAAAAATGGGCAAATTTTGCCTCAATTTTCGACTCCATTCTCATTATAAACGCTCTGGTTTCAAAATACAGCAAGATATCGAAAATCTGAAAAATACACAGAATGCGCAGATGATAGGACTAAACAGTATCCAAGAGAATTTCCCTATCCTTCCCCCAATTTTTACAGGGGTTAAAAACAATTTTGCCCTATTTTACCTTTTAGGGACTCTGGTCTCTGAATGGAGCAACAAATTAAAAACTAAAACATTTTTGATAACTACGATGTATGGCCTATAACGCCACTCAGATATCGTAAAGCTCGGTCCCCCCAACCCAAGATCCACGCGGTATAAATGGGGCCCCCAAAATGGTCGACTTGACTTGGGCATATTGCTCGCCTGTCGATAGGCCCGGTAGTCAAAAGCATTTCAGACGTTAGGACGTAGGCTATGTATAAAATATCTACTTAGACTTCTAACCCACCCTTCCCACACTTTCACCAAAGGATAAAAATTGAAAAATGACTTCATTTTTTGACAAAATTCGCATTTGAGTCACCCCCGTTCCAAAAACGAGCAACATGTGACAAATCTTAAACCTGCGTTAAAAGCTGCAATGACAACCTTATCATCCCAGAAAATTTGGGGCAGGTCCGTCCACCCAACTCTAAGACTGCGAGACTAGAGTGGGGGCACCCTAAAACGCAGAATTGGCTAAAGCTATAGGGTTCAAATTAAGCATGTAGAAAAAGTGTAAAGAGTAAAAAATAAGCAGCACAGAAGTATGTCAAAAAGGGTCATCTAGGTCACATTATGAACTTTTAAATTTTGGAATTTCGCATATATTTCCGGAATGGCGATATCTACAGGCTTCAAAGTTGGTATGCACAATGCTCACACAGAGAATTATCCACAAGCGCAAAACTACGTCACAAGGGTTAAAAACTAATCACGTGGCTACACTTTAAATCTGCGGACCCCTGTGAATATCTCTCGAACGTCTAAAGCTTCAAATTTAGCGCGTAGAGAGATTGTAAGGTGTAGAAGATATCCCGTACAAAAGTATGTCAAAAAGGGATATAATCTGTCACGCGACCTACTTTCAAATACCGTGTTTACTTGCTGCGTACTGCGATTTAGGATGGCGGACGTTTTGGGGCGCCACGAACCGGCGGCTATAAGTGGCAATACATCTTAATTGCCACATTTTCTAGTATAAGTAATGCGTTTGACAGTTGACACCAAAAACTTCTTGCTTTCGGCGCTTTCCGCCTAGCTCTGCTACTACGACCGCCTCCAGCAAATAAACAATGACGCCGGCGTGTAGCCAACTAGGCCTACAGGCCTACCTATTCTTCCTTACACTGAACAGCTCTCAAAAGCAATACTCTGCTTCTCTTCTGGATTATACTTCAGCAATGCGTCAGGTAAAATTACTGAACCATGTTAAAGTATAAGGTCATGGATCTTGTAGTTTAGTCGACTGCAAGTTAATCGTTTCGTCTAGATGATTGACGAACAAATTTGGTTTAAATAGAATTTCCGAAGACTCTTTCTTTGTATAATATATACGTAACATAGCATGTCCGACATGCAGTTTCCTCAATCTATATCAAGAATGTACTCTGGGCAGGCTCCAAACACAACATTTCGTTGTTGGGTAGCCATGCTCCGGTCTTGCATCTCTGCTCAGATAGTGTGACTGCCAGTGATCATGTACGGGTGCTCGGAGTCACTTTTTCGTCCGACCTGAGTCTTGAGAAGCAAGACGTGTTCAGCTAGCTTCCACTGGCTTCGTCAACTTCGTCGAGTCCGAAAGT
>Ga0126335_1002847_pt1 | contig 10538 bp, 7 predicted proteins | sample OlaspJWI45metaG_FD_108409 | JGI IMG/M metagenome (GOLD analysis project Ga0126335, IMG submission 108409) | Marine gutless worms symbiont microbial communities from Oahu, Hawaii - Olavius sp. 1 OAHU.JWI-45 metaG | ecosystem: Host-associated > Annelida > Digestive system > Unclassified | place... | reverse complement strand
GTATAGCGCGTGGTCGATTCAACGAGTTGATCAACGTCGGGCCCGGTTAGTACTTGGATGGGTGACCGTCTGCGAACGGGTAAACCATCTACGTATGTAACCAGCCTACTAGGCCAACTTGCCTTCCATCCCACCGGGGTATGTGAAATGAGGAATTTAGAACCAGCTTCGGCTGCAAAGGCAAAAATGATTATGGTCCATTCTGTTCGGTATAAGTGCACGGGTGTACTGAGCCATGTTTTAGCACTTCTAGTCTTATATGGGTTTCCAGTATAAGGCGCTACATCTAGTGTTCGCACTGAAACCTTTACCTATGCCTTTCTGTAACATTTTAACTGTGAAATTACTTAGAGTATCAGAAATGATTTTTGCTACCAGTGATCTGTCATGTCGTCTCTGTCGTAAACCGTATTGTAATGTGTGTGTATATAGAGTTGCACTCGAGTCCAAATTTTGGGACCCGACCCGCGGGTCAACCCGACCTGCATGCAACTCTGCGTGTATACATATGTACTATAATCGGTATAACTGTTGGCAACCATGTGTTCGGTACAAATGTCAGTGTATCGGTGCTGTGACGCTATCTCGCGTTTTTATTCCAGATACTCCTGGCCAATTCTGAAGGTCCAGAAGCCGCGGAGTTTAGACTGAGAGTGAAAAACGCAAATGCAGGATGGCCTTGGCACACGACTTATTCGGTAGGCCAACGTCTGGTTTTGTTTTGCTTCTGCCCGCCTATAGGCGAAGGAAGCAATATGAAGCCCGGTTGTGATGTCTGTCTGTCTGTCGGTGATAGGAATGCGTGGAATGCATGATGAACACCCACCGGGAGCCCGTTGTAACCTGAGTCTTACCGGTGGGGGGGACAACCGATCTACGCAGCAATGGACTGTCGGCACCGGCGGAAGCAAACCCATCGATGGCTTCCCGTCGACCTCGATCTAGTTTTTATGCATCCTCCGCTTAGCTAGGCGTCTGAGGCATTATGTTTTCAGGTGGGCAGCTAGTCAAGGTCCCCAGCTTTGACTCCGTTCGTTAAGGTTATGTTTCCGGTTAGGGTTAGGTATGTGTTCTATGTATTGCTATGAGGACCTCAAATGTTAAGGTGTCCTCGTGATTCTGTATTTCTGTCTGTCGTGGTGTCCCGAAACTGCAGATATGTTGACGAGAAATTGCACCTTGATGTAAACTTGAGGCAAGCCAACGGAGGTAAACTATACGCATCGTTTAAATACTGTTTTGTTTGTATTTACCGCCTGATTTCTAATGCCCGATTCTAGTCATGCTAGCTACAATATAAGCGCAAATAAAAACCATTAGTTAATATTATTATAAACAAAGAACTGATTAACATGATAATGTATCTAACAGAGTCGACTATATGAGCACATTACGTAGTCAGTGAGGACAGGAGGCTTGCCGTGGATATGAATATCCATGGATAATATAATATCATATCATATATCATAGCTGTATTTATAGTGCACCTATTACAAAGTAGAACATAGGTGCAGTACAGAAGTCCGACTAGATACATGTACACGCAAAAAAGATACTAATAAAAACAGTAATAGCAGTTCAACTTCAAACACTTCAGCGAACATTGCAAGCAATTCTAAAATAATAAGATTTTAACAGTTTTCGGAAATTGACTGGATCAGTCACAGTGTGGATGTTGTCAGACAGTGCGTTCCAGTTTCCTGCGTGAGAGAACGCACAGTCGCCGAACTTCGTGCGCAATCGTGGTGGAGCGTAGTCCATGAGTGAGGTGGAAGATGACCGAAGCCTGGAACGTGATCTGCTGGCGCTGACTGACTGTACTGCTTCCGACAGATATGTCGGGCTGCGACCGTGATGGATGGCGTGGATGATGCAGCACAGCTTGAACTTTACTCGGTAGATGACTGGCAGCCAGTGCAGCTGGATGAGGCTTGGCGTGACAAGGTAGCATCGACCTAAGCTGAAGACCAGCAGCGCAGCTGCATTCTATACTCGTTGAAGTGGACCACAAAACATTTTATCCAGAATTTCTTTACGGTTTTATTTGAGCAATTATGTATTTGAAAATGCTAGGCCTACATCAGAATTAATGCACCGCAATAACAACAAATGTACATTATTTTTATATTGGAGATTTGGAGATGGCATTAACATTGTTTTTGCCGCTCTGGACCCAGCTGGGAGCTTACGACGCTTCCCTGTCAATCAAAATCATAAAAATCGCCCAGCTTCAGGATGATTCGCTCGCAGACCGTCATCGCCTCCCCCCCCCAAAAAATCTTGCCTACGCCATTGACATGCACAGACATACGTGAGAGGCATCTATGGATATAGACATATCCATGGATATCCACGTAAGATCCGTTAATATATGAGTATGGATATGGGTGTGAAATTTCATATCCACGGCAAACCTGGTGAAGGAAAACGGTTAATCATGGAAACGTGCACTATGGAACTAAATAGTTAAGACTTAAGTCGCTTAAAGACAGCCAGAGATGATGTTGGTGATGATGTAAAATATTGTCTGCATCACAGACATACCTGGAAATTTTGAAGTTCAATTTGCACGACGCTGTCTACCTGTATCTGCTCACTGTCAATCAGACTCTCGCTGAAGGTTATCCGGACTACAGGGACGGGCGTCTCATTCGCAACAAGACTATTGGACAACGATTTACAGGTAATCTATTGACTTTGAGGTAAAGCATATAGCCTTCGGCCTTGCTGTCGCAGGCCGGTGGCTAAAAATTACTTAAGTCAATTCTTGTAGCGGTGTAACTCTTATGTGCTTGCTCTAATATAGGCCTACGTAAGGTGCATTTTTCACCTTTGTGTCACATTTATTAAACAAACAACGTACTCTCAACGTGCAGAGCACCAAAGAATCGTCATAACAGCTGTCGCTGTGGACGTTGGCGATTTTTTTCCGAAGAAGCGCGCTTCTCTAGCGACCTTCGATCCCCAAATAAGATAAGCATTAACTCCAATTGTGACCTACTATCAAGCCAAATTTCAAATTCCTCCCTGTTGCGGGTTTGGATGAGGCTTGGCGTGACATGGTCGAATCGAAGAAAAAAACGGAGAAAAAACGTTATGTATTATTATAAAGCTGCATCGAATGCATAAGATGCAGATTACTGTCACCGATGTGCGCGGTGTCTGTCCGTCTGTCTGTTACGCGGCTCAACTCGGCTTCACTGTGCAAAAACGGCTGAAAAGATCAAGATCCTCTTTGGGCCGAGCCGCTGAATATTCCTGGGGGAACAAAAACATTGTGTTAGACGGGGGTCTGATCCCCACAGCGTGTGGGGGGAAGAATTGGAAAAATTGTTAATTGTGGACCTTTTACATGTCTCAATATTGTCTGAAGCTAGAGGCTTAATTTGGCTGGGACCCTAAGAAAAACTGCGCAAAAGTAGGTCATACGGGAATCGTTTGCGGGGTCCCGTGACATAGTTCTAAATTTTGGACCCATTCGTATCTCCGGAACTGCTGAAGCTAGACACTTGCAATTTGTGTGCATATGCACGTTTTGGTCATAAGGGGGTGGGGGACCCACTTTTGTATTTTGGGACTCCCCGTATCTCCGGAACAGCTAAACCTTGACAGTCCAATTTTTGCGTGTATATAAAGAGCTGGAAGCCCTAAGAAAAACTATGCAAAAGTAGGTCGTTAGGGGTTGGGGTCGAGGTCACGTGACCCACGTTTGACTTTGGGACCCGGCGCGTGCCGTGTCTGTAATGCATTCGATGCAGCCTTTGCCAAATTACTTTGGCCGGTTGTTCATTATTTTAGGCAGCATGGAGTACATGCGATGCGGACTATTGCGATCGATGATCCCGTAGTGTGCGCGTCTGTCGGTCACCACTCTGTCTGTCTGTCAGTCTGTCACGCGGTCGACTGTTTCTACTCATTCGCCAGATGGCGATTCTTTGATGCATGCGGCCGTTACCACATTACTGTAGGTACTTGTTATGCCATTTGGTCGCATTAGGTCGTCAGCTGTACCAGAGTTGAGTTGACTTACAGGTGTGACTGGCAATGTGCTGATAACGGAGACTGCGATGAGACTTGGCAGCTACAACGTATGGGATTACGCAGAAGGGCAAGACTCCTACCAGAGAGCAATGTTGGTTGACCTCACTCAACCTCCCGACAGAGTCAGTGATGATGCCTGATTCCTAATTTTCTTCGCTGTTTATTTTGTCACGTTGTACCATGCTGTCTTAAAAAACCGATCTCCAATTTATTTATGTAAAATCTTAACCCATTTTTGATGTAGCGGATGGCGTTTTGTAATTTGATCTTCGTTATTGTTTTTCTTCGGAGGTGCCATGTAGGCTACTCTCCTAAGTTAGGTTAGGGTTAGGGTTTACAGTTAATGTCAGGGTTAGGTTTGACTCGGGGCCGAGTTGACTGGAAACCCTGTCCTGTCACTGTGTGCTTCGAAACTGGAGCGACGTTAACAAGAATTTCGCACCCGCGAAGGCGACTTTCGACTGCAGTAGTCCATGACGTGAATTTGTCGCCGTTGGGAGCCGGCTGGCGGAGGCATAAGCATCGCTTAAATGCATCCCGGTTTAAGTAAGCGGCGTGAATGAGAACCAGTTTCGACTTGGAAGGCAAAGGCAGATATATATAGTTCATTCCATTCGTGGATAAACACGTGGGTGGCAAGTTAAACCGTGTGATCCCTTGACAACACGTGCCATATCTGATCGCTTCTGTGATGATTTTCCCTAATTGAGAGGCGCTGTATCAAGTCTACCTTTGTATTTTTACCTTTACCTTTACTCAGGTGCGTGTTTAACATTTTAGATGATTACGGTGTATTCGCCTCTGACTTGGGGAATTTACAACGAACCTCCACCAGATATTCCAGAATGTGGATTTATAGGCGAACTCTGCCCTCCGCCGATACGTGGTAACTTATAAGTTATAACTTGCCTGTTATAGGACAGTGACACTGACAGACATTCATAGTTTTATGTAGTAGATAAATTAAATGAAATCGTTATGAAGTTAACATTACTAGGCAGCATCGAATCTATTCTTACCGATGTTCGCGGTGTCTGTCTGTCACGCGGCTTAAATAGGTGGCGGCGTGTGCACTGTACGCGGCGTGCCGTGTGTGCAGGGTCATTCAGTGCAGCCTTCGCCCAATGCCTTTGGCCTTTTGTTTTTTATTAAGCTTTATATGTTTTTAATGTTTAACTGTACTTATGTTATTCAGTTGCCATTTGCCCAGTCTAGTATCTAATAATATAATAATTCTGTTCGTGCGTCTGTTTGTCTGTCTGTCTGTATGTAGGCCTAGGCTTGTGTTTGCTTATCTCGGAACAGCCACGACGATCCCCTCCAAATTTTCAGGGTAACTCCGGGGCACCCAGAAATGGTTTCAGATGCACAAACATTTCTACTTTCATGGTAGCAGAGGGTCAGAAATTGACATTTTTCAATCCCGCGACACCGTCCGCCCACGCGCCACTGCAGGCAGGACCAGGGCACTAGACACAGTCTATAGGCGCACGCACTGCAGACGACGCAGGCGGGTATAGTCTAATAGCATGGGCGCCTAAGTCACTTAATATATGACTGTATGCGACCATAGATAATAACTACTTCAACGGTTTATATTGTGCTGTTGTTGTGAACCGTGGTTGTACTTTGGTTGAACCATGGTTCATTTACCATGGTACAACCACAGTTGTACCATGGTATAACTATGGTTGTACCAAGGTAAATGAACCATGGTTGTACCATGATTAAACCATGGTAGTTGAACCATTGTTAAACATTAAGGGTCGAAACATAATTTATTTTCCATGGTACAATCGTGGTTAGTTGTACTATGGTACACCATGATGAAGCAGGTGAACCCTGGCTGGACCATGGTACTACTTCAATGGTTGAATTACGGTACCAACCGTACCATGGTCGATTCTGTCGTGAAACTCCTATACTGGTGCTTTTAGACAACTCAGTGGATCTAGGATAAATAATCAGGTATTTACTTACTCGCCGAAAAGGCGCAGATGCGATCTGGCAGGCCGAGTCTAGCCGGTGTTGGTGCTGATGGGCCGCCACGCATATACACTGGTACGGGACAGGAAACGCAACGAAAGGCGGGGATGAAGCTGCCTACGTAATTGCCTGTCGGTAGGGTTACCTGAGGGCGGGTGAGAAGGCGGGCGAGTGACGGCGAGGGGCTTAAAACTACAGTTTACCCAATACCCGCCTAGGGCGCTAGAGGAATGGTTTTAGGCACAAAAATGGGTGGTCATGGGTACGGGGCCAGAAAATTGGCATTTTTCGTTTCTCGCTGCACCCGCTGGTTAGATGAGGGCGGTACTGGACAGCCCTAGCATGTAGTTAGGGCAGCATTAGACACAGGTCGGCCTCACCACTAGAAACGCGATACACTGATATATTGTATTGGTATTATTTGTTTTTGTACTGCGGTGCGGGCGGGCGGGCAGGCAGCGTGCATTCTTTGTCCGGGCAGCTGGATAGCATGGGGCGGACGAGATATGGAGCGGCGCTTAAACTATGGTATAACGCCCAGCTGGATGAGCAGAATGGCTCGTTACATTATAAAAGTATAATATAAGTTTAAGGTCAGTCTGTGCTGTGTATTTTTTGTTTTTATTGGGCTACATTATTTGCTATCAATTAGCGATGATGATGTACGTTTATTCAGATAATACGACGACGATTGTTGTATCAGCGGTTATTGGTGCAGTCGCTCTAATCGCTCTCGTCGTTCTGTTTCAGTTTATCAGGTAAGAAGGTGATACTGTAGGTTAGGTCTTTGTGCTGTTTCAGATATTGTAAGCCTGCCTATATGAGTTGTTCGTTGGGGGTTTTGTGTAGGTGGACGGATATAATCCCCCGGTCAAAATCTCCCCCGGTTTGTATCCCCTAGGACAAAATCCCTCCCGGTTACAATACCCCCAGGTCAGTATCCTCCCTAGGACATCATGCTACAGAAAGTTGCAGTAGTTTCCATACGCAATTACGCATGTAATATTCTTATGATAGAATGCAGTTAATTCAATACAAGCGCAGTGACTAATAAACGTTCAACAGTGTCCTTAAATTCATTTAATTAAAAGTCCGTACAAAGATAGGCCTAACATATGGGAGACTAATAAACGCGCACGCCTTTAATATATCAACTTCCAAAAGAACTCGTCTACTGCAATACGCATGTCAATCAAACGTGTAGTAGGTTAGCGCGTTTGTTGATTCAACGAGTTAGTCAACACAGGCCCAGTCAGTACTGTGCCCGGTTAGTACTTGGATGGGTGACCGTTTGCGGGCGGGTAAACCGTCTGTCTGTAAATTGACCAGCCAAGTAGGTCCACTCAGCCTTCCATCTCCCCAGTGTCGACTACCCAGGTCGACATCCTTTTTGGGTTGGAGACTCTTGACTTGAGGGCCCAAGGCACATTATATTAGATGGGGCCCCGATCTGCCTAGGGCGAGGGGAGGGGAGGGGAAGGAATTCGGCCTTCGCCAAATTACTCTGGCCAGTTGTTTGTTTTGTTAATATGATCGTTACAGACGCGCAGCGACACAGTGCGGCCATTTTTAATACTGACTGAAACTTATCGGACCTTTTCCGTGGGTGGGGTCGATAAAATGAGGACCAGCTTCGGCTGGGAAAGCAATAACATAGTTCGATTGCTTCGCGGATATACATGTTGGTGTGCAGCTTAAATGTGTGATCCCTCAACAACGCGTGCCATACGTACTCAGCGCTCCTGTGGTGAGGTTCTCACAGAGAGGTGCTATATCAAGTGTCTGCACTTTTATCTTTACTCTTAACTTCGTAGTTTGCGGCTATATGACCGGATCTGGAAATACTATATGGTTCGACCATGGTTCAACCATGGTAGTCGTACCATGGTCGGGTCATGATAGTCGGACCTAGCCTACCAGGACAAAGTGTGGTTGTTGTATTTTTGTTGTTCAGAACTCGACGTTATGAAGCTCACATTCAGCAGATGTTGTGGAAAGTCAACTATTCGGACATTGTCTTTGTCAACACGGTCTCTGTGACGTCGTTATCATTAACTCTTGAGAGTATGGGTGTGAGTAGGCAGGTTTGACATCCCACTCGACACACAGTAGACGAGTCCTTCTCGGCAGTCGATTAATCGTGAGAGCTGTGATAGACGTTTGAGAAACTCTCTTGGGGTGACTCAGTGGTTAGCGTCGTGGCTTGTGGTTCGAGAGGTCGAGAGTTAGACGCTTTTGCGCTCCATGATGCCCAGTGAAACGCGACTGTTTGAGCAACTAACAACTGTGATAGCTGTCACGTCTTGGACAGACTGTTTACTCACCGTGGTGCTGCATAGGCCAACTCAGCCTTCCATACCTCCGGGTCGGTAAATGAGGACCAGCTTCGGCTGAGAAGGCAAAGGCAGGTGTGGTTCATTCCATTCGTGGATAAACGTGTGGGTGTGCAAATAAAAGCGTGAAATCCCTCGACAACGCTTGCTGTCCCAGAGCGTTTCTGCAGTGAGTTACCCTCACCAAGGGGCACTATATCAAGTGTGTGATCTTTTAAGTGTAAGTGTACTGGCGAGAAACTTGCGTCAAAGTTTCTCGCTCGAGTTACAACGATAAATTACACCAGAACGTCCTATTCCGGCTAAAGAAACACAGCATATACAAGCCCGAATATCTAATCAGTATGTGCGGATTTCTTGCATGGAACAAAACGTGATCTAAATGAGGCGAACCCAGCCCGGTCCTATCCAACCTGTGGGTGGACCGCACCCACGGAAAAGGTCTGGTAAGTTTCAGTCAGTATTCAAAATGGCCGCACTGTGTCGCTGCGCGTCTGAAACGATCATGTTAACAAAACAAACAACTGGTCAGAGTAATTTGACGAAGGCCGAATTCCTTTCTCTCCCCTCCCCTCGCCCTAGGCAGATCGGGGCCGGCCCATCTAATATAATGTGCCTTGGGCCCTCAAGTCAAGAGTCTCCAACCCAAACAGGATGTTGACCCGTGTAGTCGTTTCTGCAAATGCACAGCCGCGTGGCAGACAGGCAGAATGACAGAGACACTTCACGCTACGGGATCATCGATCGCAATTAGACCACACCTTATGTATTCGATGCCTCAAACGTTTGCGAGTGTTGTTTCAAGTTAGTAATTGTGAAATACCGATGATTTAGGTCGAAAGGAATTCTCAGAACTTATCAGTGTTGTCGATGAAAGATTCAGCAGCTGGCACATCATCCAGTCTCAAGATGGCTGTGTACAAAGGACTGAAAGTCGCCGTCTATAACGTGGACAAGACGGAATTGAGTCTCAGTCGCAATGATCTCATTGAACTTATTAGGGTTTGTGTCTTATCTATGAGGCCCGCAGCCAAGAGATAAAGGTACCCCCAGAGAAGCAAAAGATTAAAATGTTTGCACTGTTAAACATACATCACGAGGACTGAAAAGCTTCGCGTTTACCGTTGCAGTTATGTGTTGTTATTTGAGTGAACATGTGTTGAAACACCATGCTTAGCGCTGACGACATTAGTTGTTGTTGTGCAGTAAAACAACTTCACTTTGGTAAACCCCCTGCACTGGCCAGTTATTTGCTGACTTCATAATGAGCTCCGCCAAGGAATATACGTTTTATTCGGTATTTGTTTGTTTGTTGTATATCGGTTAGCCTATTTATGTAAAACTACAATTAAGATTGTCATGAAAATTTTACCAGAGATGTACTATGGACAAGGAAGAACCCATTAAATTTAGGAAGTTGTCCCGACCTGGATCCGTATACAGGATTGTTTTTGAAGGATACGAGCTTATGAGGCACACCTGTGTGACAGCAGTGCCTTTACTTTAGTAGCCTTAGTCATAAGCAGTTTTTCTTTTTTGTTAGATCAGATTTGATCATTTGAATGACTGACACGAAAGTTTAGCTATATATAGCTTATTCTTACCTTATGAAAAAACTCGTCGAATCCATTCTCCTGCCGTTATATACGGTACAATGGGCAACATTGTTGCCCATTGTACCGTATATAACGGCAGGAAAGGGGATTCGACGCGGCCTTCGCCAAATTACTTTGGCCACTTGATGCACTTATTGCACTGTCGTGCCTGCAGTTGAAGGAGTTACGCAATGACAACATAAGACCGTTCATTGGAGCATGCGTTGAACCGGGACACATCTGCTATCTGATGCAGTGCTGCAGCCGCGGTAACATTCAGGTAAGTTTTCAACGCATTTTGCGTACCTTACAGCGAACCTACAGTGGCACTTTAATTTCTTATCTATATAGGCCTATATAAAGCGTTTTGTATGTGTGTGTGTGTGTCCGCTCATAACTCGGGAACGGGAAGGGCGATTGCCTCCAAATTTCCAGGGTAGCTCCTGCAGGGCATCCAGGGGACGGTTTTAGGCACACAAAAAATTGGGGATCGTGGGTAAGGGGTCAGAAAATTAACACTTTTGGGCAGAGGGTTGAGGGGATGTTGCGTCGGGGCGGGGAGGTTAGGATTGGGTGGTGGAAG
>Ga0126335_1002846_pt1 | contig 10540 bp, 8 predicted proteins | sample OlaspJWI45metaG_FD_108409 | JGI IMG/M metagenome (GOLD analysis project Ga0126335, IMG submission 108409) | Marine gutless worms symbiont microbial communities from Oahu, Hawaii - Olavius sp. 1 OAHU.JWI-45 metaG | ecosystem: Host-associated > Annelida > Digestive system > Unclassified | place... | reverse complement strand
GGCAGCATATCGGCAGACGTTGTAGTTGGTGCCAACTGGCGCCGCTCCAGCATCGCTAATACCTGTGGTTGCCGTTGTATTCATCTGCGGTTTGTCGGATGTCTTAATAAACGAGTATTTATTATTTTAATTTTAATTACTACAACAAATAGCAGATATGCTAAAATGTGGCTTGATTTGGGGACATTGTAAGCAGCAGTAAAAAAGATGACAAAGCAACATTGTGGTCTGGGAACTCTGCTGCAGCTGGCGCTGGAGGCAATGCCCCTCATTACAAAGGCAACTACCAGGATTGTAATGACAGCTCTGGTGAGATTGACCTAAATTTCACAGCTGACCAATGGAACATGTTATTACATGTGTTACACATGAAAACAGTCTGATACATAACAGATAATTTTCAGAAGCAGTCAAAAACATAAGACAATTCAACAATTAGTGTCTTTAAGCTGTCAAAGCAGTAAACAGATTATACTGGAATACAGAGCAGACGGGATCATTTTCTATTAACAATGATGCTATCAATATTTTTCTCACCTCAAAACTATTCAACATTCAGTATAGGGTTTACAAATAATACTGAGTTTACGAAAGTGACAAAAAGCTTTTAACATCTATGTACTTTTGGGGTTGGTACTTCTACTAAATTTTGCAGCAGAAACTGGCATAATAAGTGCTCAATCCTGTGTAAAACTGTACTACTTGCATAGCAAGACAAACACTTTCAAACATGATGCTCAATTGAAGTTGTCTACTGATTTTCAAAAACACTACTGGGTAAATGCATACAACAAAAATATTGCTTCTAAAGGGCATCAAAGCTGCATAAACATAGGGTGGCTGCTGGCTCAAATATTTAAATTGCAACATTCAAAACACCAGTTTTACCCACACAAAGAACTTGTGCACATTTCAACATACACAGGAGTTGCAAAATTCTGGTCAACCCGAGAATGTCAAATTAGTATGCCACCACACTGCGCTATCAACATCTTACCGTGACTGAAATCTGTAGTCCAAGATTCAACATGCCACTGCATCATTTCCAATATCTACCGAGTGGGCCAAAAAACCGACCCCCTATATCGACCCAATTATTATAATTTAGCGCTAAGTTAGAAGTAAAATTCAAGATGCGTTATGAAGCTTAATTCATTTCTGAGAAATCGACATGATTTTGGATCAGATCTTAAAAAGATTTATGCGACTGGTATCGTTTAAATGAAAACGACCCAACCTTCAGAAAACACAATGGAGTTTTAGCACTACGTCACCATGACGTTAATTCGGCTCCATGTTATCTTTCATGAAAATTCCATGGAAGATAAGTTGATTGTGTTGGGTTGTGATCTACCTTGAAACTTTCATGGCAATAGCTTTGTCTGTTGGCGTTATTTTCTGTGAAAATTGACTTCGACTTGAACTTAAGATATTTATTCCTTTTGTTGAGTTTTCTTTTCACCAATTTGTTGACAAACATGCTGTTCATGAGCGAAGAAAAACGTTTCATTAAATCTGTTTGTCAAAGTAAGGGATCAAGTACAAAACGCATTTGTAAAGAGTTTTCAATCAAGAAGTGGGCTGTCAGCTCTGCTGAAGATCAGTGCAAGATGCAGAAGATTAACTCGACTGAACGTAAGACTGGCGAGGACCGACCGCAGACTGCCAGATCAGAACAGAATTACAGGCACATGACTGAGCTAATATGTAGTCAAGAAGGCAACACAGGGTCTAGCAGAAGTCCAAGAGAAATGATAAACCCGACAGTGACATCTCTCAGCTCTGGTGCTGCGAGAAGCTGTCATGGACACAAACACGTCAGCGCTGATGTATTTTCCCATTGTGTAAAAATGCTTCTGGGGCACTTCAATTATATGAAATATTTCTGTTTGAAATCTTAACACATTAATCAAGTTTTGGTTTCATCTTGTGTAGAAAGAAACGACCATTGAAACACTGTATTGCTTTTATAGCTAAGCATGTACACACGCAGTATAAATAGCATAATCTGAGGGGTCACATTTTTTTGACCGACTCTGTAGTTGCAACAACAGGCACATTATGCCTACAACCCATTCACAATAGCTTCCACTACAAACTGCACAGTACTCATTTCACTGCAGTATTCGTGCTGCTGAAATACTGGCAAAAAGTTCACCAAGTACAATTGTACACACTCAGTCACCATCACAACTACATCAACAAACAACTATTATACTTCTCTACTATGATGTACATGCACAAATCCGCATCAATAAAAAAATGAAAAATGGCAAATGAAAACGTTAACTTTATCTCACATACAAACTCACTCAATTACTCAACTACAGATTAACAAACTGCTAAACTGCGTAAATACAGCAATTAATAATACGAAGGATTACTAAAATGGGACACACCAACTTATGCCCATGCTTTAGGCTTATTTTTCATCTGCATCAAAAAATAAACTACAGATGAATATTTGGATCTTTTGTTCTACCGAAAATGATCAACAGCATTCAGAATGAAGACAATGCACTGACTGTTGCAGGTAACTTTTAGTACCGGTGAAACATTCACACTGCTTATCTACACTCTGTAGCTACATGGCAAGAAGATGGGAATTCACCATCATTAACTCCTCCTACCACTGAGGCCACCCTAGCACATTCGAGTGGACCTCAAACTGACTAGAACTGTATTACCCATATGTATAGTGTGACTGTACAGCTCACCACGTTTCACAACCGCATGTTTGCATCATAATACATCAAACTTAACTCAAACAAAAATCATCATAAACACATCAACAAATCAACTCGCTAAAATGACATAAACACCCACAAACAAGAATAATAATACACACAAACATGGCATTACATACACTACAGACGAATGGAGCCTGTAAGTCAAAGGGAATTAACAGTTACGTCATACATGCAACATGCAACAATAACTGTGCAAAACTGTGGACAGGGACATTGCCGGTATTCACAAATCGCATGCAGAAAAACAAAAAGTCGACCAGCATTTAGCATAATTGACAACAAAAACACTGCAGCGTTGTCATACAGCAGTCAGCTTCACGAAGACTTCTTAACAGCAGGAAGCAATACACAATAGTTGCGATACAGCAGCTAACTCTTTCCCTTATAGGCTGCATCGAATGCATCAGATGCAAACTACTGTTACAGATCTGTGCGATGTCAGTCTGTCCATCAGTCTGTCTGTCACGCCACTCAGCTGGGCTTCACTATGTAGAGGCCAAATAACTTTGGCCTCTTGTTAAATATTACCTTGTTCATGCCAAAGATGCAAAACCTCAATTCAGAACAGCAAGCGCAAGTTAATTCAATTAAAATTTGTCAAGTTTTTGGCAGGTTTTTCTGCATCAACTACCAAGTTCTTCTAACTGCCACTGAAACAGCAAAGGCCAAAATATGAATTAGAATTCTTCGAGCCACCAGCAGCTCAGTAACAAATGCCTTACCATGCTTTTGCATTATTGTGAGTGTGAAGTGCAGTGGACCAATGATATCCATTAATCAAAACCAACAAGAAATTGTAAACTGCAATCAACATAACCTCTAAACAGCACAAAGTTATTCGCAATAATGTTTAGCTCTCGCTGTACTAATGGGGGGGGGGGTAAAATACCCCAGCCCACTTTCAAACCAGAACACTGGAACCACCTAAGATCAAGCAATGCACTTTCGTGACTTTTCTTAAATAAGGATGGGCTACAAAATGCGATGCTTATTGGTGGTCAACCGCCTACCAAAAATCGCATATGGCGGCACAAAACCCGGAAGTATGCAAGCCGTTTGTTGTCATTTGTGGCTCATGTCATATCTCGAGTTCCACGGCACATAGTAATAAAATTCCAATAGCTACTCCTATACCCATGTTTTCAAGATTGAGCAGTTCAATACTAGGAAGTTTTGTATTGTAAGATGTTGTCTTGTACCGGAAGTAGACATCACAAACATCCAAACTGGAAGTAACCACATCTTTGGCTGCAGGAGATATAGACGAAGAATTACAACGAGTATTTCCGAATTTTCGTGGATGCTGAATGTCCATTTTCAAGGGAGTAGTCGCTGGAGGTTTGTTTATAGCTGTCATGCAAATTGAGATTTGGTAACTTCCGGTTTGGGCGGCCGCCATATCTATTTCCAATATAACACAACTTCCAGTCATGTCAGCAACGTCGTTGAACCAGGCGACATCGAAAATATGGATATAGGCGATGGAATTTTGTTTCCAGCTGTGCTATATGCTAAGATAGTGTTACTTCTGGTTTGGGAGGCCGCCATATCTATTTCCAGTATAACATGACTTCCAGTGATATCGCTGACAACGCCATTCAACAGGCAGACCTCGAAAACAAGGGTGTAGCCGTTGAAATTTTGTCCACAGGTGGCCTTGAACTCAAGATAGCCCCAGGGAGTATTTTACTCCACCTATTAGCATAATGTGCAAGCAAAATACATTAGCACGACAAGGGTTAAACATATGACTGAATTTATCAGACTTACTGTCTCTCCCAAACCAACTCAGTCGCAAGACTATAAGCACTCGTTTATGTGCAACCGTAATATTAAAATATGAAGACTTTTTGCATAAATGCTAAATGTTACCACTACAAACATTAGAAAAATGGAATATAACAGTTATAAGAGATCAAATTCACTTTTAAACCAAGCATCTGACATGCACAGTTGTCCAAAATCACTGATCTTACGATCCTACCTACAAGAAGAAACACTGACTGCAACACAATACTCTTACAACAGCAAGAATGTTAACCACACTACAACTACTGTAGTTCGACGACAGAGCAGCAGCAGCAAAGTGGAGCAAAGAAAGTACACATTAGGCAGTCAATGGTACAGTAAATGTTGTAACCACTCCTAATGGCAAGCATTAGTTTCAGCAAGTCCAGATTTTACTAAAATTTTACATTTCATATTTAAACAGCTTTCAATTCAACGCATACATTAACTAGCATGATAAAAAGGATAATAAAAACCTGCAGCAAACTCACACGAACAGAACAAACCGAGAATACGTTCACACTTCCACTTCACTACACAACAGCATCTGTATGCCAAACATCAAGTACTTCTATTGTCAATGTACAACATCAATGCCTAACTAATAATGTGCTGGAAATATATTCCAGTTCCATCTAATGATGAATATTCCTGAACCATTCCAACATTGAGCAACAGGCCTGACAGCATGGCAGAATAGTCCAACAAACACGTCTAAAGTTTTCCCAATGACACTTAACACCCGACGAGCACAAAATTGGTGTAATCCACAGACAACACACCTATAGGGATGCGGAATTTACTTCAACTGACATATTCGAAAGACTCTATCATACTGCTGTGCAAAGCCACGATCAAGTTGCAATACAACATTGTATTTCAAACAATAAACATCGTGTTTGGCTCTCCTACGCCTGTCATCTCACGAAACATAGCCAGCAGAAGACAAATACACACCTGGCAACTTTATCACTTGTCTCAATTTTCCTCCTTCTAATCGATGCACTTTGAAATGAAAAAAGAACAGGAAGTTGTGACATAATTTAGTGACGGTTCAATTTTGATGTTGCTAAAAATACTGAATCAAATCAAACAGGGTCAGAGTGGAGTGACTGAAGAGAAGCAACTAGAACTGACATAAAGAAGATATAATATCAGGCTTATTAGAAAAAATGCAACTCCATTAAAGAAAGAAATCTTCACAATTAATAACCACATACTACAATTCATGCCAAAAAGTCTCACCAACTCTCCATTCACAGGAAAATACTAAACTGGCAATTTCCAATTTTTGATAGTGAATGCCGCAACAGGTATGTTGTTACCTAAAAGTATGAAGAATATCAAATTCCTTTCCTGAAGCTCCCTGCTGTAACAATGGTTATGTAAAACAAACGACTGTTAACAGCAACGCTGTGTTAACAAATGCAATCAAAACTTGTACAAACACACAAATGCCAAACAAGAACACTGTACAAAAACTAACAGCCCCACCCAGTGTGAACAAACACTGACTCTTAATTACATTCGCCAAAGTGCAATAACTAAAATCTAAAATCAAAATCACCTACAACCACCCGTAAGACTGACAATAAAACGCTTTTAACTGTAAAAATACAGCATATTCTTAAAATCCACACACGTAATGACAGCTGAGTCATCAGCATATGCATGTGCGTACATCGGCGAGAAACAGTAAGTAAAACACGGCAATACATGAGATAAAGAAACATGACGGCGGCGGCATCAACACGAAACAACAACACTGATACTGATGATAAAACAAGACTTCTCTCAGAACTTATACGTCAACAACCATCTTCTTATGTACTTCTAACCCGCTGACAACCTGTATACAACAACAAACAAAACACTCATGACAAATGACTGAAATAAATACAAAAAATACAGAAACGAGTGGCCAAAGTAATCTGGTGACGGCCACACTGAATCAGTGGACATATCGTGATCCTCCATCCTCCAATCTAATACAATGTTCCTTGGGTCTACAGGAGCATCCACCCCATTCAGCTGTGTTTGCAGACATATGGACACACTGATAAACGAGAGATGACCGAGATCATCAATCACAACAGTCCACATCTCATGCATTTGATGCAGCTTACAGATTCAGTACAAAAACAATACTATCCACAGAAAAAAATGCAGTACTAAATGGACATTCACTGTTACCAGACAGACAGTGTTGTGATAATGCATTCATTCACATCTGTTTACATCATACTCTGTCCTATCGGGTGAGTCAAAAGAAGAGGCCAAAGGCATTTGGCAAAGGCTGCACCAAATGACCCCGTGCACACGGTACACTGCACGTGCTGCCGCCGATAACCCCGCACAGTGAAGCCAAGCCAGGGTCATTTGATGCATTCGTGACAGACAGACACCGTTAACATCGGTAACAATAGTCTGCATCTCATGCATTTGATGCAGCCTAAAAATTAGCCAACTAAGTATAATCGGCCTTAACTTCGTCAAACCTCAAACCAATTTTCAAAAAATTTCACTGCTGGAAAGAACACAACATTTGCAACAAAAGCCATGTAATGTCTGCCGCCACACCTTAATTATGTTGCTACACTACCTTGGGAAGTGAAAACAGTTCAAATTTGCTGCAAAGCTGGAAAAAAATGCAATTTCGAAAAGCATCGATTTTTACATGATTCCATTATAACAGATCTTGTTTACTTACTTATTACTCTACTTACTTATTACTTCTGTTTATAGTTTCTGTTAAATATTCTTGGAAATAACAGATTGTTTTATGTAACAATCTAAATGTTATCTGCACCCTGCATATTAAGCACGCAACACTATGTGACTTCTTGAGCATGCTACATCTCTTTCATTTGACCAGATCCATGATCCATGACCAAACAGTCCTGACCTCAGTCTGGTTTACCACAAGATGTGGGGTGTCGTCCCGCAGCCAGTTTATCTGTTGTGGGTGCATAATACTGACAAACAGAAGCAGTGCTTGCTGAATAATTGGCATTGCATGGACCACTGCATCACTGATGATGCAACCATCCACATCCTAGTGCATGTGTGTGGCCAAATGTAGACACTTGAGCAATATTATGACAGTATTACTATCCTTTCAGCCATATGACATGAAATGTTTCATTTTTGTTACACATGGTATGATTTTTAAGTTGTATCTTTAGTAACTTTTAACAACAGTGCACATTTTAATTCCAAAGATAGTATGGCAACATACTTAAAGGGTGGTGGGAAATATTACACGATTTTACAGTAAATTTCATGCTTTTTCCAGTGGTGAAAGAATTTTCTAAATCAGTTAAGCTTTGACAAAGTTAAAGCCGATTATAGCCGAAACAATCATAGGGGCTACTTTTTTTGACTCACCCGGTATATGGACTTCTTAACTTTTGAATAACCAGACCTAGAAACTATTCGTTACACAGGTATATCTTCAGAATATATAGGTCAAATTTCTGGGTTTGAAGACTGTTGGGTTGAGGGCAATGTGACAACAGCAAAAAAGCTAAATAAAGGACAGGTAAAAAATGTCACTGAATTAAATAGATGACATAGTTGGATACAGCACAACCCCAATTAATCACGTACACTTAAAGCAACAGAAAACATCTTGAGACACATGCAAAATGATGGCGTTTGCAAAAACTTTTCATAAACAGCAATCAACAAATAACAATATGGTACCATGCAGAACTCTTCGAACGAAATCTTTCCATCACCGTCAGTATCGGCATTAATGATAGTCTTATCAACGATCTGTTGCAGCTGAGCATCCTTAAGGTTCGCCCCAACCATCATCTTCAGCACGTGAAACAACTCTCCGTTAGATATGTAGCCATCACGATCTATGTCATAGATCTTAAATGCAACTGTCAAACACAAAGAACACAAATAACAGGTGAATCTCAGCCCTGCAACAAACCAAGAATACAACGTACCTGTGCATAGTGGCACAGGTGATTACAGCATCAGAATCACAAATCTGCCAACTGGGTCAGTCGATGTGGATTAACACAGTGCAAGCCAGCCCTAAACAAGTTAGCTACACAGCCTGAGTTCAACTAGGCTGTAGATGGATGATTACAGCTGGCTGCAGTGGAAATGTCTAAGCACTCACTTCATTGAGCTGCCCGAATGCCACAACTGGGTGCAGCTTATAGTGGTCACTAACCTGGCCTGGGTAAGTGTCAAAAGCAACCCCATGCTATCAACTAAAAGTAAAAGGTAAAATGCCAAATATTCAGCCAGTGCCACTCACATCCCTGCACCAGTCCCGCTCTCACAGCACAGCATACAGCATGCAGACAGACTGTCTAATTGAAACCTAGTATCAATTAATCAAATTACAATATTTCCTTAGCCCCGAGAAGATGCCAATTATTAACAGGCCTAAAAACAGAAATAACTGAGCCTTGTTCACAACACTCACCTTCAAAAGAATAAAGTCCAACTCCTAGCCATAAAAATGTCACACAACAACAACAACAACTCTAAATAACTCAAAGCACAGCCCAGATATTTATGTAATCAAATACTTGAACATGAACCCATAATTTCTTTTAAAATGTTGTACATTAAACCACAATAAACACGACATAAGAACAAACACTAACTCACATCGTAACTTGGACTCCTTGTCACCTCGTACACTGAATAATGAGATACCTTCAATAAACTCTAAACAACACATTTAAGAAATACACCATATGACAGTTACTGCAAAAAACAAACATCTCCATTGTTTAAGCCTGTGTTTTGACAGCTAAGCCTAAGCAAAAGTAGACTTGAGAGTATTAATTTGTAGTCAGAACTGAGTATGCAGACCCAGTTGCAAAATTAATACCCGGTTCCAAATGCGAGTAATTGTTGCCCGGTTTTTCGCCATGATCGTACACAGTGTCACCAAACTTTAGCCTGTATTTGCATCTGTTCATCACTTTCAGATAGTATCCCACAGCACCTTTGACTTTACAAAGCTCATCGTTCGATTCTGTGAACTGTATAAACCGTTTTGAGTGTAACTGCATTAAAGGCATTTCTCACAGCAGTTAACTTTAAGGGTCAACTGTCACAAGCAAGATTGACTTACCATATTTTGGTCTACCTCTGAAGAGTGAGTAAATGAGTGAGTGAGCAGTTTCTTAATGGCACATCAGCACATAGAAGGCCATTTCAGTGCCATTACATGGTGTTAAGATTAAAAACTAAATATATCTAACAATGATAAGAATAAGAATGTAAAATCAAGGCTATTAAGCTAATATAAAACTATGATAACAAACATTATACTAGAGCATAAAAATGAGTTTCTTTGATAAAATCAATAATTACATGATTATCAATGTTATCAAAGAGATCCTCAAGGGATGAGACCCTGAAGAATCGTTGTCGGATAGTGTTTAAGTTGGGACATTCCACAAGTATGTTATTAACGGTGAGTGGAATATTGCAAAACTGACATGTTGGTAGATCTTCGCCTGTAAGCAGGTGCAAGTGTGTAAGGCGAGTATGACAGATTCGTAGTCTGTTAATGTTCACTGCATCACGCCGGGATACGTTTTTACAGTGTGGAATTCTACCAACGTTTCGGGTAAATAGCATGAAGCTTGTTACTATCACAACAGTTCCAGATAACCTGCCATTCTTTCAGGTAGGTACCTCTGAAAAGAAAATCTGTTGGAATTTTTATCAAAAAGATGTGGATTGCAGTAGTTTGGGGCCGTGGGGGGAATGCCCCCACAGTTCTGCCAATACATTTTTTATTTACTTACTTAAATTTGAAACCAGGTCGGGGTAATTGTAACTGGGTACCCGGTTCCTAAAACGGGTAATGTGGCAAATCACTACTCAAGAGCTCTACACCAGTAGCAAGACCCAATATAGATGTCAGACATGCAATCTAACACTTGCAGAATATAGATTACTAGCCATTCTGCCCACCCAGTCAGATCTGACCTAACCCCACTCCCCCTCCCCATCAT
>Ga0126335_1002845_pt1 | contig 10540 bp, 6 predicted proteins | sample OlaspJWI45metaG_FD_108409 | JGI IMG/M metagenome (GOLD analysis project Ga0126335, IMG submission 108409) | Marine gutless worms symbiont microbial communities from Oahu, Hawaii - Olavius sp. 1 OAHU.JWI-45 metaG | ecosystem: Host-associated > Annelida > Digestive system > Unclassified | place... | reverse complement strand
TGATATCACCAACCCTCTTCATGCCTGTCTTCCATCCAGGAAGCCTTAGTTGTAGCAGGGGATCTGATATGTGTGGACATCAGAAGTCAATGGAAAGAAAACTGAAAGTCGGCTCAGGTGGTCACCTTTGCCCTAGCGGATGACCCCACAATTCAGCAACCAGGTTTACATATTCCACGACTTCAATGGTCACTGCTTAACCGTTTTTGGACAGCACAGGGTCACTGTGGTGCCTCTAAGAAAAAATGGAACCAGGCAGCCACTGATTTGTGTCCTTGTGGTGAAAAGCAAACGATGTCCCACATCGTCGACTCTTGTCCTCTGTGGAAGTTAAATGCAACTACACTCTGCTGATGATGAAGCTGTTGCTTGGCTGATCACAAAAGCCTCTTTGTGGATTGGTATAAGGTAACAAGTCGACAGATAGATAAACTTATTTATATAGCGCCTATATACTCAAAGAGTCACTAAGCACTTCAGTCGCCAAACAGATGAGTTTTCAGAGACTTTCTAAAGGAGTCGAAGGTAAGTCGGGGCCGCCATAGTCCAGGTGGAAGGTCGTTCCATAGTCGAGGACCGGCGGCCGAGAAACTCCTATCACCGAGTATGTATATGAATCTTTGTACTCCTTTGGTGCCAGTCAAATCTGTGATGATATCACAAGACTAGACCGGCAAGATTCTGACATAGTGCATAACAACAGCATGACAAGAAGAGTTGAAGAAAAATACTTTGCCATTCTGTGGTCTCCGACCTTCAGTAATGAAGACGGAATGATAACAACGACAGCAGCGCAAACTTAATGAGCGGAATAGCACTACAAAGGAAAATGAACTGGCTACTGGTTCTGCCAATATGAAAACCATTTGTCTCGTACAATGTGAAATTGTCTTCTAATCCTATGGCATTGCCAGGCCTGCCTACACAGTTTTTCCACCCTTTGTAGAAGTTAGTCAACGGAGTGTGATGGCAGTCTGACAAGCAACACTCAGTCAACAACATACCTGCTTCTGAGTGTCAAGTAGTAACAGAGGCCTGAGGTACTGGTCATCAGCCTGAGCTAACATAACCACACTAGTGATGTCAGTGTTCAGCCGCTCTACTGCGAACGGTCGCCCGATGTCTGGTTTACCGGAGATGGGATGAAACGTGAACAATACTGCATGACCTGTTTCCTGCAATCATACATCCCGGTACGCACACCATGTCACAGGTGCAAAAATTCTCAACAGTTACTTGCTACACTGCAGTTAGCAATGAACAGATTTCAATCGAACAGTAGCATGCAGCAGTACAAGTCCACGGCACTGTACAAAGCCATCAGCCTCCAGAGAGCTCAATTCTAAGCTGCATCTCTAGCCTCATGCAGACCTAGGACCATCAGAGATGAATTGTACTTGACGTTCTTCATGCAGGTGGCATGAGACAACGCCGGTCATTGTCGCCGGTTCTCCATGAGAGGCTCAAAGATGATTTGGTTTGCATATCTGCAAACTAAATTAGATAAAAATATTGACACAACGACATTAACAATATCAGTGTCCAGTACTGCAGGAAGATTAGATAAAAAAAATAGTATCAATCTCAAACATCACACCAGTATGCCTCTTAATCTCAATCCATCAAAATTCAATTTTTGAAACAAGTGGCCAAAGTCTTTTGGCAATGGCCACGTTGAATCCATCTTCCCCTCAGCATGGGGGATCAGGACCTAATACAATGTGCCCAGGGTCTCCAGCACAAACTGGACCACAATCCAGTCAGCTGTTCCTTTATTGTGCAATGAGCAAAATTTTCTTCCACTACTCCTGCCCCTCATCGCCATATGGGATCGATGTCTAACGCCATGTTCCTTGAACCTCCAAGATTCCACTACTCCTGCCCCTCATCACCATATGTGATCGATGTCTAATGCCATGTTCCTTGGACCTCCACGATTCCACACCCCAAGCAGGACCTCGATCCATTCAGCCATATTTGTGCATCAAATCCGAGTGAAGCTGTGTGACTAACAGATGCACAGGATCACAGGGGCCGTACAGGCCAACAGGGCCGTACCGGCCAACAGGGGCCGTGGCCGTACCGGCCAACAGGGGCCGTACCGACCAACAGGGGCTGTACTGGCCAACATCTCTGACGAAAAAAAAACAGCTGGCGTTAAGATGGCCACCAACAGATTCACATGCTATATCCATATCAGCAATGCTTTTGATGTAAGTTTTCTGTACTGAATTACAATTCTATGCAAAATGCAGAGGACAATTTACGTTCAGATACAGCAATACTGAGAATTGATGATTGTTATTAAATGATCTATGATTGATCCACGAGAGTTCAAGGGTCGTGGCAGCTGGATGGCCTGAAGCCATCACCACGCTGCAGCCGGCTGTTTCTGGGAGTTGCTGATCACTGTGGAGAAATTGGCCAGTAATGCATTGGTGGATAATTAAACATTCTTTTGTCTATGATTGCAATACTCGACATCTGATGCAATATGAACTGAGCTCATAAAATGTAGCACATCACATAGTGATTTCTGACCACATCTGTTCCAACGACCGTGCACACGGGTTGGTGAGGGAAGTGAGCTGTCGTGCGCTGGACAAACAGTGGCATTGACGACTGTGTATACACATCACCGTTGCTAACACTCTTACGCTGAAATGGCTTCATGTTAGGTAGCAGGTACTGCCAGACGATGGCTCCAGTCAGACTGTCTAGACCAAACACCTGCATACACCATCAACCAACTTGATACATTCTATGTCTCATTCAATGCATAACAGGTCATTTAGAAGACGTCTTAACAAACAATCGACTGCACTGTTACTCTAATAGAATGTATCTAAACCACACAAATGCTTGAGCTCACTTGCCAGAAGTTTACATTATGGTATACATCTCTTGTCTGTGTCCGTGCACTGCATCGCAGAGTGCCACAATGAGACAGTCAGACAGAATCACAGACAGTCACCAGACCCACCAGAACACACGGTGCCACAGTGAAACAGCGCAAATGTTTACTAGTCTCTGATACCTTGCCCGGCAGAGTGACGGCTACAATGATTTTATGAAGGTTGAACTCATCCCGTGTCAAGTAGTCTTCATCAACGACGTCGTCTGGTGATGACTCGGCATCGGCGGCCAATTCAATCGCATCATCAGCATCATCACTATCTACCATGTGATCAGCGAGAGGGTGCCGAGGGGCTCGCAATCTCTGCTTCAGCTGCACCACAAACGTCTACAGACACATACCACACACTCACACTGCTTGTCAGAGCTCACAATCTATCCAGTGATTACTTCATCAGTACTATCAGTAACCTACTGAACCTAAAAGACAGTGACTGACTACACACCATGCACACTGCTTTAGCAGTTTTATGCATTAGGCCACTATGGATAAATTTAATGTTATGTAATGTAACTTACACACCAAGTTACTACGTCAAAAACATTAACACAGCTGCAAAAACTACAACTAAAGATGGGTTTAGCTAACTTTTATACCATCTGGGTGAGGAAGCTGACATAGTTTATTCTACAGCTTGCAGGAACACACTGGCACTAGACAGTTAGCACACAGATGTTAGTAGATGAAACTCCAATGGACAGTTTACAACAGTCAAATTTAATCAGAGGTTAATGTCAGATACACGCTGAAGACCACTAATTCACACTGACATGCTGCCAAACAGCTGCATTAGCAGCATTAATTAATACTAGTAATAGTTAAGGTTTAATGACCCACGAGAGAGATTACAGGTAATTTCAGAGATCAGAACAATCAAATCATCAAGTAAGAGAAACATAGACAAAACAATGACAATGACGAAAAAGTACTCATAGCCCTACACTTGGTGTTCTACATTAGCATCAAATATGATGTACTGCCGCGCCACTCGTGTGACATTTTAACTTCGGGGCATATATATCAGCGTGTCTCACTGGCCATCATGCTTCATTTGTGTACTGGCTGTGATACGACAAAGCAGATGTACTGCAGTGTACGTACAGCAAGCTGAGAGAACTGCGTCATGAATCTCTTCACAAACAGATTCCATACACTGTCTGCAACAACAACCACAGCAACTCACTTACATCTACCACATGGACACCAAGTTACTGACTGACAATTATTTTAGACTTCTGTGCTATAAAAGCACTTTAAGTATGTACCAACAGAATACAGAAGTGTCACCAGTCACTGTAAGTACAAAATGACAACCGAACAACACACACAATGGTCACAACTCTACAACCAGCACTTGACACAGAAAACTTAACGTCCTTCTGACCGTCGTTTGCACCGAACTCATCCTCCATCTTCGCCATGATCTGAGACACCGGCAGTTCAACTAGTTCTACAGACAGGATGGATGACAACGCTTCTTCACGACTCCACAACAGCTTGCCTGATAGACGACATTACAACACTTCAATGCCAGCATTAACATTACTAGTGCTCATATTGTAGGCCAATCACCTAATCGATATATCATGGCGTGTTTCATATCGCGATATCGTACGATATCACCTAATCAATACGACCACTAAACATTATTAAATCTCCACCATGAAACACTGTTCCGTAACTCCACCAGACAGTCTTAGACTAATACAAATAGCAATGCTCAACAGTAAATCAAAATACTTTCTGTATTCATGTAGTAATGAGAATTTTGTTCTACACTAGCAAAAACAATCAAATCAATCTGCCTACAAAATCTATAAAAAAAGCAAGAAACACATCAATTAGCTTCATCAACAAACACAGACATACCTAAGGAAGCTGTTGCTGGCTTCTCAAGTAGTACAAGGCTGTAGTCTTCAGAGAACACGAGAGCTGAAAATCCCATTGAAGACCCGGCTTTTCCTCGACTAACACTTGCATGTATCTAGCAGAAAGCACCATAAGCATATTTCAGGTGGGTGGCAGCAAACCCATCCCCAAGTCAACTCGTTCCCAAGGATTAGAGTTAGGATTAGAATTCTAGCACAGATTAAGGTTAGAACTTAAGGTCAGAAATAGATTTGCCTTGGGGACAATTTGACTTGCAGACAAAGTGGCATTTCAGACAAACATCAAAACCAGCAAATGCAAACATAACACTCATTTAGCTATCAGCAACTGGATATAGGAATAGTACTCCCATCGAAGGTTGGGTAATCATAGTCCCGAAGGCTCAACGTCTATTAGAGCAGAAAGTGTTAGCAAAATCCCATTTCTTGACCCAGGCATATGAGAGCAGTGGCCAGTTCTCTCCCTCACTGCCTTTCTTTCAACGAACTAGAAATCTGGTCTACTTACCACAGATGAGCAGCCTGAGAGTTCCTGATGCATAACTTTTAAACAAAACAACTCTGCCCTAGCCTGGGACTGAATCTGGGACCTCTGCATGAGGCATAAGTGAGTGAGTAGAGGCTTAACTTCCCGCTTGACACATTATAGATCATTTTAGGGACGATTTTTACAGGCCAGATGACCCAACCAACAGCGTCAAAGCACTGAAGGAAACCAGTTGGCCACTGAGATAGGCTTCAATCCCACCATAACCACTCCACCGTGTTACAATATGAACCAAGGCAACCGCCTCTAGGTTAAGCACGGTGGAAAAGTCCTAGTGTGACATAAACCAAATACGCTGGACATGTAATCTGTAAGCAGCATAACCATTACATCAGCAGCACATCACTCATCACTGCCAAAAAATGCCACTGAGTTTGAAGACAAATCCACATGAATGACTTAAATCACCAGCAACAACAACGAATTAGATACAGAGAACACTGTTGACTGCATCAACCAGTTAAGATCACGAGACAATGTCGACTGACTGTTTGTGGCAAGCCATGATGAGATGGAAATGCTGTGATGTGTGAAAATTCACTCTGTGAATGATCTTCATTTGCCAGGTCATACCCTTTCAATGCTACAGTCTACACAACACTTAGTCATTACTATACCAAAACTGTGGGTTTTGCTGAAATCAACCCAGATAAAAATGTTTCTGCTTATATTGTGACAAAGAAGACAGCTTCATGCATTAGCTGAGAATGTGCACAGACATGCTTCAATTTCTTAAGAAGATAACAATATTTCACAAGCCAAAATCGAGACAGGGTTTAAACACCCCCCATCTAAAAACAAGTGACTAACATAACAAGGTCCTCAATGCTCCTAGTTTTCCGTTTGACAGAAGAGCGCAATTAACAAGTATAGCTCGCTGTGCACTACTGCAGCTTTGTGCTGCTGACCTCTAGTGAGTAAAATTAAAAGAATGGCATTTTGGCCGATTTTTCACGTTTTCTTGCAAATTTTGTAGCAATCAAAAAACTTTTTCAAGAAATCTAAGTGTGCACATCATCCTCGTACTAGACGCTACCTATGTGCCAAATTTGATGTTCTTAGGCCTTCTCAGTCCTGAGATGTTGTTTGGAGAATAAACAGTCACCCCAAAATCAAACAGAATAAAAAATGGCAATGTTAGAGCGGTAACACGATAAATACCGGCCTCTTTCGTGGTATAACTCGCACAAAAATTAGCTAATTTTCGCCCAAACTTTAGTCGACGTAGAAGATGCTATGCCGATGCTATATGTCTGAAAATAATCCACTTATTAATTACATATTTCTTGCTATTCACAACACACAGAAGACAAAAGAATACCGATGCAACAATAGATTTTACCATTAATAACAACATTCTGTTACACACAGTTTGTGAGTAAACATCTGGAAGAAACATTCTGCTTACTTAAAGCATATCTCAAGCTGGAACAAAAACTGATTTCACCCCAATGAGTTTAGGAAAAATCATGGTTTCAGGTCATACAGCCATAACAACCCAAGTTACATACACAACTAAGTTAATGCTACAGTCACATGCATATTCACTCATCGCTGCCAACGCCACTAAGTGGAGTACATGTGACTACAGTAATGTAGCAATGACTGCACTGAAGTGGCGCCATCTGGAAAATGAGTAATAACAGTCACCGACATGACAGACAGACTGACAGTCGCCCACGCTACGGGATCATCAATAGCAATAGTTCACCTCTCACGCATTTGGTGTGACCTAAAATTATCCTGAAATTCAGCAAAAAAGAAACCAAAGAACAGCAGTGCAGACTAACACTGGCTGCAGGAAGACGAGCGATGGTCAACAAGAGATGCTGATCACGATGAGAGACAGTCTGGACAGCAGATACCTGCATACACAGAGACCACACACGAGTAAACAGGCTTTTACATCCCACTCAACACACAACAGCTTGTATCAAAGGCTCGCAGCAAACTGCATTAGTACTGACAAGCAAGCAAGACAAAGAATCAAATAAACATGTGCATCAAAAAAAATGCCATTTGACAAACAAATTAGATGCCTGTCACCAGAAAAAAATTTGTGCCTGCGTGGCCCGAGCTAATAATAGCTCACGACATCAGGAGGCGTGGCTGCACCGCTGCAGCTGGCCGCCACTGCAGCTAACCTGCGCGGCCTATAAGCTCTTTGTCACACATTCCATGCATTCCAATTACAGACAGACAAAGAGAAGAACAGACATCACAACCGAGTTACATATTTTGTCTTTTGCCTTTACAGGCAACGGACACAAATTTAAAAAAAAACCTGGTTTAATCAGCTCTTATGACATAAGGCATATATAGTAACAGATCAATATGAAAAGAAAACTGTCCAGTGTTAGCTACTGTTACTGACAATTACTCAGAGTTATGACATAACAAAATACGACAAACCATACCCCAGCAAGACGCGTGCTAGACTTGAGGTGTCCACTGTCATCGAGTACCAAGACCACACAGTCAACGGCTCCCAGAGACAGAGCAACTACGTGTCCCACAGCAGTGACCTGGGCATGTGACGACTTGATGGACAAGAGTGTTACACTGTTGTAGTTGTATTTCAGCTCGCCCTGAGCACATCAACAACATGTTCATTTTGGCAATGTGCTTGGTTGCATGTGTTTGTCTGGGTTTTGTTCGAACTCGTCTTTTGAAAGCCCCGACACTGAAAGTTCACTTTTGATATGCAGGTCCGTCTTCAGTACACAAAGGACAAGGTCAAGTGTCAGGGTCATTGTTCAAGGTCACAGAAAAGCTCTATGTATTCTAATTTTTTGGCCCTTATTATTAGTATCTGTTACACGTATTAGTGGCTTTCAGCACAATGAGTATGTAGTGCTTAACTGATCACAGTTTATGGAAGTGTAAGCATGTACTCACAGGCAGCCGTATGGTGTGAAATACTGCAGACTTGTTGCCAGTCAAAACAGCAACTTTAATGGCTGGTACAGCGTCATCAGCACACACCATATGAACAGCATCAATTAAACGACATCTACATGACACAGAACAGTTACAACAGAAACATGCATCATTTGCATAGCTAACCTAATGACATTGTATGTTTAGAGCATTAAAAGAATGCAAATCAACATATACAAATGCATTTCTTAGCTTTCTCTCTGCACATGCAGGGTGAGCCAAAAAAAGCAATCCCCTACTGCTTTATCAATAAATCAGAGCTAGTTTTTCGTTAAATTTGAGGCCAAACAAGCACTATAATACTACAATCAATCAATCAGAAATTGCTTGAGTAGCAGAACTACTACAAGGTTAATTGTGAAGTTTAAACAAATTCTGGTTCACATGATGATGTCCGGATACAATTTCCTGAAGAGCCAGGTTTTTAGCTGTCGACGGAAAGTAGGGAGTGACTGTGATGTCATTATCTCCTCTGGCAGAGTGATTCAGACACGAGATCCAGCAACCGAGAACGCCCGGTCACCGACTGTTGAACGTCTAACGGATGGCACTATCAGACGACTGCATGGTGCCACCAGAGCGTAATGTCCGTCGGCCGGGCAGATTGGCAACAGGAACGAGTGGTCCCAGACACCGCGGTGCACATCCATGTAAAACTTCGTACGTCAGCACAGCGACCTTGAAATTGATCCGCTCCGGGACGTGCAGCCAACGAAGGCAGGCAAGAGCATCGGTAATGCGATCCGTGCATCTCATGCAATAGATCAGCCGTGCTGCCGCATTCAGTACCGACTGTAGACGACGTACCAGGTAAGCCAGAAGACCAACTAGTACGGCGTTTCCGTAATCCAGCCTGGATAGCACCAGGGTGACCACCAGAGACTGGAACGTGGCTGGCGGCACCGAGCTCGGCGGATGTGACGTAGTTGGCGTAGTGCAGCAAAACATCGCAATACTGTTCGTTTCACATGTGTCCTCACGACCAGGTCAGAATCTATAAATCTATCTATAAATCTACAAGTTGGCATTAGGTATTCTATTGATTAAATATTCCATGTATGATGTAATGTGTGACATCAGTTAATGTAAAGATGCACTGATACTGCATATGGGTAAAATACGTTTAAATAATAAAATCTTAATCGAAAATGTAAGAAAAGAGAAAAATGGGGCTCAGAGAAACTGTTAAATGAATTTCCATCTAAAGATTGGTCTAGAAGAGGACTTGATAGCTTGTTAAGACGAATTGATGCAACTGGGAGCGGTGATCAAAAAGTTGGCAGCGGCACCCACAAATGGTCCAGGCCAGAAAATTAAGCAAATCACGCGGACTGCAAGAAGTTCCGTTGTAATGTTGACTGACTTTCTCGTCGACCATAGGCCTATAGCAGCGTCACTACATTAACTTTGGTTGCACATTATGTCATACATAGAATATTTAATCAATAGAATACTTAACATCAAATTGTAGTATTATAGTTCTTGTTTGGCATCAAATTTAATGAAAAACTAGATAAGGTGGCATGTTTTACGATGATTTATTGATAATGCAGTAGGGGTTTACTTTCTTTTGGCCCATAATGTACATTCTTGCCCTGCTTTGTATTCTTTTTGTTTTCAAAGCAGCAGTGACAGCCTCCCATACAACTGATTCCCTCGTCAATCTGAATCTGACATTTCCCAGTCCTCGTAACTGCATAGCAGTAGCTCTGTCTCCCATAATAGAATTATACACAAAGAACTAAATATAAGATAAAACTAACCATTCCACTGTTGACAGCACTAAACAAAATGAGAGAAGGACAGACTAGTGACTGAGTTGGCTGTATGTTTCTAACTGCATGTGAAGAAGATGTGACAAATTAATAGGATGTAAGCTTGCCCTTACTACACTCTGCTACATGCTGCGAGTACAGCATCATATCATACTTATGCTGTGATTTGATCCATGGCGCTGACACGAGATGTGTTGATAAATGAACACCATTGATGTGGCGCAGAGATGTCACTGACACATGTGACGCAGCGATGATGCCGACAGCTAGCAGAATGTCAGCGTCACTGTCACTCATTGACAGGTATAGGTACTCCACGGTGTCACTGTACAGTGTACATAAGTAGTAGTAGTAGTAGTAGTGGTAGTAGGAAACCAACACCCAAAACTCCAAACATTTAGCACAAATAACTGTCCCGAGAAAAACACACAAACACCATGCAACATGACTGTGATTTAGTTGTCTTTTACGA
>Ga0126335_1002844_pt1 | contig 10541 bp, 6 predicted proteins | sample OlaspJWI45metaG_FD_108409 | JGI IMG/M metagenome (GOLD analysis project Ga0126335, IMG submission 108409) | Marine gutless worms symbiont microbial communities from Oahu, Hawaii - Olavius sp. 1 OAHU.JWI-45 metaG | ecosystem: Host-associated > Annelida > Digestive system > Unclassified | place... | reverse complement strand
TGGTTTGTTGTTGGTGTCAAGTTATTCAGCATGTAGGCAGCTGAACAATAGGTATAATGTAAACAGCAACATCATTAGTATGCAGTGACTTTTTAAATTATTTTGCCGTATTTATTGTAATCTTAATTTAATCTTAATTTTCAGCACATGCTGCCAGCTGTTGTTTTGCAGTGAGCTACTTAATAGTTTTTTTTTGATTGATTGATCACATTTCTGCACCTTGGACTTTATGCCTAGTCTTGAAGCCGGCCTCAGTGCTGGCTGTGGCTACCAGTAAACCTAGCCGGTGCCACAGTCACCAGATAGTGGAAGAGAAACTTTGGGCTCGGCACCCTTTAGAGTCTAACAATTCGTTTCTGTTAAACATTGCCGTCTCAGCTCCTGTGGACCAGCTTCGTGCCCATCTGTAATGTCGGCACTTGGCGTTAAAAGACGTTTTGCCTCGACTTATTGACTTGGTTTTACACTTAAGTTTTACTGTTGTTAGTGATTATTTGATTTTATATTTACTCACGTGCTTACTCCCTTACTATCCGTATTTCATGGCACTGAATAGCCCATAATGTGCTGATGTGCCGTTAAGAAACTACTAACTCGCCTTGACTTATTTCTGCTGTAACATATATTTGGACAAACAAGTATTTTGTAACTTGACTTTTGCATTGGTTCACTTCTGCGTTACTCATAATGTCAAATTGGCATTTAGTTCGTTTTGGGTGAATTGTCAGTGTGTGCTTCCATAATACCTTGTCATTGGTCAGGAGACGTCTTGCCCTCTGCTCATTCCAGCCTATCCTGTTGTTACCTAGTGGTTCTGATGGTATTGAAGCCTGATCTTAACCACTGACTGGCTTCCTTCAGTGCTTTGACACTGTTGGTTGGTTTATTTGACATGTTAAAATGGTCCCGAAAATAACCTATAAAATGTCGAGTGGGATGTTAAGCCTCTGCTCACTCTTCCGCTCACTCAGACTGTATGTGATCTTAGCTGAACTTGTATAGTGGCTCAGATGGTTCCATGTGCATTAAAGTGTCGCGGCACAAACAAAGCCTATAATCTAGAGCTGTCGAGGCGTTAAAACTTTTAATCCGGTTAACGCATGCGTTAATTTCTTTAATCGTGCGTTAACACACTTTTAACACCCGTTGCGTTTGTGTAGACTTTTGTGATACCTGCCAACGGTTATTGATCACATTAGTCACCAGTACATGAGGCATTGTGGCTGGTGCGTGACGAACGATGGTCCACTTTTTAGCACAGCAATTAACTGGCCGGTGTCTGTAGCCATGCCGTGGTTTAGTCAGACCTGTGTAGTGTGTATTTTGATTTCACGAAGCTTGCAGTAATAGTTCTTGTAGTTTTTTGTCAGTGCATCAACTGTTTTAATGGCATTAATTCTTTTTTCGAGAGCCCTGATAAAATGCTTGGAGAATGTTGACTGTTCAACACAGAACACATCTTATGGACTTAAATAATCAATTGCTGTGGCCATGGGGTAAGGTTTTCACAGATATGTTTGAACGGTTGGTATTACGAAGAACAAAATTCTTGAAAATAATTCCACAATAGACTTTATGAAGCTTTTAGTAGAATTCATTGGAAGATGTTGAGTTTAGGATATGTTGAGATAGATTTTTTGTAGCTTTGTATTAATTAAGAGGAACGTTCTGTTTGTATATGTTCAAATTTATGCAAATACAATCTCATGTCTTTGTAATCTGACTGAATCGGCTAGTCTTCATACACTTACGGACTTAGACACTACTTGGGAATATTTGGATGAATTGCCGTGAAGTTTCTGCAACTTTACGTGTGACACGTAGCAGTAATTCGTTTAGGAATTGGTCTTCAGTGTGTTTTTTGTTCTTTTCTTTTACTTCTCAGGGTTAGAACTGTTCTGCTGGTGACCGCTGAACTAGTAATAATGTTTCATTGTTCACACCACTTTAAAAATCCTTCACGGATTATTTTGCTGATTGACCAGGTTAGCATTGTGAAATGGAGCACAGTTCTTTTATTGGGTTTGGAAACGTTGAATACTGCCGTTTCATTTTGTCAGTACGTCAAATAATGTAGCTGCTATATTCGTGTTCAGGATACTTAGGTGCTTACTTTTAGCACTAGAGTGCACAGCATACGGGCAACGTTTCCGCAACATAATGCTATCGCTAGCATTTGTGTGAAATCTCATGAAGTTGAAACGGCTGCGTTGTGTTTATATGTTCTCGTGTGCAAGTTTTTACTAGTAAACGAGATGCTGCCGTCGACATTTGTGTAAAATCTGTCGGAGCAGTATTAGCTACGTCAATTTTGGAAGTTTGTATGTATTTTTGTATTGTGCTGTTAGTACGTCTGTTGTCGGGTGTTCTGTGGCGCTTTCTAGGAGAGGAAGAGAACTCGTGGGGCTACGGCGGCACGGCCAAGTTTTCCACCAACAACAAGTTCAGCAACTTCGGACGCCGGTTCACGAAGGGCGACGTCATCATGGCGATGGTGGACTTCGAGAGTCGGCCGTGTAAGATCTCTTTTGCCGTGAACGGTGACTGGCTCGGCGTGGCATTGCCGCTTCATGGTTACAAGGTTGGAAACGTGGAACAGGCGCTCTTTCCACACATACTGTCGAAGAACTGCAGGTAATGCTCTATGTCTGTTGTTATTTTTAAAAGTTGATCATGAGACGGTAGCAACGCTGGGCTCGGTTTGTACTTGGATGAGTGACCGTCTTTGGACGGGTAAACCATCTAGGTATGTAGTCGGCCAACTAGGTCGATTTGGACTTCTGTTTCTCCAGGGTCGGCAAAATGAGGACCAGCTTTGGCTGGGAAGGCAAAGGCGCGGTCCATACCATTTGTTGATGAATGCATGTGTGGCAGGTAAAACTGTGAAAACCCTTCCTTCAGTGCTTCTGAGGTGGGCTTCTGACTAAGAGGCTCTATAACAAGTGTCTTCACCTTTACCTTTTAACGAGTGCAGTAAAACGGTATGGAAACATCCATGATTAGCTCAGCTGGTTGGAGCTTGTAGAGCTTATCATATAGAAACTGTTTGAATGGTATCTGTTTGTCTCTCTTGGTGCCTGTCTGTTAACCAGGGTGTCAACATCGCAGGCTCACAGGCGTGGGATGTAGAGACTTGTAATTTTGCATGTAGAGATGCTGTATCTCCACTAATACAAGCTGGATCTCAAATACAAAAGCTGGGTCTCCAATAGAAGCCAGGGTCTAACAGTGAATACCATAGAGCTGATGATACATTGGACTGTGTTGCATTGTGTCAAGGGAATTATACGCAGCTTTGCTGGGAGTGATTACTGCACGGTGAATCAAGCTTAACATTGTATAATACCAGACGTATTTTAGCCGCAAGATGGCGCTGCTGTTGCTGGTATAACATATAGGCTAAACTTACCAAGTTATCAAAATATTGCTAACATCAAAGTGAGTGAGTGAGTAGAGGCTTAACGTCCCATTCGACACTTTAAAGGTCACTTCAGGGACAATTTTTACAATCCAGATGACCCAAGCAATAATGTCAAAGCACTGAAGGAAGCCAGTTGGCTAGTAAGGTAGGCTTCAATCCCACCAGAACCACTCCATCGTATTACAATATGAACTGTAGGGAACTGCCTCTAGGCTATTCACAGCGTAGGGGTCTCGGTGTGATAAAACTGTCTGCTGGACCTATAAGCTCTCTTGAACATCGTGCAACAGGAGTATTGCACCATACTATGGTAACTAGAGCAGCTGTGTTATGGTTTTCTCTTTACTCCAGACTGCCATCACTAGTAGGATAAGGCCACGGAGGTTGAGGGATTTGCGTAACTGCTGACGTCATTTTAGTGAAAATGTTCTAAATCAGAGTTTTTGCTTGTGGAACATGAAAATCTCAAGTATTGTCTGCCACATAGCGAAACAGCCACTTGTTTCACAACTTGATACTTGTTGATTAGTTTACTTCACAACCGCCAGGGACAAGAAGTTTGTAAGTTTGCAGTCCCCTCAAATCAGTATGTAAGTCCCTGGTTGCATCATTAAAACATATTATTATGATTATGACATCCGAATGTCCATGAAGTGAAAAAGTTTTGCTTTCCAGTTATAAATACAGTGCCGAGAATCTTGGTGTTTTAAATACATGTTCGTTGGTGAATTGGTTTGTTCTAATACAAGCCAGGGTCTTCTATTAGAGGAAACACTCCGCTGACCAACCCCAGTCACTGACCTGAAACTAGGTGACCCTGAGCAGTCAGTGCCCTGGGACGGCTTGTAAGATGTGCAACAAAATGTAGTCCAAAGACTGTAGTTTTTGGCATCATAATGATTCATGATCGCGGATGTGTGCTTTACCCTAATTTTGCCTCAAAACTGGCCCAACCCTGCGTGTTCGCTGTGAATCACTGTGTCTACAAGCTACAGCTGTCGGTGCAATGCCTTCCAGTTTCATTACCTGTGCGTCCGCTATGTTGCGAGCAGGTATTGTTTTTGGCGGCGTCTGTGTGTCTGTCGGTCTGTGCGTCTGTCCGCACAAAATCTTGAAAACTGCTAGTCTGAAATTGATGTAACTTGGTAGGAATATGTTCCATGGTGAACGCGAGAAGTGGAAGTTGGTGACAATTCACCTTTGATCTTCGGAGCTATATTTATATTTTTTATTTGCCATGCATAGGAGTTTCAAATGCTGTAACCTAGCAACTTCGGTGTGAGGTACATTTTCAGAATATCTAGGTCACCTTCGAGTATCAAGGTCATGGGGTTAATTTCAAGGTCACAACAGCGAAAAAGTAGCCACGTGCAGGTATGTGCTCCCCTTGGACACAGTTTAATTTCCTGCTGCATCACATCTTCCCTGCACAGGAATACACTCGTCCCTATCTTTTCACTATTTCAGTTGTGCAGTGTTGTGTGTGCGTGTCGGCAACAGCTGAGCTCTTGTGTTCAATTCTTATAAACGATTCTTCAGGTGTCATTGAATGTTACGAGGTCTGGTCAGTGTTGAACGACACGTTGAATTATTGGTTTGTAGGATTGAGGTGAACTTCGGCCAGCGAGAGCCTTGGTTTACGCCACCAATGCCGGGATTCACGTTCATTGACAATTTGCCGCTGCAGAACAGAGTTCGTGGAATGTTGTCACTGCCTCGCAAAGTTGACTGCGAGGTGATTAGCACTGTGTCGTTGTGTCGTGCTTTCAGTCATACCACATCTGGGCTTGAGTCAAGCTGCTTGACGGTTGTTTATTTCCTGGCCGTGTGTCGTAAGTGGTGACTGAGTCGGCGTTTTGTGGTATGTTGGTTTTATGCCTGTGCCCGCCTATAGGCTTCGTCACTTGAAGTCCTGGCTTTTCAATAGGGCCTGCAACTAACATTTAGACTACTATTATTACAGTTATTTTATCAGATGATTTTATTATTATCATTATCATCGTCGTTATCATTATCGCTGTCATCATTGCTATCATCAGCATTTGATGTTATGCGCCATCGGTCTTTACATGTATTGTAGGAGGCGCAATAGTGTTTTACTATTACTATTTTTACTTATTTGCTATTAACGGTAAGAAATCACTTGATATAGTGCCCGTTAGTGAATGACCTCACTGCAGAAGCACTCAGGTATGGCACACATTGTCAAGGGATTTCTGCTTTACCTGCACACCCGGTAAAATGAGGACCAGCTTTGGCTGGGAAGTGCACAGTGCACTAACTCGGTATCCATGGTCTTGCAACCTCTGTTGGCATCCCTCAACCTCCGTGCATGGCTTCATCTGATTACTGATGATAGTAAAGAGGGAATATAACACAGCTGCTCTGGTTACTATAGTACATTGCAATACTTTTGTTATGCGAAGTTCTAGGCAGCTTATAGGTCCAGCAGAGTGGGTTTTTGTCACACTGGGACCCTTACACTGTGATTATCCTAGAGGCGGTTGCCTAATGCGTACAGTTCACACTGTATGTAACACAGTGGAGATGTTCTAGTTGGATTGAAGCCTATCTTAGTATCCAACTGGCTTCCTTCAGTGCTTAATGCTGTTGGTTGGGTCATCTGACCTATAATAAATCATCCCTGAATTGACCTATAAAGTGTCAAATGGGACGTTAAGCCTCTACTCACTCACTCATGTAGAACAAGCTGGTGTGTGGGTGAGGGCTACAGAGACGGAGATCAGCATGGTCCAGTGGGCCAATGACCATTCCTTATTCATTTTTGGTTGCCAGTGCTGCTGCAGCTGATTTGCTTGTCAAGACTCGTTTCTTTGAAGTGACCTGATATATCGTGAGTGTGATGTAAAATCACACTTCGTCATTGTCATCATACCAAGGCTTGTGTGTATGTTCGCACGCAGATGATAATGATCGTAGGCTTGCCTGGTTCAGGCAAGACGACGTGGGGCCTGACGATGTTGAAGCAGTACCCGTACAAGCGCTACAACATCATTGGTACCGACACGTTGATAGAGAAGATGCGAGTGATGGGGCTGCCCCGGCGTAACAACTACCACGGACGATGGGAGGTGCTGATACAGAAGGCCACGAACTGTCTCAATAAACTGTTTCAGATAGGTCTGTTGCATTCTCTCGCACCGGCTATCAGGGTTGGGTTGGTTCCACTTCTTAAATTTCTGGTTTCTTTCAGTTGCCACGGAAAAACCGTTGTTTCGCTTTTGGTTTTGAGTTACTTATATGCCAGAAACCTATTTTTGGCCATAGTTCCCTTATTTGAAGAGATATCACGATTTCCGCGAAAACTTTACTCCTCTTTAGTGCAGACCCATCTACTGTCACAAGTCAAGTCCAACGAGGCTTCATATGACCAAGATAACTATGACCTTGACCTTTGAAGTTGTCGTGTAAGCTATTATGGCACTTAATTCCTTTATTTGAAGCTTAGTTAAGGGATTTACGACCTAAAGTGGATCATGTGACTGTATTTAAAGTCAGGGACAAGGTCACCTGGGTCACGGTTTATTAAGTGGGGTAAACTTTTCGTCAGAATCAATATTGCTCTTCAAATAAGGGAGTTAAGACCAGAATAGGTTTCAGCAGGTAGATACCTTGTACAGGGTACTAAATACTGCAGTTTCGATTTTGGTCGGTTTTCGGAAATAAATGCAGTTTCAGTTTCAGTTTTTAAAACCAACCCAACTCTAATACATATATATGTATATATATAGCCTTTATTCAGTGCTTACAATGTATAGCAAGCCTAAAGACTAGAAAGTTGCAATAGTTTTTATGGAGGCGCAACTCCTATATAAGCTGTCTTTTCCTCTACACTTGCATCGCTTACACTGCTACAGTGTCAGGAACTATATGCTGGACTGATTCAACAAGTACATGTGTCATAACTAGACTGAGTACGTACGCAGTTGTGCACAAGTTCGGTACAATTTTGTGATGATGCGATTGTTTCAACAGCAAGCCGTCGCCGACGTAACTACATTCTAGATCAGACCAACGTGTATGCTTCGGCGAGAAAACGCAAGATGCGACATTTCGTCGGGTTCAAGCGTCTCTGTGCCGTCATTCAGCCGGAGGACGAGGAGTTGAAACGCAGGGAGTGGAAACGCACGTTTGAAGACGGTTCGTTAAGACGTCGACAGCATTTTTACAGTTACTTATAGGCTGCATCTTCTTCTTCTTCATGCGTGTGCATCAAGAACCCTAGCTGATGATCCAAGCAGCAACTTCATCGTCAGCAGAGTGTAGTTGTGACAAGACGTCATTTAACTTTGCCAAAGGACAAGAGTCGACAGTGTGGGACATCGTTTGCCTTTCACCACAGGGATACAAATCAGTGGCTGCCTGGTTCCATCTCTCCTTACAGGCGCCACGGCGACCCTGTGCAGTCTGGAACTGGTTAAGCAGGGACCAATGTTGTCGTGGGAAGATCGAAACCTGGTTGTCGAATTGTGGGGTCATCCACTGGGGAAAAGTTGGCCACCTGAGCCGACTTCCAGTTTTCTTTCCATTGACTTCTGACGTCCACACATACCAGATCCTGCCACATAGGCTTCCTGGTTGAAAGACAGGCATGTGGAGGGTTGGTGATATCAGAATGAATTGTCTGCATCAATTGCATGAGATGACTATTGCAATTGATGCTCCCGGCGTCTGTCAGTCTGTTAGTTTGTCTGTCGCTGTGCAAACATGGCTGAATGGATTGAGGTCCTCCTTGGGGCAGAGACTCTTGGGGATCTAAGAAACGGTGTATTAGGCGGGATCTCGCCTTCCCCAAGCATTCAATGCAGCCTTCGCCAGTTTTAAAGTTGTTTTTTTACCGTCTGGGTATGTGGGCTGAGTAGATTTAGCTATTATGTGTCAAGTAGGATGTTAAGCTTACCACGAGATGGCGGACCGGATTTTTGCAGATCACATTTTGCCCCCAACTCATGGACACGTCGTGCTTCAAAGTCTTGTATTGCTGATTTACAGATGGATTGCCAGTCTGTTCTGTCACTTGTTAGCATTTCCAGCTGAGATGTGGGATATCACACTGCTTCAGTTTATCCTTAAGACAGTCCTTGTATCAATTATACTGCCTACCAGGACGCCGGAAGCCGTGAAGTAGTTGTCCGTAGAACGTCTACTGGGGAATGCATGTCCTTTGGTGGGACTTAAACTGCTTCTTATTGTAGGCTGCTTTAAATGCACATATACATTCCCGGCATCTCTCAGTCATGCGGCTTTGCTGTACAAAACTGGCTGAATGGATTGGGGTCCAATTTGGGGCAACGACTCTTGGGAGCCCAAGGAACACTCTGCATGGAGAGAGGGCAGTCGGTGCAGCTTTTTCCAAATTACTTTGGCCACTTGTCTGTCTTATTCTGAGAATCGCATAGAGTTGTGTTCTACCTGATTGCAGGTAAGGTTGTTCCTGAGGAAGCCGTTCTGGAGATGAAGTTGAACTACTCGTTGCCCAGTGAGTCAGACCCTCACATAGATGAAATCATCTGGGTTGAGCTGGTCCGCGATAAGTCTGAGGTCCTTGTTCAGACGTGAGTTGCTACATTCTTTTCTCATTTGCACTTCATTCTTTCATTCATATTCATTCACTACATATTAACTTCTCTTCCAGATTTAACTCAAACAGTTGTACGTGAGAAACAAGAAGCTGACAAAACACCCAACGCTTATGCATGCCCATGTTTCATGCTATGTCAGGAACTGCCCTCTGGTGAATGACTGTGATTTACTGACCAGATTTTGACTTTTACCTATAGTGTGTCGAGGGAGTGTTAAGCCTCTGCTCACTCACTATCGTCAGGCAATGCAGTGGGGATCTTTCGTCTGGCACCATGTTTCGGCACCGCATCACATCTTGACTCGATACAAGCTTTGCATACAGGCATTGCGTCATCGACACTGTGTCGTTTGCGTTCCGGCACATTGTTGACTTGCTGTGTGTCAGGTATGTTGACGAGGCACGGGAGAAACTGCCGCCGCGTGATACTGGCTTTGGCCGACAAGACTTTGGTTCAAGCCAGCAGCAGCCTTGGCAGGATCAGGTAGTTGATGACCATACTGATGATAGTGTTAGTACAGCTTTTATTTGTTTTATGAGTGCTGTCGAAGTTGTTGATTCTTTAGTAAATGAGTGAAGTAGTTAACCTACAGGGTGTGACATTAAAAAACAATCCCGTAAGAAAAAATAAATTTATCGAAAAATAAAAGACTAGTTTTGCTGTGTTTTTCATTGTTTAATGCTGAAGTGTTTACCTAATAAACCTGTGAATTTCATCTGAATATTCTGTCAAAAAGTAAAATTATGGCTGTGAGAATTCAAAAGTGCACTTCGTCAAGTGAACAACAACTCAAGTAGCCCTGCAAGACTAACCATTAACCATTTCTGTTGTAAAGCAAAATTGACAGAAGTGACAGCTTAACGCTACTAGCGTCAGTTCACAGAGCATCTCTGAAATGTCAAACGACTGCTTTAATGTCTGACTGAAGCCTTTTACGAAATGACGGCACTGCTTTACCATTTTGGGCCTTGTGGCAGACCAGATTGAAATATGAATTGGCCCGGCAAGATTTGCCTGCTATTATTTTGCTAGGTTGGGCCATATCTTGTTGGTTTAATAGCCCACATTTGACTTTGGCAGGTTGTGTAGGCAACTTGGTCCGTTCTCTGCTAAGGTCATCATCGCTGGAATTTGTGGGATATCTAATGATTGATGTTAGATTTGTTTGTTAGATTTTATGTGTACCATGTCTTTTTTTTAATTTTTTCTGCTTTTATATGTACCTTGTGCACAATTTTATGATGATGATAACAATAGTAGTAGTAGTAGTAGCAGCAGCAACAGCGGTAATAATAATACGGCTAGGTTTAAGTCTTTGTGTCCCACATAAGTGCCAGTGCGGATCCTTGGTCACTGCTCATGGTATGCACGGCTTCATCTGCAAGAAGGCTCCAAGCAGAACGTTCAGACATCACGCACTGAACGACCTGGTGGCCCGCGCCTTTGCGTCGGCGGCAATACCTGTGGCCAAAGAACCCCAAGGTCTCTCCAGGGCAGACGGCAAACGACCCGATGGG
>Ga0126335_1002843_pt1 | contig 10543 bp, 10 predicted proteins | sample OlaspJWI45metaG_FD_108409 | JGI IMG/M metagenome (GOLD analysis project Ga0126335, IMG submission 108409) | Marine gutless worms symbiont microbial communities from Oahu, Hawaii - Olavius sp. 1 OAHU.JWI-45 metaG | ecosystem: Host-associated > Annelida > Digestive system > Unclassified | place... | reverse complement strand
GTTCTGCTATAACTCGGATATCGCCAACGTAAAAACTCCACCTACAACATTCAAATTACATCCATATCATTTGATAGTTTCGTCGATAGATAGATAAATCTATCATATTGCAAGCGGCTTTACTGCAGCCGAATGCGCCCGATGATTCCGCAGCGTGGTGTGTCAATCTGTCAGTCATACGTCTGTATATCTCAGATGACGTGCGCTTTGCAAAATCAGCTAAACAGTTTACGGCGGAAACTCTTGGGCCCTTATCCCCTACGGCGATGAAAAAGGAGGAATGATTAGATGCGCCCTTCGTGAAATTACTTTGACCATTTGTTTAAATACGCCATGATGATGCCATGTTAAATTTGGTTGTGCTCACGTCACGGAATGTCGAGGATGCCGAGGAATTGTAAGTTGTAAAGGAAAGATTCAAAATCGCTGTCATAAAGCTGATCAGAAATTTTCATAACTTTCGAAAGTACTGCACATAGGCTACGCAGCACCCAAGCAGGCAACATTCTTGACCGTATAACCCTATGATTGCGCACAATTTTGCCCAGATTTGTATTATAGCTATGCGTAACGTGACTTTGACCTTTGACCTCTCGACCTCAAAAAACACCTTGCCATTAAAAATGCATATCGAAGTCGAGTTCTGTGAAATTTCACAGCTGATTTACAAATCCGGACGGGACCAAGAGACAGACAGACAGACAGAGTGCGTAATCCGACCTATTTTGTGAGGGCCGCATAATAGCCGTGAGAGCTGGCAGTTACCTTAGCAACGGAGTCTAATACGTGTTATTGATGGAGCGGTGAGCTTAGCTGAGTGCAGGCGCGAGCTGTACGGTGCCGGGCACCTAAGTCTATTATACACTACTGTAGACTGGACAGTAGCCACTTCGTCCACAGCAGCAGCAGCAGCAGCAGCAGGAAGCTGGTCCCACAGATCTAATTGACAGGTACAGGACGTAATAGTTATAACTGTTATTAAACTGCCGTTTACGTAATTGACATAGTGCTTTTGTCAGTATTTGAGTATTTTTTATGTGTATGTGTATGTGGCTGCACTTTGTGCCTAATAAATAAAATAATACAGCAAAGTTTACAATAATAATAACAAGGTTAACGTCTTCGCAGCAACGTTATTACGCCACATCGAATACACCGTGGCGTGGTGTGTCAGTCTCTTGTCTGTCTGTCAGCTATGCTGTGCAAAAACGGCTCAGCGGATCGGGGTCCTGTTCTGGATGGAGACTTTTGAGAAGCCAAGGCGCATTGTGTTAGATGGGAGTTGCGATCCCCCGTACGGCGAAGAAGAGGGAGGAATGGGGAAAGTTTTGCCCATTGTAAAGCATTGTTCACCTTCGATGCGGCTTCACCAAATTACTTTGGCTTCTTATTTGTTAACTGTTAGGAGTTCATTGATTACTTTATCTGCGTGGCCACAAGGTCATCAGGTGATAAGCATGATCAAGGTTTAATGTCTTCAAACTATACAAAAAAACAAGTTGAGGTTTTTCACCCCAAATCACGTGCCATGCACGTCGTTACTCGTTCAAGATGCGTAAGCTTACACTGTACGGTATCTTACCTTTGTACAAGGATATGATGACGCTTTCTTTCCGCCCTGCAGCTACACGGCCCGGCACATAAGCATCGAAACAGCTGGGAAATATGGTGCTGGCGTCGAATGCTGGAATCAGTTGGAGGGAACACCGAACCACTGAGTCAGTCCTGGAGGAGGCAGAAGTTGAAAATCAACTCATGAACAATGTCGCCCAGCTGAATTTTCGTTTTCCGGACGCATGGCGAGCTATTGATGTGCGTACTTGAAAAAGCAGTGGACGGCACAAGATACTAAGGAGTCCCACGCACGTGTTGGATCAACAACGTGCTGGAGTGGAGTGGCAAGACGAATATGGAACTGAAAGAGTTGGCACAAGACAGGATCACATGGAAGAGATTGTCGTGGGATTTCTCAGCATCAGCCGTCGAACTTCTGACGTGAAGATCGCACACTAAGAGAGAGCATCGAAACGCATCCTATCATCGATCACTTCTATCATGGGATTAAAATTCCACAAAATAAAGAAACATTCTCCTGTAGCGTTATTGTTATTATTATTATTATTATTATTATTATTAGGAGCTATATATAATTCACGAATACTGGTTTTAACGTCAATTAGACCCTAAATCTACTAATTCGAAGAGCCGATCGCGCGGTTTTTCTGCGGCACTTGTGGTTAAGCAAATGAGTCTTTTCGTATTTGTCTACCTGTGCTGGGTAAGGGCCTGTAGGCCTATACCTGTGATTATCTGCCAGTGTGTCAGTCTGCGTCGCTGTTGGAGTCACGTACAGCGACAGGCATACTCGTTGCTATAGCAGCAGTTCTAATTGTTTCACAGTTTAGAGGATCAATAAGTTTAGATCCAATGACGTTCCATAATCCGCAATTTTGCTAATGGATTTCCATATTGGTTCTTGGGCGCCAATTTTTACGCTAACTACAGTAGTAACGTTGATGCGACATAATGCATGAAGGAACAAAAACGCGGACTTTTGAAAAATCTGAAAATCAGGGGCGTAGCCATAAGAAGTCATGTGCATATCCTCCCGTCGTCGTAGATATTTTTTCATTTATTGAGCAGTAGTCTGGCAAATGGTAAACTAAAATTGCTCTGTACTGAGGTTTTGGTGGTCCGTGTAGTAAAATGTTGACTTTAAAATTACGCAAAAATACTCGTGTATTTGTTTGTTTCGTATTTTTACATGTTCCTGTAGAGTCCACGTGCAGATTTTTTTATCAGCTTCCGACGGGTTTGCTCCAAGACCCCAACCGGAGCTCTGCTCCTGGACCTCGCTGGGGGACTCCATTCCCGGACCTCCCGGATGTCTTTTATAGTTAATTCCTGGTTACGCCCCCTGATAAAAACTACATAGTTTTAAAATAAACGGAAAATTTCGAACTACAGTTAGTTCGGTTTTAAACACGTGCTTTCGGCGGACGGCTCGTGGACCTTGAAGTTTATGTGGATTTGATTCTACGACAAAAACCGTCTGCTGTCCACACATCTCTAGCTTCCGACGCGGGTCGGGTGTCAAAGGAACACGACGCCTTCGGTCATAAACACAACACCCAGAATATTGCAGCCGTCCGTCGCTGTGTCAATGTCAGTGAATTTTTTTAGTGTGGCAGAGCTATTACGAAGTCCACGGAGGCGCAGTAGAGTCACAGAGCTAAGTTGGGGAAGGATTATGAAAACGTTGGCGGAAGACGGGCAGAGACGGGGTTGATTGGGTGTCAAATAGCAGCGAGTTCCAGAGGAGCGATGCAGCGACAGGAAATGTGCGTCGACCGACGGTTGTGAGCCGGAATGATGGAACAAGCAGTTGATGTGATGACGACGAGCGAAGTCGGCGACGATCAGGCAGGTCGGCGACACGAACAAGATCATTCAGGTATGGTGGCGAGAGACCACGCAGCACACGAAATGCCACGACAGCCACCTTGAAGTCGAAACGTTGTGGTAAACGCAGCCGATGTAGAGTTGCAAGAGCGTCCGAGAAATGATCGTGGCGACCTAGTCGGAACACCAGACGAGCCGCAGCGTTAAGAACGGACTGGAGGCGCCGCTGTAGATATGCTGGAAGCCCCGCCAGGACGAAGTTGCCGTAGTCGAGTCTTGAGTGCACAAGCGACACCACCAGGAAACGGAAGCAGTCGTCGGTGACGTATCGACGAAGCTGGCGAAGTGCAGTGAAGCAGCATGACATAGTTCGCCGAACATGAGTGGCTGCACCAAGATCGTTGTCGATAAATACACCCAGGTCACGAACGGCGTTGACAGGACAAACGAGTGAACCAGCAACTGAGAACAAGCAGCTGGGTAGTTGCAACAGCTTACGAATGGACGAGCACCACATCAACTCCGTTATGTCGGCATTGAGTTGGAGGTGGTTTGAGCACATCCAGTTAGAGATGTTATCGACACATAGTGACACTGTATTCGACCGCGACGAAGTAGCATCAGATTGACCGGAGTCATATATCTGGCTGTCATCAGCATATTGCTGTAGCGACAAGCCATGTTCTGCGACAATCGAAGCCAGATCAGCAATGTAAAGAAGAAAAAGTATCGGCCCAAGGACCGACCCCTGTGGCACGCCGTAGATGACGTCAGTGAGGGCAGAACATTTGCCGCTGCAGCGTACATGCTGTCGTCGACCAGCGAGGTATGATCGAAACCAAGCCAGTGCCGAGTTGTCGACATCTAAAGTGACTAGCAGCCTCTTTGTGGTCAACAGTGTCGAAGGCCGCGAAGAGGTCGAGAAGAACAAACATGGCAAGTCGTCGTCGCGATCGACAGCATCTAGAAGATCCGAGAGAACGCGGATGATCACAGTTTCAGTTGAATACTCTCGCCGGAAGCCAGATGGAGTTGACGGCAGTAGACAGTTGGCGTCAATGTACGTCACAAGCTGACGCGCGACTAGGCGTTCGAGCAACGTCCGTCCGTCACTCATTCAGCATGCATTCATACAGCTGTTGTTCTCAACTTGCGTGACTTGTATCGTTGAAAACTTAGCACTGCACGCAACACGTTCACAAACACTTATACTTGCAAGCTTCTGTCAGCATCCGTTACTACAAGCTTTTGCAAGTTAACAAGTTTTCGCTATAAATAAAAATGCGAGTATATCTTCTTAACATTACGATTTACATATATACTTAGGCTAACTCAGCGCTCGTTTCTTAATGTTGCTTTCGGGCAATATGAAGGAATATAAAATCCACGTAATACTTTGGAGGACCTTTCGATAACGTTTGTTGTTTGAGTCACTGCCAACTTTTTGATTACACTGTAGACAAGGTTCTATTTGTCGAATTGTTGACTTGTTACAGGGTGTTGTGGACCCAGCCATTTCTTTGTACTCACTTTTCCTTTCTTGGCACTTATGCTTTTCTTGTTGTTTTTCTACAGCAAAGTGGCTGCCCTTGCTTTAGCTAATGAGTATGAGGATGCCCAGTGAGCTTTCTATCGGTTGCAGAATTTCAACTCACACTTTGTTAAATTCACTACCATAAATTAACTGGCATTTCGTGTTTAACTGTATGTTTTTGCTGAATTTTAAGTTTAGGAGGTCGTTCGTATCGCCAGACTGGGTGTGATTACGGCTTCGATAGCATTTTGAGAGATCTTGTAACCACGGTTAGGATTTTAGCCAGGTTTAAGCTCTGGCAACCCATATAAAATCGAACTCTGATTGTAGCTTAAGATATATTAACTTTTTTAGAAAGTTGTTTTCCGTCATCTGCCTGTAAGTTGCGGTAGATGCTTATATACATGTGTGCAATGTATTGTGTACGATGGACAGGAAATGTCGTGGTCGACGTCACGAGACGCAGCCGCTAAACCGAACCAATTTCTTCGTTCAGTCATGACGAAAAAGTCCGCAGTGGTGGATCGGCTGTCATCCGGACTGGAACAGCTGGTCAACGTAGTCAGCAGTCAACTACCGGCGGACAGATATGACCTGCAGCACGGGGGTGGTCCAATGCAGTTGAAAAATCGAGACCACGAGAGACACTCCCGCGTCAGACATTCTGTAAAATCTTACAGCAGTATTTCGGTACCAGATAGCGGCAGCGCTCTGTCTGATACAGATTTAATGGAAGAGGCCATGTCGTTGGAGCGTGCCACTTTTCCACCTGGAAAACGTCGCAAATCCTGTATGGTTGACATGGCTGTATCACCGTCAGCCGCGGTGACACAGCCAGAAAGTGGAAGACCTGAGCCCGAAGTGAGGAAGAAGACTAAATCCGGTGACGGTGGTACGCCGCTGCGAGAAAACATTGCGCGTCGAATGGTCAAGTCACTGGGATACTCGAGCAGTTTCGACCTCGGCATGACTCAGCCAGGGTCTCTGGCTCTGTGGAGAAGTAACAGTGAGAGGGGTAGGTCGACCGCTCGTCGATGTGAGACCGCCGACCGAAAGCTAGTGGCGTCTGATGTGTCCGGTTGCTGGAGTACTGATGACTGCAGCAAGATGGCAACGTTCGCGGGCAGAAATGTCCAACTGATGTCGAGGAGTTTGACAGAAGTTGAGAGTCGGCGTCAAACCACTGACGTCGTGGATGATGTCTTTTCTAAAGCCGAAGAACGTGTTGATAAGTCAGCTATTTCTCATCAGCATCAGCATCATCATCAGCAGCAGCAGCAGAAACAGCAGCAACAAGAAGATGGCAAGTCGTTACAGCAGTCAAGACACAAGTCCGATATGCTCACGTTAGCCACCTGGTCCAAGTCAAACCGTCGCGCAAGACGTCGTTGGTCAGAATTGGTCTCTGTGCCTGACACCCCGCCCTGCTCGCCATCATCACCAGACTGGTACAACCCTCGCTTCACACCTGAACTGTTTACGAGTCGCGATCTGCGCCGCCGCTTCATGGCAAGAGACGCTGCAGATTCGCCTCAGTCGGAATCACGAGATGTCGACGACGAAAATGAACCGCAGGTGCGCTGGTTGACGACTGATCACAGCGTTCATCAGTTAACATATAAATAATTAAATGTAGAATCTCACGTAAAGATTCATCACTAATGCTGATTCAGTGAAAAATGCAAGGTACGGCGAAAAGCATACTCCAATGATAATTGCAATTTATCATAAACAGTTTAACATGTTAGTGATGTTACTACGAACGTTCTGTAGTAATTTGCATAAATTATATGCATTACGATGCATTGTATGATTCAGCTGTTAACGATGGGAGGACATTTCTCTTAGATAGGTCGTCAAATTTTTGGAATGATAGATGACCTGCGGCGAATTTCCGGGTGTGCAAACGTCCGAGCAACTCCTAAAATGAACGAGAAGACAGATCAGCGACAGCAACGTACTCTGTGCTGCGTGTATGTTACGACGGACAAATGACGGATCTGGGATAGATAACACATTGTTCACTTTCATGCCTGATTATCGCCTGAGTAACGGCGTGGCAATGCGTTCGGTCGAATCTGTTTTTGTGTCTGTCTGTCTGTCCAGTGCGGGCTCTAACTTTTGAGAGCATTGATCTATGAGTTTTATTTCATTTTGGTGTATCTATATATGTTCCTAATATTTTGGTCAAGTTTGAGTGCCAAGTGATGTAGTCAAGATCAAAGTCACCTGAGTGTAAAAACTTTCTATAATCTTTAATACATTGACGTAGAAGCTTTATTCTCACTATACAGGTACATCATTGTGATATTTATTATGACATTTTGGTCATATCTGAACATCAAGGTCATGGGTTAAGGTCAAAGTAATGGCAGCACACGGGTGGTCTGCCCTGGACTGAAAAGCAGACATTCAAATGGTGGTCCTTGGCCTTGGGTCCCAAGTCCTTGTTAACATCACTGCTAAAAGGCAATATTGTTATCAGGTATACCAGCCGTACAATGAACGCGCGACGTCTACAAGTCGCAGAAGACTGTCAAGTCCAATAATCAATCCAAACTTTGAGGACGACTTTGACGCGACGCTGACGACGACCATCAACACTGATGACGTCTTGGCGTCACTGTCTGGCGTCACGCTAACGTCCTCAGCTGGAAACGGTGAACTGAAAGACATCGGTCACACAGAGTTCCCCATCAACCACGGCGACAGCTTGAAACGTGAGGCGGCAACACGGATCAGCTATAAAGAACACGAAGAGGTTGTACCGAAACGACTCTCTGCTTCTCTGATTCTTTTGCTCATCGTTCGTTTTAGCTCAGCTGACTACAGCCTAGCTGAGCTAATCATATAGACTGCTTTAATAGTGTCTATTTGCCTAGCTGTATGTACGTCTGTAAACTACGGTTTTGTAAATCGTAACCGCTGGGCATAGAGACTTGTAATCTTGCATACCCACCAACCCTGGTCACAAACCAAAAACTTGGTCACCCTGGCCTACTGAAACCAGCTGCGCGTCACTGCCAATGCGCGGCGTGTTGTTTTTTGTTCCCGCAGGCGCGTAGGAACCGGGTGTGTAAGGGGTGTATTTACACCCCCCAATACTTCGCTGCTTAAATGTGTTCCCCGAAAGAGAAATAAAAAAAGTACTACAGGTAAATGGCAACAACGCCAGGAGGGTCTGAATCATTCTCTGAGTGCAGCCATTCAGAGCAAAACCTTGTCGGCATGTGAGGCAAAGAGAACTGCAAACCTCACAATCAACACGTTGACGTCTATGAGAAATGAGTAATCTTGGCGTCTTTTCTGGTTAAAGACTAAGGCCGCAGCAGGTCAGATTCCTACCGTGAACTCACCGAAACTCCCCAGGAAACGCCGTGCGCCCAGGAGACTGGAAAACTGCATTGGAGGACAAGCGCAACCGGAAACCAAGAGACAGAAGAGGCGCACTACCGGAGAATCTACTACGAGGCTCTTGATCTGGTTACAACAGCAATCACATCCAGATTCGACCAGCCAGATTATGAGATCTATGTCCAGTGTGAAAAACTGCTTCTCTGGAGTATTTGGGGTGACGACACGGAGGAACCAATTCGGCGAGTGGTCGATTTCTTCCAGGGGGATTTTTCTATCGAGAATCTACGCCGACACCTTCAGGTGTTTGCTGCGAACTTTAAGGCAGAAAGTTTACCGCTATCCATCATCGATGTTTTCTCATACGTGCAGGGATTGTCTGCCGCCAAACGGGCGCTGATGAGCGAAGTTGTCAAAGTAGTTGAACTCTTACTTGTTGCGCCGGCAACTAACGCGACCAGCGAGCGTTCATTCAGCATTCTGCGCCTGATAAATCAGTATCTGCATTCATCCATGGCAGAGCAATTACAAAATAAAACCTTTACCTGAATTTCTACATTTAATTATTATTTATGAGTTAACTGATGAATTTTGCCGTGATTACAAAATAAACAGTGCAAAGCTGATTACTCGCCAGTTTTTGAACGCACGCTAAATACCTGCATGTCATGCGATAACTTATCGTAGGCCTACTTTGTGACTGTGTTAGGTTCGCTGTCTATCGAGAGCAACCAGGAAGCTATTTCAGACGCAGAGCAGCAGCGTCGATTCGCCGCTGGTTCAGAAGCAGCATCAGCAGCGCGACGCAAAACGACGCATCATTCCGTCCCTATCCATCACTCTTCCCGACGGCGACATTATGCCACTCGATGTGTCGCCTTTACGCTCCACTTACACTGACGATCTCTCTAGCTGTGGTACACATTTTGTTCGCAATTATTATTTTTGAAAAAAGTTTAGATTTGAGTGACACTGTCACAACAGATGCGGGAACACTGCTACAAAATTTACATTAAAATTTCACATAGTTCGCACTGACAGTTTACAACAACCAGCCAGTAGGAACAGCGCTTGATTTCGATTAAAGAAGAAGAAAAAGAAGAGCCCGGTGGCCTTCAGAGACCATAGGAGAGGAGTTCATCCCTAAACTTTAACCTTTATGAGCCGACATGGGCTATTTACCCTATTAAGCCAGAATTAATGACTCGTAGAGCCAGCACACTGCATGGCAATCTACATAGGTCCTACTATGTCATAGAATATGTAGAATATGCCGTTTTTACTTTTAGATCAAGCAAAAAATTCAATCTGTTTATGTCGCTTTCTTGCTAAACTTGCAATCCCATGGAGACGTGGGTTTGAACCTGGATGTTTGCTGTGACTGTTTTGTTTTCTGTGCGCACTATAAATACGTTTACTTACTTACGTGCTTACGGTTTCGCCAATGAGCATACAGCCATTATTCTCACCAAATAAAAACAACCGGACTTCACGGTGTTGTATAACCATCGTTAACGCAGGCGATAATTCTTGTGCTAGAGTTGACCTAGCCCGTATGTCGAATGTGTCGATTGCGCGTCGTATAGGGGACAAGGAGACCGCCGACTGCAGTTCTGGGTCGACGGAAGGTTGTGATGACGTTGACGACATGGACGATGACGACGATGACGTATCAATGGTCAGTAGATTCGTCGCTGACCGCGGTCAGTCCGCCGGTCAGCATCAGCAGCCACAGCAGACTCACCACGGCGACAGCGAGGTGACGCGACTCGCCAACATCACCCGTGACTGCGCCGTCTTCATGACCGACTTCGTACAGAAAATATTCGATCCGTCGTGAGTATCAGCCCAGTCGCTTCCAATAGTCAACATTAGTAACAGCAAGAGTAGCCAATTAAATGGTAGTGTGTTCCTGTAATAAGAAAGGGTAGCCTACATTCCATATTACACAAAAATCAATAACAAGCAGCAAGCAATGTGGAACTTAAAAAACCTATAATTTTTATGACGTTCAATCAATCAATCAATTTATTAAAAGCGAAAGGACCAAACGGCCACTTACATCACAGTATAAAATACACGACATAAAATATATAAACACAAATAAACACATATGATTATGAGTAACATAAAAAACTATTAAACCTCAATTTGGCTAGATTTCGTTTAAAAACAGCTATACTGGGGCTAAGAACGACTGCTGCAGGTAGAGAGTTCCAAATGTCAACAATACGGTTAGTGAAGAATTGATGT
>Ga0126335_1002842_pt1 | contig 10545 bp, 2 predicted proteins | sample OlaspJWI45metaG_FD_108409 | JGI IMG/M metagenome (GOLD analysis project Ga0126335, IMG submission 108409) | Marine gutless worms symbiont microbial communities from Oahu, Hawaii - Olavius sp. 1 OAHU.JWI-45 metaG | ecosystem: Host-associated > Annelida > Digestive system > Unclassified | place... | reverse complement strand
TTAAAACAACAAATATGGAAATTATCCAGTCATGTCAGTATAACTTTTGTTTTGAGTTGCCGAGTATCATTCTACAAAAAAGAACTATAAAATTCAGAAATAATTACATTGAATATCTGGCAATAACATAAGTATATACTTGCTTACTGTTATGCACAAGCTGTTTGTTAACGTACGTCCTGACACCTGTTTGTCTCTAGTTTGGATTTGTTACGTTTATTATTATTATTGTTGTTGTTTTTTACTACCTGTGCTGTAGGTGAATAAAGTTGTATATATAAAATGACTAGAAGGCTTCTAATAATTACCGAAATGTCCCGACGTGTCGCTCCAGACAGGGCTGTAAAAAGCTAGGTTTCTTGTAAAAGTTTTAAGGTTTTTAGGCTCTGTGGGTTTCGGTGTTTTTATGTTTTGATGTAGGAAGTGACGCCAGAGAAACCTCTGCATTTAACCATCTCAAGTACTACATCTTACTTAAGAAAATTCCAGAGAGAAAAAAATTGTCATAAATTACAGGGAATATTTGATTATTATACATTTTTAAAATTAAAATACATAACAAATAACGAAATCGAAATAGCTTTAAAAACCCAAAACTGGACTTTTAAGCTTTAAAAATGTAAAAGGTAAAGCTAAACAAAAAGATTTACGGCCAAACGCCGATCAGTCTTTTAGAAGATAATAATGTGAGAAAATAAAAATAAAATAGCTTAGGGATAATATAAGTAAAATATTGAGTGAAGTAAATACAATAATAAACCTAAAACAATAATAAACCTAAAATACCAAATATTTTACAATTGAAATTTGCTAAAGTAACAGTTCTACAGCGCTGCCCCCAATACGCCGTGTTTACTCGCATAGTTTGCTCCGCTCTCCCAGAAGTCGAGACAGTCGATACTTAATCACTGATCTCTTCGTTCGATCGTGGACTGGCAAGCGATCGTCCGTACGAACTCCCGCGAGAATAAAAAAACATTTTCGGTCCTCTAGGACATATATAGGCCTAGCTTTTATTACATTGGGGCTGGGTTAAGATAATTAGGGTTAGCGTCGGGTTAGGTTCGGTTTAAGATTCATATCAGATGCGATTTTATTTCGACTAACGCAAATCGGCCAGAAAGCGTGCGACCCCAATCTTTTCTGATCTTATTTGAATGTTCATAGTACAACGCTGTATGTCTGAGGGTTTTCTAAACTTTTAGGTTAGAAATTAAATTTTAATATCATGCGACAGTGCTGTGATGAACCAGTAACCGAGAGCTAATGTTAAAATTTTAGCGGGAGACAGTGCCATAAGAAGCCTAGGAACCACAGCGACCACACTTAGCAGCATTATCTGAAAAGACATTTTGCCGTCTAGGGACATGGCATTTGTGCACCCCGAAAAACTGCACATTGCATTGCCGAACTGACAGCGATAATTGATCAGAAAGATCGTAAGCAGTTTTTGTAGTATTATTTACCCGCGCGTTAGCTACAGTGTATGCTGCGGGCAGGTATTGCTTTTGGTGTCGTCTGTCTGTCCCTCTGTCTCTGTGTGCGTGTCTGTCCGCACAAAATCTCGAAAACTACTGGTCGAAATTGATGTAAAGTTGTACGAATATGTCTCACGATGAACGCTAGAAGTGTTTAAAAGTTGGCGATATTTGACCTTGACCTTTGAGCTTGAGAGCTACTTTCGTGTTTTTCTAATTCAGACCGTATCTTTCGAATGGCTTTACCTAGCAACTTTCAGTGTGGAGATACATCTTCAGAATACCTACGTCAGGTTTAGTTTCAAGGTCATGGTTCAAGGTCAAGGTCACGGCAGCGAAAAGCGGAGCGTGTAACTCAAAAACTACTGGTCGGAAATTGCTGAGGCTTGGTAGGAATATCTGTTACGATGAGGCTGGAAGTAATTCAGAGCTTTTGACATTTTGACCCTGACACATATTTTCCGATTAAAAAAATAAGCTCTAAGTTTTGAATGCCTTAAGCTAGCGGTTTCATTTTAAATTGAAACGGACAAAACGCGAAGACTAGAAAGGAAAGGCCGAAGCAACTGTGGCGGATGACAATTTGCTCATTGTGATGGAAATGTAATCAATAGTGAGTTCTCTCGTGGATCGAATCAGAAGCCTAAATGATTTCAAGAAATCAGACGTTGTTGTGACGAGAAATATTGAACGTGTTGTTTTCATTCCGAAGATGGCACAGCTGTCCTTTTCGTCTCTTGCGAGAAATTAGAGATGTGCGGACTGTAATATCGTTTAATTACTCCGGGTGACAGCGCAATACAATGTACACATGCGTTCACCGATAAATGAATTAAAATGGAACTTTATTTCTTTCAAACTAGATCTTAAAGTTCTTAATATGCAATACACAGGTAATCTGTAAAATGTAAGTCTTCTTTAAGACGTGCATTGTCAATAAAATATCTAAAAAATAAATTAAGAGTTTTTATTTTTAGTCTTTGTATTACTAGGTGTTATAAAGTACCACAGTACGCCATTATGCAATAAATCAATACTATACTAAATACGAGTTTTACGTCCTAAAATGTCATGTTGCCTAAGTGAAATTTTGAACGAATGAGATTTGACCTTTCGCGCATAAGTTAGGCAAGTAGTCTATTGCAGTGCCTAGAGCGACTCAGCCTTCTACCCTCTGCGGGATGGCAAAATGAGTATCAACTTTCCGGTCGAGTAAACTGTGCAGCTGCGACTGGCGACTGTGAACTTGTTGACAAATCGAATAGTATCGTATTGGGAATTTCCGAATATCATGCATCTCTACGGTGACTGCCGCGGGCGGGTAGCCCCGCATACCGTCGCCGAACGAATAATCGGAGATCGCTGACGCTTGAGCGGTGAAGCGTGACTTCAGCTGAACGTCATTTGACATTTGACGACCTCAAGTCATCCCGCGTCTGACTGCAGCATCCGATGTCACGTTGCAATTTGTGACCATCCTCTCCTTTCACCGCCGTTTGTCGCTAAATCCCGCACTTTCGCCTCCACCATGCAGACAATTTTCGACGCACGATAAACTCCCAACCCTGACCACCCTGACCCATTTCACGCACACGACCAGGGGCATCATACGATGCCTAAACATAGTAGCTCGATTATTTTGTGGCGAAGAATGTTTTTTTAATTATGCTGGCATTAACATTTTGTCGTGCAGACATTAATTTGCCAAATTTGGCGAAATTCTGATCACAAACAACAAAAAATATTTTTTCTTTTTATTCAGAAAACCACTCCAGAACATAATACTGTATTTGTTCAGTTTCGGTGTATGAACAGAATTGTTAACCAGAATAGACATATACAAGAAAAGTTTGTTGTCAGCTTATCATTCCAAACAATACATTTTAACGAGGCTTACCACTACTTACTATTTTATTTCCCGTCCGCAGCCATTTTACATTTTGTTGTTCAGTGCCGCTGTCCATTTTACTGTAAGCGGCACTATTGAAGTTTTTTGATTGATTAATTGATGTAAAATTGTGCTTTTCCCAGTTTTCGCTTGGGCGTGTTGGGTAAAACTGTGTGGTCTCTTGACAACGCGTGCCATACCTTAGCACTTCAGATGCGATATTTCCTCATTAGAGGCACTGTATGTCCCCATCTTTCCTTTTTCAGCTCTAGCTCTAAGGTGGATGTTCTGGGAGACAAATGTGGGGAGGGGAAATAGCCGGTCACTTGTTGACGAATCGAATAGTATCGTATTGGGAATTTCCGAATATCATGCCTCTCTACGGTGTTCAACAGCCTACAGACGTTGTTAGTTGTAGCATTCAATGTTCATGTCTTCTTCACTTTTATTGCCGCCCGACGCATACTGCGCTGTAGCGACGTGGCTGTCTGTTTGTCTGTGGGAGACCAATCTTCATCAATTTTCAGGACATGATAGTCCAATCATCTACGCAAAACAGGTTTATGTTGTGGCTTCGAAAAATTGCATTGTTTTGGAATGGTGGCCGTCCAATCGGGTCTGGAGTCGATAAAATGGATCAAAATTTTGCGGTTTTAAGCCCTTGTGATACACGTTTCTTCCAATCGCCGTGGAGACTCTGGGCCCAATGAATGACTCGGCAACGAGTTCTCTGAATTGCTCGGCCACAAAATATCTGATGTGTCTGGTGTCAGCCGATAAGTTTCATTTTTATTCCAAAGGCTGTCTATCATTATCCAAAGATTCAACGCGGCCCTGTTTCGTGATACGTTTATTTTGCACGACGATCTGGACCTCTAGCCATTCCAACTGATTTTACTAGCTTTATTTTTTATTGTCTTTAACCATTGGAATCTATACTACCAGGGGTTAAAAAATAATAATATTACATCAATTTTGATACGTCACTGAATATCGTACCCAAATTTGTTTAGCTATTCACAATTTTTAACCTACCCCGAGAACTCCTACCGAAGGTTTAAAAAATAATAATAACGGCAGCAAGAACAATAGCCAAAAGTAATTCCGCGCAGGTCGCATCGCCGTAGGGAGATCGAAATCCCATTTTATTACAATGTTCTTTGGCCGACAAGAGTCTCCGCCCCTTCGTTCAGCCGTTTTTGCAGGGCGCGTCTATACGGACAGACTGACAAATGACAAACACACCACGCTACGGAAACATCGGTCACAATAGTCCGCATCTCATTCATTCGACGTGGCCTTCGTCAACTTACTTTGGCCTTCGTTAAATTACTTTGGCCAATTCTTGTCAGTTAGGCCTGTATTGTGTAAAATTGGGTCAGGTCACATTAAATGGACCCAAGAACTGCTCTGACTAATAGCCAGTTCAAATGGACCACCAACATAGCGTGTTGTACGTCCATATGATAGGCCACAGTGTCACTAATTGTGTGGTCTGTGTCCTGTGTCGAATATTTTCTTACCAAGCCCGTAATTACTGTCATCCCCGGCTCGTGTATCTCTGCCTATACCGTCTGTTGTCTTGTGCTCTGGCCATATGAATGTCATCGACTAAATTTAGCAATGCAGGAGGCATGAGCAGCATTCGGCATAGATAAGACAATATAAGAGCTTTAGCAAAATTTTGACAAAATGCAAATTAGCCATTAATGGGTAACTTTATTTTTTTCCTAAAGTGAAAGTTTAAAATTAAGTTTTTAAGCGGAAATTATGTGCCACTTTCATTCGTGGATTAACTTTGCACGTAATTTCGGCTAAAAAGCTTGGTTTTAAACTTTGATTTTAGAAAAAAAATAAAGTGGCCCAATGTATGCTATGACTCGAAAAGAAACGACAAAGAGATTAGACACTGAAACGTAAAACAAATGACCAAAGTAATTTGTCGAAGGCCGCATCGAATCCATATGTGAAAATCGGCATCTCAGTAGTTTTTTCCTTCAGTTTGCAAGAGTCTCCACTCCGAACAGAATCTCGATCCGTTTAGCCGTGTTTGCATAGCGAAGCCGCGAGATGCCGTATGAGAGACTGACAGACGCTCGGGGTCATCGATTGCAATAGTCCGCATCGCATGCATTTAATGCAACCTAATAAACGAAAAATAAAACTGGTATAAAATGCAATAAACGGAATGAAATCGAGGGAAAACGAATAAAATCCGAAAACCACTTTAGCAGAGACGTTCTAGGACTCCTAGCCATGCGTTTCCATGATGACGACGACGACCGTAAAACACATGAATATTTATCTTATGAATATTTACTATCACATGAATATTTATCTGTTGAAGTGAGATAGTCATTTTGCAGTCAACACCTGAGCGATAAACGAACGCCCATGCATAATTTAAGATGTTTTAAGCAGTCTAGACTAACGCAGATGTTATCTAAGGTACCACCTTGTCAATTGCGTGTAAAAGTAATTTTCTAATTTTTTTCTACATCAACCTCTTGATAGTTGAGTTAACGTATATAAGCAAAATTACTTTTACACACAACTGACAAAGTGTTAAAGCTAGGTAACATCTCTACTTGCCTCGGCCGCCTAAAACGTTTTAAATTTGATTTGGCACTCAGTCTGCTCTTCATTCAGCTCATTCCACTCATCTCAGTTCATCTTTTATGTCATCACATTCATTGTCTGTCACTCCTTCAGTCTTTCGCTGTGGCGCAAAAACTAATTTTTCCACAAGGCCCAATCCAATCCTTTCCTGCCGGATAGCGCGGTGTGTGTGTGTCAGGTTGTCTGTCTGTCACGCAGCTGAACGGCGCAAATACGGCTGAACGGATCGAGGTCCTGCTCAGGGAGGAGGCTTCTAGGGCAGCGGTTTGTCCATTATAAAGTATAGAAACATTGCTCACATTCGATGCAGCCTTTGCCTAATTACTTTGGTCTGTTTTTGTATATTGGAGACGTTCATTTAATAAAAAGCCAAAGTAATTAGGCAAAGGCTGTATCGAATGCACTGCACGCGCTGGAGCCTTTAAACTAGGATACGAGGGGGTACCAAAATTTAAAACTAGGTCAGGTGACACCGCCGAGACTCCCGTATGACCTACTTTAGAACACTTTGGTTAAACAATAATAATAATAATAATAATAAACAGATTTGTATAGCGCCATAAGGTCGTAACTTCAGAGGCGCTGGAAACCCCACAGCCGTCCATAAGTGCGCCATATTTCAAGTCTTTAGCTTCAGCCAATCTTGAGATATTATGTAGTTGGTCCACAATTGGCAAAAATTTTTCCCAACTCCCTCTCCCTCGCTGTGGGGGATCAGAATCCCAGTCTAACACAATGTTTCTCAGGCCCCAGAGTTGTTCATCCCAAACAGCATCTTGGTCCGTTCAGACATTTTTGCACAGTGAAGCCGAGTTGAACCGCGTGACTGACAGACAGACTGACGGACGGACAGACACCGCGATCATCGGTAACAGTAGGCGGCATCTCATGCATGTGATGCAGCCTAAAATCTAAAGCCTTGTTCATGTCGACGCAACGCGACGCGACTCGACTGAACTGAACTGAACTGAACTGAAGTGCCAGTTCAGTTCAGTTCAGTTCAGTCGCGTCGCGTTGAGTCGACATGAACGCGGTTTAATAATAATAGTAATAATAATAGCTTTCTTCGCAACAAGTGCAACAAACAGCAAAGAAGCAAAAGAGAAAACAGTAAAAAATAAAAAAAACTACAATCGATATACAACCACTGTCGCAATCACACGAAAATGACTGATAACAAAATCACTAAATCATAGGAATTTATCATCATTTACATACAAATATTTCAAATTATCATGAATATGGAACTCTAAATCATGCATAACTATAAAATTTAGCCAACTTCGCAACTTTTATGCAAAGATTTAAGAAAATTTAAGTAGCACCTATCTTATCACGTAGCCTGCTATTCGGTTTCGTTAAGTTCAAGGCCTTACAGTTAAGACGCAGTCTGTTGCTCGTTAAATGCAAAGTCCCGGTGACTCTGCAATGTTTAGCTACAAACATGTCTGGTGACGTCTTAATACTGTCTTTACACTGTCCTAAGACCGCCTTAAGTCCGCCGGGGACATGTCGTACAGTGTTTTACACGCAATTAAACTTGAGACCGTATTTGATGTGGTTTAGTCGCCACCTACTAGAGTGGACAGGACAGTGGACAAGTAGTGATGTGATGGCAGCATCGGAGTCGAACCCTTATTTAACACTACACGGTGGTCCATAAAAACATGGCAGACTATACATGACTGTAACTTTTGCTAATCTTAACCGATTTTTGTACTTTTTGATCATTTACGAAACTCTGCACGCAACTGTGGTAAAATTTACTACAGCGCCTTAACTACGTACGTACAATACTTCGTAAAATAAAATATCGAGACTTATAGCGCAGTTATTAATGCTATCATTTCTTGCGCATTTGTGTTCAAAGCAAAATAAAACAGAAACCTCACTGCCAATGATAATTTTACAGCGCTGCAATCATGACAGTCACTTCAAGAGTATCAGTCATAAACAACGTTCAAAATGTCCGCCTTCATCGTTGACGCAGGCCGACAGACACCTCCACTCGTCGTCAGCGAACGATGGCACATCTGTGATGTCATTAGTGTCACGCTGATGCTGTTAACGTATATGCAGTTTATTTTCGGTTTTAGCTGTGCAAAAATTGTTCAAATTGGTCAAGATTTGACAGAGTTCCAGTCAACGTTTTGTGAACAGCTCTGAAAGTGTATTTTTACCGATTGTATTTTCTTAGGTAAGGTGCGCACACAATTAAGGTGATGTGATATCTTTTACTCAGTTGCTTGCATCTTTTCTTTTCAATTGAAGTCATCAAAACGTCAGAAAAATGGGTTCAGATTTGCCAAAGTATAATCAAATATATACTGCCACGTTTTTACGTTTTTATGTACCACATTGTATATTCCATGGACCTAAGAATATTTGTCCTAAAGAGGACCTCGATCCGTTCAGCTGTTTTGTAGCACAGGCACGTGACAGACTGACAGTTGAAACACGTACACCACGCTGTGGGATCGTTGAAAACCTGACAGCGGGTTTTTGCGGTATCGATAAACGACACATCCAGTGAGTGACATTTTATTGCTAATTGACATTGTCCACCAGCGAGTACAAAACTATCACGTGACGTGACGTAAGCACTGTTAAATATTTAACAGTCCTCAAGCGAATGACAAACGGTGCTAAATGGAATAACCGCGCCAGGCAAGCGCAACTTCTCTAGTTGAATGCATATTGTTGGATTTTAGTTTTGAGTGGGTGACTCGGTGGCTCAGTGGTTAGCGTCGTGGCTCGTGGGTTTGACGATCGTAGCCGCTGCTCTCCAGTTGCCCAGTGAACAGCTAACAACTGCGATACCCATCATGTAGCGGTCTCGGGCAGATTGCTGCCTCACCGTGGTGCTGCCTAGGCCAACTCAGCCTTCCACTCCTCCGGGTCGGTAACTGAGGACAAGCTTCAGCTGGGAAGGCAAAAGCAGATATGGTTTATTCCATTCTTGGATAAACGCGCGGGTGTGCAGGTAAAACTGTGAAATCCCTTGACAATGCGTGCCATACCTGAGTGCCTCTGCAGTAAGGTTCCTTCACTGAGGGGCGTTATATCATGTGTATGACCTTTACGTTATATCTTCACCTCCCACTTAGTAAGATGCGCAGAGTTGTCTGGAAAGAGAAGTCTTCAGCGGCCATCTGAACTTATTCATTGAGAGGCTGTTTGTCACACGGAACAGTTTATCGCTGGTGACTTTATCCTGTGGTCATGGTCGCAGCTCAGAAACCAGAAACGAAACACAATGACCGCGATATAGGAAAGATATTTCCGTGGACATTTGCCCTACACAATCTCCCCTGACATAGTGCCCCCTCGCAGACTATGTGCAACCGTGACCCTAATCCGAGCCATATCACTAACCCCAAACTTAAAGTTAAAGGTATGGGACACTTGATACAGTGTTTCTTAATGACAACCGCATTTCAGGAGCGTTCAGGTATGGCACGCGTTGTCTAGGGATCTCACAGTTCTACATTCACACCCACGCGTTTATTCACGAACAGAATGAACCATGTTGTTCCTTCCCAACCGAAGTTGGTCCTCATTTACCGAACCCAGAGGGATGGAAGGCTGAGTTTACTTAACCACAGCACTTACCTAACCATAACCCCAGCCCAAACCTGAACCTAACCCGACGCGCACTGTTTGTTTTCCAGACCGGAAGTAGTTTTAACTCGGTCGTAAATTGACGGATTTCGGCCAAATTTGGTATGCAGATAGCCGATACTAACTAATCTTATATATGGGGCAGATGTCTACTTGGGGGGGGGACAAAATTTCCTTGTACTTACGGGATAGATGCAATAAGATGAAAAGTGTGGAAAGCAGCCGACTAGTCAGCTGTATATGATACATTATGCGTTCTTGGCGACGTCGGCGCGGATGTCAGGAGCGCAGGACGCCAGGAATAATTGATGGCACCGGCACCACTCGGTCGTCTCTGACTAATCGAATGAAAGAAGCACCGTATCGGAATTGCCGCCGGCAATAGTCGGTTATTAGTCAACCCGCTCAACTTTTCTGCCACTGCTAGAACGAAACCATTAGGCCTTGGGTGTCTTCCAAATGACGTCGCAGTGATGTCACAAGGCCACCTGTCACTTTTATCACGTGACCTATATTAATGCCATAGGTCATAGTTTACAGTGCATACATAAAACGCTTACATAAACATGACCAGCGCTTGCCAGTGATAAACACAATCAAAACACTAAAACTGAAGGAATGGGGATAAAAATCCAAACAGTCTGCAATCGCAACATGGGCTGGCGTCGCGGCTTTCGGCCCGAGAGATCGTGAGTTCGACGCTCATAGCCTGCTGCTGCTGCGTTTCCAGTTACCCGGTGAAGCGTGACGGTCTGAGCAGCTAATAACTATGATTTCCGTCACGTAGCGGTACTGGGCAGACTGTTTACTCACCATGGTGGTGCCTAGGCCAACTCAGCTTTCCATCCTTACGGGGTCAGTAAATGAGGACCAGCTTTGAGAGAGAGAGAGAGAGAGAGAGAGAGAGAGAGAGAGAGAGAGAGAGAGAGAGAGAGAGAG
>Ga0126335_1002841_pt1 | contig 10550 bp, 8 predicted proteins | sample OlaspJWI45metaG_FD_108409 | JGI IMG/M metagenome (GOLD analysis project Ga0126335, IMG submission 108409) | Marine gutless worms symbiont microbial communities from Oahu, Hawaii - Olavius sp. 1 OAHU.JWI-45 metaG | ecosystem: Host-associated > Annelida > Digestive system > Unclassified | place... | reverse complement strand
GTCCTCCAGTAAAGCCTCTGGTATTTCTTATCAGGATACTACGAAAACCTCTGTGAGGATGTTAAAAACCTCAGGATGTCTCTAACTGTTACATGAAGAACTTCGCTTGGGTGTAGAAAAGGTTACTCCAGATTCTAGTTCTAACTGCCCATAGTGGCTGCAGTAGCATAGGTACTTATTATTACATTACATTAGAGTTATTTGGAGTGGCTTAAAGTACAAATACTGCTAAACCACTACTTACTGTATCTTGATATTAGTGCCCATTACGTTGACTGGCAAAAGGCATTGATGTCAAAATAAAGTCTTAATTTAAGCTTATAAAGTTGTTCAGATTTTTCCATGCTTACACATACGTACAATGGCGTGTATTATGTACATGTAGCTGGCAACACAGAGGGGTTCAGCGTGGGCAGAAATGCGCCAGTCAACCGAGTTACTCGGAACGAGCTTGACACCGGCCGACAGGCTTGGAGGCTCTGTACTGGTGAGCGTGTGTGTGTGCATAACAACTTCCTTGCAATTGTGCTACTGTGTGAACTACGTCGTTCACCAGTTTGTTGATTGCTCGACAGCAATTATTCTTTCTGTTAGTAACTAAAATTTGTTATAATGCACAACAAATTCTGCACTAACTCGTCGAATATTACGTTTCCGGTCAGAAATCTTGTGTACACAAGTTTCAGCTATTCAGTGATTGATTCAAGTCTTATGTATTCTGTGTTAAGCTGACGTAATGCAGACATGAATGTTTGTTTATCTTAACCTCTCTAATTTATATTTTAACTTTCAAGACGTATATACACCAGAGAACCTAGCTTGAGATTGATCGTGTACACACTTTAATGTGTTTAAAAAGAATAAAGACAGTGCGTAAAACTTTAGGTCGGTGTATTTAGTGCATTTTTGACAAGTTTATTGTGAGTTTGGTTGTCAGTTAATTGTCCGTCAAGGTCCGTCTCTAACATAACCTGTTATCAGCTAGAATGTTAAACATTACAGGTTGTGAGTTCAACAAACGGTGAACTTCAGGGCGACGACCACGTCGGAGGTCAATCCAACGCACCAATCACTGCGCCGGCGGACGTTGAGAATACTGAAACAACGAAGTACATGCGTGCTCACTTTACGTTGATTTGTTTGATAGTATTATCGTTAGCAGATTGAGCCCTCAAGTGGATGCTGTAACGGAGTAACGGCCGCATTGTGGCGCCGCCCGGTGAATGAATAATAACGCTGCAAGTTTTCAATTAATCGATGCCAACAGTCGATTTTTGTCGATTGATCATCACAGTTATTAAGTACGGTAAGTAACCCCGTGTGGGTAATGTAGTAATGTTATCGAGTCTCATCGAGACGAGTCTCGAAAAAAATTAAAGTGTTAACACACAGTAGAGCTGTGCAGCGACAAGCACTATAGAGCCTAGGCAGAGTGCTGTATGTTATGTAATTACCTGAGAGGGAGGGAGGTGGTGGCGGTCAGATCAAAGGCATCAGGTAAGCGAGCTGCTGCAGCACTTAGCAATGGGGTGGCGGCGGGCGACAACCGCCGGTAAAGAACAAAGACATCGCGGGTGGTCCGGTGCGTGCTCTGCCGCCGACCACGCTAAGCTAGAGTCATTCATCAGCCGATGCAAGACTTGAATACTGCAGTAGTGATGTGCCAACATACAGTGATCTTACTGATGAAGCTGACGATATTCTTTTCAGTCGAATCATGGCTAACCTAGGACATGTTTTACAGCCGCTTCTGCCCGACCGTCGTTCCATCCCTTACAGTCCAGTCTGAGAGAACGATCGCGTAATTCTCTGTCCTCTGCTCAAAGCTGTACAATGCACATCAAAGACCCACTGTTGCAGCTGTGCATAGTGGCGTTTGATGTTCAATCTGCTCGCAGCAAATTTACACGACGGCAATGCGCACGACCTCGCGAGTAGCCTAGGCCTCATCGGTAATTCCTTTCGATTACCGGGAAAAAATCGGTTTCTGCAAACCGGTAACCGGTTTTGAAAAAAATCCGGTTTTAACATCCCTAGTTTTCATAGTACCCTGGTAAGAAATACCAGGGGCATTACTGGGGGATGGACTATGGGCCCATCTGCGGCCTGGTTCTACGACGGACAACTTTGCCTCCACCGAAACTGGAAGTACAGTAAGTAAACTGTGATAAAACCAAGCCTTATTGCAGCGACAAGAAAGAATCGGATGAAATATGAATTGTTGTGATTCGTACATAATCTTATGTAGGCAGCTGTATACAAATTAAGTGAACGTGTACATTTTGAAGCGGAGGATTTTCGGTCACAACATCTTATTTCCGGTGTTTACAGTTAAATGAATAATATTGTAAAATCTTTGGTTAATCGTTTGATTGTTTCATTAATCATTAATTATTTGGTGCATTTCATTTCGATGCATTTAGATCAAATACGGAACCGAACAGGCAGAAATTGGCTTGTGAAAATTTTTGGCACCACATATAAACTTATCACTTTAATGACTCATTTGAGAGTTGAACTCAGCTGCCGAATCATGCACGATGCTGTTCCAAGTATTTACTGCTAGTTGGTAACAGAATGCTCTATAGTGAGAGACTTACTGTTGCATAGTATATGTCTTGCTTCATTGGTTTTTCATTAGCTGGCCCGCCACAATGTGGGGGCCAGCTGTAGTAATGGTCCGCGTTGTACGTCCATCTGTCTGTCACACATGAATATCTCCGAAACTAAGTGACATAGACGTATGGTTACTAGGAAACTCGAATAGGAAACCGGGCTTTCCAATTCAGAATCTGCCATCAGATTCGCAATTGGAAGTACGGTTCCGCCATTTTGGGTGTTTCTGGGTCGGCACTTCGCCCGTTGTGACAGAAATTGGCATCGAGTTCAGGGAATGGTGCATTGGGTGTGGTCACTGGTCTGTGACTCATAAAGTTCCCATGGGAAGACGTGTGTCAAAATTGGAACAGGAAGTAGAATTTCACAGCTAGGGGCATTGTTTCAAATTCAGTCTGGGGTTACATCAACAGCCTTGATCAAGATATCTTCACCAGTAAAAACTAGGGCTGTACGAAATAGGGGGTCTTTACTATTCAGTTGAATTCGAATAATTAAAGGCAATTATTTAGGCGTATATGAATAGAATACAAATAGTTGATTTGAACTTCAAAGCAATGTCATGTCATTCATCAGCGTTAACATCGTTATACTAGATATTCATTCACGTTCAGCACCGTCAATTTATCAGTATAAGTTAAAATTAAAATTTACTCACGAAATCATTACACTTGCTAAAAACTAATTCAAAGTTAAGTGAAAAGGTGGTCAGTTTTGTACTCACAATGTGCCCTAACGTGGGCCATACATCACTGGCCTATAGCGGTGTATAATCGGTCTACTTTTAGCAGCATTATTAGGCCTACTATTTGGCCCAATAGAATACAAATAGAATATTTGGTACAGCTCTAGTAAAAACTTCCTGGACCAGTATGTGACAGCTGTTGTACACCAGCTATCGTTCCGTCCCATCGGGATGATACCTTGTTTTGTTACTCGCTGCTTGTCGAGTAGAATGTAAAACCCTACTTACTTATTACATTACTCCCTTGTTGACCCCTTGCCATACGCGCGTTTTGCCAGGTGCTGCTGTTTTTACAAGACAAGACGGAAGAGAAAGTCGTCGCAGCCTGCACCCCAGCAGTAGTACAGTCTACACCAATATTATGTACGAGTCGTGTTATGTACATGCCACAGTCGATGCTGAATAGCCACAATATATCAGTATTATCAGAAAGCAGGAACGCTTTGACGATTGGACAGTGTAAAACCTGTCTTTACTGTACTTCATAGGAGTCTTGAAGGGTGTCTGCTAATCTCGAATTTTGTTGCTTTGCCTATGAATTTATATCTAAAATAACAAGACGATTGTGTCACGTGTGAGCCAGTGCCACGTAACTTCCGCATTGCCTGTTCGTTTTCGCATCAGTGCAAGCTGAAATGACGAGAGCTACGGATGAGATTCATTGACACCCTCGTATCGGGGGGCAATTTCTTTACGATGCAAAAGACTGTTTAGTCGTGGTATTTACACTCTGTGTTCGTGTGAATTTTGTCCAGTGTTCTCTCTCTGTGTTTCATTTTCCAGACTTTTGCAGCATATACGATAATTTCCAACTTTTCAAGTTGCTGTAGAGTGGACACGAACGTTGCCATGCCATTCGTGCACTCTGTTTATTAGTCCATTTTAACCACACGATGTTTCATAAAACTTTTCCTTTTTATACCTTTTTATAGTTTATACAAATTGTAATCAATCTGTTAAAATATTTGGCGTACAGTATGGTGAGATACTTTCAAACAATTCATCGACCTTATTTAAGTACTGCAGTCACACTACTCCGTGAAACTTGTTTTGGGGATTATTCAAAGTGTTTTCAAGTAAAAGGCCATCAGGAGATGTAATGTGGGGCAGATAAAGCTGTAATTATTGTTAATTATCTCAGTATACTGTGCACCAAATGTTGTAGAATTCTGTTAACATTTGGCGAAAATGCAGTAAAATAATAGGGGTGTGATTAAGTTTTCGTGCACAGTCTGTCTGTCAAGTGTGTATTTGAGTCGATAATTTCCATCGTCTGCTGCTGATCGTGTCACCAGCCGGGATATTTGTCCGTGGATGTTTTGCTGAGTGTTTTATGAGCCGTTGATCGCGGGCTGAAGCATATTCCGGAAAGTTGTACGTGTTTGATTCGATGATTCTCCGTTGTTGTATGTGTGTGCAAATCATTTCCTCGGACTTCCATTTCAGCACATATATGCCGTTGTTTTGCATGTTTCGTGCAGACAGATTTACGTCGTGTAGATACGCTGTTACGTTCGAGCAAGTCTGGTGGTATTTTTGTGTTATTTCCAGTTGTCTGGTGAAAATGCTTTGTACAGCATGAAATATTAAACTCTGTGTTGGGGTGAGAAAATGCGGAAAAGTCATTTAGTTGTGCATAGTGTAAGATGTGTGCTGCATACCCTACGGTTAATGGCAGTGTGCGATTGGTTGAAAATGTGCGACCACTAGAGATGTCAGCGTGAAATATTACATCTGAAATATTTAAGACTTTTTTCGTATTTTGAAATATTTCCATGCTCACAAAAAGTTACTAGTAGAGGTGAAAAAGTGTTATCAACAAATCAGCGTTAATGTTTTTTTACAATTTGAAAAGCTTTTGTGACAGTCTGGTGTTCCAGTCAACCGTTTAACATTAAAGCACGAGTCGTGATTCGCAAGTGACGTGTGAACTTGAAAGTACCAAGTGCGAGAGTCTAAACTTTGTTGCTGTCAAACAGTCCATCAGCTTGTGAACATGGTTCCATCTGTTGGTTGTGGCGTCATCATGCATCACTTATTAATCATAGTCAGTGTTGTTGACAATTGGCCTTTTTATGCAATGTGAAGTAGTTTGAAATATGTCCGAAAAACTTTTAAACTAAACTAAATTTTTCCATCGTCTGCTGTCTCACAGAGTATTGGGATGGTGTACAGTGTGTCTCAAAAAAACGTCGCATTTTGTCATTGGATCTAACTTTGTCAAGCCTTAACCAGTTTTATGTCGCATCAAATGCACGAGATTTGGACTATTGCAGTTGACGATCCCGTAGTGTGGGCGTCTGTCTGTCTGTTTTTAGTCATTCTCTTGATTGCGCCTCTTCAATACGGCCTTTATTACAGCACATTAGCCATTCGCCGATGTTCTTTGACTGCTGAAAAGAACATGAACTTTCCAATAAAGCCCAGCTTTTCGGCCATAACATTACCGTACTACCTTGTGAAGCTTTCGAGGTGGGGTTTATAAAAATGTTGAGGAAATTTGTGGCCCAGTGATGTGGCGAGTGCAGTATATAAGGAGAGATGACGTAGCCATGCAATGGCGTGATGTGTGTGTTTTCACTCGAGCATTTGCCGTGTTATTTATTGTTATCGGTAGCCGAAGCCGTTCAGACTACATTCCACTGCAGTATTATTGTGTTTGTGTTGTATAAGTTGTACAGTTTTTCCCGTGTGGGTTCCGGGGCTTTGAATAGACCCACTCCATCTCCTGGCTGGATGTCGTAAAAGGCAACTAAACCAGGCACCCCACAACCTCCGCGGCCTCATCTGATTACTGATGATGGACTGGCGTAAAAGAGGGAACATTAACGTGGCTGCTCTACTTACTATAGTACAGTGCAATACTCTTGTTGTGCTATGTTCTAGGCAGCTTATGGGTCCAGCAGATTGGGTTTTTGTCACACTGGGACCTTTACGCTATGATTAGCCTAGAAGCGGTTGCCTGCAGTTCATATTGTAACACAGTGGAGTGGTTCTGGTGGGATTGAAGCCTATGTCAGTGGCCAACTGGCGTCCTTCGGTGCTTTCACACTGTTGGTTGGATCATCTGACGTGCAAAAATCGTCCTCGAAATGACCTATAAAGTGTCGAGCGGGACGTTAAGCCTCTACTCATTACTCATTCAGTTAGAACACTGTGTAGTCGTGTGGTATTATGTATAGTCGTGTCTGTTTCTTGCTGTTCGAGTGTCTTTCCCATTTGTGTTCTGACCTTCCAATGCCTTGACGTAAAAACCTGTAACGAGTGGTGTGCGGAAGTAAGCTTTCGCTTATTCTGCATAGCTACCCAGGTTGTTGACACCACAGCCGTTAGGCTGAGTCTTCTGTATGTAGCTTTGATGTCTGCTTGAGTGAATTGAATCTTCATATGTTGAGTCGAGTGTAACGTCAGTGGGTGGCTGACCCATTTGCATTACCCGAGCCAAGCTCGTCGTTTCGTCGTCACCCAGATCTGTCGCAGTGATCTCCGACATCGTTTTGTCGGTAATAGACAAGGGTCTAATAAAGTTGTCTAATACCAGTTACAGTGATAGGTTAGCAGTATTGGGCCTTAGAAGTCTCCAGCTGCGGAGACTCCATCAAGATCTTATTTAGACATATAAAATAATTTTTGGTTTGGTGGATCTGGATTGCCTTAAGATTTTCCTTATCAGTCCAAATGAAACAACATGTGGACATGTTAGTAAATTGTTTGTTCGTCGCAGTTGTGTGGATGTTCTAAAGTATTTTTTGGAAACCGCGTTGTTAAAATTTGGAATAGCTTAACCAGCAACAGTGGAAGATTTTGCCAGTTTGCGAAGGTTTAAATCCTTCATTGAGCGTGTTGACTTGTCGCAGTATGTAAATTTCTAATGCTCTTTAAGACTGGTAGCATTGAATAACTCAGAGTCACTTATATATATTTTTTTCTTTTTATGTTTTGTCACTTGATGTAAAGTGTTTTTGTGTGTGTGCTGTGATGCCTGTAAGTGCTAACGGCCTTGGCATTTCACTTGGTTTTACCAGGTTTTCTAAATAAATAAAGGGTAGGGTTGCCTCAACCTCCGCAGCATCATTTGATCAGTGATGTTGGTCTGGGGTAAAGAGGGAATATTAACAGAGCCGGTCTTGTTACTGTAGTGTTGTACAGCATTTTGTTGTTGCACACTCCAGAGAGGGTCCAGCAAATTGTGTTTCTGTCACACCAGGAACCATTAGGTTGTGCTTACCCTAGAAGCAGTTGCTGTGCATCTACAGGGTGGGCCAAATTAAACGGGGTCACGCATTTCAGCTAATAACTTCGGAACTGCTGCTCGGATGTTCACTATTTTTGTCAGAAAGCAAGGCCATTTAATTCTTGACATGACAGCGTACTGGATATGTTAATTATGCAAAATATAGTGGCACCATCTGGTGAATGAAAGACATGGTAATAAATATGATCGGCTATCGTCTTTTGTTATGTTGATGAAAGCTCTAAAAATTAAAAAAAAATCACATCTAATTTAACAAATAACAATGATGACTGACATCACTGTGAGGTAGTTAATTACTACTACCATCACTGGTTCAAAGATTTAAGTAAGTGGTTTTTTGTACAGTTTAATAAGGGTAGAGAATGTTTTCGTGGTCATTTTCATTCACTAGGTGGCACCGTGGCGTTTTCTGCAACTAATAGCTAAAAATGGCAGATTCTGATTAAGAATGAAATGATGTAGTTTGCCAAGAGTGGTTTAGATACTTCTATATATCTAGAGCTACAAGCTATTGAAATGCGTGGCCCCATTTAATCTGGCCCACCCTTTACATTAATGTGGTTTAGTGGAGCTGGTAGGATCGAATCGTATCTCAGCAGCCGGCTAGCCTCTTTCAGTGCATTGACACTGTTGGTTGAGTCATCTTGCCTGTAGAATAATGAGGTGAAAAATCGATTTGTGAGGTTGGCGAATTAATCAGAAATAGCTAGGCGTACACGGTACAACAGCACAAACACAACTATTGGCTTCACAAATGAATGCCGCCATTTATTTAATTAACTAACAAAGACGCGAACCGATCGGCTGTACTGAATCGAACCGAACTTTACACCGAATTGAGTCGTTTTTTATGGAAAATCGCCCATCACTACTGTAAAAATTTCAGCCGCCACTCGCTTGTCCCCATACCCCGCTCAGGCCGTTGCCGGTCGGCTCACCGCCTGCAGGCTAGCTACAAGCCACACGCTCGTGCTGCGCGGTCGCCACGCTCCAATAACCACGTTGCCCACTGCACGCGCTTAGCCTGTAGAGGCCCTAAGACGCAGAAAAATAACAATTTTCGCCCCGCCCTCCCCAAAGGAATTTTTTGCGCCTAAAACTACCTCCGCCTGGGGCGCCCTTGTGTTGTCCTGGAAATTTGAAGGCGATAGATGCACCCATTCTCGAATTATTAGCGAGCAAACATATACACACGAACAGAATTATTACAACCCATGACATGAGCCTGTAATGCGGTGTATGTCTGTAGGCTAAGTCTGTCTGTCACGAGATTGCATCTGGCAAAAACGGCTGAACGGATCGACGTCCTGTTTGGGATGGAGACTATGGAGTCCCGATTTCCCTACGGATTCGATGCGGCCTTCGCCAAATTACTTTGCGCATTTGTTTTGTCGTGTCGTTTCTGTCGGCATTTGCGGAGCTGCGCGATGGACATTGTGAGCTGTCTTAGCTGCCAGATGACTGCAGCATTGTGTTTCAGCGTCTTCTTCGTTTTGCGGTGTTTTCAGGCCACCCTGTATATCGTCTTGTTGCACCGGTGTGGATTGCGGTGACCTGCTGTAGAAGCTTTGTGCATATGCACCGTCAAATAAGACTACATTCCATTACATTACACCGACTGTTTGCTGACTGTTATGCTGTTTTTATTAAACTTGTGTATTATTGCAGCGCAGTCGCATTATACTGCACAAATCTAATTTCACTCATCACGCGCACCTGCGGAATTAGTAAGTCAGTAAGCAAGTAAAAGTCTTACGAACAGACACATACCGCTTTGGGTAGCGCCAAGAGCCGTTTGAACTGTTCATAGCTGATGCCTTATAGTCAGTAATTAGGCCTTTACCTGAATTCAGTACCAGCTCCGGTCGAAATCCGGCCATTTCCCCAAATCCGGCTCTGGTCAAAATTTTGGCCGGATTTTCAGATTTAGCCAGAGTTGGAAAGTGATGTTACCTGACAGCATGTCTCTATTTGTGTTTCTGAACTACAGTTCACAGCTGATTTGCCTATAGTTCAGCTCTGACGTTTGTGACTGATGTCAGCATTGTGTGCAAAATAGAATTTCTAAGTGTGCCGGTTAATATTCTGATGAAATTACAAATGCAAATCCGGTAGAGCCCTAATTAAGACGGTATAGATTGTCGAAAACGTTCCAGTCTACAAACCAACAAGCAGTTGTCGTCACGGCCCATCTGGACCATACGACGTCATTTTTTCTGTGCGACTGTGCGTTAACAGACAATTAAGCAACACAGACTGACGTTAAGTCGGCGCGCGTCTGAAGTCAGCGGTAGGTGTTTACTACGACGTGGAATATAACTTTGTGTCCGTCTCTCCATCACTCTGTTTCTCCGTTCTGCAACAGGGAACACGGCCAGTCACGCATTACCGGCCCTACAGCTTACCGTCTATACGTCCGTCAGTCTCCGGGCTTCTGTGGCCTAAACCCATACATCATACAATACGCGAGTGCGCGCATAGCATACCGGCATGTCCCCAGACACGGCGCAAAATCGTGCGGGAAATCTGGGGATAGAGGTTCAGAATTCGGCTCGTTCAGCAGCGCAAGAAACCTGGGGCCCAATTTTCAAAACTTCTTAAGAAGATCTTAGGAAAATCTTAAGAAAGTGGCCGAACTTACGAAAATCTTAGGAAGATCTTAGGAATTCTTAAGTTGTAAACTTACGACGAAGTTACGACGAACTTAGGAAGATCTTAGGAAGAACTTAGGAAAATCTTAAGAAGTTTTGAAAATTGGGCCCCTGTACTCCTATCAGCTTACAGTTCGGCAACGTCAGTCGGCTTCAGTACTCTATAGGGAAAGTCTCTCATCGTCGCCTTAAGTTAACGTTCAAGGGCTGTCATCGTAACTTGCACGCTACCAGTTCGCTGCCAAAATGTGAACATACAAAAGAGATAAAATAGAGAGCGTGC
>Ga0126335_1002840_pt1 | contig 10551 bp, 9 predicted proteins | sample OlaspJWI45metaG_FD_108409 | JGI IMG/M metagenome (GOLD analysis project Ga0126335, IMG submission 108409) | Marine gutless worms symbiont microbial communities from Oahu, Hawaii - Olavius sp. 1 OAHU.JWI-45 metaG | ecosystem: Host-associated > Annelida > Digestive system > Unclassified | place... | reverse complement strand
TCCAGTGCACGTAGTTGCTGTTGGGGGGCTTAACGCCCATAATACATTTCTCAAAAATGTTGGTGTAAGCTTCTATTACAGACCATCGGCTTCATTAACATTTGTTGTACTTGCCTAGTGAGAATATGAAAAAGGCCAGAAAAAGTTGACATTTTTGTAAACTATCATGTTTTGAAGGCCATATGATTTGTTTGCTCTTGAAAATGTTAATAATTTTGACTGATTGTTAAAGTGACAGTTCGTCTTATGCAGTTATCAGTTTTCTCATGTCCTGGGTACTTAGTGCAAAGATTGAAAAGAGAAATGTCTTAAGTGACAAACTGAGCTTGTGATAATAATAATACAGCTGCAGACAGAATGCTGCAAAGGACAATCAGACTTTAGATCTAACATCTGTCACACAGGACAGCATGTATAATAGAACACAGAGTATCATATGAACATACATTAACATATGCAGTTTAGCAAGGTAATATAAGCTGCCAGACAGCAGCGCTAGGTCAGTGTCGTGAATTAACAGTTGTACAAACCGAAACAACAATCAAACACATAATATAACATAAGATATAATTTAATAGTGGTAAATATTTGCAAACATGCATTCACTTTTGGCACCGCCCGGGGATAGAAAATGTGTCTGGAGGTGCATTGTATAGGGTATGTCAATGACTGCAGAGTTCCACACCATCAGACCAGCTACAGAAAAGGCTTTCTTTTTACATTATAGTTAAGCTTGCAGAGTTTAAGTGTGTAGTGCCTGGACTAGCTTGGCCTAAGCACAAGAACAACTTATTGTAAATGAGCAAGTAATTTGGCTTATATCAGTCCATCTTGAAGGTTAATGATTAGGTTACTCAGTTTGTCCCCCTTAACCTCCATGGCCTCATCTGTTTAGTGATGTTGGTTGGAGTTAAGAGGCAGTATAATAGAGCTGCAGCTCTTGTTACTATAGTATTGTGCAACGTTTTGTTGTTGCAGATAACAGATCCAGCAGATTGGGCTTTTGTCACACTGGGACCCTTAAATGCTGTGCTTAGCCTAGAGGCAGTTGCCTTGGTCTATATTGTAACTCGATGGAGTGGTTCTGGTTTGATCTCCATGGCCAACTGGTTTCATTCCTGTGTCAAGATTGACATTAAGCCTCTACTCACTCACTTACTCAGTTTGTATATTAATATACAGTACAATGATGGCATGTGCTGATATGTGTGTATGTCCTAATTCGATGGGCAGTAATTATTTTGGTATATTGGCAGGCAGCATGACACGCACACTGCAGGAGGTTCAGAGTGAGAAGAGTGAACAACAGTGGGAAGTGTGAGTATTTCTTAAACTGCAAGCTTCATTTTATGACCCGTGTTCAGTAGGTGAGTACTACGAGATTTGTCGACAAATAGCAACCATACACACTTACACTGTTTTTACTGTCAGTCTGGTTAACCTATATCTTTCTCGTAGTCTTCCACTTATGATTAATTATTGTTTCGCGTTGTGAAGAGTTACGAGCAGTAATGAGAATAAAACACAATGCATTGAAACATTTAGTGGCATCGATGTCTTCTGTTGCGATTAATTTTTCGGTAGTGCGTTAAGTTACCGCAGCTGAGTTGATGTTGATTTGGACTATATGGACTGGGCATCATTGTTGCGGTGGAGCATTAATGGAATGAATGGTTTTCTCTCAGTGAGATGGTGGCTCAGAAGTTAGAGCGTAAGCAACAGAAGTTGACTGAGCACACAGAGCGTTTGCAGCAGCTCAAGTCATCGCTCAATGAACTCCGATCTGAGCGACTTCAGATTGAGACCGATCTTCAGAGACGAACACGACTTGAGGAAACCAAAGATGAGCTAACGGCCTCAAATGAAACACTCGATGATGAAATTCTTGTAAGTGTTTTGTCTGTTAGTATATGGTTGTTGTGCTTCTGTTGTATCTGCTGTTGCTGTTATGCTTCAATGTAGCTGAAGTTCTCAGGTGATTGAATTCACCTAATTGGGTGACTAATTGGCTGATTAGGTAAATAGCTCTGTTGTTATTGACATAATGGTTTGGAAACTACAAAATGATGGAGTGGAAACTTAGCATGCTGCTACAGTTCAGTACGTGGTTGATGCTTGTGTATTTTAAAAGTAAAATTTATATTTAATTTTTTGTTGATTTGCCATTGCTTCGTTTGGACATAAAAATGAACTGAGAGATTGACTTGCAACGATGCACAGCCAAAGCTATGCTGAGGATCACGTGATGACCAGTCAGCTTGCTTATAGAATACTACACTGTATGTCTGTAAAAGTTTTTTGTGAATATGGAGTATAGTTGGTGTAGACGTTGGTGTGCTAGTAAGCCCGACGGCTCTCTTGAGTCCTCAGAATGGTTATTTTGGATCCCGAGTGGCATAGTTTGATGGCTGTGCAATGGGCTGTAAGAGAGAGAAGTAATTCTGGCCGTAGCATTTGGAGCTGTAGTCTGTGGCACGACTTTGGCCACAAGACTCAGATATTTGAGGCTGTAGCTTGGACTGGTGGCTGGAATATCTTAGGAACAAGACAGTGCAATCTGGTGGTGGTTGATTCCGCCTAGGGGCCACTGCAGAGCGTAGAGCGAGGTTCGGATTTAGAATGTCGGGGGCTTACTGATGGCCAAAATTGTTGAGACGACCGATATGTAAGGTGAGCAGAAGCAGGCAGCAAGCCGACGCTAGTCGGATATAAGCGTCAGTTCTGCGCAGTAGCGTTCACTCGGTGATGGACTACGGTAGAGATCAGACGTGTCTTTTGACTGTAATCGAGGCGCGCCGCATGGCAGTTCGCCACGTTGTCTAGAGTAGCAAAGTAGCGAGTATGAGCTGATATGCCGGATATTACTAAGTATCGAATAAAAGAGGTTAACGTAGAGCTGTGCTATCTCTGAGCTACTCTCCATGTGGTGTTAAGGGGCAACACTACAAATATGTAACATAGACTTTTGTATTATTGTGCAGTATTGTGTTGATTTTACTAATGATTTGTTGTATAATGCCAGGTTGCCAGTGAAAAAATCCGTCCACTTCAGGTACCTTTGTGTCTTTACGTTAGTGTATATTTGTTATTAACATGCTGATGGATGATGCTGTATTTCATGTAGGTAACAAATTGAACAGAATACGACACTTTCATTTTTCACACTAATCACTTCTGATTTGCTTGTGACTTGCCCATGTAAATATCTTCTTGGTAAATTAGATGGTGATTGTTAGTGCAGCAGTTGAATTATTGATTGAAATGTACATTGAGGAACTGAGGCAGCTTCTAATAGAAGTGTGACATTGGGTCACATCTTAGAATTCATTTCATCTACTTTTGATGGTTTCTGTAGGTGAATTGGTGAGACTTTTGGCTAATAATATGTGTGTGCATTTTTTATCTGTTTATTATTTATTTATCTATTTCATTTTTGTTGTTGTTATTTTTATATAAAATAGTTTAGCATACGCATCATGTTTACAATCATTGCAATGCCATCGGCAGTTAATTCGTGCAGTTTCAACAGTTTAGGCCAAACAAAAAAGATGCGTGTTTCGGGAAACATGGCCCTAAAAAGATAGGGTTGGTAGGTCAGTTTTTTTATTAAATTTTTTTTATCTTGACTTATCGTAAACATGGTGTAACACCTAATATTCACCGAAATTGTCCAATGATGCTGCATTATGCAGGTCTTAAATGTTTTCAACACTAAGCTTATATGTTGGCAACTTTTTACACGGAAATATATGGCAAAATCAACTACAAAAGAGTAACAGTATATTCAAGTTAGAATATTTTGTGGAAAAAGTGCACAAATTTCAGCAGTAAAAAGGGGACATTGATGAAGTCAAAGAAATTGTTGGGGTCGGTCACTAATTTGTTGTGGTCGGTCGGGATTCCCAAAACAGTCATTGTTGTTTGGCCTTAGTTCATTTCACTGGCTGCTTTCAGTCGGTGAGATGTCGTTACTTGAAGTCATCTTTTACACTTACAGCCTCATTCTGTTGTTTGATAGGATAAGATTGATGACTTGCTGGAAGACAAAGAGCAGGTGACACGAGCTAAAGACCAGCAGTTTGAAGAAGGCAAGGAACAGGTAACAGTTACGGACATTGTCTGTCCAGTTCATGAATGTCATGTATATCTTGCTCAAGTAAAGTTAGTGAGAATGTTTTTAATGCTAGAGAGTTTGTACTTTAATTATTAAGTTATTGATCAGTTTGTTTGCAACTGTGCTCTGGACTTTGGTAGATTTTTTGAAACTTGTAATCATTTCTTTGCATTACTTTTTCCATTAATCTTCCATTTTTAGCACGCATCATAAGACGCAATTTCATCCGTGTGTCTGTCTGTCTGTGTGTCTGTCTGTCACACTAGTGAGTCACGCTAAAATGGTCCAAGACATCAAAATGGAGTTTGCACCTTACAACACGTTGCTGCTTGAGGATTCTTCATGCTAAATTTTGTAGTTATAGGTTTAGGGATTCCCCCAATGAAGTGTGTTAAACACGTGTACTCAGCCCATCAGCAGCGAAAATTTGAACAGCAGTATGACGGAAATGGTGCAAGGTACAATACATGTTAGTATTAATCTCCAAAGGAAGTCATATTTCGGGTTTCCATTGATACCAAAATTGGTGACCATAAATGGCGTTATGGCCCTATATGGCCACTCTTCAGCGGTTTTTCGCCGAAAGCTCTAAATTTCGGAGTCCACCACGTCAAAGTGGCTCAAGCTAGACCAATACTGTGTGTGACAAAATGTCGTCCAGGAAATCTAGTTTCTGATAATATATAGTTTGTGGCGATATTCGCGGGGTTGGTCCCCAACAAGTGCGTTAAAGAGAGGCAGCCCATATGTCAAAGGCGTTCTAAATGTCTGTCGTCAATAACTCTAGTTCTGTTGCATGTAGCACTGCGATGTGTGCGTTGAGGGTTGAGTTTTCGACCACGGCCCATTCAGTGGTGTAACCGCCATCTTTGTCACGTGACCGCAAGTGACCATACCATTAAATTTTCACCACATACCAGCATCTAAGTCACAGTGAATACTTTGAGCAACGTCATAAGATCACACTCTTTCACGGTGTTACACACCACTACTGCCATTACAATTCCGTCTTTTCTACTAGGTAGTGAGTGACCAAGATGTCGAGCATTATCTAGGCGGTAGCTGAGCTCTTGTAATATTTGTTGATAGGCTTAAGTTTTTGAATTTAAATTTTTTGAGCAAATGTTAAATATTTTCACATTATGCCATAGTGTGTCAGAATGTAGCACAAAATGATGTAAACCATATTGTTAGTTTTCTATTTACAGTGAGAGGTCAGAGAGATATTATATCTAACGGTAATATTAGCTGTTAGTGTAAAATGTACATTGTACAAGTTGCCAGTTTCTGTCTGAAGATTTGTGGTTTTCTTCATTGTTGTATTTATTGATTTTCTGTCACAGTGTGCCAAAGTTAAAGAACAAATCCAGCAAGTTGAACGATTTCAGAGTGAAATCTCTAAGTATGTTGACACAAATCTATAAAATCACTTAATGTGTATTACAGTAACTTCGTATAAAAATTTTATGTTGGAATGTTACAGCGTTTACCATTTGTTGTTCATTGTTTCTGCAGTTATAGTGTCTAACTAGTAGTTATTATTTGTGATATAGAAAGGTGCTGTGAAAATATCGCCTTACAAGTGGGCATTGCTGAGCTATTGAATGCACGATATTGTGGCATTGCAATATCAAGAGATATGTTTAGAAGTTTGCCGTTCCCAAGCAGGGTACTAATAGAATGCATTTGACAGTTTTCTGTAAATCTGTTTGTAACCTTTGCTGCCACTGAAGTTGGATGACTTTCTACATGTGCATTTGTGAAGCGGTCATTTGCTGCTGCTGTCATCTGTCAGGTATACACGCGAAGGACGAGCCAGCAGGTTGGCTGACTGTCAGACAAAGATGAACGACTTAGATCAGATGAAGTCACAACTTGAAACACAGAAGTCAGAACTAATTGGCACTGTTGATGAAATTCGCCAGCAGTTGGTCGCACAGAAGGTCTGCTGCTGCTACTACTAAATGTGTTTACGTTTACTGAAGTCATATGTTAAACAATGGAAACAAATTTGAATCAAGTAAAAATATAAAGTGTTACGACTTTTCTGTGTACAGTACAGGACTATGCTGTTTCGTGTTACGTCAGATTCACCAGCGGGACCTTGCCGACAGTCTGACATTGCGTGAGAGGCAGACCGAGATTGAAGCAATGAGTGAGAGTATTAGAGCAGAGGAGCAGCGACTGGATGGACTTGATGTCAATAATCTACTGAGAGAACGAGACAGTCTCGAGCAAGAGATGGACAAGCTTACCGATGAGGTTTTGATGCGGATTTTTATTTGCAATGAACGTAAATGTGAAGTCCTTATCGAGCCACATACTCTGTTGTTACTTTGTAAGCTTTTTGTACCACAATGGTACAGTAGCAGAATACACTTTAAGCGCACTCTTTACAATAAGAACAGTTGTAAAAAGAACATCAATGTGTGCATTCTGCTGTTATTAGTTACTGCAGCACTGAACAAAAAAGCTTTCAGATGGTTTTTGAAGATGTCTTGTGTATGAGTTTCAAGTTAGTTGGCTGTCGATTCCATGCACAAGCATATGATTTATATGTAGTTTTCTTACATAAATGGAAAACTTTCTCTAACATCTTGTTTAATTTATACAACTGGGTTTGCAGTGAGTTTGAGTTTCTATAAAGTTTTAGCTCAGTTATTTTAGTATCAGTTTTTATAGAGTATTTGGATTTTCTTGTATACCTAACTCAGAGTTCAAAGTTATGTTGTATTCCATTGTTCACACTAATGCTTTTGTTTTTGCAGACTTTATCATTTAACTTTAGTCTAACTCGCATCTCTGGTGAATTCGTCATTCTGTTGCGGTGACCATCCCGCAAACACAAAAGACATGTTCAATGTATGCCTGCACTGGCAGACAGTCATGTGTGCAGCTGGCATGATCTGCAGACCAGTAAGCCTCTGGCCCATTTGGTTTACTGAAGCGACGTTTGAAGGCGTCGAGATTAGTGATGCATGTTTTGTACACCTTCTCTTGGAGTATGCTCTAGACACTGTAGTCAGCCGAATTTAAATCTTGCAAATTTGGAGGCCACAGTAGCGGTTCTCTTTCCAGGAACTCCATGCTTCATAGCACATGAATACGGCATTTTGATGACATCAAACTTACTTCATTATTGCAGTGATGGTACTTTTTATAATTTTTCAGTTACTTTAAATGTCAAGATGAATTGTGCCAGAAACTACGAACATTTATTTAACTTTGTCAGTTATGCTTAAACTACTAGTGGTTCCGTTTTTTTCAGACATGGTGTAGTGTCAGTGTTGAAAGTCTTTTCATTTTCGTTTCAGTATGAGTCAATCATTGTACTACGAGTTTGAGTTTGAGTTACTGGAATATCACTATGGGTCTGTCATTTGACTCACAGAGATGACGAGGAAGGGATGTTAGAGATATGATATATCCCTGCAGTGCATAGAAATTGCTACAAAATGACAAGAAAGCCACCCCACTTATATATTTGCTTCAGCAATCCCTGTATTGAGTGTGACGTTGAATAATTACTCGTTCACTGTTCAGCAGTCTGTGAAGGCATTTTGGGAAGACTTTCTGCAGAGTGTCTGGGAAAAAGTAAACCAGCATATACATTTTTATAATTCCGGCAAACTGCGTCAGATTTTAACCAAATTCCAGTAGTCTACTGGGCTGAGGTCAGGACTGTTGGCTGGCCAGTGAGTTGGAGGTATAAGTCTGGTGTTTCACTCGTTAACAGTTGCACGGTCTCAAGTGCCCTGTGAGCAGGAGCATTGTCCTGTCAGAAAAGGCCACTTACGGGCCAGTGACTGCACTAACTAGTGTGATGGAAACTGTCATATTTTGTTGTTAAATATTAATAACTCGGCTGTCAGTGAATATTTTCTAACGAAATTTTTTACTTGTTTTTTAAATATGTATTCAGAATCTTGTGCACACAATTTTGTTATGATGTGTTGATATTTGACATTTCTATCCAATATTGTCTGTGATTTACCTTTTTCCCGGACACAGTGTAGTGACAACTGTAGACAGATGGGTCTGCTAAACGAAATTTGAAAGTAGGTGTTATTATATGCCAATGGGATAATTATGTTTCCAGTTTGCACGTTGTTGTAGTCGTGAACTATTGTTGCATGCGTTTGTAGCGAGACTTGGCTAGGTCTCGCCAGCAGGTTCTGAAAGGTGAGATCGTCGCGTTCCGGCGTGACCTGGAAGGAGATATGTACAAGGACGCAGACACCAAGTACACAGACAAGATGATACAGCTGAAAGTGTGTTTGCTGTGTACTTTTGACAATTATTAATTTTAGTCAACCTGGCATTGATACTTTTTAAAGATAATGTTGCATTTTTGTGGTGAAAGTACTAGGAAGTGTAATCCTTTTTGAGCCATTTGGCTTACTGGGTGATGCTGATCTCATTTTTGTAGCCTTTAGCCAGGCAAAAATTTGTGATTGTGCTTTCATGTATTTGAAGGATTGAGTTAATGGAGAATTACATTCTTATTCTGGTACTTGTTGCTGAATTTCCTTTGTGGAAACTGTTTAAAGTATGTCTAGTTCCCAGTTCCCAAGTGACATGTTGGGAAATGTACTTTCAAAGTCTCATTGTTAGTCAGTTCTAGAGAGTCTGCAGTGATGCATGTGATTGTGTATGCCTCAGCAAAGTCCATGTTTTTGCCACCACATTTTTTGTTGTTCAACTGTACGGGTTTGATGTTGTCCGTGTTATTATTTGTGTCATTGTGTTAATGCAGACAACAGAGATGGCAAACAGTGACCTAGACAAGTACTACAAAGCTCTTGATGGGTTCGTCTTTTGTCAGAAATACGTTGTTGCACTAGTTTTAGTTTAGCTTGTTAACATCAGCTGTAAATTGTATTTTTATGGGAATTTGTGTTTGAGAAACTTGCAGATATTGTAGTCATTGTTTTGTTGTATCAGTATATCTTGAAATTGCTTGTTCTTATGTATATTTCTTTGTGGATTTCTACAGTTAGACAGAAAGTTTATTTACAAAATGTTTTAATACAAATTCTTAATGCTCTTTTGTGTGTATTTTCTATTTGTGGATGAATCGTATATATGCCGTAAGGTATTTTAGGATATGACATGTAGAATATTACCTTTGATTGTGTCTTTGGCACGTAGCTATTTTTAGTCCGTTGTTGTAATGTGTTGAAACATTTGATTTTTTTCCATTTTGGGTTTGATGTGTTGTTGTCAGAACGATTATGAATTATCACAACCGAAAAATGTCTGAGATCAACAAGATTATCCGTGAACTGTGGAGGAACACATACAGAGGAAATGGTGTGTGCATTTTGAGATGATTTTTTTGGAAATATGCCCGATGTGTTGTATGACATCACAAATTCTACTTTGTTTGCAGGTGTTCTTGTTGCCAGTATCTGCTGTTGTCCTTTAGCCGGTAGTTATGTCCGTCGTTGGTGAATTGCAGACATTGAGATGATTGAGATACGTTCTGACGAAGAGGAGGGTAGTGGCGCAAACAAGACACGGCGCAGTTACCGTTACCGAGTTGTCATGATCAGAGCTGGCACCGAACTGGACATGCGTGGTCGCTGCAGTGCTGGCCAGAAGGTTTCTAGCATGCTTATTTTATTCTTAGAGCTTTCAGATTTCAGTATTTTCAGTGAAGATAAATAAGATTTACTTTATTGTTTGGTAACAGTGTCATGTTGCTTGAGATATTTGTACTCTGATGTTATCAGCATAAATTTTCTGGCCCCATACCCACAACCCCCAAACTTTCTGTGCCCAAAACCATTTCCTACATGCCCTGGAGCCACCCTGAAAGTTTGGAGGCAGTCGCCCTTCCCGTTTGCGCGTTATGTATGGACAGACAGACAAATACATACACACGAACAGCCTTATATGTATAGACTAGCCATTTTGCCAGCCCAGTTGGCCCCCCAACCTTTCTCTTGCCCAACCCCCTACCCCAACCCTCACCCGCCCACTAAAGTGTAAATTTTCTGGCCTCCAATCCACGACATTATTGACAAATAAAAGCACTCAACATGTCTTACAGATGCATGCACATGTAGAGGAATTAAAATTGGCACATTTAAAAATGTACTGTGTTTGCATTTGCTTTCATAACTGCAGCATATTTGAACTTTTAATTTCTCAAGGCAGGGTAACAACATGCCTAAGGTGAGATGGGAAGTATGAATTTTGTAGCAAATTTCGTACTCTTTTCAGTGGTGAAAAATTTTTGAAAATCGGTTAAGATTTGTTTACAGAGAGTCAAACATGTGAAGTTTTTTGGGGACACAGTGTATATGTTGCAGTCAATCTGTGAAATCAGTCATTTCACGTAATGCCTAAACGATTTAGGCATTTCGCGTATTGACTGATTGTGGTTAGGCATTTCGTGAAACGACTAAAATTTTCAGGCATTACGTGAAATG
>Ga0126335_1002839_pt1 | contig 10552 bp, 4 predicted proteins | sample OlaspJWI45metaG_FD_108409 | JGI IMG/M metagenome (GOLD analysis project Ga0126335, IMG submission 108409) | Marine gutless worms symbiont microbial communities from Oahu, Hawaii - Olavius sp. 1 OAHU.JWI-45 metaG | ecosystem: Host-associated > Annelida > Digestive system > Unclassified | place... | reverse complement strand
TGAACTCTGGTACACTGTGATCTGTCCATTAATTGTTAATAGACTTTCTATCCACTTTCATAAATTACCAGAAACTCCATAAGCTCGACGTTTATAGCCCAGGTTGCTATGACTCACACTGTCAAACACCTTCGCAAAATCAATATAGGCAACAGCCACTGATTGTTTATTCACAACAGAAAGCGTCCAACCATTCAGGCAGTCCAATAGATTGGTTATCATTGATTTCCCTGCCAAGAAGCCATGTTGCTCTTTGTTAATGATATTATGTTCTTTTAGAACTTTTACGGTATTTTCAACAATGATACGTTCCATTATGTTACATGCAACACGTTAGTGCTATTGGTCGGTAATTTGATGCAACTGATGCTAAAACACTTTTATGAATTGGTGTAGGCCTAATAATGGCCTTCTGCCAATCACCAGGTACCTCACCAACTGACATAAATGACGTAGGCCTAAACATTAATGAAAGCGGTCCAGCCAAGCAGCCCGATAAATGTTTGTTTAAACATTATCGGTGGAAGATCATCTGGTCCACTAGCAGTGTTTGAAATTGCCTTTTGTACTGCGTTAGTGTTAAATGGTTGGCAAACTGTAATCTACTGTAGGATCTGTACGTCTATACCAAAATTAAGTCGATAGGTAAAAGCATTCAAAAGTTAGAACTTTAATTAAAACAAAACGAAAATAGTAGCCTAGAACATTTGGCTTTGTTCTTGCAAGTTGCTTCTGTACAATGGCGTCACTCGTCACGTGACGTCACTTTCGTATCTGCGAAAGTTCTTTCTCAAAGGCGGAGTTTAGTTTCTTGTGTTAAGCAATCCATTTAATACCGGAAAGAGGCGTTGGTATTGTGGTAATAAGTGGGAGGACATTTTTGTGTGATATATTTATTGTAGAAATAACTAGTAGGATATCGGGTAACGTTCAAGTATTACGTTCGCGGCTTCTACCCTCATACCCCCTCCATCTGGTTAACAGGTTTGTATACTTGCAAATTAGTTTTTATAGACCGTACGCCGTGGCTGGTGTTGATACCCGTCGCTTGCCGGTTAGTTGCTAAACGGACACGTAAACAGACGTCTGTCAGTGGAGAAAATCGCCGCTTTTGCACAGTTATTAATTAGTGAGGATTAGTCACCGTTTTTACTTAGCGTAACATGAAACAAGGCAGAATGCAGTGGGGGGATTTTGAAATTCTTGTTCACTGTATTATTGGTAAATATGGGGTGCTTGGTTTCCAGTCGACTCATACGCAGTTCTGTAGTTGAATGAGTGAATAATTGTAATCATTTAAGTAAGTAAGTAAATAAGTGTGACTATATTGTATTGCACCCAGCTTAATTACTGCACTTAACGGTAGTACAACGCCAGAGATTTGTATGTTCTGGAGACGAGTTGACTGGCACCGTAATGCTTGATATTATTGTAGAACGTTTATTTGCCACGTTTTTCTTTGTCTTTGTACAGCTAGCAGATTGTCTTTGAACGCAGCTTGTAATATGATTGTTTTAGACTTGTGGAATGTAATTTTTAGATTACTTGAATTATGTTTTGGTAATATCATCCTAATAATGGAGAGCGTTGTTTGCAGCCCGACGTTGCAGTGATGGACAATGCCAGTGATCGGTCCTCTTCACCTGTAAGCACCGATGAACCTTCTGTTGATGACAAAGCCATCGTTACTCTTCGTTTTATCATCAGCTCAAAGGTAACACGTGAAAGAAATTTTGTGTTTATTACCTGCACAAACAGGTATTTTTTGGCGGCATCTCTGTCTGTCTGCACAAAATCTCGAAAACTACTGATCAGAAACTGATGTAACTTAGTAAGGAATGTGTCCCATGGTGAATGCTATAACTGGTTGGAAGTTGGTGACATTTGACCCTGAACTTTAACCTTTAGAGATATTTTTGTATTTCTTAAATTCATGCTGTGACTTTTGATTGGCTTTCATTTTCAGTGTGGAGATACACTTTTAGAATATCTAGGTCACGGTTTAATTTTGGACATGGGTCCAAGATCAAGGTGACCGCAGTAAAAAGGGGCCGCATGCTGGTTTGTGCTCTTGGATGCAGTTTAATTTTCTCATGACATGTTTCATGGGCACTCAGTAGAGCATAAGATCTGTGACCTGTAGGTTACGGGTTCAAGTCTTGGCTGGGTACTGCTGTGTATTAACCTTGGGCAAATTATTAACACCGGTGGTGTAGTGGGTTAGCGTCGCGGCTTTCGGCCCAAGAGGTCGTGATTTGGACACTCATAGCCTGCTGCGTTTTCAGTTGCCTGGTGAGACGCGACGGTCTGAGCAGCTAATAACTTGTGATTTCCATCACGTAGCAGTCCTGGGCAGACTGTTTACTCACCGTGGTGGTACCTAGGCTAACTCAGCCTTTTATCCCTCTTGGGTTGGTAAATGAGGACCAGCTTTGGCTGGGAAGGCAAAGGCAGTTATGGTTCATTTCATTTGTGGATAAACGCGTGGATGGCAGGTAAAACTTTGTGATCAGTTGAAGATGCGTGCCACACCTCAGCGCCTCTGTGATGGTGTTGGCACTATATCAAGTGTCATTTGCCTTTATCTTTATCTGTAATTTGGTCCTGGCCTAATGGGTGGAAACCGGGAAATAAACAGACACACGACACAGTGCACTAGCCATGTATCTGTGGTCTTGTGGTGTTAGCTGGTGTCAGCTGAGAGCTGTAATGGTTTTCTTAGTCACTGTAAAACAAATTATGAATTAGTTAAGCTTGGCCCTGTAAAGGCCTACTGTTTGCCACTGCTCACATATTGTATACAGTGTTAGTGCCATTGAATTAACTGATGCTAATGTTAGAGATCTAAGTGTGTGTTGGAACGATTGTTTCCGAAGAATTTTTGGTTATCAGCATGTTGAATCTGTTAAATTATTGCAATTGTTTTGTGGTGAGCTATCTTTTGATTTCATAGAGGAAAATTTTTAAATAGTGCTGAACTACTCTCTCTGTCTTGTATAAATTTCTATCCATGTTACACATAATCTGTCTCTGAAATTTGGTTCTGCTAATTCCGTGTATGAAATGTGACAGTGTATTCTGGCTTACTTCAGTAAGTCGTTAGAGTGAAGCAACTGTTTGTTTGATTTGACTTCTTATTTCTTAGTTATTTCCGATATAGTTACCTTACTTCGTGTTTGTCTGCATCATCTGCACTTGTTGCGAATAAACTTCATATAAAATTTGTCATCTTCATGTAACACACGGCTTATTGTTTGGTTGATCTACATTGTGTCGAAGCGGAGCATTTTATAGTAACTGCAAAGTGCTAGGAAACATTTTAATCATATTACTTCTTTGTCTGAATGTTACAGCTGATTGCAGTGTTTAATTTGTGTTTAGGAGGCTGGAAGTATTATAGGAAAGGTGCGTATGTACTGTGATCTTGATTTTTCAAAATGGTTTTATTATATATAATCAGTGTTTTTGAAATAAGTCATATTAGTTTCGTGAAGTTTTGAATGTATCGTTTATAACACGCATTTAGCGCATCAAGACATTTTCTGAAAAATAAATGCTGATTTTTAGTATAACTTAACATTTACTGCTCTTGTTTCTTCTTATGTTTGTTATGTTACTTTGTTATAGGGCTGTACTGAATAGGGGGTCTTGACTATTCGGCCGAATATGAATAATTAAAACTATTACACATTTGCGGAATACAAATAGAGTACGAATAGTTGCTTTGAACTTTGAAGCAGTGTCACCATCATTCATCATCGTTAACGTTAACATCATTATACTAGATATTCATTCACGTTCAGCATCATCAGTTCATTAGTATGAGTCTACATATGTACTCACAAAGTCATTAAACTTGCTAAAAACTAATTCAAAGTCACAATGTACAGTAGATCAGATCACGTATGGTTGCTTTGAAGACGGCTGCTGCTACTGACCAGTCACTGTCGTGGCTAACTGGTGTTACTACAGTGCACATGAATGACTATTCGTATTCAGTCTACTTTTAGCAGTATTATTTGGCTGAATACGAATACTCTGCTCGGCCTACAGTTTGGCCCGAATAGAATACGAATAGAGTATTTGGTACAGCCCTAATTTGTAGTGGAATTGTTAGGTGAGCACTGAGCATATTGAAACTGTTCTTAACAACCTTATAATAAGTGCAGTTTTATATTGCTTTGAGTGTCTTTGAAAATTGTAGAGGTCATTTAGGTTTATGCTTGCTTGAATGTGGTATTCAGAATCGAATAGGAATTTTGTATGAAAGCATGCAAAGTAGCACATGAAAATACACAAAACCTAGGGTCTGCATTGATTTTTAATATGAAATGTTGTTTTTGTGGATTTAAGTGTTCATATGCATTGGGTAGCATAATATGTGTATAAGAAGTTTGGCCACTTTGGCAAGGAGAGGATACTGAAAACTTTCATTGTTTTAGCTAAGATGATTTCAATGTTGTAGAAAGGGGACAATGTGAAACAAATAAGAGAAGAGGTTTGTCCTGTCTGTGTTAAATTGTACATACACGTTATTATGCTTTCTTAAATAACTGTTAATTTTGCTGTGACATAGTTTTGTCATGTCACATGGCCAGATGTTATAAAAAAGGAACGCTGATAGATTTTATGGCACGAATTGAGTTCAAACTCTGCATGCTTGTGCACCAGACAGTTACTGGTAATGCACCATCATACATCAGAGATATGCTTCAGCCAGTTTCTAGCCGAGATTGACAGACTCAACTTCTGTCAGCTTCTAAGGGTGATCTGGTCGTCCCACTAACAAGACTGAAATTTGGTGAACGTGCATTCAGAGTTGCTGGTCCGCCTCTACAGAACAAGCTTTCCTCCGACGTCAGAAAGGCCTCAACATTGAGAACATTTAAGAGACATCTTAAACCTTTCTCGTTTTGTAAACATTATGGCAGAACAGTAAAGAACAATCCTTAAACATATTTTTAGGTTGGTAAAACATTTATATGCAAAATTACATCAGTTGCAACCAAAACTTTTTATCTTTGATGTTTTGGTCTCTGTTGAAGACCTTCATCAGAAGAAGCTTGCTCATTTCTTCTTCCGGTTTTTGCCACAGTAGTGATGCAACGTGGCAAGAAATTGGTCGTATGTGTGGATCGAGATGGATCAAGGAAGCAGTACACATTTGGAAGGAAGGGCGGCATTCTGTGAACCGTGATACACACTGAGCTACACGTACAACAGATTTCTTGCCACATTGCATCACTACCGTGGCAAGAATGAGAAAAAGGCTTCTGACAGAAACCGAAACGTCAGAGGTAAATTTTTTTGTTGTGATTGATGTAATTGTTTGTATAAAGTAATGAACAGTCATTCTGATAATCATCCATTTTTATATATTTCGTTTTGTGCTTCTGCCTATAGCATTGATTTTATTTTACTTGCGACTGTTTTATCTGTCTTGTAAATGTAAAAGACTGGCCAGTTTTCGTTATTATTATTATTATTATTATTATAGTGTTATTTTTTGGTTTTTATGTTCATCTGGGACCAGTTATTATATCAAATGTTTCAAGTTTTTTTGCTGCATATTTTACTTCGTTACTCATCTTTGGTCGCCAGTACTAGTGCCGTTGATTGACTGGAAAGACTCATCTCTGAAACGATCTGTTATGTGTTGAGTGCGGTGTGTCTTGATTGCAGTATTATCTTTCTGGCACGTGTATCTGACCTGAAGTTTGGTATAGAGCACACTTGCTATAGCGCTTCTTTATGAGCCAACTCCATCACAGAGGCGCTCAGGTGTGGCACGCATTTTCAAGGGATCACACAGTTTTACCTGCTACCCATACATTTATCCATGAATGGAATGAACCATACCTGCCTTTGGCTTCCCAGCCGAAGCTGTTTCTCATTTATTGACCCCGAAGGGATAGAAGGCTGAGTTGGCCTAGGCACCACCATGGTGAGTAAACAGTCCGCCCAGGACTGCTGCGTGACGGAAATCACAGTTATTAGTTGCTCAGACCGTCACGCCTCACCGGGCAACTGGAAATGCAGCAGGCCACGAGTGTGGAACTCATGACGTCTTGTGCCGTAAGCCACGACGCTAACCACTGAGCCACCAAGTCAGCCTGTGTGCAGTATGTTTGTGTGTTGTATGACGTATGTGAATGAAGAGTTGTGCAAAGATCAATATCTCGGACGCTTCGTTTGCTGAGCGAATCGTCTCGGTGATGGGTTCAACGTCACAAATTATGAAAGCTTTCAGCATGATTGCGGCAAAATTCGAAGACGTATGAAACTTTCAGTTTCAACTAAACTAGTAACGTCATTTCTGTGTCATAACGTGTTTATTGTTTTTTCGATATTTAGTTTTTGACTGAAAAATTGTATGCTTTTGCTTCAGAAAGAACGTTTTATAAGCTGCAGTTTTTCTTGATATTCGTTAATTTTTTTTACCTCTTTGACTTCTTATGCTAGTTACCCTCGGTGATTTCTCAAATATATTTCAGAATTTTTTTGTAGAACAGTGATATTTAATTGCCAGTTTAATTTTTGTTTTAATGTACTGTATCATTTTAATTAATTAGTTTTTCGCTTTAAATATGAATTTTGAGGTTATCAGTTAATTTTAATCTGACTGATATTCCCTAACTTTTTAGTTTTTGTCATTACAGCAATAATTCGTGACTTCGACCATGCAAATTTTTGCTATTTTTATATTCGAACAGATCACAGTCTTTTGCTCGAGAGTTGAAGATTGTTTCGCTGACCACATTTTGAATTGTGTTTTGGATGCATGTTGTGATGCTGCAGGATATGCAAGGTCCAGGTTTGAATGGGTCTGGGTCTCTGCAGGTGATGTTTAGGCTCGTGGTTCCCAACGCCAACTGTGGGTCGTTGATTGGCAAGGGCGGCAACAACATTCGTGAGCTTCGTGAGGTAAGATCTCTGGAAATACTGTAAATCTTGAGTTCAATTTCTCTTCCTGGAAATTCTTATGTAAAGAAATCGTAGTTGTGCTCGGTTTTGGAGATATTCACATTGACACATACACACACACAAATGGACAACGCAGACCGATTGTATAAAGTTTACGCCAGTCACAATCGAACATTATTTGACTTTGACGTTTCGGTCTCTATCAGAGACCTTCGCCAGAAGTAGCTTGTACAGTTCTTCTGGGTCTTGCTATAGTAGTGATGTGACGTGGCAAGAAATCATTCTTATGTGTGGCTCGGTGTGTAGCTGACCTTAGAACTGAACAAGCTTCTTCTGGTGAGATGTCGAAGATAATGTTTGATGGGCCAGCTAATAAGCTCTATTGAGCAGCGTGTGTTGGTTGTTGTAGTCGACAGGTGCGTCAATCCAGGTGGCTAACGAGATGTTACCTGGCTCCACAGAGCGAGCTGTCACAATCAGTGGTTCACCTGAAGCAATTACTCCATGTATTCGACGACTATGTACCGTTGCCATTGAGGTATTAAGCTAGCTGAGCTAATAATATGGACTGCTTCATTCACATCTGTCTGTCAACCACGGTGTCAGAGATCAAACTGCTGGACATAGGCACAAGTAATCTTGCATGCAGACACATACTGACCAACTCTGCTCACTAACTAGGGATGTGCCCGATATCTGGCCACTTTTCACTATCCAGTTCCAGATCCTGACAATGAAGAAACCGAATAATTTTACTTACTTATTATTTTGTTGATTACTCATTAGAGCAATTGAGGAATTATCGTTCACTTACTGCTGACTGGTGAGCCCACATGTTGTATGCCTGGTGATGGAACAAACACCGAGCAAACTTTGTAACATGATATTTACAATAAAACTCAACAAATGATAACAAAACGACGAATATTACAGACAAATAAACTATTAACAGTTCAGATAGTCCTTTCCAGGAACTAACAATATATAAACTCTAGCACAAAACTAATGGCTTTTCCACACAGATACAACAGAAATGTCAAAAACGCTATCTATTACAGTATATCGACATAGACAGCAACCACCACCAACACGCCAACACGTCTCTCAGCCAGTTGTTGAGCTGCCCAGGTGAAGACCGCATGCCTGGTCCCGTGGTGTGACACCACAGCAATGACTAAGTACAGTACTGTGGAGAATAGAGTCAGTTGACTCCTTTGCTGTGCACCCCTCAACCTCCGCAGCCTCATCTGATTTCTGATGATGGTCTGGAGTAAAAGAGGGAACATTAACACAGCTGCTCTAGTTACTTATAGTACAGTGCGCAATACTCTTGTTGTGCGATGTTCTAGGCAGCTTATAGGTCCAGCAGATTGGGTTTTTGTCACACTGGGACCTTTACGCTGTGATTAGCCTAGAGGTGGTTGCCTACAGTTCATATTGTAACACAGTGGAGTGGTTCTGGTGGAATTGAAGCTTATCTCAGTCGCCAGCTGGCTTCCTTCAATGCTTTGACGTTATTAGTTGGGTCATCTGACCTGTAAAAATCGTCTCCGAAATGACCGATTAAGTGTCGAGTGGGACGTTAAGACTCTACTCATTACTCATTATTACTCCTTTGCTGTGCCCTGGATTCAAACCAGGACATTACAAGCTCAAACATGAAACTTGTGACTCCACCCATGGCCCATGCAGCTGTCCGTGTGTCCAAGTCAAACTAGTACTGTTCCCAAACTACTGAGTGTTCACTTAGATGGTGTAGTTGACAATGCTCAATTGTCAATGTGTCTCATCATCCGTATGTCAATATCCGCTATATGGTAAATTCCAGTTTTGATCAGACAGTGAAAATCCTCTGGTATGAATTTGATATGAACGTGGAAGTCGCTACCCTCTCACAGCTGCCATCCATAAATGAAGCTATAAGTCGGAGGAGACACTCTCTCCTTGGCTACGTCAGGCGTATGGATCAGGCTGCTCCTGTCCACCAAGCCCTACATCTCTCGGTCACGTCACGACAGGGCTCAGGACAGTTTGGCACTTGGAGACAAGCAGGTCGTTTGCGAAAATGCTGGGTGGAGCAGGGCTCTCTTCTTCTGATGCTTGGAATGTTGCGACGGATCAGTCAGCATGGAGTATGCTATGACCTGTCGATTGTCAAGCGTAGAGAGGGAGAGAGCTAGGTTAGGGCTAGGTTTGCTGTGGGTGCAAGCCGACTGGAAAGCACCATAATATTGATGAAAATGCTGTGTTTTGTAGACGAAACCCAAAGGTCCAATGATTGCATACCAGCCGTGCAATGTCAACTCTATGATGCCAGTTAGTAACATGTATGGTGGCGGAGGCGGTCGTCAGTTTGGCATGCCACCCATGATGCACCCGCCACAACGATCGGTCAGTCAACACATCTGTTTGACGTAGTTGCTCTATGTCTGTCCCGAGTATGCGGCTTCACTTACTGTCTAGATGGTGTAAAAAGTCTGCACTTAACACTTGATGTAGCACCTTTGTATGAGGCATCTGTATCACAGGAGCACTGAGGTATGGCACGCATTGTTAAGCAATTTCACGGCGTTGCCTGCCCGCCTGCCTGCTTATCTTCAGATGGAATTAACCATACCTGCCTTTGCCTTCTGAGCTGAAGCCGGTCCTCATTTGCCAACCCCAGAGAGATGGAAGGCTGAGTAAGCTGTCTCCGCAGGATTGCTACGTGCCTTATATTGCAGTTGTTAGCTGTTCAGACTTTGCGCCTCACCGGGCAAGTTGGCGTAGGAATGTTGCATGGCCGGCCAATCGACCTTACCTTATCTTCGGGGTTGGCAGGTGTCCGGCGCTGAGGCCACATCATCGGGCCGAATGCACAACCTCGATATGGCTGTATGCCTAGAAGCCTTAACATACTTCGTAAGAGAAGACCACTGTTCAATGTAGTCCAATAAGTTTGCCCCAAAGATATCTCTCCAGATACGGTACTCATTGTTGCAGCACATGTCTGCGGTCCATGTTTTCGCTGCAGCTAGACGTGCCGCGCACTCATCGTCGGACTGTTGGCGACCGAGCGTTCACTGCTGCCGGTCCGACGCTCTGGAACAGTCTGCCACACGACATTACTGACTGTGTGTCACTGACGTCAGTCTGCCGGGAAACTGAAAACTTTTTTGTTTTCTATATCATTTCTGTGACTACATTTTTCTTTTTAGTGGTCCTTGAGGTTTTTACTTAGGCCACTTAAAAAGTGTATGTATGTATGTACGTTGCAAGAAAGCATAGTGATGCTGGCTGGTTGACATTAATGGTTTTTGTAGATGATGAAGGGTCGTCCTCCCGTATCAGACATGACTTCGATTTATGCAACACAGCGCAATTTACTTGCCGGCAATTATCACGGTATAGTTTGCATGAATCAACCGTTCATTGGCTGCTTTTTATAGCATATAAATTGCATCTTGCGTTTGTTAGATGTAATCTCAAGTATTTCATCGTGAAATTTTAATTACCTGCACACATGCTGCAAGCAGGTATTGTTTTTGGCGGAGTCTGTCTGTGTGTCTGTCTGCACGATATCTTGAATACTGCTGGTCAGAAATCGATGTAACTTAGTAGGAATATGTCCCATGTGGAACGCTAGAAG
>Ga0126335_1002838_pt1:7500-10553 | contig 10553 bp, 6 predicted proteins | sample OlaspJWI45metaG_FD_108409 | JGI IMG/M metagenome (GOLD analysis project Ga0126335, IMG submission 108409) | Marine gutless worms symbiont microbial communities from Oahu, Hawaii - Olavius sp. 1 OAHU.JWI-45 metaG | ecosystem: Host-associated > Annelida > Digestive system > Unclassified... | reverse complement strand
AGCGCAAAAGACCGTATAATCACTCTGAATTTGGCCTCTGAAAGGTGTGAACGCCTAAAATACCGGTTTTTTCCTTGCATAACATAACCTTAGCATGCAGGTGCAGACGCTAAAGTTATCTAGTATTCTGTCAGTAAACTACTGATGTAAATTTATTACCGATAAGACCATGATTTTTGTATCAATCCCAAACGACTATATCCATCAATAGTCAGTTGACAGACTACTAGACCCTTGCGTTTATTTGCGAACGAACCTTCCGTGAAAATCCTGATGGAACCGCGATTATCCGTGCTTCAGCATACGATCGAGTACTTGTAAACGCTCCGGCGTACCGATATCGAGCCAGCGGCCCGGATGGTGCTCACCGCTCACCAGACTGCGTCTCATCGCAGCACGCAGCAAAGGGGCCAGGGGGAAAGCCCCGGCCGAGCAGCCGCGGAACAGATCCGGATGATAGACGCCGACCCCGCTATAGGTATGGCGCGGAGAGCCCTGCGCCGCTAACCGCCCGTCAACGAGCGCGAAATCACCTGCTGGATGATGAGGGGGATTGTCTACCAACACCAGATGCGCGAGCCGGCCATCCGAGAGGCGCAGGCGGGCAAATTCCAGATCGGTCCAGATATCGCCGTTGACGACCAGAAAGGGTCCGCGACCGAGCAAGGGCAACGCCTTGAAGATGCCGCCGCCGGTTTCCAGTGCCTTGCCTTCCGGCGAATAGCGGATCTCGACTCTCCAATGGGAACCGTCCCTCAATGCGGCCTCGATACGATGGCCGAGGTAAGCGTGATTAATGACGATCTTACACACACCGGCCGCGGCCAAACGCTCGATATGATAGACGATGAGCGGTTTGCCGCCTACCTGTAACAGGGGCTTCGGCGTATGGTCCGTGAGCGGACGCATACGCTCGCCGCGTCCTGCGGCCAGGATCATGGCGTGCATGGTTGCGGAAGTCCTTCCGGTTCGATTTTCGGCTGGGCACCTTGAAAAATAGGTATTTTCACCAATCAATAGACTCTAAGTCATTAATTATACAGGGTATTCTGTAGACAAAACCGTATTTTTCAAAATGCCCTATAGTTTTTCGATTTCTTCGCGTGGAAGTCCTGAAATTTCAGCAATATCGGTCAGGCTGATTCCTTTTTGTTTCATAGCCCTGGCCATTTTAGTGGCTTTTGCCTTTGCTCCTTTTTTCGATCCTTCTTCTTTCCCTTCGACATAGCTACTGGATTGATGGAGACTGGCCTGGTAGTGCAGATCTTCCAGGTAGTATTCGTAGGCCCTGCGTTCTTCATCTCCCAGATTCATGATGTCCAGGACCTCCTTGGCTCTGCTCAATCCCCTGGCCCGGAATTCCCCCTTATGATCTCTCCGTTTTTCAGGAAGATCCATTCACCCAGGGAGTCCCTGGCCACGTCATCGAACTGCTTGACCTTCAGCAGGTAATACTCCGGATAGATCTCGTGGGGATAGCGTTTGCCGAAAAGCTTCTGTTGTCTGTCGTTCAGCTGGAGCTCATCCTGGTAATGCAGACCCACAAACCGGGTCTTGCCGTGATAGATATAGTCGGCCCCATATCCCAGATCGAAGTACAGGATGTTGATCGAAATCACCTTGACGACCTGCCCATAGGGATCCCCCTGTGCCATGTGTTCGGTAATGACCTTGGCGGTGGAGAACAGGATGCGTTGCAGGAAGTCGAATTCGCGTTCGTACTGGACCTCGATGAGGATGATTTCCTGTTTCTGATTGCGGACCTTGAGATCCACGCGATTGGCTTTATCCAGGGCATGGTCTCGGTTGCTCTCGCTCTCCAGGACCTCCAGGATGGTGAGGTCGTCCTTGAGCAGCTCCGACAGGAAGCCTTCCAGGACCTCGTAATTGGCCTTGCTGCGCAACAAGCGTTTCAATGCCCAGTCGAAGCTGATGAGTTTTCTGGTGTTCATAGTGGGTTTGGATTTTCGGCTATCATGCGAACTTTTTCCAGCCAAGGGTCGATAGCCATGGGGTCAACCGAAGAGGCAATTGCGATCATCCACCGTGGGACCCAGGAAATCCTGGTGGAGGATGCCTTGTGCAAGAAGCTGGCCGCAGGGCGACCCCTGCGTGTCAAAGCAGGATTCGATCCGACCGCCCCGGACCTACATCTCGGGCATACGGTCCTGATCAACAAGCTGCGTCAATTCCAAAGTTTGGGCCATCAGGTCCTGTTCCTGATCGGCGATTTTACTGGGATGATCGGGGATCCGACCGGTAAAAGTGCCACCCGGGCCCCGCTGACGCCTGATGAGGTCGGCGAGAACGCGCGGACCTACCAGGAGCAGATCTTTCGCATCCTGGATCCGGAACGCACTCAGGTCGTATTCAATTCCAGCTGGATGGGCGAGATGCGGGCGGCGGATCTGGTGCAGTTGGCGGCAAAGCACACGGTCGCGCGCATGCTCGAGCGGGACGATTTTTCGAAGCGGTTCAAATCCGGCCAGTCGATTGCGATTCACGAGCTCCTCTATCCCCTCGTTCAGGGCTACGATTCGGTCGCCTTGCAGGCGGATGTCGAACTCGGCGGCACCGATCAGAAGTTCAATCTCCTGGTGGGGCGCCAACTCCAGGAGGCCTATGGACAAGAGCCCCAGGTAGTCGTCACCCTGCCGATCCTGGAGGGGTTGGACGGGGTGCAGAAGATGTCGAAGTCGCTGGGCAACTATATCGGCATCACGGATGCGCCGGATGACATGTTCGGCAAGCTCATGTCGATCTCGGATGAGCTGATGTGGCGCTATCTGGAGCTCCTGAGTTTGCGATCCGTAAGCGAGATCGACACCTGGCGTCGCGCCGTGGCCGCCGGTGAGAATCCGCGGGATATAAAATTCAGGCTGGCCGAAGAGCTGGTCACCCGCTTTCACGACCCGTCCGCGGCGCGGCGCGCGCAAGAAGGCTTTATTGCCCGGTTTCAAAAAAGGGCGATGCCGGACGACATGCCCCATATCACCTTGCCGCCGCAGGAGGGTGGCGCGCTGCCGATTGCCAATCTGTTGAAGGAGGCGCAG
>Ga0126335_1002838_pt1:0-2500 | contig 10553 bp, 6 predicted proteins | sample OlaspJWI45metaG_FD_108409 | JGI IMG/M metagenome (GOLD analysis project Ga0126335, IMG submission 108409) | Marine gutless worms symbiont microbial communities from Oahu, Hawaii - Olavius sp. 1 OAHU.JWI-45 metaG | ecosystem: Host-associated > Annelida > Digestive system > Unclassified... | reverse complement strand
CTAACCTCGGTCCGTAATCCGGATCAGGGACAGTGTGTGGTGGGTAGTTTGACTGGGGCGGTCTCCTCCCAAAGCGTAACGGAGGAGCACGAAGGTACCCTCAGCGCGGTCGGAAATCGCGCATTGAGTGCAAAGGCAAAAGGGTGCTTGACTGCGAGACAGACAAGTCGAGCAGGTGCGAAAGCAGGTCTTAGTGATCCGGTGGTTCTGTATGGAAGGGCCATCGCTCAACGGATAAAAGGTACTCCGGGGATAACAGGCTGATACCGCCCAAGAGTTCATATCGACGGCGGTGTTTGGCACCTCGATGTCGGCTCATCACATCCTGGGGCTGAAGTCGGTCCCAAGGGTATGGCTGTTCGCCATTTAAAGTGGTACGCGAGCTGGGTTTAGAACGTCGTGAGACAGTTCGGTCCCTATCTGCCGTGGGCGTTCGAGACTTGAGGGAAGCTGCTCCTAGTACGAGAGGACCGGAGTGGACGTACCTCTGGTGTTCCGGTTGTCACGCCAGTGGCACTGCCGGGTAGCTATGTACGGACGGGATAACCGCTGAAAGCATCTAAGCGGGAAGCCTCTCCCAAGATAAGGTCTCGCTGGACCCGTGAGGTCCCTGAAGGTCCGTCGAAGACGACGACGTTGATAGGCGGGATGTGGAAGCGCGGTAACGTGTGAAGCTAACCCGTACTAATTGACCGTGCGGCTTGACCATATAACACCCAAGATCTTTGGGTGCCGAAGCAAGACGCATCCGCGCATCTTACGCGATCTGACCGATTTTCCTGGCGGCAACAGAGCATTGGAACCACCTGATCCCATCCCGAACTCAGAAGTGAAATGGTGTATCGCCGATGATAGTGTGGGGCCTCCCCATGCGAAAGTAGGTCACCGCCAGGGCCTTATGCTTATACCCCTTGGTTCTTCGAGCCAGGGGGGGGTTTAATGGCTTCTAGTATCCCGTTTCAGAACATTCTGCTGGTAGCGGAATGGTTGAACCGCAGAGACGCAGAGGACACAGAGGCCATAAATTCGCAGCATCAGTCGAAACGAGGTACTAGGGGGTGTTCTCAATTAAGGAGAACACGATGAGTTTACTCGGTAGGCTAAGATTTCCCGTGGCATCCGGCGGATGCAGTGGCCAATTTCTTAAGGGAGGGTCAGGTCTCTGGGACGCCGACGGTCTATATCATCAGCAATAGGAGTATCCGAATCGTGGTATATCCATCGGTATGGCCGCGGATGCGGTAAACGCCGCGCTCTCGGTGTATTCAATACTGTTAACGGCACCGGCGACGCTGCGCACCGAGCGTGACATCGGTATCGGCTCGACGCTCGATGAGGTTCAGGTGGCCTATGCGAATCCCAACAGCTTGGGTTCCAAGCGGCTAGGAGTCGAATCGATCATAGTCGGTACCGAGTATGATGGTCTGCAGATCCAATTTGACAACCAGGGAACTGTCCGGTCGATCTTCCTCGGGGCCTTTTCCGAATGAAGTTGTCTTACACCTAGAATCGGTGGTGGTTAAATATAAGGCTCTTTATGGATTCTGGACGCTTCTATCCTTTATACCCCCCATCGCAGCTGTAAGTTGTGGTGAACGCAGCGGACCGAAGCCGTCCAATGGCAACTTTGGAGTGCGGCGGCAACCTCGACTCCAGTACCCGGCTGGAATCCGCAGTGCCCGAGCTGACCGCAGGGCGGTCATGGGGCACTCGACCGCCGCCGCTTTGGTTCTGTTCTAAACCAAGGCATTACGCCAAGGGAAAGCGCCGTCGCCGCGGCGCGTGTGGAACCCGACGTCCAGGTTTTCGGCAAACGCCGCTGGGATCTTTCGTCACCAGAGTTCATGGTGCCTATCTATAGTGTTTGGGATTCCGGTCATCCCTGCCGGAATGACGAGGTAGGAGCTGAACGATTACTTCGGAGGATACCTTCTGGTATCCCGTTTCATCAAAGCTTTCTGCTAAAACTAATCCCTGCCATCCCGAAGCGTAGCGAGGGGTCTTCCGCCTTGACAAAGGTTCCTGACGCATAAGATCCTCCCTCCGCCGGGGGAAGGATTTCTCGCTACGCTCGAAATGACAACCAGAAAGATCGGATGGAATGACCTACTAGCACTCCGTTTCTTTCTAGGGTCTAGATAACTTTAGAGTGGGTTTTCTCTGATCAGAGTCAGTATTGTATCATAGAGATTTTCTTCTCGGTGATTAAATCTGAACTCACATTCTTTGAGGTGTAGATGAAATGTATGTCTGGGGACACGATTAAACCACGATCGCCTGCTCCAAGCCCCCCCAAGGGCGCTGCCTCTGGAGCGTTCGCTTACTGGCTGATCGCTTGGTGGAGTTGGAAGTATTTGAGTCCATTTCACACGAAACTGTACGCCACGTGTTAAAAAAAACGCGCTTAAGCCTTGGTTGAAGGAGTGCTGGTGTATTCCACCCATGCAGAGCGCGGAGTTTGTGTGCGCGATGGAGGATGTCTTGTCGGTCTAGCCCGTTT
>Ga0126335_1002837_pt1 | contig 10554 bp, 8 predicted proteins | sample OlaspJWI45metaG_FD_108409 | JGI IMG/M metagenome (GOLD analysis project Ga0126335, IMG submission 108409) | Marine gutless worms symbiont microbial communities from Oahu, Hawaii - Olavius sp. 1 OAHU.JWI-45 metaG | ecosystem: Host-associated > Annelida > Digestive system > Unclassified | place... | reverse complement strand
TTCTGGACTTTAATGCTATAGTGCTGCTGCAGTTCTGACGAGCTGGACAGTCGATCGACATCATACGGGCGTCTGACTTCGTCGGTTTTCTTTGGCTTCATGATTGAGAAGACCAGGTCTGCAGTGGTGAGCACGTGGTCGGTATTCGCGGGAGCCTCGGCACCTCGATATGCTCTGTAGGTTTGGAAGAGGCCCCTGTCCATCTGGCGAACTAGAATGTGGTCGATTTCTTTCTTGGTGACGCCGTCATGAGAGATCCACGTCCAGCGATGGATATTAAGGCGCCGAAACCATGAGCCGAGAACGGACAGACCATTCAGTCCAGAGATGGTGAGGAAACGATCAGAGTTGTCATTGGATATGCCAGAAGGGAAAGGTCCAACCGACGGGTGGTTAGCTGAGTGAGTTCCAGTAACAGCATTCAGGTCACCAAGTACCACCAAGATATCATGGGGAGGTACAGACTGGACGGCGGTGGATAGCTGATTGTAAAAATCATCTTTTGCACTGTCACTTGCAGTTTCCGTGGGGGCGTATGCCACTATGATTGTCATGTGTCCATGTTTATCAGAAAATGTGGCTTTTAATAGCCTGTCTGAAATAGGAAGCCAGGAGAGTAGAGCCTTGGAGAAAGGTGAACGGACGATAAGTGCCACACCGTTGACTAACTGGTCTCCGCCTGACTGCAGCAAAAGGGCGCCTTCAACGACTTGACAGCCTGAGCCTGGTAAACGTGACTCACTGATGCCGGCTATGCCGATGTAGTAACGGGAAAGCTCTCGGACCAGTGCTTCCTGGTAGCCAACTCCTGACAGAGTGGTGACGTTCCATGTTGCTAAGCGGCGTCGGTGACAAAGGTCAGGAGAAGAAGAAGAAGAACCTGCGGCCCTGTTCGTCGACATCCGGGCGGCACCGTCCTCGGTGGGGCTTTGGATGACGCCCCTCATAACTGCACCCTGATGGGTGCCAGACGAGCGGGTCGCCGGAAAGGTATTATCAGGGGCTTGAACCCTGGTGCTGTTATGTCGATTACGCATGGTAGTAATTGACAAAGCTGCTCTAGTTACTACAGTATAGTGCAATACTCTTGTTGCACGATGTTCTAGGCAGCTTATAGGTCCAGCAGATTGGGTTTTTGTCACACTGGGACCCTTATGCTGTGATTATCCTAGAGGCGGTTGCCTACAGTTCATATTGTAACACGGTGGAGTGGTTCTGGTGCGACTGAAGCCCATCCCAGTGGCCATCCGGTTTCCTTTAGTGCTTTGACGCTGTTGGTTGGGTCATTTGACCTGTAAAAATCGTCCCTGAAATGACCTGTAAAGTGTCGAGTGGGACGTTAAGCCTCTACTCACTCACTCGTACATGAACCTGTGCACAGTCTTTATTTGAAGCGGAATGGCTGGCAGCTGCATCTAAAAGCTCACAATTTTTGAAATCGCGTGGGAGACTAAGGCGGCTACTTGTCTGTCTTGTCAGCTTTCGTTAGCAAGTTAGCAAGTTAGCAAGTTTGACAGGTCCTAACCTGTCAAAAAAGCCAAATAGAACATCAATGTGCAGACAAGCATACTCCAAACACGTTACAGTGGCATAGCACACACAGCTATGAAGCACACCTTGTAAAGCAATACAAGATGCACAGCGGCAGTGAAGCTAACGTATCAGTACAGATGTACTGCACTAACTGAGACGCTTTATGTTACTGTCACAAGATCATCACATTTGACTGGTCATATATAGTCTCTACACATTCGACAACAAGCCTACAACTGTCACAAGTGGCCAAAGTAATTTGGTAAAGGCCGCATCGTAGGGGCCAGGGAGATCAAAACCACATCTAGTACAGTGTTCTGTGGGCCCCTAAAAGTCTCCACCCCAAACAAAACCTTGATACATTCAGCTGTTTTTGCAGACGCAAGCGCATGACAGACAGACACAGCACACTATGGAACATCAGTTGCAATAGTCTGTATTTAATGCATTTGATGCAGCCTAATAATGAGCAACTGTAGTCAATAAACTAGTAGTGCTAACAGCTGTATTTCAATTCTCAATATATCCACTTGGACAATACGGATTAATAACATCACTTTCCATAACTTTCCAGATGTGCAAAACCCCCGTGTGAACCATAATCGGTGCACCTGAGTGACTGAGCACATATTAATAAGTTTTTAATAACCAGACACTCTATACCGGGAAATCGCCTTCCCGCTACAACCACTCTCAATAAGTGTCAACAGCAAATGCATAAAAATTTCTTTTAAAAACAGCCACAAGACTAACAAACTAACTATAGTCAAAAAACACGCAAAAATACACCCAGAAATGCTGAGCCTAAACAAACAGGCTTAGTTCAGCTGTCATAACTGCTCAGGTTAGGTTAGCTTATATCTCAACCAATCTAAAATGACAGTAACAGAAATAAACAGTGCAGATAAGACACAAATCACTTATCATCAATGGAAAGACTAAGCAGCTGTAGCTTACACAGACCACTGAGTGAGTAAAAGCTTAATGTCCCACTCGACACTTTATAGGTCGTTTTGGTGATAATTTTTATAGGTCAGATGACCCAACCAACAGTGTCAAAGCACTGAAGGCAGCCAGTTGGCCACTGAGATAGGCTTCAATCCCAGAACCATTCCACCACGTTACAATATAGACTTGAGGCAACCACCTCTAGGCTAATCACAGCAAATGGCCACAGTGTGACAAAAACCCAATCTCCTGGACCTATAAGCTGCCTAGAACACTATGCAACACGAGTATTGCAACGTACTGTAATAACTAGAGCAGCTGTGTTAATATTCCCTCTTTACTCCAGACCGTCATCACTAATCAGATGACGCCATGCACAGAGGTTGAGGGGTGCCTAGTTTAGTCACCTTTTACGACATCTGGCCAGGAAACGGTCAAACGGCGTGGGTCTATTCTAACCCGCGGAACCCAAACGAGGGAAGACAGACCAGGCAACATCTGACAATAAGTTGAGCCTAATATGACAGTAAGACAAACATTACTAACAGCAGAACTTGGCACATCTGCAGAAGTTTACATCATCAACGAATCATTATCACAAAAACAAAACTTACAATAACCAAAATGCATGTCAGCTGTCTCCTCTCATCTTATGACAAAAATGTGCCTAGTCCATCAACGTTGGAGTTCATCCTGAGCCGACACAAACATATATGTAGCACAGCAAAACATATACATAAAACTGAAGCACACTCACATATACAATGTAAAACTGCTTTAAAAATAAAATTAACAGCAATAACATGAAATTAAGTCTGACTGCCATCAAGAGTTACAAATAAACAAATTTTAACACATTAGAGTAAACATAAGTCACAATTTCATGAAATGACACGTACAAATCTCCCAAGATCCAGGATTTCCCGCTGTGTATGACAGATCGTGCCTCTAAGCTTCTCTAGAAATATGTGACATAAAAAATTAATTCATCACTGAAATGAATGTAAAATATGATCCACCCAAAATACAGCGAAGGGAAATTGGCATACTAACAAGAAAAAACATACAACATGAAAATTATCTAATAATGGCACATGAAAATAATGTTTCTGCAGCATAAAATTCAACATAACTGTTGCCATTTATGTACCAATCAAGACACAAAGAAACTTTCAAAAAACGAAGGATAAAATTAATCAAAACATACAAAATATACAAAAAAATACTACTCGCTATATTTGCATAATACTGTGACACGTGGATAATATGTACCGGACCACTCTAGATCTGTTGAACACAAACTTGAACAAAGCATTTTGCACGTCCTAGACATAAATGGTAGTTCCAATCATGCACAGAGAAAACAAAACGTTCTTGTGACATCAAATATGAAAAACAACCTGACGTCAGTGTTCACAGTCAACTCTGACTAATAATGAAAAAACTGGCCTAAACAAATCTGCATAACTCTAGGCAGTGGCATGTAAATATTATGTGCCAATATTTCAACACAGTCAGACCGGCAGCAGTCGTTCACAATTACTTATCAACTTCAAAGCAAACGCCCAAAGAATCACACAACAGTGTGATTTTTCCCGAGTATATTGACTGCTGAAACTCGATTATCTTACTACTCAACATACAAAACATTGAAAAATAATAAAGATATCATCAGACCATAATTTTCACCGGTAAAATTTATTTCACAATTTTTGTCAGATTTAAAAGTGGCCATAATAAAAAAGACAACTGGTCTATAACAGTATACTAGGCCAACATGATACATTTGTAAAGCATATAGTAGAAGGTTTGCATGCTGTGAAAAATATTCTTAATTGTGAGACTGCAACATAAGGCATGTACCACACAATACATACTGTCCCTGAAAAACAACTGCTTACAAAATAGCACATCTGAATAAACCTGAACGCAGATACTGAGGCACTGGCCTAAGGTCGACTTGCTTGATGGAATCTGATCGCAGCAGAACATACAGACGGACAGCATAGACGGCTCCAGCAGTTGCAGAGGCAACAGACTGGAAGTGTGTATCATCGGCAGAAGCTCGACGATGTCTGCGATCCATAGTGCCTACTTTCATTGTCTCCACACAAAGCACGCTCACACCTACCAAAAGTACACAAACACCACAATAATAATAATAATGAAAATAATACAATAATAATACAACTTGTTTCAAAAAGTGTACCCATTTTCACTTTTCTCACTGTAGCAGCTTTTTTGATGGATTAAATCTGACAAAATAACTGCAAAACGATAAGTTAATTTTTCCCAAACTACTGTGGCAGGAGAAAGTGCACTGTGTCCAACAACGTACCCCATTTTGTTGGCTACAACTTAGTCAGATGTTAATCGATTTTCAAATTCTTTCACTGCTGAAAAGAGTATGGTTGCTACATTTTCCACACCACATTGGCCTCAGCGCAGACTGTGGCTACAATAAAACCTAACTAGCACCTCGGTCCCCACAATGATGGTTATTAAGTTAGGTTAAAACTTCTGGCACCTCTAAACTGACAAACAAGCCAATGCTAAGACCTGAGCTGTCAACCCAGTCATTCAGCTGGCTCAGCACGGACGGCTCAAGTTGGACATGCAAGTCAACACTAGAGGATGAGAAGTCAAGCCTTGATGAAGGAACTGGATGGAGTGTGACATGGAATGACTTGTGTGCTAAGGACTGGTCACATGACTCCTTGAACACCGAGGACTTGTCACACCAGCAGACGTCACATCGGCAGTAGTAGACTCGTAGCACTTTGGCCGAGTGTTGCAGGCCCGACAGTGATGAACGGAAATGTGGGTTTGATAAAGATTTGTCTTCAAATCCTGCTCAAATTTCATTCACTCAACATCAGCAGCAAATATTAATGGTAATCAAGATTAACAAAATGATACAAGAAGTTGTTAATGTTTACAGAACTGTACTCATACGATAAAAAAACTACTATTTACTAAAAGGACTGGGAAGTGTAATGAACAACAATTATCATCACTTATTTCACTGACCTTTCATTAACAATGAACAAATGTGAACAAGTGACTACAAGACTGACACAACTAAAATTACTTAAACAAAACAATCAAATATTTGAAAAATACTAAAATTAATATAAACAACGCAATTATTGCAACAGTTCTAAAAACAAAAAAAAATTATTAAAAAACAATATAATGGCCACCACTATATTTACAACTTGTCAGATACAACAACTAGCCAATAATGAAACCAAACCTGGTGCGTCAATTGCTGACCGATAGTATGCGTGGTGATCAACTGTCTGTATGTTAATAACAGCCTTCGGTGACTCACTCAGCCACGCCCTGATCCGCTCCATCAACTCTGCTACTCCCTCGGGACTCCTCGACTGCCTCTTCTCACTAGTGGAAGTTGCATATTTCGACGCAAAATCTTTATAATCTGCAGTTACAGATAACAAACACAAGCTTTATAAATTATGAGGTCAGCCACTGTCAGTTAGATGTCAGAAAAAACTGTACAAATCTCAACACAAAGTGCACATGGTCTCACCTACTACTTTACAGAATACAGAGTCTACAGATTTTATAAAACAACAACACTAATAACAACAACAACAATAATGAGACAGCCAATAGTATGTGAAACTCAGAGCAGCATGGCTGTGCATTCAAACAACCTGCAGTGCCACCTGCTAAATGTTATCAAAGTCAAAGGGTGTATAAGTGGTCACAAAAATAAATATATAATGGTCTAAAAACTGTATAGAAGGCCGTCAATCACAAATTTCATCACACACTCATTCTGTCATGAGCTAACTCCTGCATTTTAGGTCGTAACCAGTAAACCTATAAATGCAAAATACCTGTACCTGCACACAATCTGCAAAAGATGACGTATAATTCAAGCATATAACTGCAAAATACACTCACGAAGCTGATGAACTGGAATAGACCGTTGAGTTTTGACATTACGCACTGACTTGATGTAAAATATGGTAAAATAATAGCAAATGTGAACTTCGTTGGCATCTCCAATCATCCAGAAACTGCGCTCAGGGTCGAGGTTGCAGTGACGAGAACTGAACCTGAACATGCTTGTCTGAACGCTCACCAGGTTTCCTACATACATTTCAACATCAGATGTGACACGAAAATAATTACCGACTATCTGACTAATCCTTTTATCACTTCACTGGTTACATAATTGGAAATGACTGCAGCTTTTACCATATGCAATACGTGACTGTAAATGTTTTTTTTTATTTACCGAGAAAGTAGAGGCTGAACATCTCACTCAGCACTGTATAGGTCATTTTATGCACGATTTTTACAGGTCAGATGACCCAACCAACAGTGTCAAAGCACTGAATGAAGCCAGTTGGCCACTGAGACAAGCTTCAATCCCACCAGAACCACTCCACCGTGTTACAATATAAACTATAGAGAACAGTTTCTAGGCTAATCACAGAGTAAGAGTCGCAATGTGACAAAAACTCAATCTGCTGGACCTATAGGCTGCCCAGAACATCGCGCAACAAAAGCATTGCACCATACTATATAACCATAGCAGCTGTGTTAATGTTCCCTCTTCACTCCAAACCATCATCAATAATCAGATGAGGCCATGCATGGAGGTTGAGGGGTGCCTGGTTTAGTTGCCTTTTACAACATCTGGCCAGGAAATGGAGTGGGTCTATTCTAAGCCCTGAAACCCACATCGGTTTTTTATTTATATTTAAAGTAAAATGTGAACTGTTCTAGTCATAACTAATGTAATTAAGTACAATAATCTACTAAATGCATCAAAAAAACTTCACAACAGGCCACAGTTGCTACTAAGTAAATGTACTTTCATCAGCTGCCTAAAGCATATAATCATTCATGCAGCTGGCAATGTATTCCCCACACACATCTGCATATTAGGAACAGCCAACAACATGTCACTCAACTGAGTCTGGTCCAAAACATGACACACACGAATATGTTAAATAGTCAGTGACTGCCGTTAAGCACCAACCGCACAACGGGATCATAGGGTTTCAGATTTCAGCTTCTCAACAAAGAAAATGAGTAAGGAAGAGTGAAAGACAAAGAATTTGGAAAGTAAAACATGGTGTTGGAAGAGAGCAAGTGAGTAGCAGGGTTAGTGTGCCATTAAACACAATGTACTCCATTTCAGAGATGGATTTTACCGGCCGGATGACCCAACCGACAGTGTCTAAGCACTGAAGGAAGCCAGTTGGTCGTCAAGATCAGGCTTCGATTCAACCTGGACCACAACATGGTACAGGCTGTACAAAATACAATACAAATGTGTGCAGCACAATCTTGGCATACCATTAATAACAGATTCACCATCAGACAGCTGTTCATTCAACAGATTCAGCGTTGCATCTAGTGTCTGAAACTTGGGATTGAAAGCTCGTGGATGTGTCTCTAAGCGTGCTGGGATGACGTGTAGATAATAAAGCTGACGAACTGTTTTCTCTCCACTAGGTAATCCCCGTCTGTACCACAGCCTGTACAAGCAATGCAATTGCTTCATCATGATAACAAATAAATGCACAAATAAATTCATATGAGTCAATAACGCCTATACAAAAAGCAATCCAAAACTGCAAAAAATTTGTCTTCTCACTACCAGGTTTCATGGTAGAGCACGACAGAGTTAGCTAAGTCGAGTAAAACTTAAAAATCTGCCTACATCTTAAAGTTTGTAGACCACTTAAAGCCTAAGATAATGAACTGAAATATGTCTATCATTGCTACATAAGCAAGACAGAATCTGTTATGGCAACAGTACCTTAACAGTTTAAGGAATGCTGGTAGCGCTGTTTGCGAGAGGTTTTTGACAGACTCTACACAGCCTGATGATCCAGTACCATAAACACCGCTGACTTCAATCACTTCAACATTGACAACTTGCAGAGAACTATGTCTGCTCAGCCAGTCATTGGCTCGCTGCAACAGCATGCTACAGAAACATGCACAATTTGCATCAATAAGTAAACTGCTGTTATACAAGTTAGTGACAAGCACTGTAATGGTTAGGGCATCAGTGCCATGCAATTTTTCTCATCACTAATTCATTGCTTACTCAGTGATGAGCTAGTGAATGAACACCTCAGTATGTTGAGTTTCAGCTGCTGAGTTTGGAGCTCAGCAAAAAAATGTAATAATAATAATAAAAAGATTTGTATAGCGCCATAAGGTCGTAACCTCACAGGTGCTGGAGGCAGGCAGCTTGTTAGTGAGTGGAGAAAGAAGGGAAAGCCTGGGAGAAGAGGAAAGTCTTTAGCCTGGACTTAAAAACTGCTAAAGAGTCACTATTAAGAACAGTTTTTGGTAGTGAGTTCCAGACAGCTGGTGCAGAGCATCGAAAAGCGCGTTTGCAAATGTTGTCGGCATGAAAGGTTGACGCAGAGCCATAGTGGTCGATCGCAGGTTGTGGCCGTGTTTTTGATCCTGGATTAGAAGTCGCAGGTACAACGGGGTCAAGGTGCTGCGGACTTTGGATGTCAGCAGAGCCACTTTGTTATTAATCATCTGCTGAACGGGCAGCCAGTGTAACATCCTCAGCAATGGACTAATATGGGATCGTCTTGGTGCTTCGAGAACGATCCGAGCTGCGTTGTTCTCTACTCGCTGCAACTTCTTGATGTTGTAGCTTGGAGCGCTGTAGAGCACAGCATTGCAGTAGTCGATCCTGGACAGGATAAGACTGCAAGCCAGTGTCTGTGCCAGTTCCGTAGTCAGCAAATGTCGAATGTGTCGGATGGCCTGTGCATGGTAATTGCACTATCGCGCCACCGCCGAGACGTGCTTTTGAAACGACAGACGTTGGTCAAGCACGACTCCTAACACTTTGATATCATCGGCTACTTTCAAGTCGACTCCTGCCACAGACACAGATGACATGGATGACGTCACCGCATGCAGCTGATTGGTGGCTCCAAAGATCAGACCTTCAGATTTGTCCGGGTTGAGCTGTAGACCGTTCTGCAGGTACCAAACCGTATGCTGAGTTAGTGCTCAGTGAGTTATTAGGTCAACATGCACACTGACGTTTATTATGCTGAAACAAATAGGATGGTATAATATTTACAGTACTTGGCAAATTATCGCTACGGAGTTGGTTGAATGTGGATCAGTTGTAGGGGTCCAAGTTGTTTGTTTTGATGTCAGAACCACCACAACAATGCCAGTCAACTCGATGCCACTAGGCGGCTGACCTGGAAGTACTGTGGTTTTTGTCCCTCTAACGCTACTTAGCGAAAACAAAATCGGATGTGTACACGATGAGAAAACCACACGACACAGGATATTGCAGGCTTGACTCAAACCTGTTACAGTTTCAAGTAATGAACAACTCAATCATATACATGACATTTACCTAAATGATTCATACTTTGGTCCACCACACAGCCCAGTCAGTGACAATGTTGAGTAAGGCAGCTCGGCCTCCAGAAGTCGAGGAGTAAAATCGATACAGAAGACAGACATCTTCAACGAACAACGTCATCGGACAACAAACTGGATCGTAAACATGTTGTCACATATCACATAAGACATGTACAGAATGCCTGAACATTTTCCAAATATCGAGTTGACAAAAACTACAAATATACAAGCTGGCATATGATGAGCAATCACAAATATAACCATTATCTAACTGGCAATTATTCAATACAACTTATCCTCAAAATGCTCTTAAATAAATATGATTAATTTATGTAATGCTAACAACTAAAAATTACATGGTTTATTGACTAACTTATGACTGTCACTAGCCCTGCATCAAGCTGTTAATCACTGCCCTGCTTCTGCTGTCTTCAGCTAATCGGATAAAAGTCATTGGAATAAACATTGGGTATAAATGACACGTTTCCCTCATGATTCAACAGTAGATTGCAAGAGCCGGCTGATGTATTAAGTGGAATACCACAAGGAACTATTTTAGGTCCTATTTTATTTATTATTTATATTAATGACTTACCTGATGTATGTAAGCAGTTTATTAACGTCTATCTGTTTGCAGATGACGCTAAGCTATATAAGCATATAATTACT
>Ga0126335_1002836_pt1 | contig 10555 bp, 11 predicted proteins | sample OlaspJWI45metaG_FD_108409 | JGI IMG/M metagenome (GOLD analysis project Ga0126335, IMG submission 108409) | Marine gutless worms symbiont microbial communities from Oahu, Hawaii - Olavius sp. 1 OAHU.JWI-45 metaG | ecosystem: Host-associated > Annelida > Digestive system > Unclassified | place... | reverse complement strand
TAGCCTAGTTCATATTGTAACACAGTGGAGTGGTTCTGGTGGGACTGAAGCCTATCTCAGTGGCCAACTGGCTTCCTTCAGTGCTTTGACGCTGTTGGTTGGGTCATCTGACCTGTCAAAATCTTCCCCGAAATGACCTATAAAGTGTTGAGTGGGACGTTAAACCTCTGTTCACTCACTCACACTCACGCCTATAATACCATATGTCGAATGGGACATTAAGCCATCACTTGCTCACTTACTCAATAATAATTTATTCGGTTTAATTGTAACTATTACATATCATTGTTAAGCAGTTGCAACATGAACTGCACTGTCTTCCAAAAATGCACATTTTTTGTAATAAATTTGTTAAAACAGCCTCTGTGTCAACACTTTTTGGCACACATATACCTCAGTAAATTTTTGATCACATGCACATTTTAGACTCCATGTAACTTAGAAACCTGGGTACCACCTTAAGGTTTGGTTTTGTCTGCTTATTAGCAGACAAACAGATGTGCTGAACACTCAGGTTTTCGTAGTATTAAGCGAATGTGATAAAATTTTGCTTGTGACAGGCAATCATAACGATGATCCCTGAAGCATGGCAAAATGACCATGTTATGTCGCAGTCAAAGAAAGCCTACTATCGCTGGAATGCTTACTCCATGGAGCCATGGGACGGGCCAGGTAGCTTTCTGACTATTTGTCTGAACATTAGCTCAGACTCATCACAGACTCGTGTAACTTGGTAGGAATGTGCCATACCTAGTAACTTGTTAGCTGGCTCACAACAGTGTGGGAGCCAGCTATAGTAATGGTCTGCGTTGTCCATCCGTCTGTCTGTCTGTCACACCCTAATATCTCCGTAACTGAGCGAGATAGACCTATACTTACTATGAAACGCGAATAGGAACTTTGGCTTCCCGATTCAGAATCTGCTGCCAGATTAGCAATTGGAAGTACAGTTCCACCATGTTGGGCATTTACCACAGAAGACTGAAGACTGAAAATGGCTGATTCTGGGGGCGAGTGGAGTTCATGGAGACATGTGTCATCCTAGCGGTAGGGAAAAAGCACAACATGGGGAAACCCGATTGGGCGGGGCCTATGAGATTGCTATCGGCGCAGCTGTAAGACAGCATCACACTGAGCACCATGGTGGGCCAGCTATTGTCATGTGCCGTAACGGACGACACCTTGTTTTACATTTAGCGTGCTTTACAAATGTACTTACTTACTGTAAAATTTGATTATAATACACACACTTGTATAATATGCACCCCGACTTTGAGGAGAAAATTGTGGGAAAAGTTAAGTTGATTTGTATAATATGCACCCTTTCTACACAACCAGTTCAAATTTATTTACTGACGCAAAATGCTTTTCGTAGCGAGTTTATCTTATTCACGAGTCTGATGCTGTTATACAAGACTCTGGACTTACTTACTTACTTAGCGACAACGTTTTACTTGGTCCATTCTGGTGTTATGCAGATCTGTTGTGGTGAGCTGACACGTTGTTTGTTTATAGAAAAATACTATTAAAATGTGTAATAAAAAGCGTATATTTGGTACCCTAATGATTGTTTACATATGGCTGAATATAGATATATTACGCATTGAAACAAACTGGTTTAGATAATTATGATTTTTAGTTAACATGTATGACTTGCGAGCCTCTACTTTTGGTACAAATAGTGCGTATTGTAATCAAATTTTTATAATACTTATATTGTGATATTGAGTTCGAACTGTTGACCTTGAGAGCTATTTTTAGCTCAGTTAACTTAGTTGAGCTACTCATACAGAAGCTGTTCAAATGGCATCTGTCTGTTAACCAGGGTGTTGGAAGTGTCACACATCATAACCGCTGGACAGAGAGACTTGTAATCTTGCATCCATAGACCTACTGACGAACCCTGGTCACAAACCAAAAAGTAGAAAATGCGGCAATTAAAATGTATTGCCACTTATAGCCGCCGGCTCGGGGCACCCCAAAACATCCGCCGTCCTGAATCACAGGCCTTATTTACGACAACCGTTCGTATTGACTGAATTCATTTCAGCCAGCATCATCAACCACTGCCTTGATTCCAGATGGCGAAACTAACTCCACTGCCTGCCACGAGGCTAACAGACTGTCGTCATCAGCCACGTGTCATCAACACACGCACATGCCCATGTGCTATGATGCGCAGTGAAGCGTGACTTAGTCGCACACCGTAATATTACTTACTCATTAACACGTTATGGATCTTGTTTTTATGTCGTGACCTTGACCTTTGACCTCATGACCTTCAGCGTTGGTAGTGAACTGGCTGAGCATCACTACCCATGGCTTGCTTGTTGTATTTGACTGTACATTGCAGGTGCTTGTTTGTTTGTCTGTCTGTATGTCTCTGTGTCTGTCTGTATGTGTCTGTTTAGCTCTGATAGTATTCACCGATGGTCGGTACATTGGGTCCGTTCTGGACCGGAATGGCTTGCGACCGTCCCGGTTCTACGTGAGCAAGTCGAACTTTATGTACATGGCCAGTGAAGTGGGCGTGGCCAATGTGGGCGTGGACGAGGTGGTACAGAAGGGTCGGCTGAAGCCCGGCCGCTTGCTATTGGTTGATACGCAGCGGGGAGTAATTGTCAAAGATGAAATTATCAAGGAGGAGATTGCTACATTGCGGCCTGTTGCCAACTGGATTGAACAGGAGGTATCATATGTGACTTATACCTGTAGGTTTTGGCAGCCCTTTTTGCTTTTTGCCCACTCAAGGCCCCCCGTTTCCCATACCCGTGTGTAGTATGCGTGCCGGCCCATCAGCACCAACACCTGTTTCTGTTGTGTCAGTGCATTTTTCGCCTTTGCCGGTGTGTGCGCTTATAGCGTGTCTGGTGCCTATCGCAGTGCCGAAAATGTGACTTGTGCTACTTGGGGTATCTAGTAGCAACGGGGCTCGATGTTACAGAAGCTTCTGTCAGTGTGGTCTGTAGCCACGCTGTTGTGGTTAGGGTGAGGGTTAGGGTGATGTTGAGGAGCGACGGTAGTGTGGGAAGGCTGCCTCAACACACAGCCGCTTTCATGTAAGTAAGTAAATAAGTAATTTTTATTAAGATGCGACAAACGCATATCAATACAATATAGCGCAGTAATACTGTACATGAAAGAACATTAAGAACAAAACAAAAAATATAAAAGCAATACAAACTATAAAACATGACATATGAGCGGTATGATCCCTATCCCGTTTCATTTAATGTGTTCATACAAAGATCAAACAATGACCGATTTTCTTTGTAAATCAGTGTAATATTCAGGCAACTGAAAAGGATGACGATGCAGGTGCAAATCCATTGTACGATACAGCGGGAGCAGATGATAAAGAGAGTGACTTGCAGAGCAAACCTTTTTAAAGAGTTCATAATCTGAACGGTCAATCAGATCATTAGTGCTCATAACACAGTCTGTGTAACTACATCGCTTGAGGCGCTTGAAAGAAAATTTACTTTATATTTTAGTTTTAACACTTCAGAAGCCTCTGCAAGCTGGAAGAGCATATAGAATGCATGAAACAATAATGGAGTACGTGATAACGGACAACTGTTATGGATAATAAGTGTATGTAGTGGTAGTAGTGTCAAGTCTGTTACAATCTTGTGTTCAGAGACCAATCAGAAACCTTCAGTTTAGTAACATTTGCTTGGCACAGTGTGCTAGAATGACGTCTGTTGTTTCTTGACGCCAAATTTTGCAGTCCTGAATTTTGGGGATCACCCTGAATATGTGTGCTGTAAAAGGACACTACCTGTGCCGTTTCTGTTTATTATGGGTGACTGCGACACCAGCCATGTTTCTGTAGCCGCAGACAGCGCTGAGGCCTGCTTCCAGGTGCAACCCACTTACATGAGGATGATCAGCATAATTAGTAGTAGTAGTAGTAGTAGTAGTAGTAGTAGTAGTAATGTCGAGTTGTAATGAGTCGTATATTGATGCTGACATCGAATTGCAGGCGCAGACAGTCATAGATCGAGAATGAATACAGATTTTACCAATTTTTAATTACAGATTTCAACAACCGGCTAAAAAATTTGTATAAATTCGTGACTTTAAGATTTTTCAGTTTTGAGTGCAACTTGTATTTATGTCTGCACAGTGCATTTATTCATTGAAAAATCACTGCAAACTGTCTTGTATTGTGGGTGTTAACACGTCAAATTGTTAACTTGTTACCACTGCAAGCAGTCATAAACAAGCCGTTTGTGAATTATAAGTAGCCCAAACAAATATTTCACTCGAAGGCCACACGGACTCGTGAATTCTTCTGAGTTTTAAAACTACAGATTACGAAGTCTCGATCTGTGCAGACGATTCAGTTGAATTCAGCAGGATAATTTGAACATTTCAGTTTTGATCTTTTTTGAATGTGGCCAAGGATTCGGGAATGGTGTTGTGGTTGTCAGACATTTACGTTGGCAGAGTGTCGCAGTCACTGTGATGTCCGACGTATAATACAATGTCGCGACAGTGTCTCCCGTCTCACCAGTGGGTCCGTCGTGTGTTTGTTAAGAGTCTGTCTCGCTGTCACAGCGTCCTCCCAGTCACCTACCTGTCCGTCTGTCTGTCTGTAGACATTTACGTTGGCAGAGTTCCACAGTCACTGTGACGTCCAGCGTATGATCCAACGACGAGACAGCATCGCCCATCTCACCAGTTACCGTGGGTCTGTGATGGAGGAAGATCGACGTCTCGCCATGTTTGGGTGGAACTTGGAAACTCTCAGCATGATCGTACTACCAATGGTTCTCAACAAGTAAGTGATGAATTCTGACTCGGGCATGTGTGTAGTGTAGAATACTTGATAGCTATCTTCACAGATGTTACAGCCCCATGTGGCCTTCATTCACAAATGTTCGTACGACAATTGTTATACATACACGAGTCATACGACATTGGTACAATGCCGTTACCTATTCACAACGCAGGTCGCACGTACGTCATTTTAGGTCATCGATGGCTCAGTGGTTAGCGTCGCGGCTTGCTTCCCTACAGGTCGTGAGGCAGACTGTTTACTCAGCGTGGTGGTTCCTAGACCAACTCAGCCTTCCATCCCTCCGGGGTCGGTAAATGAGGACCAGTGGCCCTATGCACAACGTAGGTCGCACACGTGTACGACTGTCATAAATTTGATCGTAAATTTACGACATACCTTCACATGTTGTACGATCATCGTCGCCAGAGACTTTGCTGATTGCTATCGACTATAGTCTATATTAATGCACTTTTAATGTAAAAATTCACATATATAGTACTTTTCGTCAGTGTTTACGTCACATATCGAACTAAACAAACAGGAAGCAAGCACTTGAGATGCTGCCTTCGTCCAACAACAGATTTGCATTGTGTTAATTTTACCAGCTGCAACATGTTTTGTCTGTGGCTATGTCATGGCCACATCATCATATGCAAAATAAGTGTGAAATAACTACTGCACTTTAATGCTAGTTGTTGTACTACGCCTGGGATACGGCACAGATACCTATTCACAACGCATGTTGCACGTACAACTCGTAAATTTGGTTGTAAATCTACTACGTTTTTACGAGTTGAGTCAGCAATGACTTTTTACCATCCGAACCTTTGCGTTGTATGTAGGAAGGAGGCACTGGGGTCGATGGGCAACGATGCCCCACTGGCTTGTTTGTCACAGTACAATCCTCGAGTCTTTGAATACTTCAAACAGTTGTTTGCGCAAGTCACCAATCCGCCGATTGATCCTTTCCGTGAAAAGATCGTCATGTCACTTGTACGTATGTCTGTCCATCTGTCTGTTGGGTTAGTGTGCTCGGTGGTTTTAGCATAGTTAAGAAGAAGGCATATGACTGTATTATGGTGCACTAACAGGGTCCTTACTGGTTGCTTTTTGTGAACGGCAGAAACGGAGTGGCACATGATGGCTGCGAAATTTTTTTTATAAAGTTACCTAATATGCATAGAATTATTAAATATATCTTTCGTTCTCTACATGAAATATCAAACTTTCGGATGCATGAAGGATGTAAAAGTGTGTAATATGTAAATTAGGCTATACAAGTTTCGGAAAGTTTTGTACAATGGCGTAACTCCGTATTATTGAGCAGTGTAGTCAATTGCAGTGATGTCATTGGTCAAGAGGCGACATGCTGGCATACTTACGACCAATGAAATATCGCCACAGGTGTCATGAATATTAATTATTTTCTTCTAAACTTATGAATAGCGTACTCCAGGCAGCGGCGCCATCTTTTGCATTTGATATGACACTTCTTTATGAGGCAACCGCATCACAGAGGTATGGCACGTGTTGTAAGGGATCTCACAGTTTCACCTGAAACCCATGCATTTATCCGCGAATGGTATGAACCATGCCTTTGCCTTCCCAGCCGAAGCTGGTCTTCATTTTACCGACACGGGAGGGATGGGAGTGTCAGGAATCTTGTGCTTGCTGGATAATGGCAGCAAAAGTGGAAATACAACAAGTCTGGAAAGTAATTTGGTGATGGCTGCATTGGTTTGTGGGGGAAATTGGGACTCCCATCTTATACAGTGTTTCTCGAGTCTCCATTCCAAGCAGGACCGCGATTTGTTCAACTGTGTTTGCACAGCTAAGCTGCTTCACAGACAAGCTGACAGACGCCAGGGATCATTGACTGCAATAGTACGCATCTCATGCATTCAGTGCAGGCTGATTATTCAGCGTCTGTCTGTAGGCATGTCCAGTGGGTCCAGAACATAACATCTTACAGCCTGGTGCCGAGCAGTGTCGACGTCTCTGGCTTGAACAACCCATACTGTCACGACAAGACATGTCCACTCTCAAGACCACCACCTACCGTGGATGGAAGGTACCTGCATCTGTCTGTCTGTGGTCTGATTAGCAAGGCTGGGGCATACTGAGTTTACTGTTAATTTTCTATGTGTAAATATCTCTAGGTTAATGGTAGTTTGTGACAAAGACAATGTCCATCTGGTAGGCTGGTAGAGAGCCACTTGGTTGAGGACTGTGGAGCAGGACTTTGCTCCACTGTAGCTTGGCCTCCACACGGCCTGGCAGAGTGCTCAGAACCGCATCACCTGGAGCCACATCATGAACACAGCTACGCTCCATCAGGATGCACGCCACTGATGATGATGATGCTGTGGCAGAGTGTATGTGGGCATTGTCTGTGGTTTACATTGCAGCACAACCTTCCTGTCTTCCCCCGCACACTGAGGGAGACGGTCCTACACTGTGAAGCCACTGACAAGAGACTGAGAGCTTCACACAGATCTATATTTACACTTTGTTATTAATAGGGACCAGTTACGTAAATAAGCAGGACTTTATTCAGCCTCACGCAAGTGAAAGGTTGTTTGTTTTGCTGATGAAACGTTATTATTTGTTAATTCTTTCGTAGAGGCCCACATCTCTCTGGATGTATCTTTGCCATTTTTGTGTCATTCGATCGTGTTTTGCTGCGATTTTTGTTTTCCACTTAGACAGCTGACAGATCTGCTCCCTAAATTTCACAGCGCTTCAAATACCACATAATTTTGAGTCGTTTTTATCGACCCTAGACCTGATTGGATGGCCACCATTCGAAAACAGTGCAGTTTTTTGAAACCATGACATAAACTTGTTCATTTCCTGAACTTTGGTACAGATTGGTCCCACCATCTCTGACATCTGTCCGGGCATATGGGGGCCCCAAAATTTGCGAAAACGGTAAATGGCCGATTTGGAAGTTAGTAAGTCTAACACGGCTGAAGATAGAGCCAAGTGAGTCTAGTTTCTTCATACAAAAGTTGGTAAACGTCTGTTTTGGGGGTTTCTTTGAAAACACGATTTCAGCAGAGGCACTCCCTTCCCAAGAGCGAAAATTGACAAAACAATCATGAATATGTTGTAAACGTGATCAGATATAGCTAAACTTTTCCTAGTTGCTAATAGTAGCCACCATGGGCTTTCATCAGGCGAGAAAACCACTCACCTTAGTTGACCCTTAGTGACCTTGAGTGGCGTTTTGCCACTTTTGCGATGTATTTTCACCGAAGATGCTATGTTTCGACACAAACTACATCAATCTACTTTAAGCTGCCTTCGTACAGGTTGTGGCAGAATTTAGAGCATAGATTCTAGTTTACGATGGTGTATAAATTATGCCAATAATCGTGGGGATGACACACAAACAATTCGAAAAAGGAGACGCACCCAAGTGTGGTTGCGAAATATACGCAGTAAGAAGAATTACTGTCAGACTCAGAGCTTTCTTACTCTAAACTCGCTGAATAAAAGTCTATAATGTCTGCGAGGAAATATAGCCCAAAATGTCTCATATTTTTTCCCGGCAAATTTTGTAATCATGCATTTGGGGTTCTTTTAGAAATAGCATTTGAAGTAGAGGCACCCCATTGTTGTTTTACTGCCTATTCTTGTAACCATGTGATTCAGCCTTTATCTCTGGTGCCTTGCGCTGGCAAGACCACGTGATGATATTAGGGCTGTCATGAGTACTTGAGTACTTGCTTTCTTATTCGAACATTTTTTCATTTTAGCTTTTGAACGTGAGTGTCTTTTAAAGATAGCGACGCTTAATATAGGCGATTATTTTTTACGCAGAAGTGTAAGTCAAAGATTCTAGTTTCTGTTAGTGTATAAGTTAGTGCGATATTCGCAGAACTCGCCTGGAATGAATGCATTTAACATAAGCAGTCATATGTCGAGAGTATATATTCATGTGCAGTGACGTCACCCTCCTGCGCCACGTAGTGTACACATTGCTATCTGCGTCTCGAAAGAAAAAAAACAAATCTGTCACTGAAAATCCTAAAAAAGCAAGATTAACAATATTGATTCCCGTTCTCGAGTTATAAGCAGACAAACATACAAACACATGAACCGTCTTACGTATACATCCAGTTTCGGTGGAGGCGAAGTTGTCCTTTGTAGAACCAGGCCACAGATGAGCCCATAGTCCATCCCCCAGTAAAGCCCCTGGTATTTCTTACCAGGGTACCATGAAAACTTCCGTGAGGACGTTAAAAACTTCAGAAGGTCTCTAACTGTTATATGGTGCTTGTTTCTGTTTCCTCAGGCACTTCCGTTGGACGCCTGAGGGTTTCTTCTTTCTTTGAACCATGACTGTTCGCCTTTTAGCTGCAAAGAGCTGAGTTCTTGCGGAAGGGTTCCCACGAGTTGCCCCTCTTCCGAATGTTCCCTCTTTCACTCCAGACCGTCATCAGTAATCAGATGAGGCCACGGAGGTTGAGGGGTGCCTGGTGTAGTCGCCTCTTACGACATCCGGCCAGGAGACGGAGTGGGTTTATTCTAAGCCCTGTAACCCACACGGGGTTAGTATACATAGATAGATATATAGATTAATAACTAAAGCACAGTACTTCCTGGAGCATGGTGCATGCTCGCCTATCCTGCTCAGTCACTTGCCACAAGCAAAGTTTTAGTTAACTGTACTAGAAATGCAAAATAGATTGATCAGTGATCAAATGATCATTGATGCAAAAGTTTTGAGAGTTCTAAGACTTTTTCTTCAAGACGGAGACCGAGACTTTGATTTTTGTCGTTGAGACGAAGACGCTGTCCTCGAGATCAACATCACTCATAGGGACAGTGTACACACCCAGACATGTTGACATTGCAGTTGACTGATGACATCTCAGTCAGTGGTTCTACTTGGCTTGGTTCTACTCCCACTGCATGCTGTTTCACACATCCTACTGTTCCTGCGGGATAGCAAATGGACAACTCTTGCTAGAGACATTACTCTCAGTCAGAGTTGTTTTGTATGTGTGAAACACACTTTATTTTTGGTGAAAAGTGCTTTAACTTTGACGCACTTTGTTCTCTGAACACACTTTACATTTTTCCATTTTATTTATTTATTATTTTTGTTAGTAACTAAAATTTTCTGTACTAACTTATTGATTTTTACATTACTGGTCAGAATCATGTGTGTACAAGTTTTAGCTATTCTATGATGGAAGTTTTATGTACTCTATGTTAAGCTGACGTCGTGCAGATAGGACTATTTATTTCAGCCCGTTTCATTGATCATGAACCACTTTTTAACACATTTTAACGCACTCTATTTTTTTACAAAAGTGCACGGATTTGATGCACTTTATCTTCACCGTATGCGTGCAGAACAATGATGCTGTCAGTAATGTCATATGTCTATGTGTTTTGTTACAGACAAAGACAATTAACATAATGTATGCGGTGAGAGAGGACGTCCAAGGCCTGGTACGGGCAATTGACACTGTCTGTATGAAAGCTGCTCAGGCTGCACGAGATGGATATCAACTTATCGTTCTCTCGGACAAACTCGCTGGCAAACGTCTTGTACCCATCAGGTGGACACCGTTCGACTGATTGTATTAGCAAAGCTACGATGACGACGATTACGTGACAAACAGACAATCTTAAGACATACCTTACGTCACTTTTCAACTCTCACAACAATCGTATTATAGCCGGCGAATTCACACAACATTTACAACTAGCCATTGTGCCCGTCCAGTCGGGCCTGTCCCCCCACCCCCACTC
>Ga0126335_1002835_pt1 | contig 10556 bp, 10 predicted proteins | sample OlaspJWI45metaG_FD_108409 | JGI IMG/M metagenome (GOLD analysis project Ga0126335, IMG submission 108409) | Marine gutless worms symbiont microbial communities from Oahu, Hawaii - Olavius sp. 1 OAHU.JWI-45 metaG | ecosystem: Host-associated > Annelida > Digestive system > Unclassified | place... | reverse complement strand
TGGTTCTGGTTGGGATTGAAGCCTATCTCAGTGGCCAACTGGCTTCCTTCAGTGCTTTGACACTGTTGGTTGGGTCATTTGGCCTGTAAAAATCGTCCCCGAAATGACCTATAAAGTGTCGAGGGGGACGTTAAACTCTGCTCACTCACTGAGTCAGTTAGTGTGGCCCCCACTCTCTACTTGGTGCCTGCAGCGCCTCGACCCCATACGGCCCAAATTTGGGGGCATCCCCTGCGCCCTTTCCCACCCCAACCCCTTCTACCCATGACCATCTCTGGGGTGCAAGGATACCTCATGCCAAATTTGTTTGAGATTCGCTGAAAAACGTGGCAGTGCATAAGGAACAGAGAACTGTCACAGACGCACACAAACACACACACAGATTGTGTTATGTATATATATATGAACCACGTATGGATGGGATGGGGTTGGGAAAGTCATGGGTGTGGGGCAGGAATGGGGATGATCTCCAATATCGTGTCACCCTTTACAATGGTCCTCGATGACTACATGCTAACGACAGGGGTTGAACTGTAAAATCAGAAATGGTGGAACTCTACCCTTCTTCTCTCCGTCCTTCCTTTTCTTCTCACCTTTTCTCCACCCTTTTTTCCTTTCTCTCCCTTCCCTTTCCTCCTACACCCACTTCCTATCGTAGCTAGGGGGTTTGGGGGAGTGCTCAAGCTCCCCCAGCGAGTTTGGGCCTCCAAACGTTATGTGCATATTTTGCTTGACCTCGCGTAGTCTTCGACGACTACACACTAATGACAATGAATCTGTCTAACAGCCCACAAAAACAAGATTAATGAATCTGTCATATGTTGACCAATTTTAACATTTTTCTGCTGCTACAATCGGAGTGAACTTGATGTTCTTTGCAGATATGGTGCTGAAGGTCTGGAGAGTTTATGCATTTTCTGCTGACACACTGTCACTGCTTGCATCTGTCTACTGCAAACAGTTGCCGTTGTACACGTCTGTGGGTTATAGCCGACTTGCCGTTGCATTTCAAGATCCATCAACAGCAACGTTCTGTGTTGTCCTGTACCACCTCCTCACCAATGGTACGGTAATTTTCTCTGTATTACCAGATTGGATAGTTGTGAATTTTAGTACAAGTTTGTTTTGCTACGTTTTGTTTTTATAATTTGCTGCAATACATTGACTGTGATAGTACTAGTGTAGACTGACGTTTTTCACTTATGTAGAACTTTTTGAACAGTATTCTTGAATCAGCTGTTATGAATTATGTAGCCTATCAGTGCCATTATGAACTGTGTCAACGCACAGAGCGCTATGACCATGCTCCTGCATGTGATCACATGGACGTCATCACTGGCCTGTCGAGTTGTTCTCGACTCAAGATTGCGGCGTCCTCGAGCCTGGATGGCACTGTGCGTATTTGGGACTACAGCAATAAGCTTCTCCGGTATGCACAAAACTTGTTATGTAAGGTAGAGTTTTAACTTCAGTTGTTATATATATATATATACATATAAGATACATATACATATACTTATATATTTTGAGAATAATTTTAGAGTTCAACATTAATAATAGCTATATTGATTATTTGTAATGTTTAGCCCAAGTTGACTTTTGATTTATATTATTGATGCTTTATTGTGCCGAATGTGCCCACGAGTAGTGAATTTCGTCATCACACTGTTTGTGTTTTACTGTGCCCATGTGTATGTAGTTAGTAGTTGCAGTTTTATTGTGACCACGTGTATATAGAATGATTCGTCTTCATGCCATTCCTAGAAGTGTCTGTTTCTGCAGTCAGCGAGGAGACATGCTGCTGGGGGTCGGCGACCACCTACATAGAATTGAACATAGGGACTGTAAGTTTGCTCTTATAGTAATAAGTGCTGTTATAGTAATAAGTAAGTAAGTAAGTATTACTATATTCTCTTCTTCTTTTCCTCGGTGTAATTCTGTGGTCAGCAAGGACCAATTGGGCTGCCCAGAGAGCCAGCTGGGCCAGCATAATATGCGACACTTAATGATGGCGCAACCACTAAAGACTTTAAGGCAAAAAATGAATAAAATTCTGTGAGAGCTGTCTGTGTTTGTTGGCATACATGTCATGACATTCACTGTCGTCCCATATCAGCCCACGCCTTGGCAGCTGTAGAACAGCCCCACTTCACTGTGTGCCCCAATGGCAAGGCACTTATATCAGGTTTTTGGTTCATTAAATTTCGTTTCATATAAGTTTGTAATTGCTTTGAATGTGCCAATGTTTAGATTTCTGTTTTGTCATTTAGGTTACGTATAGGCTGCAGTTAGGTATGGTTTGATCAGGTTTTGAAGCAGTTAACGAATTGGCTCAAAAGATTGTCTCTGAAATGACCAGCGATGTGTCGAGTTGGACAGTAAAGTGTAACACTAACACTGTTAATTCTGTGCATAGAGAAGTGTCTTCCTGTGTAATGTTAATAGTAGCCACATCATTCATAAGTGTTTCATAAGACTGGAGTTAGCGTGATGAGTCCACTGCATTGTTGTGAAACTTATATACTGGCAGTAGTATACCGTGAACCATAAACAGGTGCTACTTATATTTTGGCTGTAACTTTGTCATTTGTTAAGTGATCTTGAAAATTATATTATCGTTAGAAAATGAATGAAATTTCTAACAAAATACATGTACTAATTTCCACCACACTTTAAATGTGTTGCTGCACTACCTTGGGAAAGTTACAAAGCCTAATTTGCCACTAATATAACAAAAATTGGGAACAGAATGCATTCATTTTACATGCACCAATTTTTGTGCATTTAGCTCACTTATTACTTGCTTACTTGTTAGTGTAGTTTTTGGTTTCTGTTAAATATTTTGTTATATAGCAAACAACTTTGTGTAATTAGACTCAAGTGATGACAGTGCCGCCTCACACCACATATGCTACACCGTACCACTTTTCAGTCAGGCAGTACCTTTTTCATCCGCCCAGATTGGTGATCACTGAACAGGCCTGATCTCAGACTGCAGGATTTCGTGGTGTCATGCAGCAGCAAGTTCATCAGTCATGGGTTTATAGCATTGATGAAGTGAAGCAGTGCTTGCTGAATCTTTGCCACGGAATGGACCATAGTGCAAGTGATAATGCATTTGATGAGTGGCATAAACATCTCCACGCATGTGTATGTGTAGATTTGCCAAGAAAGTACCTACTGAAGTTGCTTGCAGCTGAAATTTTATCAGAAGTAGTTGAAAAATCTCTGGAATATGACGAAAATCTGTTGAGCACATTATCAGCAGATGACATAAGACGTCTCCACTCAGCACGTGCCACGTTCAAGTAATCTTACTCTCATTGTAGCATGTTTCGGAAAATCCTCCAACTTTTGTTTTTATAAATGTCAAGTTTTGTAGCCTCTGTGTTGATGATTTCTTAAGGCCAATTATACTTAGGGGACTACTTTTTTTTGACTCACTTTGTACATTAGTAGGATGTTTCACACATCTTGGAATGGAGCTACAAGATGTTAATGAATATGAATGTTTTTCATCTTGTTTACTTGTGACAATATTACTCTGCTTTCTTGTTTGTGTTAGTTGGTAGGATTATTGGTTGTTTGCGTGATGTGTATTTTGCTGTTAAAGCGGTTTACGTTCTTTCATTTGATGGTTAAACTTGACTGTCTTCAGCCAGTCACTTTAGCTCGTTTTTCATCAGTTTTGTTTGCCATTACATCATTTGCTTTGTTTAATTTATCACTTCTGCCATCCATGCAGCATGGATCTACAATTACAAGGCTTCTTCAGTTACTCATATCTGTTTTGTCATCATAAATAGCATCACAAACCTCTCCATGCATAACCATAGCCATGTGAGCCTCAAGTTGTGTATTGGGACTAGCCTTTGAGCTGGCTTCAGTGCTGGCTCTTGATAGCGTATGGAATGGCCACCCAGGAGTGAGTGAGTGAGCAGAGGTTTAACGTCCCACTCGACACTTTATAGGTCATTTCGGGGACGAGCCACCCAGGAGGAAGAGAGCTTATCCAGCAATGCTAATCTGCAGCACTGTCAACAAGAGACTTTTGTGTCTTGTTCCAAAATTAATGAGCCCCTAGCTTCTAATGGCATGACTTAGTTAACATATAATTTATTTACACAATAATTGCCACATGAAAGCGAAAAAATAACAATATTATGTGAAGTGCTACCCAAAGATGTGACAGTGTCACCAAATTGTAATGCTGTTATGGTGTAATACCTGCATCAGTGTGACGTCAGAACATCGCCAGGGCGACGGCGTCACGGTGAGTTGTAGTTATCCAACTTCTGTGTTATTGTTGTGTGGCTAAAAATTAATAAAATTTTTACAGAAACCTACATTCTGTGTTATGTTACACTATAAGATTATACGCCATAAAATTTCACACCACACCTTTAAGATGACTAACACCAAGTCAGTTGGACCGTAACCAAAACACAAAAACGATTTTGAAACAAATGACAGTTGCGATGAAAATCAAAAATATACGCTGACAGGGTTTGAAATCTCAGCCAAGTAACTGTCAAGGCAACGGTCTAGGCTAAACTATGGATAAGTCTGCGTTCAAAGTGTCCACAATTCATTTTGGCACGTGCACATAAGCCGATGCACCACTGCCTGACTACCATATCAGAGACATCACACTCATTGAAGCAGATTTACATTGTAGAGGCAGTACAGTTTGTGGAAATTTTGACAAAACTTCAAAGAGCATTAGTTCCCGCTCTCGGTTGCAAAATTGTATGCGAATAAAATGCCTATTGGCGAAGTTATGCCTCAAGCTAAAGGACTCGCTACTTTTGGAACTCTGGGTACATGTATTCTCAATCTATCTTCTTTAATGTGGTATCGTGCCTCAAGCCCATGGCAAACATCAGTACTTGCAGTACCTTTATCTAACTAAACCCGTTATTAACGTAAATTCTCAGTACATATTATTTGTGTAATGTTAATGTGTGTCACGTAGGTATGCTCGACCTGTTGACGTCCACTCACATGGTAAAGCTGATGACCTGCTGATTGCAAGAAAACAGCGTGAAGCGGTGACACGTTTACTCTGATTGCAGATATCTCATTGTACGCAGGCTGTTTGCATGTTTGTAGTGTTGTACTCTGGATAAATTTTTAGACTCACAGTACGTTGTATCAGTAAACATAGAGAAAACCCTTAAATTGCAAATTAATTGCTACCATTACTGACAGTTTAGTGACATCTCAGCAGCGGCTAGCTCCGTTACGTTATTAAGGCGGCTGTTCGGATAGACATGCATCAACTGGAAACTGTGATTATTTGTGACTGTCCTAGGGCTATGCTTTGATTGAGGCACGTGAACAAGAATTGGCACAGATACGTGATGGTCAGTTGAAAGCCTCCAAGAAGACAAGGTCGACTGCTGACACAAAACAAGAAGCTTTTGACAACTATATCTCAATGTTCTATGACCTTCAGAGGATTGAAGTCAGTTTTATGCCTTATCTAATTGTGTAGGTGAATTTTGTATGAAACTTGTGAGAATGTTGTTTAGTGGCTGTACATTCCAAGTCTGTACTTCTCTGTCTGCAGTTGATAAGTACTCTTATATGTGACACAGAGTAAACTTAGCTGTTTGTTGTGCTTCTATAAATGATGTGTTTGTTGTTGCTTTCATTTTGGTGCGTAATGTTTTGAGGTTTTTCGGTGTTCGTTTTTGCTAGTTGATATTTGTAAGAAAATTGAAGTTATTCCAGTGTAGCTGGAGTATTAATTGCATGTGATACGTGTGAAGACTGGAACAGCAGCGTATTATTATGTTTGTTTTGTGTTAGTGTCCAAAGGTTGACGAGATCGCGGAAGTGGAGTTGATTAGAGAGAAAGTGTTTGGCAAAAAAGAGAAAGGTGTAGTGACAATCTTGTCAACTTTGTTAGCATTTAGTTTTGATATTGACGTCATCAATAGTGCTGATGTAGTGTGCGTAATGACCACGATGAATTATTTGCCTCTACTCGTTGACAGCAGAACAATCATGGATGAGTTGATGGATGCATCTGTTCCTTGGACGTCCTGGGTGACTTATCCACAGCCAGCTAAGTATGCTCCCACCATCTCATTCAGGGGTTTGCTTGGTTGTTGAATAACCAACATGATGCCTCGGTAAACTTGTGTGTATTGTGGTAATAAAGAAAATGAAATTAACAGTAAGTAAGTAAATAATTTTTATTCAATATGACAAACACACACAGCACATACAACAAAGCACGTAATTGAAAAAACTGCAGATAAAATACACAGCACAGTTACAAATTTGCAGAGCTGTCCATGCATTAAATTTTTTAATCATGTTTTATGCTTTAATTTTTTACGCACTTTAACGCACACTGTTGTTAGAGGGAACACATGAAATATATGACTGTTATTTAAGCTGCTGTTGTATGGCAATGGGTTAGCATGTGGTGTCTCTTGCAGCAAAAAGTTTCTGATGGTGACGAGTAGCCAAATTGTTTACCATTTAACGAAAGTCCAACACCAGTCTGACGAGCAAAACACGCTTTCTGCTGCTATCAACCCACACGTCTTACACGTTCGACGACTACTGGCTGCTTATTAGCTGACTAAGCAGTTGTTATGGTTTAACGTCACTTGTGGAAAAGTCCCAGCATACCGATTTCAACGAAGATACGACTAATGAAAGTGCTAGTGTGGCCTGTAGCAACATGCGGCTGTGAAAGCTGGACTCTCAGAAAGAATGAAGAAACATGTCTTGACGTCTCTGAGATGAAAGGACTGAGAAAGATTCTGAGGGTTTCGTGGACAGCAAAGAAAACAAATGAGTGGGTTCTTAACAAAGTTGGAGTAAAGAGGGAACTGTTAGACACCGTCAAAGCAAGGAAGCTAGCATACTATGGTCATTGGTCACACCATGAGGAAACAAGGGAGTTGCCTGGAGAAAGAGATAATGCAAGGAACAATGCCAGGTGCAGTGCACGCAGGCGAGGAAGGCCATGCACGGCCTGGATGGACAACATCAAGACGTGGACAGGACTCTCCATGGAAGAGTCAGTCAGAGGACAGGGACAAATGGAGAAAGTACGTCAATGATGTGGCCAGCCCTCGGATCGAGGATGGCTAAAGAACAGAACAGAACAGAACAGAACGTCGCTTAACATAGCATAGATGATCAGCGACAAGCTGTTTAAAGATGCATGCTTCTATTATATATAGGTGGAGTACTACCCCACGTACACCAGGTACACCACATGCTCCACGTACGCTGATTGGCTGACAGAGGAAGTGGTGGGAAGCACGTGATCACAGCGTGATCATCACACGTCTAGCACATGATAGAAAGTATGAGGGCATATAATAGAGAAGAGTCATTACTACGAATTCTATTCCCAACATTATTGGCCCCATTAGTGCATGTGGCCGGTGCGTGGATAGCCCACATCGACGGACGACTGTCTCACTTAGTACAACTGTCAGTTGCCCCACATCTGTCCCAGTGTCTCTGGCATAGCTGCATATTTTAATCAGACTGGTACAGTTCGATTTCGCAAAGTTTGCAATAGTTTCTGTAGTATTTTGTCTGTGCGTTAATTTTTTTCAGTTGCGGTTAATTCTTTAACGCGTTAGCATGTTGTTAATGCATTAATTTGACAGCCATAATTAATTTGTGTATACACTCAGTAACCATTATTACGGATGGCTTAATAAGCTGGGTGTCTGGGTTGGTGACTGGGTGGCTGTTTTTTTCTCTAAGCGATATCTCAGGACTGCGAAGGCGTAAGAATGTCAAATATGGCACAAAGGTGGTGTCCAGTATGAGGATATGTGCACTTAGATTTTTGGAAAAAGTTTTTTAATTGCAGGAAAATTTGCAAAAAAAATCGTCTAAAAGGGGCAAAATGAGCAACTTATTCTCCATGCGATACCTCAGAAACCAAAAATAGTAGAAATGTGGAAATTGGCACAAACATAGCCTATGGTGTGAGCATGATGCCCGAACTTTTTGTTTTCCGATAAATTATGTTTAAAAGGAAATAATTGGTGTTGAATTAGCAGGAAATACAAAAAAATGATAAACGCTGGCCAGGTGCCAGATGAGTGGGCCTGCAGGCCTAACACTGTGGCTATACTTAGTAACATGATGTCACTAACCTGAATATGTTAATTGCTCTCTTCCGTCTGCTGGAAAACTCTTGTCTGCGTAGGCCTATGTACGCAGCTAAACTTCAGAGCACCGTGAACCCCTGTGACGGCAGTCACCATACTTATGCTGTAACATTAGAAGCGTCGGGTCAATCAGGATGCATATAATTACATTCAGAACCGAGTTTGTCTTATTGTTCTTGTCGAGATTTGCACATTTGTGCGATGTTTATTGTGTGGTAGACAAGCTGGAAGATCTATACGTTGCGGCGCCGGAGCCTGTTGGATTCTTTCCCCCTGCACACCGCAAGAGGCCATCCTATCCACATGTCACAGACGACATTCATCATTTACCACTGGCTGACGGTTTTATTCCCAACTCAGTGCTCGTGCGTCTGCTGTTTCCAGAGAGGAGTTTGTCTGAGAGTGAGAAACTGGAATGTCGGATTGGTGGTCCTACAGCTTCACAGGTCAAGCAGTTTAGCACAGAGGTGCATTGCATTACATTTGTGGCATTCAGTACCACCAGACATTAGAGTCTAAATAGACAATTCTTGAAACCTCAGGATCTTGTCCTGGGTAAAAAAAGAATTAATGGAATTAGAAGATACAGTTAATTATGCATATGCCTCTGCTGCCTTTTGCCACCGATGTCTATAATATTAAAGTTTAGCCATCAAATAATATTCTGTGATATTAATCATAGGCAGTGGAGGCAGTTTAAAACTGATACGCCAGACGTAAGTCCCCTTCTTTCTTTCCTCTTCCTTTCCCCTCTCCTTTTCCCTCTTTCCTTCCCCTTCCCTCCCTTCTCCTTCCCTAGTCCTCTGCCCCTTAATCTAGCTGGGGGTCTGGTGAGTGCTGTCAGCTCCCTCAGCAGGTCCAGGCGAAGCCCGGCTGCCAAACGGCTTTTGGTGTGTTTTATGCTTAAATTTGAGCACCTTTCGATAGTAATAAGTCATTTACTTTTATAATCATTTTTTTCTGTTAAAGACACACTGTCTGTAGCTGATTTTATCCCACTCCCGGTCAGTCCCGTGCTTCTCTTTGCACAATTACTAAGCTATGTATGGTCCCCGTGCAGGTTCCGGGGCTTAGAATAGACCCACTCCATCTCCTGTATAATAAAAGCAATAGAATGTTCCAACTTGTAAATGCAGAGTGCAAGGCTTAAATCAATAGTGACAGTGAATAACAACATCAACTGCACAAACTGGTCAGATTATAAGTCACAACACTGACCAAATACAATCAGCCTATATTAGCCGTATTGATCTGTGCAATGTCAACCATATGCATGTGCTGGAGGTAAACGCTTACTGCATAAAACGGATAAAGACAGACACGATGTAGGACACTCGAAGGACTTGACGACAGAACGTCGGCAGTGACCGAAACTGACGAGCTGTACCGCTAGGTGAAAATAGGTGAATCTTGAGGAGACATTTATGATTTAAGGTACCGTAGCACATTTGTCACTGACTGATATGGAACGAGATCTGGATGACTTGCCACTGGCTCATTAGCAGCGTTACTTGTGCTGTTATTGACATTGTACATCGTTACCAGAACCTCAGTGTAAAGAACGAAGGCAAGTCACGTTTGGGCTTAGGTCCAATACTTGTCAGTTGGGTCTAACAGCTGTAGCATACAGAAGAGGTTAAGTCTAAGGAAGATTTGGTGGGATGGTGTCAGATAAGTTTTGGTTTGTTACTCAAGTTAGGGACAAGGTAGGACATTAAATTCAAGTAGGCAACATAATGCACGTTTGGCGGTGTGGTATAGTGGTTAGCGTCAGGCCCATATGCCCCCAACTGGCATTGGCCGTCTGGCTCTAGTTGTAAGCCTACTCTGTCGTAGTCATCTAGAGGAATGTGTGGTGTGGAGTTTATGTGTTATTTTGTCTTTAAAATGGACTACCCTACTGATGATTGTCACTGCTAGCTGTCTGTGATGTTGCCGATGTTCGTGATGTTGAAGATCAACGTCAATGTTAACGCAGCAACATCACAACCTGACAGAGATGATGTCTCTGTAATTGAGACCAACGAAAAGATTCCAGTTGTTGGAACAAAAGAGTTGGCATATGTCGGAGCCACAAGTGGTCTGTTGTCAATGAAGCCATGGTCTACTAGTGCGTGTCAGTCATGGCAGTCTACTTCTGCATGTCAGTCAGTGACAGCTGATAGTGCCGGACCTGTGACCACAGATGTACTACTTTTACACCTCTCCAGTCAAGCGTGGTTTATGCAGCACTTCACTGATTGTGTGAGCACTTTATGATGTTGTATAATCTTCATATACTGCTAACTACGGTGCTTAACGGTTTACCTTGTGCGGCCTCGCTGGCAGATCGTTCATCCAGTAAGGCCTCGGGCTCAGCGGACTAGTCCATGAAAAAGCCCATCCCGTCCGGTTGTC
>Ga0126335_1002834_pt1 | contig 10558 bp, 9 predicted proteins | sample OlaspJWI45metaG_FD_108409 | JGI IMG/M metagenome (GOLD analysis project Ga0126335, IMG submission 108409) | Marine gutless worms symbiont microbial communities from Oahu, Hawaii - Olavius sp. 1 OAHU.JWI-45 metaG | ecosystem: Host-associated > Annelida > Digestive system > Unclassified | place... | reverse complement strand
CTTGAAACTTTTTATTTATGTGTTCAAGACAACGCTAAGCTTTTCACGTCTGTTATATGAAGGCCAGCTCTCGTTCACATGTAATGTGTATTTTGACTAAAACTGAAGTATGTAGCAAGTCATTTAATGTTGCTAGTTTGTACTGTGACACATGTTGCCAGCACGTCACCTTTTGTATGTGACAATGTATCTAAAAGGTACATTCATTTGTGGCTGCAGCACTTAGAATGTGTTGTACAGGATTGTTGTATGAATTCTTTTACTTGGATTGTCATTGGCAGGTGCAGTTTCTACCACGTAGCTTCAAAGTTGAATTGATGTATTGGTGAATTGTGTGAAGGTGAGTAGCACATACAAAAGAACAACTTGCTGAAGAGCTTTGTCCTTGCTTTTGTTTATGTGCAGATGCACAGCCGGTCCCAGTTCGAAATGAATGATGCCAAACTGCAGATGGACAAAGAATATGAGATGCTGAAAGCAAATGCCGAAGCTCAGGTGAAGGCAATGGAACAGCGTCATGAACGAGACCGCGAAGCTCTGAGACGGACTGGCGCAGCCGAAGAAGGAAAGATGCAGCGCAGCTTGCAGCCGAAACATGATGCCGAGATGCGCCAGCAACAAACGCATCTCAAGAAGGAATATGCACGAATGAAAGAGACTATTAAAAAGGTAAAAAGACTTTGTGTAACACTGTCACAGTTTTAGCTAATGAATGTGTGAGGCCGTGTATAACAGTATAAACTGAACGTACATCTGAGCAATGCTAATTCGATTGTTCAATCACATGAATGATGCATATGAGAAGCGTGGACATGTTTTCTGGATTATGCCCTTGACATTTTCTGATTTTATTAATACACATTTTTAAAAATATTTGATTGAGTATTGATTATTATAACGTGTGGCTTTTATTTAATTATCTGTATACCGTATTTATTTTATCGATGTTTCAGAATGCTGGTATATTCGGCAACACGTCGCGGCGTGAGTCAATGCAAATACAGAAAGACGAGGTAAAAGCGCAACATACACGCATTATAGATGACTTGGCACAGCGGCACCGGCGTGAAATGGAAACAGAGTTACATATCATTCGACGACGATACATGCTTCATGAGATTGAGCTAGAGAGGAAACAGCTGGAAGAGGTGAGCATTGTAACTTTTTGTGTAGCGGGTAATGCATGCAGTTTATGCTTTGTAAAAAGCTGAAGTTTAAAAGACTAGTCTTAATGCATCCTGATAGAACTTTGTCTAAGAAGGACTCCAATATTTCTTTGTTTTTGAATAGTACACCACCATGCTGGTACAGTTTGATGCTGGTTTATGAATTCAAAGAACACATTTGCGTAGTCAGCTCAGGGACGCTTGTAGCCAGTTTATCCACTGCTTTTTGATCTGTCATATCTTGAATCAGGTTCAACATACAGCTTTCTCAATCATAAAATGAATGCATATATTTAGTATTAATGGGTGTGTGAACACTCTCCAGTGAGTACTAAATGATAAGAGATAATAATGATAATAGTGACAACAATAATACAATATTGGTTGCAATTGCAGGCAATCATATGTCGGCGAGAGCAAATACCCATTGCTCATGCAGCTCTGTTACGGCAGCATGAATCTACTCGCGATCTTGAACTCACTGACTTGGCGAAACTTCAGCGGCTGCGCCTGGAGCAAATGCAGGAGCAGCATGGTGTTGAAAACCTGAACCAGCAGGAATATACAAAACGATTGAAGCAAGAGCAGCTCGCACGGCATGCTGATGAGCAAAAGCAGATTCCAAAGAATGTCAAAGTAAGTGGATAGTATTAGCACAGCATTTGTTATGCCACTGTATTATCTGAGACGTTTGTGTATCTCTTTCTGTAGAGCCGTAAGACCATAAGGAAAATTCATTCAGCTGTGTAAAATGTCAGATTTTAGAGGCCACAAAGGAGGCCATATCTTGAATTCTAAATGAACATGCATTTTGAAAATATGGATTACTGCTGCAGCCACTGCTGTTGCTGTTCTTTTTATTAAACTAGATCTGTGGCAGTTAAATGGCTTGCCATTTGAGGCAGTGTGAAGCGAGCACACGTCCGGCAAAGGGGATGCACAGGGGAAGCAAGAGGGCATATGTGTGTCGGCATGAACTGGGGTGGGGACGTTTGTGGGGGCAATCATGGGGAAGAAGAGGGGGATATGGTGAGAGGGGGCATATGTATGTTGACATGATCTGGGGTGAGGACGTTTTTGGGTAGGGGATGTTTATGCGGGGGCATTATGGTGGGGGTCTTTGTAGGGAGGGGGCTGTTGTCCCGAGTGTTTAATGCAGATGACTATTGTTCGGAGCACCCTCATGTCTGTCGTTATGCAAAATCTGAATTAAATCAGACAATCATTGGCCGAGTTATAGCGATTTAGCTACTTGGACTTGGACACCGTCTGCCATCTTGGATATTTGAGGCTGGCATACATCGACCACTCCATACATTGTGAGACCCCATTTTCTATACACACACCAAATTTGGTGCCGGAAATATGCCACAAAAACGGAATTCGATAAAACGCGCTCTGGTGGCGGAATTATACTTCTGGTTTCAAGGTTGATGCCCGCCGTCATTGGGGGACCTTCGTATGTGTCATCGTACAAAATTTCAGCCAAATCGGAAAGTCTGCAGCCAAGTTATGGCGATTTAACTAATTTAGGATGTCTTGCCATCTTGGATATTAGAGGCGGGCATACATGGACCATTGCACACATTGCGAGACCCCACACCTGATTTGGTGAAGATATCTTGATTGATGCTGGAAGTATGCCCCATAAACGGAATTCGAAGAAAAATGCCCCTGGCAGCAGAACTCTACTTCCGGTTCCAACATTGACATCTTCCATCCTCCCGGGACCTTCGTATGTGTCATCATGCAAAATTTCAGCAAAATCGGACCATCATATTATTCTTTGGGGCCCATTTTGGAGTTCCCTTTGCACCATGGTTGGTAGCATGACGTACGGCCACCATCGGTTCTTGACATGTTTTTTAGATTTCCGTAAAAGTCTTACAGTTTGAAATGGCAGCGCTTTGAACAGGAGTGTTATTGAAATTTGGGTCAAAATTTTCGACATTTTGTTCCCATGTAAAAAAATGGAGGGAAGGGTAGGGGAATTTCTGTCATTTTTTTATGGTGGAGTTTCATGGCCCCCACCTATGGTATGAAAACAATGGGCATTCCTCAGGCCGTTGGCTGTTCTGTTCCTTTGTGGGGACCATGGCACTAGCTAGGATTTGTTTTATTCTCGGTCAGCACTGATGCCGGCTCTATGGTTAGGATCAATGTGCAGCCCGTAAGTAGTGTGATGAGTAGGTGTAGCATGGCTACTGTCACTGTATTTAGTGATAGTGTGTGTTTGTGTAGTTAGTAATGTGAGAGGCTTTGTATCAGTATATTTAAGGTGCCCAGCTTAGAGCCACAGGTTTCTCTTGGACTCACCCACACTTGCACGCCTATTCGCTACCAGCCCGAGCCACAACTAATACCACACGCCCTCCTAGCTAGGCGTTGTAGCATAGTGAGTTCCAGACTGGTGGGCTTTCACGTACGAAGTATAGTGTCTGTTATCCATGTTGCCGGCACCCATCACACCCAAGCGCCACTAAACCTGAGTGTAATGGCTTGTCACAGTTTAAAGAGGACACCCTCTGTACCTGCCAGATAATTTTATCTCATAGCATGCCCACTAAACCCAAAGTTCCGGTGGCAGAAAGTAAAAAAAGTAAGGCGCACAAGCAAAATATAAGGTCTTGCTTTGTACGGCCTAGTATGGTAGGGTGTATTGTTGGTGTCTTGATACTGTTAGTTTGGTCAGAATAAATAGGAGAGGCATATCTGGGCTGGAACATCTTTTGTATTACTATTTATTATCAGTTTTTCCACAGACACCTTTAATGTTTCCAGCTTAATTCATGGTGAAAATGGAAAACTGGGTTATCAAAATGTTGTGATTAGTAGTAATAAAGTATTGTGTACTGCGATCTTTACGTTTGCAGGCTGCAGAGCAAGATTTCCGACGTCAGTACCAGGATGCTCTGAAAGTGGAAGAAAAGCGATATCGGTCACAACGAGACGAGATCTCAAAACTGACGAAAGCCGAGCAGCGTGATGCACTAAAGAAGCTAAAGCAGGATCGTGCACACAATATAGCACTACTAGCGGAACAGTTCAGAAACATCACAGATGACCATCTCGACCAACAGAACGTTAGCATTTTTAGTTACTATTGTCTGCTGCAGGATCTGTTTAGTTAAAACAATAGCTAACTTGTTTCAGTTGTTGTGGTTGGAATGCTCCAACATCAGCACAGTGTAGAAGGCAAGTTTGGTCAGTGAGCATAACTCTACAGTGTGGTTCATGGGAGTTTTGTTGGACATTGCATTTGGCTGCTAATGCTAACAGTCCTTCAGCATTTGGTTGGAGGACATGACCGGCAATGTTGGCTTGTAGTAATGTAACCAGTATCAATCGAGTTTCGGTTTCAGCCTTTCTGTAAACAGTAAAGTTGTGGATGTCACAAGGACATTATCTTCCCTGCCAGCGAACAGTTTAGTTCGACTTTGCTTTACTGAATGTGAGCATGTTCGACTGATCTGGATATTCATAAATTTGTTGTATTTCTTTGTAATTATTTTTTTGATTATTGGAACAAGTTTCCGAAAGCATGGATGATGTCCCTCCAGCAGCGTCATTAACATTTAACGAATTAAATGTGTGCAGCTGAATTCCGTATTACAAACAGTGAAGTAGCAGGTTGCAGTAAGTAGGTGGTGTGGCAGGTGCGGTTGGATGCAAGTCAGTCAGCTGCTGTAGCGGAGCTTGAGCAGCAACTGAAAGAGGAAACTGAGGTCCTGAGTGCACTGCAACAGAAGGCTATGCAGCAGTTGGACATGAACAATCAGCGAGAGTGCACAGAATTGGAACAGAAAATTGAGATTCGCCACCGGCTGCTCGAACAGAAGGTAATTTGCTACAGAGATAGATCATACTTGCATGTAGTCTGTTGATATTAGACACCTGGTGGGGTTTTGCCAATGCTACAGACCATCAAAAACTTAAAGGATTTATCTGGCGTAGTACTTACACTGGGTTCTATGCTTCTGAACCGAATTGCAACTTTGAAGAGTTATTTAACGAGGCCAATCGTCGGCTGCTCAACCCGATTTTAGTCCCCAAGCCATGTTTTGGAGTTGTTCTGTTCTGTTTCTTTGTGAGGACCGTGGCATGAGCTAGGTTTTATTATAGCCACAGTGAGTGCTGAGGCCAGCTCTATGACTAGGTCCAATGTGCAACCCACGTGTATGTGCATGAGTAGTGTGATGAGTAGGTGTAGTGCGGCCTACTGTCACTGTATTTAGTGACAGTGCATGTATGTGTAGTTAGTAATGTGTGAAGCTTTGTATGTGTATATTTAAGGTGCCCAGCTTGTAGCCACAGGTTTCTCTGGACTCACCCACACTTGTACGCCTATTCCCAACCAGCTCGAGCCACAACTAATACCACACACCTACCCTAACTAGGCAGTGTAGCATAGTGAGCCCCAGACTGGTGGGCTTTAAGACATGAAGTGTAGTGGTCCCATCTGTTATCCATGTGCCCAGCACCCATCGCACCCAAGTGCCACTAAACCTGAGTGTACTGGCCTGTCACAGTTTAAAGAGGACACAAGCGGACCGTCTGTACTTGCCAGAGAATCTAATCTCACAGCATGTGCACCAAACTGAGCCTACTGAGAACCTCTCGCCCAGGCCAGGGACAACTCTGGCCCTGCAAGTGGCCAGCCGGCTGGCTGGCAGACACTGCCCAGTGACTTACCCACTGAGCTAACTAGCCAGGCCATGTGTTGGAGCAACTGTTGCTGTCCTGTCCCACATAGTTATGATTTTTTAAAATGGCCACATTCCAAACTGCCATTCTCATCTTACTGGCTGCAATTTTATGAGCAGGATGCTATTTTCTAACATTTATTGATGTTGATGTTTTTATTATGTTTATATGCCATTTCTGTGTTTGTAATTGTGGTTTGAAAATTGAAATTAAACAAGTATTATTATCTATTATTTCTGGCTATTGTTGTCTATGGTGTGTTACAGAATTTCTGCATTATATTGATCAGTTTCTGCATTGATCTGTCTGCAGCTGTTCCTAGTTACGTAAATTAATGAGCCGTCGTGTATTTGATACAGTTCTAACATCAAATATAGACACAGTTTAGTACTGTTTATTGTTTCAACAATACATTCTCAGAGAATTGTGGAACACTTTATTTGCTTATGTTCTTCTTTTTGTAGATAATTATACTAGCGCTTTTATGATACATGTCAATTGTCAACCAAAGAATGTGACAGGAAGCATTGCCGAGACGTCCTCTTTGTTGACTGCAGTATATCAGGGTGGTGACCGACTGTCTCCCTTACTGCTTTAACCTATCAGCAAGCAGAAACCCAGTCTACTCTCTTGTTCATCCACAGGTATAACTCAGTTCAAGCTGTTTAGACCCTACAGTCCCAATGTGAGAAGTAGTGTGTTAATTGTAACATGACTCTTGGTTTGCAGATGGCTGAAGAGAAAGCGGCATTTGAAAAGGAGTGTGACGTTCATCGGAGTGATCTTTCGCGCATCCAGAACAAGCGAGTGCAGGAGTTTGACCTTCTGACTACAACCGCTGGCCTCGACCTTATTCACATTGTCCAAGCCACCGAGCCCAGCAGTCCAACTGATGCCATTCCTGCAGCAGTGTGTGTTTCCAAAAGTCCAGCAGCATCCTGTCTTCGACCACAGTCTTGTGAACTATCGTTTCCTGTTACATCGTCCATCCGCGTGTCTTCTCCTGCAAAACATCAGCTGACAAAGACAACGTCAAAACATCAGCAGTTTTCTTCAACCAGGGTTGTACCACAGTATGTCCCAGCTGCACCACCGAAAACGAAAACTTCTCCAGATCGACCGACACCAGAGACGACGCGGCTCTAATTGAACCATGCTACGATTCACTGCCTTTAATCACCATTTATCATTAGGGTTTTGAGAAGTGTGTCATTGTCACCTATCATCGTTAGAATTATGCCTTTTAGGTTAGCATGGTGTACTGTAATACATGTGAGTTTGGATGTGCATTGCTTGTAATGTGAGACTTAATTTCATAGCTAAGTGAGCGTATGTTTTTGGAGTTACTACAGACAGAGCTAGAAATAATGCCAGATGTTGGTAAACTTTGCTTTTCTCAGTGGATTTGAAATCTATCAGTTCGCCTTTGTCACTGCCCATGGTTTTTATTGTTATAACGAAAGTGGCAGAAATGTTATTTGCGAAATGTCTATTGAAAAGTTTATAAAACAACTGCATTTTAGGCTGAATCGAATGAATGGGATGCAGACTATTGTTACCGGTAATCGCGGTGTCTGTCTGTCTGTCAGTATGTCTGTAACGTGGCTCAGCTCGGCTTCACTGTGCAAAAATGGCTGAACAGACAAAGATCATGTTTGTGGTGAACACTCCTGGGGGCCAAGGAACATTGTGTCATAGGGGGTTGGGAGTAGGGTCATGTGACCCACTTTTAAATTTTGGGAGCCCTTCCTATATCTGGAATGGCTGAAGCTAGACACTTGAAATTTTTTGTGCATATAGTTAGCTGGGGGCCCTAACAAAAAATTTGCAAGGGTAGGTCATAGGGGTTTGGGGTCATATGACCTGCTTTGCATTTTTTAGACCCCCTCGTATTTCTGGAATGGCTGAAGCTGGACACCGTGGCGTTTACAGTGTGTGTAGTACATTTGATGCAGCCTTTGCCAAATTACTTTGGCCTCGTGTATTTATTTCATAATGAAAATGATTATGATTGCAATTACATGGTGTACAGAATATATACTCTTCCGTTTTTCCGTATTCATGTCAGTGTGAATTTGAACTTGCAGACCCACACATGATGGATGTGGATATTGTTAGCTTCATCGCAGTACAGACTACGTTGTGGTGCAATATTCAAGGTTGTTTGTTAGCAAATAAAAAGTTGCTCACAGCTATTGAGCACGTGCATATTAGCACGTAGGTTAATTCATTAATCAACGGTGCCATCGTTATCACAGTCAGTGTGATGTCTGCTTGCTAGATTCGTCACAGTAGTAGTGAGCACATGTATGTGTACAGATATGTTGTGGCATTGGTTGATATTGTTGGTGCCTTATATACATGTAGTTATTAGCTGTTAACTTATTAGCTTATGTCGCTCTTCTTGGATTTTTCAGTCTGTGGGTGTATTGTTCGTATGCGACTTGCTGCAATAGTGCAGTAATGTTGTGAATAATATTTGAATGTTGTAAATAATATTTGTTGTAGCATCTTTGGTCTCAGCAGCACTCAGGTATCATGTTTGCTGTCCGATAAAATAGTTTTCTTCACTGTATGGATGTGTTATTTTATTCATTGACACAGTATGTTGGGGTGAAAGCTAAATTCAGATGCAGAAGATGTGCAATGCATATTTTTAAGCTGCGTCAAATGCATGAGATGTAGGCTATTGCTACCGATGTTTCTTCTGTCTGTCTGTCAAGCAGCTTCATTTGGCTTCGGTGTGCAAAAATGGCTGAATGGATAGAGGTCCTGCTTGGGAGTGAAGACCCTAGGGGCACATGGAGCTTTGTGTTAGATAGGGGTCTTGATCCACCCATGGCAAAGGGGAGGGGAAGCCCATTTAATGCAGCCTTTGTCAAATTACTTTGGCCTCTTGTTTTTCATTGAGATGACCAAAGCGTCAACTGGGTTTGTATGTACAGTCTGTCCAGATGCCATTTTCGAAGATGTAGAATGCATTGGAAATTATTTCTGTTACTGGCATTGTTTGTTTAGCACATTAGTGCATATATTACTAGGGCATCACACCACTTTTGTAATTTCGAAGCTGGCATTTTATTTATTTAGTTTGCTTTTCCATCTAACTTCCACAGATGAATCAACTATAAATTTATATAGATGTTTCAGGTTAGTTTTTCATTTTGTCTTTATTATTGTTCGGATGGCAGCACTCCAAAGTGTTTGTTATTTTGGGCATTAATGGGTGGTGTTAAATATATAATGGGTGATGTTATTCAGGTTAATGAGAAGCTGTAGCCAACTGGAACTGGGCAGTTTGATAGTTTTGTACTTGAGGTTGGGTTACGGCTGATTTTTGGTTTGAGACCAGCTGATTTAACTGTTTTGCACCAGAACTATTTCATGTAGTATTTTCAGGTGTAGTTTTTTTATGTCAGTGGTGTTAAATATATCCATTTTTCTTCGACTGCTTTTCAGAATTCTGCTAAGTTTAGGTTTTTTGTGAGAGTGTAATTGCATTTCGTATACTGTGGTTTCTTAACCGATGATGGCTGCATTTCTAGGAGAAATATGTCAAAGAGCAGAAAAGCATGTGGCAGTTTATTAGTAGTATTTTTTAAAGTGGATCAGTATATCAACAGCAAAAAAGCTTTTTTGTAATTAAATAAAAGGCAGTATAGCATGGTTGGGCAGTTTTTGATTTTTGATGTAATTACAGAATTGCTTAAGAGATATAGAACTGTTATTAGTCACTAGCAAACTTGTAGTTTTGACTAGGGTTCAATGTTTTTATCATTAAGCTAGAGGTGCAGGAACCGAAAATTGGTTAAGAAACACTAGTGGATACGATTGTCATATCATGCCTACAGTTGGAACTGATGCAGAGCTTCATTAAGATGCAACTCATATTATCTTGATAAAATCGTTACTGAAGTCTATTGTGTATGTGTTGTGGCATTTTGTTCTGCTGGTGGAGTAGATTTTTTTTAGAGTTGTTTCTAAAATGACCCCATATTTATCACTTTGAATATAGAACTCTTCTCTCTTAATCACTTCTGTAAGAGTTGCATGTTGAATTGAATTCTAATGGCAACATCTAATTCCGATGCTAACAGTGAGCTGTTGTACCAGATGTCACTAGTGCTGTGGGCTTCTCAAACATACAAATGGATGTGTGTGTATATGTCATTATATGGCACCTCTTTGTTGCTGTGTTGGAACGTTTGTGCTGAAACTCAATCCTGATTTTGTGTTACATAGATTATTAAGTGATATTATATATTTATTGCTCTAGAAGCATTTATAGTATGCATGTGCACATTAGTATGCATTCCACTAGAGATTAAACCGTGACTGTCACATGTATATGTATGCTACCAGTACTAGTTTGAAACTAACCCCCGTGTGGGTCCGGGGCTTATAATAGACCCACTCTGTCTCCTGGCCGGATGTCGTAAGAGGCGACTAAACCAGGCACCCCTTAACTTCCGTGGCCTCATCTGATTACTGATGATGGACTGGAGTGAAAGAGGGAACATTCGGAAGAGGGGCCCCTTGTGGGAACCCTTCCGCAAGAACTCAGTTCTTTGCAGCTGGCAGGCGAACCAGTCATGGTTCAAAGAAAGAAGAAACCCTCAGGTGCCCGACGGAAGCGCCAGAGGAAACAAGAAAAAGCGAATGCTGCCCCACAGGCCGACGCAGGACCG
>Ga0126335_1002833_pt1 | contig 10558 bp, 8 predicted proteins | sample OlaspJWI45metaG_FD_108409 | JGI IMG/M metagenome (GOLD analysis project Ga0126335, IMG submission 108409) | Marine gutless worms symbiont microbial communities from Oahu, Hawaii - Olavius sp. 1 OAHU.JWI-45 metaG | ecosystem: Host-associated > Annelida > Digestive system > Unclassified | place... | reverse complement strand
TGGCGCCCACCCGGACTGTCGATACCTCTGCCTCCATTATCTTCCCCTGCTCCATAAAAATCCAGAAGACAGGAGGTGGGGAAACCCAGCCTGAACGCAGCACAGCCCTATGCTAAGGCAGAACGCAGTGTTTCTTCTGGTGCCGGCCTACCCGGGTTGTCCCGGAACAAAGGCCGTTAAACGGTTGTTGTTGTTGTCGGTGATTCTGTAGCATGGTACTTTATGTCAGTCTGTCATGTGGCTGCACTGGGCAAAATGGCTGAACAGATCGAGGTCCTGTTTGGGGTCGAGACTTGAGGGGACCCGAGGCACATTGTATTAGATGGGGGTCCTGATATTGCCCGATTACATTGGCGTCTTGTTTATGTTTGTGAACAGCATGAAGCAGCTAAATCATTTTTTTGTTTGATTTATTTACATGCATTTTCTGTCATCTGTTGTTTCAAATGATGTGAAGATATAGCAGTTCGTTTTGTGTCAACAGGCACTTTGATGTTTGGTTCTGTCTGCTGTTGACAAAAGCGGTTGACTCACTGCGTAATCTGTTGTTTCAGAGGAGAAGTTTCGGATGCTTCTCGTTGAGGTAGGACAAGAAAATTTGGACCTGAAGACGCGGTTGTCTGAGGCCGAGGCTTTGAACAGCGGAAATCAGTCTGAGATGATGAAGTTACGGAGGCGGCTGCATACACTCGAGAAACAGAACGAGACACTTGAGAATTCTGTTGCTGCATATGAGCAAGAACGCCGTGGTCTTGAACGCGAGGTGTGTTATCCCATACTTTCTTCTTCTTACGGTTGCATTAAGAGCCACAGCTGGTCAGCCTAGCAACAGCTTCATCGTCAGCAGAGTGTATTTCAGACAAACCACCGGGACGGGAGTCGACAGTGTGAGACATCGTTAGCTCTTTGCCACAAAGGACACAAATCAGTGGTTGCCTGATTCAGTTTTTTCTTACAGGCACCACAATGAGCCTGTGCAGTTTGAAAATGGTTAAGCAGTGTTAACATACATTGCAATTGTGAGATGACAAGAATCTTTTCCTTATTTGGCAAAACATGTGTTTACTTTACATCACATATTGTAGGCCACTAGAATATGCACCATTCTACACAGTGAGAATATCATGTGTTTACTTTTTGACCATTTGAGTCAGAATCAGTGCTTCATTATTTGAATTATGTGATCTTCTAACTGTATCCTCATTTCTTCTGTTTTCAGTTTGCTGCTGCTTTTAGTGGCACGATTTGTGTTCGTGGGCCAGTTACGTCGAGCACTGTAACTTGTAGTCATCACCGATGTGTTTTGAGTGATGATAGAATGACTAAATTCACCGTAGACTTTACATATTTTCTCGAACGTAATTAAGTCGTTATTCCTAGCAGCTGTTATTATGAATCGTTGTACCTGTAGCCTGTAGTATGTCATTTGGTGTAGTAAGTGTTAGTTACTGCACGTAATTGGAGCATGTGAATTGTTGATGATGATGTCTGTTTGTGGCAGATCGGAGAGCGGGAGTGGAAGATACTGCACGAGAAGATGGAGAAGGACCGAATGCGCCAGGATTACAAGGCAAAGCTTGTTCTGACTGAGCAGCAGTACAACCAGAGAATTGTGAGTTTAGCTAGCTCTGTTAGACTGTGACCACTGTTTTCAGTTATATTGTCGCATTTTCCACGCATCAAAATATTCTATTTTGTGCCTAAGTGTGTGGATTCTAATGCTGATCTCTTCGTCGGCTGTTATTAGTGTAACGTGCAGCAGTGAGCTAAATTGTGAACGCCGATAATTATGTTCTGCATTTGCACAGTGTATCTGGCTATCTGTATTATAAAAGTGCTTAAATTTGACCATTTTTCAGTTTGACTTGGGGCGTGGCACATCAAGCCTGCATTGTAGGCTGATGCCGGCCACGGGCTTCCGCACCGTAAAGCCGGCACGGCACATCTGGCTCGTGAAATTAATCAACGGTTTTCTATCAGTGGTTTACAATTACTTGTTAGGTGACATCTAGCCAGTGAAAATTTTCTCTATGCAATGCCAATAACTTTCGTGATGAGACTTATCTGGTGCTGTTTTAACCTAGAGTGTTTGGTGATTAACAGTTGAGGACATGGTTCAATGGCAAGATTGTGTTAATAATAATAATAATAATAATAAACAGATTTGTATAGCGCCGTAAGGTCGTAACTTCATAGGCGCTAAATGAACGCATTCAATGGTGTGACTACATCCATAACTTGTCATACCGGAACACGTGGTGATTGAGTAACTTTCTGTTGTGTTATATGTGATAATGGTACAACGTGAGTTCGTGCTGCGTATGCGTACCAGGAGCAGACGGCACGCAAGCTGAAGCAGGAGACGATGGCGCAGTTGAGTGCCAAGCAGCACAAGTTGGACATGTTGAGAAACATTATTAACCAGGACAGCGACTCCGGGAACGGCAGCAACGGACGCCTGCGAGCCACAGGTTGAGAGATTTAGTCGTTGATGTTGTTGCTTTATGTAGGTGTTTCACTGCTGTGATATGATGCATAGTTGCTCCGCACGTTTATGGTGGAAACAAAGTGCATTGAGGATTGCATTTATGATCAATCTTAAGCTGGGCTCCTTGGTGTATATATGTCTTCTTGGTTAGAATAGAAACGAAAGAGGCTATGTGGTTGGGTCCCTAACCAAATTGAGTTATCGGATGTATTATTTTACGTTAACTGTGAAATGTAAACTGTAAAGCACTGTAAGCTGCGTTAAGAGTTACCAGTAGACTAAATGTTAGTAATTTTAGTTGCTAACGGAAGGGAATAATTAAATGAAATTTACCGTGGAAAAAATGTAAATAAAATGTGTCAGTGTGCACATTTTTTGTCAAAAATAAAGTGCATTTCCCACTTGCGGAACAACTGTGATATGATGGCAGCCAAAGTGAAGCTGGGACAAGCTTCGTTGGCAGACAAGAGTCCACGATGTGGGGACATCGTCTGAACCTCAGCACATGGTGACAGATCAGGATCTCTTGTGGGAGGCAGCACAGTGGCCTTGATGTGGGACATCGTCTGAACCTCAGCACGTGGACACAGATCAGGATCTCTTGTGGGAGGCAGCACAGTGGTTTTGATATGTCTGGAACCAATTTAGTGTCTCTTAGGGAGGTCGAAACCCAAAGGAAGGATAGTAGGGTCTGTTACTAGATGATGATTGACCAGATAAGCTAAACTGCAGTATTACTGATGACTAATGATTATGATGGTGATGATTTTAATTGACTGATTGTATGCATTAGTCTACAGTTGAGTGTCAAGCAGCACAGGTTAGACAAGAAACTGTAGTATTGCAGATGCTTGTGCAGTTGTGCACAGTGCTGTGTATTTTTTGTTTGAATGTGACAAAAAGGAGAAAGTATTGCAGTGAAGCACATTACATAAATACATACAATGAAATGGAAATTTTTGTTATTGTACTCTGATAGTCGGCAGTTAATAAATGATGGGTATTTTTTGTTTAAGACACTCAGTGCTGCAAATGTTCATGTGTTTCAAAGTCTACAAACAAATAAGTATGTAAGTAAAATAGACAGTTTATATAGAACTGTAAACAACATAAGCTGTATCGAGAGCTATTTTCCAGTCTGCGAACCACATTAGGCGGCTGTAATAACACTGGCTGCAGGATGGAAGAAGTGATTTGCATGGTCTATTTAATGGGTACGTAGTGATGATAAACCAGTGTAGTACTTTGTTGACGGCTGATGTGAAGGTGACAGCGATCATATTGTTTGTTTCTAGGAGCGATGTCGGCTAGTCGTGCCGGGCCGTCATCACGTATCTACCCCGCCCAGTCTGAGCCTGACCTGACGTCCGTGACAGACTCCACTCGTCGTGGGGGACCCACGGGACCGCCAGCCAAACCGCGGCCCTCAGCACAGCGTACAGTTGCACCGATGACACAGCCTGTCAATAGGATAAAGTCGAGGACTAAGTCACCTCCGCCCATCAAGCCAGTCAGTTATTATATGCCTTATTTGTCAGTTGCACTGTGGGTGGACTCTGGGAGCTGTAGCGTCGGTCTCCTTTGTGTCCTGGCTGAATGTCATGAGAGGCAACTGAACCAGGGTGGCTTGTAATTGGCCATCGGCTGGATAGTGTGCCTAGCTGCTTTGCAGCGGATCATGTATTTGGCAAGCAGCTACCGTACTGCTACCTTGCTGCTGGATGGCACATTCAGCATTTCAAATAGATGCTTAATGTGCTGGATTTAATAGACATTATGACAGTGCCATAACATTACGATATAGTATGTCCATCTTAAGACAAGCGTGAAAAAAATAGCTAACTACTCGGTAATTCTAGAATATCTGCAAATCAGAGCGGACAGATGCAGCGGACACACACACACATTGTAGTATCTGCAGTACAGCAGCATGATAAGTGGTCAAATTAGTTAAGTCATTTATTAACAGTCTTATGTCGCACTCAACGCGAAACGTGTCATTTTGGAAATGAGGCTTTGCAGACAATCAGTGTTGCGTGGATACTGACAACCAAAAACTAGATAAACGAACGTACCATGTAACATAAACACATAAGGAATGCCCATAGCTAACACTAACACTCAAACAAAGTTTAAATCTAACCCTGGGGAGCGTGTAATCACGCAACGGCTGCACGGCAGTTTTGAGTCAGCAGCTGTCGAGAATAACGCTGGCGAAAAACACGGTGTGCTGTCCAGCAGCTATGACACACGTTTACTTTAGCTGCTATAGGCCGTACAGCAAAGCCAGCCTAACTGGAACCGGATACTGATCACACTTTAAGTTCGAAATTAGTTGAATATACAATGTTTTAAACATGTCTAGACAGTTGAGAAATGCGCAGACAGGAAGTTGCTGCATCTGTCTCAGTTTACCATGCCCAAAGTAACGAAACTTTGTACGCGCACAGTCTATTGCTTTTGAAGTCAAAAGGTCAAAGTTCAAAGTCAGACAAACAGCTTCTGGTGCTCAGCTTATTTGCTGACTTTCTTATGTTTACTTATTATTTAGTTTATAGTATTTGAGTGCACTTTTGAGTGTTTGCTGTCACTTCGTTGTAAACGAGCATGGCTACTGCGTGAATGTTGACAGAAACCTGTCGTGAGTTCCAAGTTTCATCGTCGTTCCAGGTCGTCAGGTGAGGTGTGGTTAGACCATCGTCCTACGGGAACTGTTGAAATTGGTGAGTAGCTGCTGATGCTTTTTTGTCTCGGTGATGGTCGATGCAAGCAAACTTTTCTGTTTAACTATTGTGCTCTTCATGGATTTAATCACCGTCGAGCATTTGACACTTTGCTATCTGTGACTGCATTTATGTTATCATCGGTCAGTCTTTCGTACTCCTTTGTAGTTATGTGACACACTGAAAACCTGCTGGCCCATACCTTGACCCCCAGAATTAGGGCTGTACTGAATACTCTATTTGTATTCTATTTGGGCCGAATAGTAGGCTGAATAGAGTATTCATGTTCGAATAATACTGCTAAACATAGACCGAGTGCGAATATTCATTTGCACTGCAGTAACACCATGGGTTTATTGTGAGTACAAAACTGACTGCCTTTTCACTTAACTTTGAATTAGTTTTTAGCGACTTTACTGACTCGTGTATTTTAGACTCATACTAATAAACTGATGATGCTGGACATGAATGAATATCTAGTATAACGATGTTAACGTTAACGATGATGAATGACAATGACATTGGTTTGAAGTTCAGAGCAACTATTAGTATTCTATTTGTATTCAGCCGCATAGTAGATCAGTACAGCCCTACCCGAAATACAAATGATAAGGGTTCACTGTGTATAGAAGTTACTTTGATGTAACTGTATTATGTAACAACACTAGACAGAGTGACAAGACGAAATTGGAGAGTAGAGGAAAAGGGGTTTCTTTTTGAGGCTGCATGGTCCCCTTCATTATTGCTGAAAAACGATCCCTGTAGGCCGCGTAGTATAATGAGTGATATCCAGGTTGAAAATCATAGTTTTAAAGTGTCTGCATTTTGCAATTTAATATTTGCACTTTATACACGCTGTTGATCATTTGTTGACACATTTTTAAAAAGTTCATCAAATTTAAAAACTTTGATGAACTGTTTTTCGTAGGATTCCATGACAACCTGTCTCTGCTGTGTGACTATGGTAGTCAATATCTCTTGTTAAGATCATGGCTTTGCTCCGTGCACCTAGCCCCTGGCTGCTGCTGCTGCCTCTACTGATGCTTGCTACTTGCTATAAGCTGATCTTATTGTTACTAATATTGCACGCACAGTGTGTAGTGTTGCGATAGCTTGCATTTGTGTGTCTGTGTGTCTGTGCATTTGGGCTGACCATGACCTATGAACCTCAGATACATCTTTCCAGTGTTTAGGTATAGGTTGAGTTTCAAAGTCGTGAGTTCAAGGTCAGTGTCATGAGAGAAAAAAAGTAACTCTATGGCTTTGACTTAGAAATTATTGTTGAGTTCTAGGTACCTGTACAGTGTATGTGGCCCATCTTTATAATATATAGGTCAGTAACCTCATTACCATCTAACGGACTGCCACGAGATGGTAGGCTTTTCACGATCATACTGTAGTGGCTATCACAAGAACTTTTCAACCTGCAAGCTGTGTCCAGCTGTCGTGGGCTTGCAGAGTGACAGGCATGCTGATTACATGCTGCAAGTCTGCAATACCCACTGCAGAGCGCTGCCCAAACAGCATCTACTGTTCATCCATGACACGGAACACGTGTAAGCCAGCAAGGCTGCGAGCAGTTGCAGCAGCTTCCGCCTCCTGTGACACTGATTACTAATTACCTGCATTGACGATATGCGTCCCGTCCCCACACTCCACTTGTCTGCGTGAGCTGCATCAGCAGTGTAGCAGCGGTCATAGTGGCAAATTAAAAAAGTGGCTATGAAATGGTCAGGTGTGAGTCACTAGAGAGTAAACGCGTTAAGGTCATATTTGAGTATCAAGATCGTGGGGTTATGGCACTGTTAATTTCTCTGTGTCATCACTCATGTTTCTAGTTTTTTTGCTACATAGTTGATTGCAGCAAGTGGTTGTATGTCTGTGCACGAAATGCAATGTGATATTTGTACTCAGCCGAGGATCTGTTTTGGAACGGCTGTGATTATAGAGGCGAGCAACACATTGTTTCCATTGTTGGTGAATTAAGCAGTTCTTCAATGAGGTGTTAAACTGACCGTTGAAGTTTACTGTGTTGTTCTCTTTTATATGCCAAAATGACGAAAACTGTGTCCTATTTAGTCACTGCAGAATATCGTGTATTTATCTTCCTAGTTATATTCATCGGTTGAACCAAAAATGTAGAAATGTGGAGAGCCGGCACTGAATTTTGGTAGTAATATTTTGTGGGTTTTTTCTTCATGTTTTTGGTTGCTTTGGTAATGAACTTTTCTTAAATCAAAACATCTGTAACAGTTTGAAGAAACTGCAACTAAACTGTAGGTTGGATGGCAACAGTTTTCTGTAGGAGGCTGTGGCACGTTGCATCTTATTGTCTGGGTGGTTGTTTAAGCTTTTTTTACTGTTGTTGCAGAATCGTGGATGACATTTTCCTTTAAATTTGAATAAAGTCAGAAAAATTGAGAAAAATACATAAATTCATAAGTTACTTGTTGAAAAAATATTTTGTGTGATTTTACTAGAAACAAAAATGTAAAAAAAATGAAGTTGCCGTGTCGTTTTAGACAAAATTGTGTTGTTTGCCTAGAATTCAGTTTAGTCATTTGCTGAGCTAACATTTGCTTACAGTTTGATTTACACTGATAGCACGTTGTTAATAATATTTAACATTTTGTTATGCTTGTTGCTGTGTTTGTTCATATTATTCGTTTTGCTAACTGTAGCTGCTCAGATTTAGAGATTTGCTGATCACTACGTGACTATAACTAGTTTAGAATATGTTATCAGTCATTGCGTCGTTGTGCTATATTGGAAATTGTTGCTGGTCTCAAGTTGGTTAGTCAGATATGTTTTTGTGACACTTTTGATTAGGCCAAACAAAAAAGGGGTTGTTTTGGGAATCCTGACCAACCCTAACAAATAGTCATCGACCCTAACAATTTTTTCAGTTTCACCAGTGTTCCTTTTTACTGCTGAAATTTGTGTACACTTTCCGCATAATATTCTAACCTGTATTTTTGCTAGTGTTGGAAACGTTTAATGTACCATTTCCGGAGAGTTTAGGTGTCACGCCATGTTTTTAGTGAGTTGAAATAAAAAAATAATAATTTAAAAAATGACCTACCGACCCCAACTTTTTAGGGCTATGGTTTCTGAAACACTCATTTTATTTTTTGTCCTTTTTCTCATTTTGTTAACACACCCTTGCTTCTTATAGTACTTGATAATGTAGTACAGGTTCAAACTCTTCTTGAAAGATTTCTTGAAAGTCGTACAGTTCTGAGTTTCTTTGCAAAATTTTAGTTTTTGCATAAGATGATATGTTTGCCATTATTGATTGCCACAGCGATTGTTAACCCATGAAAGTTACTTTCAGATACCAGAAAAATCTGCAAATTTGTTTCAGAAGCTACAGGGATGCTTTTTGCAGAAGATATGGATTGTATGGTTTGACGTGACCGGCTCAGCTGTGGCTTGCTGTCGCGATCATTGACCAAACATGATATGATAGTGATTTTCTGATGACATGCAGATGCCTGGCTGATCGATGTGGCAAGGACAGCATCCGCAGCATAAAAGAAGACTTTTCCAAGCCACATGGGCCCACTACATGGCACTGATGTTTGTTTCTGTAGCTGTCGGCCAGACATCAGCGTACTGTGAGACCACGGACATTGGACATGGCTAGGGTGTTGCATGGAATGTCTGTTTACTTTCCAGTCAAAGCTGGTCCTTATTTACTGAGCCAGGAGGGTGGAAGACTGAGTCGACCTAGTTGGCTGGTTCCATATACGTCATTTAGCTTCATGTCAGACTACCACTACACCACGCCAACAACCTAACTTAACTCGCAACGTAAAACGATGAGACATTGCTTTGCCGTGTTGCAATTCTGTAGGAACGCTGCTGCAGCCTAAGATGAACAAGCGCAAGTCTGTAAGCAGAGTAACGGAGAAAGACACCCAGGCTGCCACCAAGTATGTTCTGACTCACCAGACTGTCGACACCGAGGGTGATCTTGAAACCAACTTGGTCAAGGTATGTGTTGTGCTGATGCAGCAGTTGTTCGCCAGTTGTGGTATTTTAAGAGTAGGTGACAGTGACAGCTACGAGCGTTAGTTACTGTTACATTTTTTGCATCTTTTGATTGTCAGTGCAACGTTGTGTCTGAAGTATTTTTGTGCAGTATTTTGACTTCCTGGCAGCTGTTGCAATGCTGTCATAGATATTTGGCAGCGCAGCGCGATGTATAATGTTTTCTCAACCGACTCTGCTCTGGTTCTTGCAGCATAGTCTAGTTATTAGGTTACTGAAACATTTATCACAGTCCTGAAGCTCCTTTGCCTGCAGTTAGTTTTAATCTTAATTCCCTCTGTGTTCTATGTGGTGATATAAGCTTATGGCATTCCGGACCGGTTGGCATACAAGGCTCCTATACTAGGTTTTGGTTTCATCCAGTTTGCTTTGGTATAAGTTACTGTTTTTCAGCTGTTTAATTGGTATTTTACTAAGGTTTGTGTTGCAGCTATTTTCTGTTGGTGTTGACCTTTTATGCGATAAGTACGATATATATTACTTTCTTGCTTAGTTATTTCTTTTGACTGTGAGTTTGATAGTATATAGTAAGCCGAGCTCTTTAACTGTTACTCATCTTATAGTATGTGTTGTATCTAGCATTCAGCATTGTGTGACTGACGTTGCAGGGTGACATAATGCCGACGGCGGCCGGTGGGACGTCTGTCGTCTTCCGTGACGTGGAGGTGATCAAACAGAAGTCTCCTGGAGATAGGTCAGTGTTGAAGTTGGCACAGCTAAAACGCAAGCATTTATAGAGAAAATTCTGCAGTGTTTGATGGTGATGAAATTTGTTATATGTAAGGCAGTTCGTGTGTTTGTGGGATTGTTCGTTTGTCCACTTATAACTTGGGAACGTGATGGGCAATTGCCTCCAAATTTGCAGGGCAGCTATGAGGCGCCCCAGGCATTATTTTAGGCACAAAAAGTTTAGGGGTCTTAGGTAGGGGGCCAAAAATTTACCCTTTTTGTTTCCCGCTACACCGGCGTAGGCCTACTAGGCACACTGGGAAGCCCTAGCCTACAGCCTTGGGCGCATTAGCTACAGGTTGGCCTCGCCGCTGGAGGCGTTATACACTGCTCAGTCTATTATTAAATATATTCTTTAGCTTGTTAAAACATTTGTATAAAAATTACATCAAACACAACCAAACATTAATTTACCTTGATCTTTCGATCTCTGTCAAAGACTTTCATCGGAAGAAGCTTGTTCAGTTCTTCTTCTGGTTCTTGCCACGGTTGTGATGTGACGTGGCAAGAAATCGATCCCGTGTGTGGCTCAGTGTGTAGCTGCCCTCGTCACTCTGATAAGGGG
>Ga0126335_1002832_pt1 | contig 10559 bp, 7 predicted proteins | sample OlaspJWI45metaG_FD_108409 | JGI IMG/M metagenome (GOLD analysis project Ga0126335, IMG submission 108409) | Marine gutless worms symbiont microbial communities from Oahu, Hawaii - Olavius sp. 1 OAHU.JWI-45 metaG | ecosystem: Host-associated > Annelida > Digestive system > Unclassified | place... | reverse complement strand
GTTAAAAACAATATCCCATTTGTTTCCAAATTCAACACACACATTTAGCATAGACTGCAGACCATAACAACTGGATGATAGCAACAGAATGTCATCTGCATATAAAATACAGCCTACAAAGAGGTGAGAGGTAGGGCCAATGACGCTAAGATGACAGCTAAAACGTTAGCAGTAAACGCAGAACATTGAACACTAAACAAAAAGTTCCAAGAAAGTGTCTAACATTTTATGTTGTAACGAACTAGGGTACGGGTACCTGTTGCTACCGGGTATTATGTAGGCCTGTGGTCTGAAGCCCCGTGCCCCGTTTTCGGCCGCCACAGCCTTCTGCGCGGTCGAAGAATGTACGTTGCCCGTGCTGCGTGCAGTAGCCTATGCCGCGGCGCCAGGCCGATTTATAACAGTACTAATGCTGTGCACATGCTGAGGCTGTAGGCTAGGCCTGCCAGTACTGCCCACGAATCTCCGGTCACGAAAAAGTGCCAATTTTCTCACCCCCTACCCGTTTTCAAGTTCTTAGCGAATTTGTGTTGGGATCTGCAGTCTGAAGTGGCCTACAATACAATATTTCACAGATACAAAGACACTAGTAGCTGCTAGTATTTAAAACAGTTTAAAGCACTATCCATAGTTGTGTCTATGCTACAAGCACTGTATGAAAGAATGTGGCGCGTGAGTGAATATCTGAGGTCGCAGCAAGTGTGACCTTTGACAAGCGTGCAACGCGCATACAGTCTACAGCTGTATGGCCGTCGTCATGTATCAATGACGTCCGTGATCCGCTCGTGACATCAGCCCGACTGAAGCCTGCAAGGCATGCCAGGTCTTCCCCTACACCCGCCCCTATGCGCCTTTGCTTTCCCAGAGTTTTTGCGCCTATAAACCATCCTGGGACGCACTGCAGTTACTCTAAAAATTTGGAGACGTTCGTACGTCGCAGACGTACCCAAATTATCGGTGAACGTACAAACAAACCAACATACATACACACATAGCGCTTTATATATATGGAAGTCATTATTCACTAGCAATTAGTTAAGGGCGCCTACAGGTCAGTGCATATGCGGAATTGTTCTCTGTATGTGTTCGTACAGGTTGCGGAAGACAGCACTTTTGGGAAACAGCATCAAAGATTACATCTCCTCATCATCCAGACGATTATGAAGCCACTTTTCACTGTTTCTACTACATTCACAATCCGTTCAATCACTTGCTGACTATAACGTTCCAGACGTTTGTTCTTGCAAGCAACCGCCTTGGATGTATCGATTATATTAAGGTCAGTATCTGATTGCGACCTACATCATTGGATAATTGTTTTACTTGCTTTAAAGACACTTTTTGATTCTGTTATTTATCTTTATTATATTAATGCAAAGCGTTTTACTACTACAAGAGTTGCTAGTTCCTTTGCTACACAGCAGTCGATGACATTATTTTTCTGACCAACATCAAAAAATATGTTAAACAAATGTTGCAGTGTCTGCAAACAGTTCGTAACCTTCCTTATTCGAAATTATTTTCTGTGTCGACATTTGTCCGTTTATATTAGTTCTCACAAATTGTTATGTCTGATAAATTGCAGTTATTTTATTTTATTTATTGTTTAAAGCACGTTTTATAAGGCAATTAAGTGGTTTTATTTTGGACTTCTAGCTAGCTTGTACCTTAATCCGTGATCTCAGCACAACCAGCACCATCGTCACTTTCATTGCCGTCTATTCCAAGCTTGAATACTGCAACTCGCCCACCAACTTTTCAACTAAACCGTCTTCAACTTGTTCAAATTTGTATTGTTCGTGCCGTCGTCGGCGTCCATAAATCATTTCATACCACTCTTAGTTTTAAATTTTTACACTGGCTCAAAATTACGAAACGCATTAACTATATCCTAAGTTTTTTTCTCGCCTCCAAATTTCTCAGTACTGTAGATGAACTTTTACAGTCTTTATGTGACTTCGTTCCTTTCTGCTACCGCACGACGCCTAGCGTAAATAAACGAGCATACAATCTTTTATTGCCTTTGTTTGTTATTTGTTTTAGATTGGTTGTCAAGGCGATGAGCTACCAGAGTTATGCGGCGAAGCTCGGCCTGAACTAATGGCGTTCCGTTGTGCCGTTGTTCAGCTAGAATTTGAAACGGGCTTCATTGAGTTCGGCGACAGTGCGCGACACGGCGGCTTTCGCCTTCATTACAGCATTTCTTATTCGCCATCAACAGGTTTTAATCTAATTTGTTCTATTTATTAGGTTGCATCGAATGCATGAGATGCAGACTATTATTACCAATGATCGCGGTGTTTGTCTGTCTTTCACGCGGTTTAAATGTGTGTGGTGCATCTGATGTAGCCTTTGCCAAATCACTTTGGCCTCTTGTTGTCAGGTTGTCATTGGCTCGTTGGTGTAGCAGCTAGTGTCGTTGGCGCTGCTCATAAGATCGTGGATTCGACTCCGGCGGCGGCTCTTCGGGTAGCAGCGGTCACTGAGGGCAAGCTGCTTACAGACTTTTGTCCAGTGAGGCGTGACGGTTTGAACAGATAACAATTGCTATGTCGATGTTATTCGCTTAACATTTTTAGTTTTTGTTGCGTTTTTAACAGGCATAGTCGTTTACTATGGTGTACATCATGGTATTGTTTGAGTGTAGAATTATCTCTGACAATACAGAAGTGGTCTCCGGATTTCAGCAACGACCGCACAATAGACGTGTATTTTCCACCAGTTGCACTGAAAGGCAAATCCGCATGTCTGCAGCTAAACTTTACCAGTTTTGCATACTTTGCGGTGAAACTGGCCTACACTGATGCAGTCACTAGTGACTACAAAGAGCGAACGCTGTTTCGCAGCACCAAATCTCTTGGAAGAGAGTTTCGACACTGGGAAACAACTGTCACTCCAGATATGGCAGAAAAGTTTGTGGTGGTGTTACACGCGCACAGTTCTTTATTTGGTATAATGGCGATTATCAACGACATCAGTATTCAAATGGCTGAATGTCATAAAAAAGGTTAGCAATGAATTCTTCCTTATGTGATTTTTTGATAATGAACCGTAAATAATAATTTTTTTATTTCTTTAATTAATTCATTCATTCTTAATTTTTTTGCATATGTTTTGTTTTGCTACACGTCTGTGTTAAAGAATGTTCACTTAAAGCAAATACAGTACTCTTTCCCTCTTCCTGAAAAATACCTTTGCCATTTGGCTGTATTGATTGTGTGTATATTAGCGATTGTGTCGTATGTATATAAAACCCATATGTCTGTTTTCTTGTGACACTAGAACAGTCAAAAACGAAAATTTTAGAACTGACTGAGGTGTGGGAAGTAGCAATTGATTGCACTGTTTCATCTGAACCGGATGTATGCATTGAGTATCGAGACAATTCATCGACGTCACGGTGGCTGGGAGTTTTAGAGATAAACGGTGACTATACACTTTGTTTACAACTTATAGCTTCATCTTACTCGTAACTTTATAGTAAACTGTTTGTACTCAATTTATACTTAAGAGTTACAGTACGTATAATTACCAAATTTTCTTGTACTAAACTGATCGAAGCACGTTTTAGTAATGTGAACTTTAAGAGCAGATATTCAGAAGGAACGGTAACATAATACTACTTTCCTGTGTATGCATGTTTATAACTGTGCAAACAACAAGATTTTAGCCAAATTCTGCATCAACATTCAGCACTTTGACATTTAATTGCAAACAACTCACCAAATTGCATTTAAATTTGTGAACGTCTTAAAAAGTTACAGCAAGTTCAGCAAGGCCACCCGAAAACATGAAGTGTCCACTAGTGACAGCGTTTAGACATGTAACTCTAAAGTGCAAAAGTCAGACATATTGAAGTCTGCGTTTAAAATATTTTCCACGTGCTCAAATGCAAGCTCGAAGACGTAAATGTCAATGCCTGACTGCTTCATCGATAATCAACTGATTATCTGGTTGAAATATTCCCACTCTTCGATAAAACGCGGCTTTCACTGCGCGACATTATGAATCCGGTTGCTTCTGCAGCTTCACACAGATTCTATAGTGTACTGGGCTGAGGTCAGAACTGTAAGCGGGCAAGGAAAGTCGTGTTTCACGTGTCAACAGTTGCACGGTTTTTACGCGCTTTATGGGCAGCAGCGTTAGTAGCGTCTAATTGAGAGTTCTGACCGGTTTGATTGACAGGTCCTAGCCCTAAGCTAAGCCTCTAACCCTAGCCGAGCTCGCCTAGGAGGGGTGACTCACCCTAAGATAGGCCACTAGCTCTCAGCATTCTAACCCTAGGCTAAGCAACTGGCCCTAACCCTAGTCAGCGTTTTTCCACTACCCGCACTGAGTCATTTCCTTTGCAGCTGCAGCATCATCAGAATATACCTTGACGTCGACGAGAGCACATCGAGAACCGAACATGATGAACAACGAGCTAAAGAACTTGGAAGCTATAGAGGAACTGTGCAGAAACCTCAGAGCCTGTATAGTCGCCGACGTAGCGAACAACCAGACAAGTAAGCTTCTATGCTTTATCTACTATAAATCCCGCAATGTGTTGTTACTTTGATTGACAGTACGTGGTAACTCAAAGCAAAACGTCCGCATACATCGGAAAAAATGCTTTAATTGTTTTCCGTTTTTAAACATCGCAATGTTGCTATTTTTAATAACCACAATCTTGATATTTTTAGACACTGTGGAACAATGGTCAGAACGTTCTACGAATGACACAGCTAATAACCAGACAAGTAAGTTCTTTGCTTTTCGTCTAATCGTCATGCAGGATGACTTCACATTTGTATAGAGTTTAACCAACAGCGATGCGTAGGACACCATAGTACCATGCAGTTAACCCAAAGTTGAACGTCCATGATAAAAAACCGTAAATACGCCACATCGGTAACGTTATGATAGCTAAAAGTTTCCCGATGCTTTGGTTTTATATTTTAATAAGCAGAATGGGGTTATTTTTAGATATCGCACAAGCGTCATCCGAAGATACAACTTACAGCGAAGCGAGTTCAAGTAGCAGCCAAACACGTAAGCTGACATTTATTTTTCTATTCAAACACAAAATAAGACATATACGCGTTTGTTTTTTTACTATGACTAACTAAAATATTGTTATTTGAGTTACTTTGATCGACAGTACATGGAACACCGTATGATTAATTCTACACTAGAATTATTTTAGATTATTTACTTTGCTACCAGTCTTTGAATGTATTGTAGAATCATGCGTAAACTGCGGTGTGCGTTCGTCGGTGACGATATGTGCATATTGCGCTCAACTGAGCGAATGCAAACACTGTCTCCGCCGACTTCCACCAGTGTGTTTTACCACATGCAACCCGACAATGTGCCATAGCTGTGCGAAAAGGAGCACGAAACCGCACGTCCGTCGGTCAGTTGGTGACGTCGTCACCGAGATCGATATCTTCACCAAGCACGAAGTTTGAGTCCTTTCTAGCCCGAAACTCCAACCAAATTCAGCAACTCGTCAAAGAGCACCGCCAGCAATTCTGATATTTTTTTAAATCTTGCTTTTGATGACTTGCTGACTGCAGACTATTGTTATCGATGTCTGTCTGTCACGCGGCTCAACTCAGTGGCCAGATTGCACAGGGGTGCAGTCTTTGCCAAATCACTTTGTCTTCTTGTCTGGTGTTAAATATACTCTGTTGTTGTTGTTGTTGTTGTTGTTGTAGATGTATTCGTGTACATACCCGTGCCGACGCCGTATTTTGCCGGGAACGAAAAACGGTAATATTATGTGCGTTCCAGCGTTTTTGGAAAACGAGGCCGAAAGATGTAAATGGAGTCCGCGATGTGGATATCGATGAAATAGCGCGCAAACTGTCTACCCAAGTGGAACATTAAAATTCGCTTGATTGTTTTTGGTGCCATCTACGCAGACCAGTTTCGAGCAAAGTAGTTAGATAGAATATCACCCGACAACGAGCCTGGCGGATGGTTCGCCTACACAGTGTGATTTTATCGCTAGCGGCGAAGACTACGTCGATTTTCCAAACAATTTGCTGTACGTGAGAGCTAAACTTATCGTTGTCGATGGCGCCAACCTAGCCGCAGACGCGGCGGTCGGTCCGGTGAACCTATTACTACACAGTATGTTTCCCAAGCAGACATTTCGCTGAATGGTACTCTGATAACATCGTCGACCAATGCGACCAATCTTTATCGAGTCGTGCTGGAAACTCTTCTTAGCTATGGCGAAGATGCCAAGACGTCTCAGCTGACTTCTGCGCTATTCTACAAAGATCAAGCCGGCGTGATGGATTCGATAGAGTTTGGTGGTGACGTTGCTGTTAAAAACTCTGGTCTGGTTAATCGTCGCTCTGTTGCGACACGGAGTCGCGAGTTTGATACGATGGGTCGTCTACATAGCGATCGATATCTTCTTTCAGGATCGCTACATGCTTAACGATGTCGGTGTCAAGATAAAGCTTATTCGCAGCAAGAATGCTTTTTGTGTCATGGAAAATGGCAAAGTCGTCACAACACATGCGTCTCTTTTCGTGAGGAAAGTTAAAATCATGCCGTCGGTTTTCCTTCCTCACGCCAAGATGATGGAGCAGGATACTGCAAAATATCCAATACGACGTGTGGTATTTACCTGGACGTAAGTCACGAGAAATTGTTTTCCGGGCAAGTACCCACGCGTCTCATGATTGGACTCGTGACCAACGAGGCATTCAACGTTCTTGCAGAGAGTAATTTTTCAATTTCCAGCATTTCTAGTTGAATGAGATTGCATTGTATTTGGACGGTCAGCAACAGCATGCCATCAGACCCACACAACGGGATTACGACCGCCGACTGTATATAAGAGCTTACGACGGCACGTTTGCGGGAACCGAAAAGCTGCGTAAAGACGAGGCTTTGTATATAAATCGCGATGATTTATATATAACGTGTATGCATTCTACACGTTTGATCTGAGTGTTGATTTCGGCGAGGACAACCATTTCGGCCTCGTTTCGTGTCGCTGCAGCATTGGCTGCTACGGTCACCGTTATTGCTTAAGCCGAATTTGGAAACATGATCAAGGTGGAAAAAACAGAAATGTGATTTTCGATTTTGGAGTATGAATTCGGACGAGGTCGACCGCTTTCTGAGAGCTCGTGTGAGAGACTTTGACGGGGCGTTTAGCGTCGACAATCTACCCGACGATTTACATCTACTGGTCTGTAACCCGGATCCCTCCGAAGAACCGGGTCGTCATTGGATTGCTATATACATCGAGGATGGACGCGGAGAATTTTTCGATCCGTTTGGACATGATCTAACATTGACTTTGAACGTTATATGAATCGTCACTGTATGTCGTGGAACTTTGACGATAGACAGTTACAGAGTATAATTAGCAACTTTTGTGGATACTATTGCGTTTATTTTTGTGTTCGTCGTAGTAAAGGTATTGATGTGTGTAAGATTGTGCGTAGTTTCACTATCGATACTGGACTAAATGATGAGTTTGTGCATGCATATGTATGTAGTCAATAAAACACGTTGTTTTCAAAGAAATGTTTTTCATTTACATCCCAGCACATTATAAGTACAATATAAAATCAATATTAAATCAGTTCTCAATCAGCAAAAAGAGACATGTCCATTTACCTTGTGCGTCGGTAGAAACGATAACGATCGATCCACAACCCACGACGTTTTTTGCATTGTTATCAATAAAATGTTCAGTTACAAGATGACAAAATCGAACATGTTTCATCACACAAGCATATAATATTCTACTTTAGTCTTCTACGAAGTCTTCATTTGGGGACCGCCGCTATCACACAAGACGACTCTTTGTTTACACTTGAGTGTCGCAATACGTTTTCCTAGCAAATTGTTCTGCATATTAGCAGTCAGTTTATGAACGGATAGCACTCTCGACATTGTAGTGCTACGAGTGGATCCTGGTGATCTTTGACGTAGAAACACGGTAGAGTAGTGCCGAGTGTAGGAAATTTGTCGTTCATGGTGTTGATGATCTTCTTAATTTCAGTCCACTCGCCCAGACGTAGATCTATACCACGTCGCGTTGGTTTGGGGTCGGTCTGGCCGTATGGAACGTCGAACTTGCGAATGTCAATGCAGTTGAATCCTGATGTGATGGACACGTAGTACCCACCACCTATGTGAGCCTTATAGCTGACGGGATGATTGACGCGTAGAGCTTCGACGTTGGTTTCGATTTCATCGATGATCATACGCAATTGAGCCCACCTACATAAACACAAGCGAGGCAATGAAAGCAGCATATACGAATAATAAAAAAAACTATGAAACATACAAATTAGTTAGACAACGCACCTATTCGGTGTAAATTTCGCAAACTTTAGTCCGAATACTTTTGCTTCACCGTGACTGTCAGGCGACCTTCGATTTTCTTCAGAGTGAAAATTCTATCGTCAATGAAAGTAAACTTCTTCATGATGAATGAAGCGACAAGTGTATACGTGCTTCTTATATAGAAGAACAGCTGGTTCCTGATTGGTCGTAGATGTCCATTTTTAGATAGTGACGTCAACATAGGGCTGGAATTATGTTAAGAATGCTGCAGAAAAAGATGATGTTATAAGCAGCGAGTCGTAATTCGACCAATTACGTTACTTTTAGTTGTTGATTGATTGATCGAAATCGCTGACAAAATGATTACCGTGCTTACCGTCGGAATATTCCATGCAGCTAGTTTAATGCAACTGTCATGTAATTTTGGTAACTGGTTGTAATTTCTATGACCTGGGCCCGGCTAGCAGGTAGCCGCTGTGGCAGCGGACCCACCGTCTTGACCAATTACGTGATTGATTGACCCGCTGACAAGATAATTGCCGTGGGTAACTGGCCCATCCTGGGTGGGCCTGGCTAGGGCTAAAGACCTAGCTTAAAGTTAGAAGCCAACTGTACTATCGGGACCAAAGTGGCACAGAACTCTTAATTACCCCCTACGAAAGTTGTTCCGTCAGCAAAGATCACTTCTGGACAAGTGACTGTGCTAATTAATGTCACGGCAACTGACATATTTCGTTGTTGATATTTGAAAGTTAATAACTCCACTGTTAATGAATATCTTTAACGAAATTTTGCAGTTTTTTTCAAAGACAGATTCTGAATTCAGTGCACATAATTTCGTTAGCAGGCGTTGAGATTCGACATTTCTATTTAGTATGGTCTGTCGTTTGCTTTTTTCCCGGACACAGTGTACTATGTTACGAGAGAGATTAACACTTTTCAATGCATGGAATGCATGAATTGAGCAGAGATAACAAAACGCAGCTGTTTGTTCTTTCTTGTAGACGGATTGTATTTACGCAGAATAAGGTGTGAATTCGTACGCGACGACTCCGTAAGTGACGAAAGCGAGGCTTACCTTGTCTCGTCCGCATTCATCCCCAAAGTCTCAATGATGATTGTGATTGCTTATCGCATTTCATCTCCGGATGTAGCTGTTGAATTTCTGATCGTTTCCCAGTTGACTGAAGAGGTTCGACAACGTCACCTATTATCCTGGCAGAGACACTTTCTGAAAACTTACGTTAAAAATGATACGGAACCGATATACCTCGTATGGCATGCCTACAACATGGTATGGACGGAAACGTCTTTAGTGTCGTCAATAACCATATTGAAGACGCAGATGGTCCAAAACTACAACCGTAAGTCGAAAATGGTGTCATGCTCATTTATTTGTTGAGTTAGAGACGGTTCTAAAGGTAGTCTATGGACCGATTGTATTGTCTCTTTCGCTCCCAACAAAACTGAGCTTTTAATGGGGATAAATCATATTATGACATATTGTAACGGGCTGACGGCAACTGCTAGACAGCTTTTATCATATATGTGTGTATGTATGTATATGGCATATATGATATATGTCACATTTTAGGAGACCTGCAGCGGAAACGGCTAGGCCGATTTCTATCAAATTGGCACGTATATTCGTACTAATGTCTACGTTCTTGACAAAATTGGTAGCCTAATCTCCTGCGTTGTCTACAGTGAAGCAAAAGTATTTAGTAAATTTTCATATTTTATTCAATATTAAGTTATTTTATCTCAAGTCCACCATTGACAACAGGTAAAGTCGTCGCGTGCACGCTGAAAACAGTTGTCACTGCATGTTTATAGTGTGGTCGTTATTATGTGTGACTGACAAATAAGTCTACAATAAATACATAAGTTTTGTTCGTGTATTTACAAATGGCATATGTGTAATTTACAACAAAGATTTATGTGTACATGAATGTTTGTAGCACCTGAACCTGTCGGCGTCGAATGTAACTTTATTGAGTCAGCGTGTGGATATACGTTGGGACAACAGTGGGCGCATTCCGATTACGGTATAGCTTTTGCTATCTATCGCACCCGTTATCACACACTGTTTTTTTGTACATAAATGGGTATTTTATAAATGTTCGGCATTTGTTAAATGAGTGCTGTTTTGAGACATGTGTTATGGTTTTACTGTCATTTAAAGAATGTAGCATAGCATTTAGGTTTCCTATTATAACAGGCCTAAATTTATTAAAGTCTTGATACTTTACATG
>Ga0126335_1002831_pt1 | contig 10559 bp, 10 predicted proteins | sample OlaspJWI45metaG_FD_108409 | JGI IMG/M metagenome (GOLD analysis project Ga0126335, IMG submission 108409) | Marine gutless worms symbiont microbial communities from Oahu, Hawaii - Olavius sp. 1 OAHU.JWI-45 metaG | ecosystem: Host-associated > Annelida > Digestive system > Unclassified | place... | reverse complement strand
CAATGACTGACTGTCAATCTGAGCTGCTTCACGCGGAGTACGGTAGCAATTGAAACGCGTGGCGTACGTAGTTGTTTAGCCATTGCGCGTTGGTCAATTCCTCCAGTTAATAATAATAATAATAATAATAATAATAATAATACCCGGACAATGTTTATAGTGCTGTCATCATGACAAAGTCATTGCGAGAGTTCACTCGGTTCATCTGATGAATGTGGTTCGGCGCCAGTTGGCGACAACCCTCAGACTAAGGGTAGAGGGACGCTAGGCATACTTCTATTCATCGCTGGGAGGTGACGCAAGGCATAGTGGAAGCGGGGTGAGGGCGGGGAGGGTGGAGGGGCGGAGCCAATATAATAGCTGGATGCATGCTATTGGCTAGAAGAGCGACCAATCACATAGAGTTGAAAATATTTTGTTTAATACAAATTCACTTAAGTATTGGTGCAACAATTGCAATTCAATTATGTAATGAAAGCAACGTAAAGTCAAAGTTAACATATTACACGGGCACTACAACTAATAGCAACAGCATGTACATAGAGAACTCCATCAACAGTTACTCACAAATCACTCTATACGCAGTTAGGCCTATTGTCCAACAACTAAATAGCAGACGCGTGACAAGTATTTCTCCGTTGTAGCCCGGAACTTCCATATGGTGTCGGGGGTAATCAACCCGTAAACGAACAAGTTGCCGTACTCCATGCTGTACTTGACTTTGGCTGCCCACAGGTCTGCGTCCACTTGAACGTAAGCAGCAGGCCGCGACACTTAGGTGAACGACCGGCTAACAACTGCAGACCGCGGCATTGAACTTCGTACTGGTACTTCTGGAGCCAATCCAGAAATAGTCGCAGAGACGGGTGAACCACGCGAAACCGGCTGTTCAGCCCGTTGTGAAACCCTTTAGCGACGTTTGTGGTCCGTGGCCTGTTGTTGTCGTAATGCGACCACAGAGACGCCGGGAAGTCACCGTTGACACAGGTATTCTCGAAGTACGCTTCCAGGTTGCGCGTCTTCACGTCGGTCAGCGGGTCCACAACGGGCGGTGTCTTCAGTCACGACCACACGATCGGAACAGCAAACGTCGGCAGAGCCGTCATCGCGAGAAGATGGCGAATCCACCGACGGACAAGGCTGTCGACGTCTTCGTAGTGGCTGGTCAGTCCCTCTCGCTGAACTCGTCGGTACACAGCCTGGCGAAAATGAAACGAACAACCTTTGACACGGCTGTCTGGAAAGACGGTGCCGAGTGCCTGGATGGCAGCCATCTCGAAGTCGACCATGAAAGTCTTGTGCGTACCAACGTCGCCGTATTCCGCTATCAACTCGTCTCGTAGAGCGCCAAACAGTTCGACGTACGTTGCCTTCGACTTGTTCGGCAACAGTGCGTATGCCAGAGCCATCGCCTCTCCACGCAGAAATCCGTAGAACGTGTACAGCTAGTAGCTGGTGTCCGGCGACACCTCGAACGTTCCGTCTACGACAATGAACTCCGACTGGTGGACTACGCGCAATTCCGTAGAACAGGCGTCCTGTCAAAAATTACATATAGCCTGTTAGACATCAGACGACTAATTTCTGCCACTAACGCTAAGTCACACACACCACACCACTTGCCTTCTAGTCCAGTGTAGCTTGGGCCGTGAGTCCGCCCGTCAGGCCCCTGCCAGGATAACACAAGAACTCATCTGCAGTGGTTTCATAATATACGAAGAAACACCTCCAGCCTGCTACGGGCCGCACACCTGTCTGTCCATACTGGACCCACCACCACCTCAACGACTACCACAACCAGGCTGACAGTCTGTCGAGCTTCCGGGTCGCCTCAACGAGCACTCTTGACCTCCCCAACCACAGTTAAGCACCAGTTACACACAGACGGCTGAAGGACAGTTTCCACACATGGCAGCGACAATCCCGACAGCCCCGTTAGTAACTATTTGGATGGGTGACTGTCTACGGACGGGTAGGCCTAAGCCGTTTTGTGAGTAACCAGCCATTGCTAGGCCAACTCAGCCCTCCATCCGTCCGGGGTTAGTAAATGAGGACCAGCTTCGGTTGGAAACGCAAATGCAGGTGTGGTACACTCCATTCGTTGAAAACGCGTAGGTAAACCGGTGATTGCTTCCGTCGCTATGACAACATAGGACGCAGGTGCCCGTTCCTCTTGTCTTGGCTCGGGCATTGAATGTCTTTTAATAATTAAATACACACTGCTACACACGTTGTGGCAATACGAAGCGATGAAAGTCGAAGCGTTGGATCTGTCGCGGCAGAGGTGAGCGAAAGCATGCGGCGAGCAGAGCAGAGAGAAGCGAGAAAAGACATCGCATATACAGAGTGGTCCATCCACGGTCTCGTTTCTGTCTCTAACTTTGCCAACTCTTAACCGATTTTCCAAATTCTCTCACCATGAAAGAGGACGAAATTTCCAACGCGAGTCACTTAATATATATCGCCGCACCTGTGCTGCACTACCTTGTGAAATTACTGGTACGTTCAAATATGATGCAAATCTGGAAGAAAATGAAGACAAAGTGCATTGATTTTGCATATGCAGTTACTTATTGCTGATTTACTTATTACTGCATTAACCAGTTCCTGTTAAATAATCTTGAAAATAGCAAATATTTTATTTAAACAGGCTTAAATGTTGACAGCTGCCCCCTGCACAGTGAGCATGTGTCACTTTACAACTTTTCGACTTCGAGTAAACAACGCCCTTTCACACCAAATCTAACTTTGTGGAAGTCAGTCTGGTCCACTGCAATTTATGGGGTGTCATCCAGCAGCGAGTTTATCAGCCACAGTTGTATAACGTCAACGAACTGAAGTGTGCTTATGGTGCAGCACAGTGGCACTGACTAAAGCATTATTGACAGTGCAATTGATGAGCGGCATTGGCATCTTTAAGCATGCCTGCAGCATATAACGGACGCTATGAGCTAATGTCGTTACGATATCAATGCCTATTCAGCCATATGACATGAAACATTTACTTTTAACACATTATGATACACTTTTAAGTTTTAAGTAGCATCTGTAGCATCTTTTGTAATACAGCATGAAAATGGATTTCTAACATTCCCAAGATAGCGCAGCAACACATTTAAAGTGTATCGGAACATGTTACATGATTCTTGTTGGGCATTTCTTTACTCTTTCCAGCAGTGAAAAAAATATAAATCTAGCTAACGTCACACCCATCCAAAATAGCAAAATAGAACAACAGTGTTATTTTAGTTCAAGAAATAATTTCTATTTGAATTTCAATGCAGTTCTTTTACTGTAGTTTTATTTCAAATTCTCATTTCAGTTTTTAAAATAATTATAATTTCAATTAAAATTTATTTCTTCAATCATTCATAGTTAAATTAAAATGCAAATACAGCAGTCAAGAAATTAATTAATTATACATGCAGCTCACATTTAAAATTCTCAAATTTAAAATGATAGTTAACGACTCTATCACTGTAATCACGTCCGACTGTATGCAGTGGGCCATACAAGTTTCTGTTCAGCTTCCTGGGGGCGGTGAAGTAGTGGTTAGAATGCCCGACTTCGGATCGAAAGGTCCCGGGTTTGATTCCCCGGGCGTTGAATGCATGTTTGTAAATATTTACCACTATTAAGCTGTATCTTATGTTATATTATGCGTTTTATTGTTGTTTCGGCTTGTACAATTGTTAATTTACGGCATTGAGTAAGCCTTGTGCCGCTATTTGGCAGCGTGTATATTACTGTGCCAAACTGCGAATGTTATCAGGGGCGGATCCAGGAATTTTAGAAATGGGGGCCCGGTAAGAGGGCGAAGCCCCGAACAGAGCGCCGAATGCGATTTTCTGCAATCTGGCATATATTTTTGGGATCAGAATGACCTCGGATATAATTAAAAATGGGGCCTTTGCAGAACAAAAAACAGTAGCGGCCACGATTTCGATTCACACACACACGCATACACCCCCCATACTCCCAAAAACTCCTCGGACTTCGGCCACTATAAAATCCAAATTCAAGTTCAAAAATATATTTTTGCAGACATTGTAGGCCCCCTATACAATGTAGAAAATAAAATTGACTTTGCCAAAAATAGGGGGACCCGCCCCTGGTTATGTTAATATAATAATTTGTTATATTATATGCACTGTCCTGCGTGGCAGATATTGTGCAATCCAGCATTCGTGCTGCAATACAAATAAAACCATTATTATTATAAAAGCAGACAGGAACAGCGCAATGCCGCTGAGAGCTCTCGTTACACTTACTTGTCGACAGCGGCGCCTCACAAAAACGTCGACAACAGTTAGCCTACGCCTGCATGACGGCACAGTGTCGTTGTGTCTCGGCAGTGTAGGTTTAAAGGTATGTCGAGACAATTCAGCTGTGCGTTTGAAGATTTCTTGAAATTTTGTACAGATACACAGGAAGATCCCCAAAGAATAGCACGTCAAAACTGCAACCGGAAGTAGAATCCCGCCGTCAGAAGGCCCCTTTCGAGTTGTTTTGGGGGCATATCTCTGCCCCTGATAGAAATCTTCAGTAAATTTGGTAGGTACGTAGATAATGGGTCCCCAAGGTGTGGAATGGTCTGAATGCGTTTCCTTCAAAAATCCAATATGGCGGACGGCGTTCATGCAAACAGGACCTCGATCCGTTCAGACATTTTTGCAGAGCACAAGCGTGTGATAGACACAGTTCTGTAAACCTGGAAAACCGTAGATCGTTAACAGTGTACTTGAGTCTTGTAGGACTATGCCAACTATTTTTTTCCAATTTCAGAGGACGCCTCACAGACGCACCCGAGGACTGTGTTCGTAAACATGGAATTCAGAGAGTAGTCAAAATATCAGTAGTGGACTTAAATGCATTCGTAACACGGTGTTTTTTAACTGAATATTCTTCAACAGTATAAATCAATCAAAATGTACATACATACAGCGAGAAATTCATAACAGTACATGGTATGTAATAAATACATGGTAGGTAGTAACCCTGTACAAGTCCTACAATGAATCTATTTTTATCTGTAAAATACAGACTTTGAGCTTCGCTGAAACAAGACAAATACCGATATTTTAATTCACCGGCAATTGTAACTTTTAACAAATTTACATGTTCTACATACAACTACGATACAACAGACGAAGGCCACGGTGAAACTTAATAGTCTAGGAGTACAGCAGCAGAAATGTCAACACCTTAGAAAAGCTAACTGCTTAGTTGCCAAATTCTCTCTCTCTCTCTCTCTCTCTCTCTCTCTCTCTCTGTACGCTTGACCGTCGAGGGGTTGTAGCGCCCTCCATGCTGACCGATCCGTCGCAACACTCCAAACAGAAGGAGAGAGCCCTGTGCTCGTGGTGACCTGCTCCACCCAGCATTTTCGCGGACGACCTGGTTGTCTTCTCCAGGTGCCAAACTGTCCCGAGCCCTGTCGTGACGTGACTGAGATGTAGGGCTTGGTGGGCAGCAGCAGCCTGATCCATACGCCTGACGTGGCCAGAGAGAGTCTCCTCCTACTTATAGCTTCATTTATGGACGGCAGCTGTGAGAGGGAGGCGACTTCCACGTTTGCAACAAATTCATACCAGAGGATGCCAAGTATACCCATTTGGTTTGTCATACGAAAGGGCTCCAGTTTCGCTATATCAGCTTTCAATAGTGTCCATGTTTCAGAAGCATATAGCAGTGTTGACACGAAACACAAATTGTAGATGCGAAACTTAGTAGTGTTACTCAGCCGACTATTCTTCCAGACGCGATCCAGCTAGGACATAATGGAACACGCTAAATCGATCCTCCTGAGAATTTCTGGTGTACAGTAGCCCGATGAGTCAACAACACCGCCGAGCAAGTACTGCACTATAAAAATAATTTGTAATGCATGCATACAACACGGCCAAAGCTTAGTCTAGCATCAGCCTGAATCAGTTTGATATCAGTATCAAAGCACTCAATGCATGAACAGTTCTGTGGAAGGGATTACCGTGCTAACACTTTGGTCCATACAGCGTCTTCAGTCCAAAATAAAGCTGTTATGGCAGAGCATAAAAAATACCATCAAGTCTGTTGGCCTGAAGTAACAGCTGCAGTTACCTTGTTCTACAGCTGCTGGCGAGTCCGTATAATACTATAACCCATTAGGAAACCTAAACTCCGGGCGCAAGCCCGGAGAGCGGAGCTCATTGCAAGCGACGTAGAGATGAGAGGACGTTAAACCTCGTTCTGTAAGGTGTGCATATATAAAGTGTCTCTTACCTTTACCTATACCTTTAAAGTGTTGAGTGGGACGTTAAACTCAGTACTTCGTGAAAGCCAGACTTTCTCTTTGCGAAAGGCAGATTTTCGTTATGTTATGGTTTCGTGACAGCCAGACTTCATGACGGGTCACTCAGTAGTCAGTACTTTCGTTACGGTCAAAATCTACACACTAGTCAGCGGGTGCCAACCACATAGAATACAATAGTACGCGTGCGATCTTACTATAGGCGCAGCCCATAACCGGGCTTGCGCCTGGTATTAACATCTATGAAATCAGTTAAATATTGTCGACACTCTTCGATACTCGTTTTTCGTCAAAAATTACACGTGTCCTGTCAAGACGCATCCGTCGGCTCTACCAGTGAGTACTTTACAGTTTCGCCACCGTGCGCTCGCAGATGTTCAACAAGCTGCACTGGCGTCCGCTGTAAACTCAGAATCAGATGGCGCTGGTTTCCAGATCCGTAGGACCTCGTCTTTAGATGTCTTCTGTGCGCCTCGGCATGTATCACGGCACGTTCATCAGTCGAGAATTCCGGTGAAAACACCAGATCATCATGACCACCGGACTGGATGAATTCAGCAATAACACGCTTCACGGACGGTGCAAAGTCTCTGAGCTCAGTTGAGCCAAGTCCTGCACGGTTCACCACTGCCACAACAGAGACCGGCTCCTCAATACCCCGGTTGTTACCCCGGCCGACGCCACCGCCTGTCCAGCCCATCTTCTTCAGTAGCTGGCTGCCGACATTCGAGTCCGGTATCCGCGAGTCCTTTTCCTTGCCACTAAGTACCTGTAACACCGCATTCTCATGTGCCAGTAAAATCTACGTATAGCTAGAATAATACAGTCAACAATTTGTATTAACAGGCGAAAAATTCTTTTACAACTACACGACCATGTAAGCCACACTGTATTACAACGTTCGCAAAACTACTACCGTACACAATCAGTGCGCAATTACGTGCACATGCATGAGAAGATAAAAAACCATCATCTCTCATTCAGTGTGTATGTGGAAATCACTGAAGCCTTACAGAGAAGCCACCCGCTGGCAAAAACACCTACAGCACTTGAGTGCGCTTTTGTTTGCAACGTGCAATAAATTATTTCATAGAGGCTTCACGATGATTAAAGTGCCATATAAAACCTCGTTATCTCGCCACAATCCCCTCTCGCCACGCCAAAGCCCAGGACGGATTTCCTCCCGTTCATTTTACCTTATTAAGTTGCCACCCTCGCCGCTTGCCCTCGCCACAACATGGACGGATGTTGCCGTGTGTAAACTGCTCAGCTCACAGCACTAGTCTTGGCGGGATACCAGGTCACCACTCTGGTGCAGTGAGCCTGTGAACCGAGCTGTAAGACACCAGCTGCAGTGACACTGTATCAGAGTGCAGCTGTTATCCGTCCATAATTCCAGGACACAGGCCACCCTGCTGCATCTCAGATACAGCAGCAGGTTTACCAATTAGGCACTGGTTGTCGTCTGACATACACGGCATCAATTCCTATGTCTATCGGTCTATTCGTCCGTGCGACATTCAGCGCAAGTCCAACCGCCTGCTCCGTCTCCTTCCAACACAGCATGCGGCACAGTGCAACCACCTAGCGAATGCACTCGTAAACGTTCTACCAGCCCAAGCAGAGCCATTCTTTGTCGCCCTTCCCTCCTGTCTCAGCGCACATGCCGACATTTAGCTGGACTCGACCTGTCAGCCTAACGACACCAGCGTTGAGCTGGTATGTGTTAGCTTATGTCTCATACAGGCTGTGAACAGCTGAGCTGCCGAGCAGACCATAGTGAATGACGTCAGTGAAGCCTTGTGTAGGCTAAATGTGCTGTGGTCTCTAACAAACAGACAGCTATCTCTAATAAGGCTATCTGATCTGTGACTTTCTGCCGGCGCTGTTGTATAGGCCAAAATTACACACGTGTGTAACTGGGTCAGTGTTTGGCGTCTTAATTAAACAATACATGCTTTGCTAATAAAAAGAACTTGCTCCTGATGCTGGTCATACTGTAGGCCTAGTTCTAAGTGTGCACCCAGCTCCACCCTACACCCCACCCATTACCTTGCCACAATTTGGCCAGGTACAGATGGTGGCGAGCTAACGAGGTTTGACTGTACATTAGATTTGCATTACCTCAGTGCGTTTCAGTGTATCTTCCAGGTCTTCGTCACCCAGCTTCTTTATGCACACCGTACAGCAGGTAGATTTAAGCCGCTTCAGCAGCTGCTCAGCTGCCGCAGTCTTGGCTGAAGACTTGCTATCACCAATGACATCACCCAACGTGTGGCCACCCAACGTCACATGGCATCGACAACGACCATCCACATCTGTCACACTGTATTCAAGGGGCCACTTATTGAAGTCGGCACTCTGTTGCAGTATATTGACAGCATTAGCTTCTGTTGTACTGGGCTGCAGAAGAACAAAATCGTTCAGCGAAGTGCTGCAAAGTGCGCCAGACAATCGTTTGGCACCCAACTTTACCTGGTTGTGATCTCTGGAATGTACTGGATCTTGGTTCACGGATCGACTAACACTAGAGTCTTTTGACTGTAAACCTGTGGTGTTCTTGCTGTTTGCACCACACTGCTGAGGAAGAGGTTTTCCTCTAGCAAACTGATCACGTGAAGTGACAAGCTTAAAATTACTGGCACTGTCTTCGGTAACTTGCAGACATGGCATCCGAAGAAGCTCGGCTGCAGAAACAAATGCAGTATGTTTCGCCAGTCTTTTATTCTGCGCTTCACCCGACGAAACCAGCACAAAATCCAACGAAAGATCGCAACGGAAGCCTTTTCCGGGGCCAAGTTCGCTGAACTGTGTCGTAGTAGTCATTCTTGCTTTATCTACTGCAATCTGAACGAGTTCGGGCACACTTTTTGATTCAGCCAGTGACTTTGAACAGTACACTTCTTTCAGCTTATCTGCTAAACAATGAAAACTGGCTTCAAGTTTTGACAACTTTGCAGAGCCATGTGAAGAACTGTCAGAAGACTTGGTCACACATGACTGCTGGCTAACTTTGCTTGCTACAGGCGGTTCAACCACAGAAGTTCGAGATGTTTCAGAGCCAGATTTTGGAACCCCTATCAAACATTGATGAAAACATAGAACAGAATAATGATGAAGGAAGTAGACGCAGTGCAAGACAAAGCATTATAGCAAACATTTGGAGAACCAGACACGGTCATCATCACGTCAGATGACTAAAAGCGACTGAAGATGCTGCTAAGCTTAATTATTAAATGTTAAGAAATAGCGAAGGTTCAGCAAAATGTAACAAAAGTAAAGAATAGTTCTGTCATGAAATTAACACATAAATCAGTTCACAGCAGCTGTTAGAAATGAAACACTTCTTGCCGGAGCAACCTTTTATTGAATAGGAAGAATTATATAAGGCATTTTACAAAAGTATAGAAATCTACAGCACAACTTAAGAAAAAATACAATTACAAATATACAAGAGATAATGACAGGAGCCCTATAACTTGTTACCAGCTCGTCCAGCTGGGACGAACTTCATGGGCAGAGGCAAACCACATCTGACAGATCCCTGACTATTTTGCTTTTCCAACTCTGCAGCCAACTCTGTCAGCTGGCGCATCAGCGAGGGTGGATAGCTGCAGCCGTAACATTCCACATTGATGTAACATGACGCAAGACAGCGCAAACGACTGTCTGAAAACTTATCACGATGTGCGAGAAGAAACGCTCTTCGCATGTGCCACTCTCTGTCGCTTTCATGATCCATCCTGTAGCTGTCAATATCTTCAGCTGAATGATCCATATCTGAACAATTTTACAAAGTAGTATGGTAACTAGGACCATGACATAATGACAGACAATAACACAATAGAACAACAGTTTATTTTAGTGCTGTACTGACTAGAGGGTCTTGACTATTCGGCTGAATACAAATAATTAACACCATTATTCGACCGAATATGAACAGAATATGAATAGTTGCTTTGAACTTTAAGCAATGTCATTGTCATTCATCATCGTTAACGTTAAAATCATTATTATACTAGATATTCATTCACGTTCAGCGTCATCAGTTTATTAGTACGGGGTGTTAATAGAATGCGGAAATGCGGAAGATAAAATGCGGAATGGAATATGCGGAATAATGCTGCGGAATGATGTATAAAATGCGGAATAAGTAAGTAAGTAAGTAAAACTATATTATAGTGCGCCATAAAGCTGACCTAGCCAGCTTAATCTGCCGCACTCGTAGTGATCAAACCGTTGTCCTAAAACAAAAATCCAGGGTAGAGCT
>Ga0126335_1002830_pt1 | contig 10565 bp, 8 predicted proteins | sample OlaspJWI45metaG_FD_108409 | JGI IMG/M metagenome (GOLD analysis project Ga0126335, IMG submission 108409) | Marine gutless worms symbiont microbial communities from Oahu, Hawaii - Olavius sp. 1 OAHU.JWI-45 metaG | ecosystem: Host-associated > Annelida > Digestive system > Unclassified | place... | reverse complement strand
TCTTCAATCATTTCAATCAATCAATCATTTATTTGTTCAGAATCACAGATATAGCACAGTACGACAATAAAAACATGAACTCTGAACAAGACACACCAGGCTCATGACAAGCTCTTATGGTGGCTTTTAAGAAAAAAATCACAGAAATACACAAAATGTACCGAAAAAATAGAATATAAAATAATATATAAAAACACCTTTAAAACACTTGAGGAATCTAGAGAAATCGACCTGTTTCTCCACTGTTATTCTTCCTGGTTTACATTTATCCTACTTATGTAGGCTTTTTTATCGCATGTCAAATAACATCTCTTTTTCATATCGTATAGGCTTCTTAGTTGAATGCTATATAAAGGACATTGACATAGTAACTCGAATTTTGCACCCAGACCGCTGAATTAGCGTTTCGGCGGCACTGGTCTGTTTCTTGTTGTGTTATTCTTATTGGTTTTCCATCACCCACTTACTCTTTCATTCTAGGCTAAATACCTCCCTTTTATGCAAATACTTCCCACCAGCCTTTCCTTTTCTTTCTTCAGGTTTCACTACATGATTCCCCCACTGCTTACTGTTCAATTCTAGCATATCCTCTTTACTTTGTAATTTTTTTCTGTTTTACACTTTTTACTTGTCGTTTCCGTGCGGTAGTAAGCTGACTCATGTCAGCTTTTGAGCGCACGTTAAAATAGCATCTTGTATCGTATGTCCATGGCTGATGTTGTGATGAAAATTAATTTTTGCTGTTTTAGATGTATCATAATTTGAGTGGCCATTAGTAGAAGTTATTCTTAGTGTGATTGTATCGTTTATTATGTTATGTATATAGATGTGGGCATAGAGGCCCAAAGTGCCGATACGATACGATACGATAACACAGTGATTATAATAAATCGGTGAGTATAGTATTGACCCAGCTCTAGTGTGTGATGTGTGTCACTGTTAGTGGCAGTCGCCATTTTGTTATTTAGTGTATTGTGGAGTGAGATTTTTAGTACGACAATGTCGACCAGAAAAAGGATAACTGAATTAACTGTTATGGAACTAAAGTCACAACTGACCAAGCGAGGTGTTGATGCTACAGGAGATAGACCGGCATTAATCGTAAAATTGAAAAAGGTATGTTGTTATGCTAGGCGAGTGGTGACGGAAGTGGCTATTCACCCGAGAAGGGTTCACTAGTCCGAACTTGTCTCGTATTTGTTTTCAAGATATAATAAAATATAATATAATAAAGGTACCCTTTAACCCCTAACCCTAACCTTAACTCTAACCCTAAACCTTCGGACTAGTGAACCTTCGGACTAGTGGGATGTTTCCATTCACCCGGCTGCCGGGCAGATAAGTTATTTGCATCCCAGTTACTGCTAATGACTACTTGGATCTAAACAGAAGACGGCGACTATATTTATTTAATATTCAGTAAATAGTGTAATAATCATCGACAAAATAATATTGTTATCGCTAATTGTTACCTTCAGGTCCTGACCCAGAAACCCCTATTTTTACCACTTAAAAATGACAGCAAATATCATGAAAGACATAAATATGAAGAAATAATTTGGTGGAAAGCAGAAATTTTCACTCTGCACAAAGTTCTCATCCGGCATGTTCGAACATGGGCGTTTGCGGTTGATCGACACACGCTGAGTATATTAAGTCTGTTGCAAACATTTATCGAGTGTTGACGTACCTGTAATGCTGTATTATCGTCTGTTGTGTGCAGCGACATTTTTTCAGTCATTTGTAACGTTAAACAATTACTTTGGAAACATTTACTCATCTAGCGAATCATCGCGACATTGTTTACAAATCAAACGGGTATGATCCGCGCTATGACATTGAGTGCAGCTGTTCTAAACCGACTCGGAGTAATCTGACAACATATGAACGAACGAAATAGTGACAGCAACTTTGTAGTAGTAGCAAAAAACGATTTCTAATTAGCCATAACAACCTCAGCCACGGCTGAGATGTATGATTCTGCGTTCCATAACATTTAAACACCTTTTGTATATTAGGTGTTTCTCTATTCACTATGCATAGCTCAGATCCGATTCACACATTTCAGAACGGTGCCTGTGACCTACATAATCAGTCACGTGTCTAGCTCAGTCTCGTGAGCGTGCGTTTGGCCAGTGCATTGTCTAGACATGTAGGCTCTGTGTCGCACTTGGATTTTACACCGGTAATTGCTTGCATCTTATTTGTAGTATTTGCATGTAATTTACCCGTTCTTTCGCGACTTAAAAACGATAGTAAATGACGCTAGAAAGGCAGAAAAGGCTTAATTTTCTACTGGAAATGCAGTCTGTTACTGTTAATTAGGCTACTGTACTGCGACAACTGATTCTATACAGCCATTCTACATCCTGTATGCAGCTTATTCAGCTAATGGATGCATTTCTGTGTGTTTTTTCCTCGAAATTTTCGCGTGAAAATTTTTCACTCAAATAGTTCTCATCCATTCGCTAGGTGGCGCCACCATGTGCTGCTTATACAGCTTTTCACGTGAATTTCTGTGCGTTTTTGTCGTTTTTAAGAATGTACCCACCCAAAGCCCCATGTTTTATACTCGGGTCCTGCTATCGCAGTTAGTCGTTACTTTGGATTGCATTTCCACTAGAAAATTAGACATTTTCTGTCTTTCTAACATCGTTTGCTATCGTTTGTAAGTGCTAAAATGGGGGTTTCCAGCACCTGGGTGTCGCAAACAATTACCGTTCAAGGGTTAGAGGGTTAGGTTTCGTGTTAGGCCATTGTTATACTTACGAAATTATGTACACTGCAGCAGTGAACTGGGTGGCAGTCAACTCATCCCCAAGTCATCTCGTTAGAACTCGTTGGGGTTAGGGTTAGTGTCAGGTTAGGGTTAAGACTAGGGTTAGGTAAGCTAATATCCTTGAGGACAAGTTGACCGTAAACCAGTCCAGATAATTTGGGACCGCTGTTCTCTGTATTACCCCATTTTGTTTCGAATGGAGCACGGCAGTTGGTGCAAAGCGTTGCATTGACATTTGGAGCGCTCCAGGATCGATCAATCTATTCATGCAATGCGCTCAAGATGTCATCAAAAACCATGGGTATGGAAAACGACACATAAGTCAGAAACAATAGCTCGTGATCAATGATCATATACAGTAAGAAATGCAAATAAAGTTAATTTAATTAACAAGTTAACATATTTAAATCTGCTAGATATGATTAGAAATAAGGATTCTGAAAGCTGATACAGAGAGGTGATCTAACATCGAGACTTCAATCCACACTGTAGTAACATATTCACTGACTGTAAACAGTTAAGTTCCCTTGCCTGTATAGAATTTTTTTGCATCCACCACCCGTAAAGGCGAAAGACGCAATACGTAACCCGGTTGTGATTTCTGTCTGTCTGTCTGTCTGTCTCTGATTGGAATGCATGGGCAAAGAGCCTATAGGCCATGCAGGCTAGCTGCAGTGGCAGCCAGCTGCAGCGGTGCAGTCACTCGCCGTTTCCCCTGGCGTCACAAGCTATTATTAGCTCAGGCCACATGGCCACATGGATGCAAACCTTTTCGGCAACCGGCATCTAGCTTTATTTACAAATGAGAAAGTCCTCACGTATGCACGATTGTATGACAAAAATATCTGTATGTTTCACATACATCATTCACATTTTTTGTATCTTATATATGCTACTGGCAATCAGACAAACATACGTACAGTATCGTGGTACCATTCTGCACATATCTGCACAAAGTGATTAAATGCTATGTAGTATTGTGCTACTATAATTATTACATATTTTTGGATAATAGTTACTGTATGAGAAAGCCTGCAAATAGTGGCGGCTGATGTAAGAAGTGATTTTCAACAGTGGGTCAGCGGCTGTAGGCCTAGTACGTATTAACGTTGATGTTGCAGTCTAGCTGTTATTTCTCTCTTTTTATGTCTTTTATTCCGGTCTGTCTGTTGTAGTGTTTTCAGTGTTCTTAATACTTTTTCTTATTGCCTTTGATTCTGGTGCTTGTTTATCGAATAAATGTGTTCATTACAGTCAAGGCAGGCAGTGGATCGTTATTTCCTCGTGGCTAGGCAAATGATGATCCACCCGGCCGCCAGGCAGATAGTTACTTGCCCAGCTGCTGGGCCAATAGCCTTGGCCAGTGGTGACTCTATTGGTAGCTTACTGTGCCATTTGGGGCATGGATTACATGTTGACCCAACCAGTAATGCTGAAAACCAGCATCTCACTAAATTTAGGGATTGCATGTATTTCAGTTCTTTTATCAAGTAGAGTGGAAATTCACTCTCCCTTGGTACTAACAACTCAAATTAGCTGTGTCAAAGAATGGCAACAACCAGTGAACTCGTGTTCATGGCAAAGTGGTCTGTCGAGTGTTGAAACACAGCACAGGTCACCTGTCACATGTTCACATCGGCTTGCTGTATGGCCTTGTTAGTAACTGAAAGTAAGGTTATAGTTAGGGTTAGCAGTGAGACGGTAGCCGGGTAGAAAACGTACACATCATTAACCTTGTCCACAGAGTTAAATTAATTCCTTATCCAATGTGGTGCAGTCTAGTTAAACTATGACCTCATGAGTATGATGTGTGTAATGCATGTTTTCTGTGTTACTGTTACAGAATGATGTTGTTACATGTGATGAGTTTGATTATATGGTTTTCATGTCATGCTTGCCATTGCTTGTTTGTGATAGTGTGTAAAGTGAAGTCGCTGCTGCCTGTACCTTTTAATGTGTGTTTGCCGTGATGTGCAGGCTTTGCAGGATGAAGGTATCAAGCCATCCGGTTCAGTGGCACGAAAGGCTGCGGTAGCTGTTGCTGCTGCCAGTAAGTTGCTTTTATTGGTTGCTGAAGTGCCGTGTTTTTGATAGAGTAAGATTTTATTATCTTGCAAGATGTAAAAAAGATGATAGAAACAAATAGTTTAAGGACATCTTTGAAATTTTATCAGGTTTTTTATTGCTTCAGTGCTGTTTTCTTATACTGGGGATGGTATCGTCAGCTGACAGTATGCTAGTTCTGCTAAGGCATGGTGAGTTGATCAGTTGTGTGCATAAAGAAACTCCAATGGTTTATTGAGTGTTTATGTTTAAAGGAGTCGAGTACTATTTCAGCTTAATAAATGGTATCGTAATCATGTGGTGAAATGAACTGTCATGTCCACTGAAATTGTGTGCTAAATATGATTAAAAGAAAAGAGTTGGTTTAATTTTTTTCTGTTCGGTACACAGATATCAAATTTGATTATAAATCTCATTTTAATTGTTGTTTGATTGCACTGTGTATTGATATGTTTTATTTACAATTGTGCAATGTGCATGGTTAATTATGTATTGGTATGTTATGTGTAGTATTTCATGTAAATAGTGATTGATTTAGTGAGTGTTATATGCATTCATTTGTCTCCTGAAATTTTAAGGCGATGCTTCTGGAGCCCAGTCTGCTACTGAGACACAGCCGGTAAAGACCACAGAGAAGTCATGTGGCAGCGACAACGAAGTACCACCAAATAGTAGTCAGAGCGACCATGATACAAGCGCTGCAAGCATGTTGGATGTTTCAGTGAAGATGGATTCAGCCTCAGCAGATGCTGGGAAGTTGCTGCAACAGGAGTCACTTATTGTTGCACAGCCTCCGGACACTACAACGTTAGACAGCTCGTTGCACCAAAGTCTGCAGAAAGATGTGACACTATCGTCGACTTCCGCTGATACAACATCCGCTCACACTACCACGGATGAAGATGGTGATATGGCAGCAAGTGTTAATGAGCCAACGGAATCAGCAGTGTTTGCTGGTGACAACTTGGTTGTCAGTGCTGCGGCTATGGCATCTCCTGGTTCTTCCTTGGCTGCAGCACCTGGAAAGGCGGAGAATGAAGCCACCACACGTGACAGCATGGATAAGATCAACATTTCTGAAGACAAATCTGGAAATGACTCAACTACTACTGCACCAGTCATCGCCAAAACGTAAGCACTGCAAACAGCACACAACTTGCCTCTGGCGTAAGGATGATTATCACCAGCATGTTGAAGAACCTCTTCTTCGCCAATAATAAGTATATTTTTTCTTTGTCTGGCCTTCCCATTGGCGAGACCAATGACAGAAATTTCTTAGTCTCGTTTTGATAGTGCAGCATTGTCAAGGAAATGGTGGAGACAGATGGGATTACTGATGTAATTTAAATGCAGGTTTTTTGTTGCATGTCATATTATAGGGTAAGGCATTTGCCGGCATTTGCCGTAAATGGATGGAAACATAGGCAGTCGGCTGCAGTCTTTATTCCATATCCGTCGTTCATTTTTTCATAGCAGCATTGATGAAGAATGAAGATGCCTGTTGTCTCCATTCCGTTCTACACTGGATGTTGTGGCCCTCGCTGTGTTCATCATTTTGTGCGAAAGTTACTTCTTGTTCCAAGGAATCTACCATCATTGCCTGTCATCTGTGATGACTCTTCATCTGTCCTGGTCATCTGCGACTCTTCTACCATTTCTGCAGTGTTTTTCACAACATGTTCTTCAGTTGTCCCTTGTCTCGATGATCGTGCAGAGTCCACACTAAGGACTGCTAAGGGATGCTGTTACTAGAACTAGTCGATGTATTACTACACTGGATGTTGCAGTTCACACTGTGTTGGTCATTATGCATGAGAGTTGTTGGTTCAAGGAATTGGCATCATTTCTGCCTGGATGCTGTTATTGAGCTAGCACATAATGAGCTGCATTGTGAATGGAGTCACATTGTTGATGACTCCAGTCCTGACATTATGCTCAGTGCTCAGCTGTTGGCATGCTTCTCGTCCCCGAAATGACCTGTAATGTGTCAAGTGGGACTCCATGACTCGCATCAGGCTGATATGGTGATGGCAGTGCTCAACCGTTGATATGTATATGCTTGGATGCAGAAATGCTGATTGAAGACAGGATAATGAGATTAAGTTTTTAACTTTTTATTAGTGCATTTTTCACTCTACATAAATTGCATTGATTTAAATGTTTGCATGCATTTCACTGTTGTTAATGAACTGGAGTATTTGTGTTATATTGCTGGGTTTTTTGTTTCGTATTTACCTTGTATTCTGTTTTGCAGCAGCAGCATTGAAGGCACTCATGCAGGTATGTAACTTTTTAAAATATTAGTCTCTCTGCGTGTCATTTTAGAGGATAAAATATATTTTAAAACAGTTGAATATTCTTGTCAGAGTATGAACATTAAATGTAACACTCAGTAGTATCATCTGTTGAAGTTACTGTGTTTAATTGGAAGCATTACTAGCCATTGTTGTGGTTATTTAGAGTAAGTGCAGTTAAGAGAGTTGTTTGTACTCTTGTTAATGTGTTAGATTTGTGTCTGAAATAATGAAATGCTATGCAGATTACTGACTGTTGTGGTTATTCATTATGATACATTTTCTTGTTCTGTGTTTAATTTCTCAGTGGTAGTACCACGCAGCATCACATTTGTATTGTCTTTGACTTTTCTGTACATTTCTGCATGTTCTTCAACACGTTCTGCAGTCCCGTATCTCAATTACCATAGTAAAGACTGCTGAATGATGCTGTTACTAGACTTTCTCAGTGTATTCTCAATTCCGTTTCTGCCACATAATTGTTAGCTGCATCTGATAATCTTGATCCTTGCTTCTGTATCTGTTACAGTTCCACTGTTTCCATTTCCGGTGTGATTTGGTTCAGTTTTTGCAGAAAAACCTATGTTTCAGTTTTGAAAAACTGCAGAAATCATGATTGCTGTGGCAGGTGATATAAATTTTGGACTAATTTACTTACGTTTTCTAAACCACTATGCTAATGAATAATTTTATTATGTATAGATACTTTGCACAAAAATAAACACTTTACCCCAAAAAATTACAATATTTATTGATGTGCCATGCCCACAACTGGGCAGATATGATCTAGTCCTTGCTTGGAGAAAACTAGTAAGTAAACAAAAGTTCTGTCAGTTTCTGTAAATTTTGAGAAATGTGTTACGTACTATAGTACTGAAGTGCAGCATAATGTTTTAAAGTCATTTAAACTACTGATGATTTCTTTCAGCTTTCTTAATATAGGTTTAATGAGTTAACAGCCTGACTTCGCAGTTCACATAATGCGTATGAGCGGCAGCAGCCTGTCCAATAATTGCAACTGATTAATTAGTCCAATGCGTGATGTCAGCAGCCCTAGATATTGACTTAAATATTCTTTCGTCTATGAAATGAAACCACAGTTTTTCACACAAAGCTGCGGTTTTGGTGTCAATTAAAAGCCATTAACGGCCCTACTTGTTTCTCGTTAATCACTGCAATAATAACGTATATTCTTAGTTGGATAATGCAGTTTATTGTTGAGTGTAGGTGTTGCTAAACTGCTGATAGTTTGGTGTGCTGGCACAGATCATAGTCTCTGGGTCAGTGGCTTGACACCTTCATTTCGAGCTGCTGACCTTAAACAGATGTTCAGCAAATTTGGAAAGGTGAGTAACCGAATATTGTGTCAATTGGCATTGCATATTGTGAGTGAGCCATACGTTGTCGTATTACTCACATAACTTATGTACTACAGAACAGTCTTATGTGTGTATTATGTAAAGTATGTGCTTAGGGAATGCCAGTATGTTGCAACATTTTGGCCTTGTTATCACGATGTTTAGTTACTTGCTTAGGTAGTTTTGTTTGTTCTAGATATGCCAAAATACTTGTCGTGGTGCAAGTTGTTGATGCCAGTGCTTTTTTTCACGGTGCAGGTTATCACAGCCAAGGTTGTAACAAGTGCAAAGAGCCCCGGTTCAAAGTGCTTTGGTTTCATTGTCATGGGAACTGCAGACGAAGCACAACAAGCCATCAAGAACTTGAACAACTCGGAGGTTCAGGGGCAGACAATAACCGTGGAGAAGGTAATTCAGTGTGATGTTGTGTTTGATATTGTGCTTGGCTGATGGCTCTTCTACTGAATATATTGTGAATATTTCTGTTTTGACTGAATTGTTAACTTGTGATTTTGTGTGCCGTAAACCGCGTGTGCATAAGAACTACAGTGTTGCTTCTGCTGCATGCTGATAGTTGGTGCGATAGTCGCACCAGATTGAAGGCATAGTTCGACTGTCATTTATTTATACCCTCGGTAGTCAGTACTAGTAAAGATCCTGGGGGTTAAAAACATGAAAAGCTGGAGTTGCCAGGGAAGCTAATGTGAAGGAAAATGTTATCGTTATTAATATTGTGAAATTTATGATGCACACTTAAACGTGCATAAACGCGAGAAATTTTTGCGTCGATACCATGCTGTTAGTTGTCTCGTAATAGTACAAAAGCTTTCATTTACACGTGTGTTATGTCCTAACATTTGCTGCAGTTTGTATAAGAACATTGTGTGTTGGACCTGTTGTGTAACTCAGGATCGACAAAAACGGGCAATTCTTCAGCCACAAGTTACAGAGAAGCCTGTTTTGGCCACTACAACATTGTGGGTCAATGGACTTTCAACAGATACCAAAGCTGCTGACCTGAAAACACTGTTTGTTAAATACGGCAAGGTATTATTCTTCATTCTTCTGTTAGCTTTCAGCTTATTAATGTGATTAAACAGTATTTGAAAATTTGGCCAAAGAACTTATGGAATGATACATTTTGTCAGGATTAAGAAATTTTAATTTAATAAGTAAGAAGTAATTTAGTTATTGATGACTGTTAACAAGGTTTGACCAGGCTTGTGTGATGTGAGTAGCCAGTCATCAAATTTGCTTGATTTTGATTTGTGGTAATCACATGGTCCCGCAGAGTGAAGTATTAAAACAAGTTTTTTTAGTTTTGAAATGGAACTTTGAGAAATAGTGAAATATATTGGGAAGCTGGTAACATGAGAGCTTGAATTATTGTCCTGAGCTTGAAATTAAGATATAAATTTTGTATTTTTTGTACAATATTTTTCAATATTACTTACGTATAAGCTTGTAATTAGTGTTGTTCATTCTTATTCTTATACTGTGTAACAATTAGCTATCTGTATTTGTAATACAGCATTGCATTATACAAGATATTAGGCATTTGATAATTGCTGATACTACACCGTGTCCCCAAAAAAACGACCCACTTTATCATTTGCTGTAACTTTAACATGCCTGCATCAAAACAGACAAAATTTGGCACATAAAAAGAAGAAACTCAGAGCTACAGAACTGACATAGCCATCCTCAAGTTGTTTCTCTTTTAATTATTTAATTTTAGCTATAAATCTGATATGCTGATATTAAGTCATTCACACGTCACTGCAGTAATTGTAAAGAATGACGTTCAGCGACGAAGAGAAGATATTGATCAAAAGTTTGCATCTGTCGAAAGGATACAATGCTAGCAGGTTGCTTGCAGAATTTCCTGACAAAGGATGGACGAAAAGTAGCATCAACAGGTTGTTTCAGAAGCTGAGAGAAACTGGCACTGTTGACAGACGTGTCGGCAGTGGCAGGCCACACAGTGCTCGAACGGAAGAAAACATCGATCTTGTTGATGATCTGATTGTGAGCCAAGAAGACAAGCCTCAGACTCACAGAACAGTCCGG
>Ga0126335_1002829_pt1 | contig 10565 bp, 4 predicted proteins | sample OlaspJWI45metaG_FD_108409 | JGI IMG/M metagenome (GOLD analysis project Ga0126335, IMG submission 108409) | Marine gutless worms symbiont microbial communities from Oahu, Hawaii - Olavius sp. 1 OAHU.JWI-45 metaG | ecosystem: Host-associated > Annelida > Digestive system > Unclassified | place... | reverse complement strand
CAAAGTTATAGCAAATTTTCTGTTAAAATTCGGTAAATTTTCGTTACTATGGCAACAGGGGTCGTCTGAGCAGTTTGACTGACACCATTTAATTGGCCGATTCTGAAAACCCCCTACTGCGTGAAAGCATCTGGGCCGTACCTCCTGCACAAGCTAACCTATAACCGATTTTGTGTTAAAAATCGCAAATTTTCGTCACCATGGCAACAAGGGTCTGTTTGAGCCAAATTTGACTAGAATAGTTTAATTGGCCGACCCTGAAAACCATACGATAAAACCAAAAATTATGACTATAAACAACCAGAGTTATGGCAGTATTTCCCCATTGAAACAATGGTAATTTTTCAGAATTTTCCCTAAAATTCAGTTAAATATGAAATTTCACTTTTATAACCCTCAAATGAGTCACGCAATATGTCCCGCCACCAGGGGCGCATTAAACATCTGGTGGGCCTGACGCACTTCATCATGCCGGGGCCCCAACGCCTCTCTTGGTAGATGGATTCCTAGTCACACGTATGTATTGTAATCAACATTCAACATAGGCATCACACGCTCACACGGTAGTGCACTGTGTGAGAGTGTTGTAAGGACGACCAGCAAAGTGAAATTTGACCCACAACTACCCCTGAATCTCTTAAGCGATCGTCACCAAATTTGGCACGCGTGATTACGTCGTGGATACCTTTCACCAAGAAAAAATTGCCCCACAGTGACCAGCAAGTCGAAGTCCGCGCATTTTTATTGTCTCGGAAATGCGTGGGAGATCAGCGTAGAGCTCCTCGTTCGTGATGTTTTGTTACAATACAACCGCCTTATAGCAGTGCCGTGTCTCAGAAAGATAAGCATTAAAGAACAGAAATTGCAGTAGGCATATTGGACTCTTGCTGGATTGAACCATTTGACAGCAAAGAAAATTGACAAATTATTTATTTTCGTCCAGTTGATCGTCGTGTTGGCAGTAGGCGTGGCCACGTGCACACCCGACTGGTGGCGCAGTAAGCCAACCTACACTAATTGCATTTCATGCAGATATGGACAGTCACACAGTCGCCGACTCTCAGCAAGCGAAAAGGTTCGGCTCGTGGGGAGTCGTGGCATTGGCAGACATTTTAAACACCGTTTATGACTCCAACATGGGCCCAGTATTAAACAGCGACATTAGTTTTACAGCGACATGGCGATGTCTGTCAAAAAATTACTAGTTTCCTACAATGTGTTTAATGTGTCAAAGTTACGTACAAAATACTGTTGGTCATTTTTTCTCGGACACGGTATATATTCATCATCGTCCATGGCAAAACTTTGCGACTACCGCCTAATGATATTTACAACTTTTGACATCCGATATACGTCAGGTTATGAACGAAAATCGACATAATTCATTGCAGCAACAGAATACCATATATGTCTTCTTTTGTTCTTATTCAGCCGTGAAAGAGCTAACAGACACTGCAGACAGCATAGCATTCGTAGCTGTAAAATGTACACGATAACGCAAAACTTAACACAGCGCTACAGCAGCTGTTTTCGGCCAACCTTTGATGTGTGCAATTGGAAAATAACTAGTTACAGTAATTAATGAGCATACAACTCAGTAGACAGTATCAATCAGCAGCTTGTGAACGTGTGTAACGACAAATAATTGGGTGAATCAAAACACCCAAAACTGAACACTTTTAGGCCTACGTGAAAAAAGTTTCTGTGTCATCAAAACTGATCATATTATACAAAAGTTGAAATTTGCAAACTGTTTGAAAATTGGTCCAGTTTTCATGCTCAGCCTGTATTGTAAGGCAGCGTAGGCCCTTAGGCCTATTATCGAGAGCATTGGATATTGTGGTAGGCTAATTATGGCCACGCACATGTACTATTCAGCATCCCGTCTGAACGAAGCAGAACTCTAATAGCTATAATCATAGTCTTCGGAAGAATCATCAACAGGGGAGTCGTTCACGGGCACTCTGCCAGTCGGGACTTGGTTCTCATAGGAACTCCAGTACCTCGCTGAGAAGGCAACGTTGGGTGATGATGCTGACAGTGAAGATGATGACGTGTAAACCACCGTCATCTGGTTGCTAAGTGACGTCAGCGTTGCTATGTTCTCCTGCACAAGACACACGGCCATATTAAGGTATTGAGATCAATCAGATGCGGTAACGGCCCGCTGTTCCATGGGTCCGCCATTATAGAATTATGGACTTAGGGTTAGGGTGAGTTGTTCTATGGGTGTACGGTTAGTCTTAGAATTAGTGAGGACCCCTGAATATTGGACCCCCAGAATAACGGATCCAAAGCTTAGATGCCTTGAGCTACCCCCGTTCGAAAAAAACTCCAAATACGCGACTTCTGTGTGAGACACAAAATGCCACAAACTTACAGCAGTGCAGTAGACGCCAAGAAGTCGCATTCCTTCCGAGCCGTAGACGAAAACTTGTACGTAGCTTGTAGTACAGCCAGTATCGCTGCTGGCGCTGCCTGCATACAGGACAGGTATGATGGTCAGCTGGAGATTCACGTGACGTCTGGCCGGTACGTTAATCTCCCAGCGACATGTGAAGCCAGTCGTCACCGTGCCGGGGTAGTTGGGACTGGCGAACGTGCCGTTCACGTCGTTCAAATTACCACCGCAGCCTTCGCATATCAGCCACAGCAACACAGCACATTGAATATCATTCATAATATTAATGACAATAAAACAGTTGTCTTGTTCTTGATCGATGAATACGTAGAGTTGTTCTAAATTGAGATCACCTAGACGTTTTTGTGTTATAGATCGTGTGAGTGATTTAATAATAACTCTGTATTATCTATGTTTTTATTTATTTCCGGTGACACCAGTATAATAGTTCCACGTTCACGCCTACCATGACACGACTATACTTCAGTACAACCGTGGTTCAACCACGGTACAACCATGTTTGCACCGTGGTTGAACCACGGTTCATTTAGCATGGTTACACAATGATAATGAATGAACCATGGTTCAATTGGGCTACCATGGTACAAACATGGTACAAACATGGTTAGATCTATACAGTGGTAGACAGGGTTTTACAATGGTAGGTTGTTGTACCATGGTAAATGAACGATGGTTGTACCATATGGCTGAATGATGGTGGTTGAACCATGGTTCGGCCATGGTGCACGGTACGCACCATGGTGAACCTCATGGTGGTACAGTACATGGTGAACCCTCGTTGGACGGTTGGACTATGGTATGACTACCACGGTTGAATCATGGTACCATGGTCGGTTTTATCGTGGAACTCCTATATTCCACTACATTATTCCCCACAGTGCTTACTTTTTCAATTCTAGCATATCCGTCTTTACTTTTTAATTTTTTTCTGTTTTACACTTTTTAGTTGTCGTTTTCGTGCGGTAGGCCTAGATTAAGCTGACTCATGTCGGCTTTTGAGCGCACGTTAAAACAGTATCTCGCATCGCATTGGTGAATTTGGAAAGGTCACCGGAAGCAGATGACAACTTTATGCCGGTGACAGACATGCAAGAAACTTGTACAGGAAACCTGCATCAAATTTTTGATGCAAGTTTCTTGTACAAGTTAACTTGTACGTGTGTGTCACCGGCATTAGTGGGTCTAGGATAAATAATCATTTGTTTACTTGCATGGACAGACGGCGACATACAGACAGCCAGACACGCGTTAGGCCTACTATAACAAAAACAAACTACGCAATCGGTCTGGTCTTACCAACAGTCCAACAATGTAACTTCGTTTGTAACTTCTGTTTTGTAGTGTGCAGCGCAGCCGATCCCGCTGTGTTACAAGCGACGTCAGCTACTGGTAGGCCTATATGTACATTGTACATGTAGCTACTGCCAACATGTATGATGTAGGCCTATTAACTGATGCTCAAAGATGCAGCAATTGCAGCATCTGATGGCAGTAATTTTGCCGTGTATTTATGAAATCTTTATGTAAAAAATGTCCAAAAGTGTAATTAATAGTATTGGTATAACCCATTAGGAAACCTAAACTCCGGTCGCAGACCGTGAGCAAAGCTCTAGAAGCGCCTCATTGCAGCGCGTATTCGATGCGGCTATCGCGAAATTACTTTGGCGTCTTGTTTGTCGTTGCTTCTAAATGGCGATTTGTGTTTTTTTCTACGATAACGTTGAACTGAGGCGAATGGCACAAAACGTTTATCGACAGTCGCCAGATGGCGACACGGAAAGGTTTTTAACTGTTATCTTGGCGGTTTGTAGAATATTAGATAAGTTACACAGCCTTAGTAATATATTATGTACCTGTAGCATTTTTATTAAAATGTGAGCACAGATCTAATCTTTAGGTACATGTTACAGCGTATTTGTTATTTATCTACGTAAAACACCGGAAGAAATAATTTTTTTACCATTGTAACAATTGTCCGATATAAAGGTGTTCGTGTAAAACACCGGAATAACGTATTTTTTACCATTATAACAATTGTCTGATATAACGGGTCACTCAGTACTTCGTGACAGTAAAATCTACACACTAGTCAGCGGGGGCCAAGCACATACAAATAGTACGCGCGCACGCGCGCGATCTTACTATGGCCGCAGCCGGCCAGGCCTTCGGCCTGGGACCGGTCTGCGACCGGTATTATGTTCCCTCCGTTCCCCGTAAGTTATACCCCCCGTGTGTGACGTAGCCTACGTAGGGGACAATGTCCTCAGGGCGACTGTCACTCCAGAGATGCCGAATGCCCGAGATTCTATTCTATCAGCCCGGTGTTCGCATGGGTCCCGATCTGTGACCGGGGACGTACCTAGTGGCGATGACGTATAAGTGATATCATATCCACGATGAGTGACGGAGTCATCGGTGACGAACTGCAGTCGAGCCGAGCTGGTGTTCAGAAAGATCGGATTAGGAACAATTGCACCGCACAGCTTCGCCACCAGCGTGTTGCTGTTTGTACTGTTGAACACCTGCAAACGTCGTTCTAGTCAGTACGTAATTAAGTACAGAGGGGCCAAAAAAGGGAGAACCCCTCTCTTTTTGGCTCTAACTTTGTTAAGTGTTAACCGGTTTTAAAATTCTTTCACCGCTAGAAGCAGCATGAAATTTCCAACAAATTAGACTATGTATAATACATTTCACCCCACCCTGAATATGTTGCTGCACTACCTTGTGAAGTATGACATCCGAACTTTTTTCATGATTACGAAAGCTGACACTTAACATTGTATGTATCATATGTTTGACAAAAAAAGTTTAAAAAATATGTCATACGGCTGAATGTAGATAGGCCTACTGTTATAATAGTTGCTTAAACTTTCCAACATTTGCCGTACACATCACATGCTTAAAGACGCCGACGCCACGCATCAATGCACCGTAAATGATGCTATCGTCAACGTCACGCCATACACGCAGTAGCTGCATATTCAGTTCATTGATGTTATACAACCATGATTGACGAACTTGCCTCTGGATGTAGCGATATAAAAACTTGTTTTTGCCCTGTATTTTTGTTGTTTTAAAACGTTTTTTTGTTTTTTTTTGGTGGCCACTACTGTCAAAAGTGTCAATATGTAACGCGTGTTTTGACTGTTTAAATCAAACTGACACACTAAATGATCCTATAAAATGAGTATTTATTAAGAGAAACACAAACATAAAAAGTCATTCTTTGCATGGACTAGTACAAATACCGAAACATACTACTGCAACAGCGCCGTTATTTGACTGTCACTCCAAACCTAGTTTTTAAAACGTGTTTTATTTCGTTGTTTTAAAACAAAAATATATTTAAGAACATTTGCTTCAAAACAAGCTCACATCTCTAGCTGGATGATCTTGATGATCTTTTAGTAGATTAGCTGGCCACAGATTTGACCAACTAAAATAGAGCAATCACTGCTTGAAAAATCGCACACTGTCGTACGCCAGTTTGCAATGGGGTGCTGTCAATAATGAGGCCTAAATATGTCTCCTGTTTAAAAAAATATTAACAGAACTAATAAAAGAGATCAACAATAAGTAAGTTGCGTTAGATTAGTTATATTTCATGCACGTGAAATCATTGCATTTTGTTTTCATTTTTTTAATACATATTTGCAGCCAATGTCAATCTGAATTTCTAAGTAATTTCACAAGGTAGTGGTAGTGCAGCAACATATTTAAGGTGTGGCATGAAGTAAGTATTACCGGGTACGTAATTCTTGTTGCAAATTTCTTACTCTTTTCAGCAATGAAAGAACTTTGAAAATCGTTTACGATTTGACAAAGTTGGAGGCAAAAACAGCGGTTCTCACTTATGGCCCACTCTGTATATAGGCCTATAGATCGGTTCACATCAACCGTGTTCTTCACGGCCCGTGTTCACGGCCGGTGACGTGTGGTGTCAACCGAGCTTAAGTAGATAACCTGCATTCAAACGATAAGTAGGCAACGCCTCCGCCTGTGAGCATGGGCCAGTGCTTACATGCCACGATCTCGAGGGCATTGTAGTCGAACGGTCGGTACTCGGTACGGTACAATTTTCTTGTCAATAAACATCACTGCAGTTTTCTGTTCAGGTTGCAGAGACAGCAGTTTTGATGGAACAGATTCAGTTTTAACATAGGGTTAGGGCGCTAGGCTGTGCCTCAACTCTGAGCACAGACTGTCTAGCGGTGCGGGCAAGGACTCACATCACAATAGTGAATGAGTGATTATTTCACATAGTTTCAGGCGCAAATGTTTGCATATTTTCCATTATGCCTAAAAACTATCACGACATTCTGCACGTGTATTTCAAGAAATGGCATAAAATCAAACAAAATTCAAGACTTTTTGAAATTTCCAACCCAATAATTCATAAATTATTTTACAACTTTACTAGAGGGCATATTACAGATGAATAATCTTAAGCTTGCCACCATAAACATCTTTTCATACTATGAATGTACTTGGCCTTCACCTGTAGTCTAACGATCTCGCAAAATCTGCGTCTATCATGCGTACACGTCAGCATGTTACGCCTATTTAGTCTTAGATTTGAATCTTTGTGCGTTTGATTTTCGACTTTTGTATTTTTGCTTTTATGAATTTATGTACGTTTTGAATGTTGGTTGCACATTGTACGTAAACAAATCAAATAAAAAATGTTCTCTGTCTCACGGCCAGATAGTCGAAGTTGCATCTGCTGTGTCTCTCTATGCGAAATACGGCGAAGAACAGAGCGATTTTGTATCCAGGTGGACTGACAATGGAGACTTGACAGTTGGCGTTGATGGGGTACGAGCCAGGCCAACTCGGACTCACTATACGTCCAGCAGGAGCTGTCAGAACCTTGTTGCACGCTGCACAGACAGATAGACTCGAGTTGAACAAACACTGACCATTACAAGGACTCGGCAGATGCCAACACAGCGCGAGTTGCCAATGATGGCGTCAGCAGACATCTGTATAATCACTCTCGAGTATCAACTGTTTTGTCTGTTCAAGGCATTCAGGACACATAGACACGCTTTCACACACGAACAGAACGAACTATACCGGCCTTTGCCTTCCTAGTCGAAGCTGGTCCTCATTTACCGACCCTACAGGAATGGAACAGTAAGCACCACAGTGGTGAGTGAACAGTCTGCCCAGGAACGTTTAGTGGCGGATATCCTGTTAAGACAGGCACGGCTCACCGGGTGCAAGCGGGTAGCCCACAGCTGCTGCCCCGAGTGCGGCGTCCAGGAGTCGAATCCGTGACCTTTTGAGTCGTGCTATCGACGCTAACCATTACACAACCACCGACACAGCCTGACAAACTCGCAGGCTCAGTAAGGGTGGCTATACTGCTTGTACTGGCAGTACGTTTTAACCGTATTCGCTAGGTGGCTATGCCAGTACGTGCTACTATTAGTGGCTAATACCAACTGCAGTCTTATCGCGCATCGTTTCGCAGATTCGGGAGAGTAGGCCTATTTGGTCACATTTTCACTTTTGACAGTCGGGTGCCTCTATTTAACGCATTCGTTCGGGGTGAAAGCCCACGAATATTACCATCATGAATATGACTGAAAACTAGAGTATTTGGACTGGGCAGTGGGCAAAGTGTCCAATATGTCCGGACCTAGAAAGTCCAATTTTCACGACTTACAAACGTCAGGATATATCATTAAAGACATAAATATGAAGAAATAATCTACCGGAAAGCAGAAATTTTGAGTCTACACTGAGTTCTAATGCGGCATGTTCGAACTGGCGTATGCATTCAGTTCCATACACGCTGAGTGTATTAAGTCTGTTGCGGAATTTTATTGTGTTGACGTGACACACTTTTTGTGTCACTTGTACTTTGAAAAAATTATTTTTGAGGCACATTTTGTTAGTCAGCGAACAAGCACCAAACTGATTATTAATTAATTCGAATAATAAATACTTGGAACAGTTTGCCAGAGTCTGTCATCTCTGTTGGTACTACTGACTCCTTTAAGAATAAGCTAGACAAGTTCTGGAGCAATCAAGATCTTCTTTATAACTACAAGGCTGAATTAACCGGAATAGGAAATAGAAGTTTCATAATAATTTTGACTAATAATGTACAATTTGTACAAAATATGTAATTTGGAGGGCATAGAGGCTACGGCCTGCGAACCTCTTTTGCTTTGCTTAGCAATAACGACTTAAAGTCGCGGCTAAGGTGCAGCGTTTGTAAATTATTGGCTGCTACATTAACTTTGTCTACCTCAGACTACCGCTGAGCTGAATTGTTAATATCTGAAGTCCGGAACAGACCCTACGTCGACGTGGCCTAAGTCACGTGTCGCGCTGGTGGTTGACAGCGAAAGCCTTGCGTGTGTGTAGTTGGCATGTGTCGAATACCGGTAGTCGGACTTGCGAGCACGTGCTCTTCTTTCGTTGAATGGTAAATGTAATGTGCTTTGCAGTTGTTTGCTGTGTTTTAGTACAGATTAGGCCTATATATAATTTTGCGACTTACAAACGATAGCAAACGATGTTACAAAGGCAGTTTTCTACCGGGAACGCATTCCGCAGTCACTACTAAGTGCGACAACTCTAGCTTATTACGATATTTTTCAGAATTCTACTTGCTGCTTATAAAGTTAATGGACAATCGTTTTTCGTCATGATTTGTCCTAGTTTTATTATTAACATAGTCCCCATCAAAATTCGTTGTATTATAAATCTTTTAATTCAAACAGTTCAGTTAAATTCGCTACGTGGCGTCATCGTGCTGTTTGTTGCTTATTCAGTTAATGGAAACATTTCTGTGCGTTTTTCCCTCGAAATTTTCGTCACTCTTCAACATTGTCTGCATCAAAATTTTTCGCTAAAATAGCTCTGATCAATTCGCTATGTGGCGCCACCATTCCACATGCTGCTTATACAGCTTTTTAGACGAATTTCTGGGCGTTTTAGTCGTTTTTAAAGAATGTACCCACCCAAAATCCCATGTTTTATACTCGCTCCAGCTATAGGCCTAGTTGTCGCAGTTAGTACTGACTTTGGACTGCATTTCCGGTATTCTAGTCTTTTCTGCCTTTCGAATATCGTTTGCTGTCGTTTGTTAGTCGCGAAAATGGTCATTTCCTGCACCGGACATAGGACACCTTTACCCTACACTGTTGTCGCAGACATGTAGGTCTAGCTTCAGTGATTGGCCATGAAATCTACTGCTTGCGGCGGAAAACACCACAAAATGGCCATAACGCCGTTAGAGGTCATAATGGTCATTCACCGATTTTGGTACCGATCGATACTTATAGCCTAACACAACTTCCTATTCCTATTATTGAATCGTGTGAACTTACGTCGTATCTTGCAGTTGCACTGCTTTCGAGATATTGAGAGTTATTGATTGGCCGGCCGGACAGACAGACAGACGTTACTACCCTTTCTACCCTAGCTCTACCCTGGATTTTTGTTTTAGGACAACGGTTTGATCACTACGAGTGTGGCAGATTAAGCTGGCTAGGTCAGCTTTGTAGTGCACTATAATATAGTTTACTTACTTACTAAATAACTTGTGTAAAGCTGCCCGTAGTCGTACTGCCAATATAAAGCAGTCAGTCGGCCTGTCATATACATACAGGCGGTCTTGTAGGTGAGAGTGAAGCCGAGTCCTACATCTCCGGTGCCGGCGAGAGCTGGTAGGCGTCGATTGGCGTGATTGACAAACAGTGTGACAAGCACCGTGCGACCAGCGGATGTAAACAGCGGAGGAATGTTCTGACCGCACACCATCACGACGTGACTTGCGTCGTACTAACACCACACCAGCGTCACCAGTATAGCTATCATTAGTGACTGCGTTCCATCTGTTATGCAGTAGTTCATTTCAGGAACGAGTCTTTACAGACAATTAACTGCACTACCACTGATAAGTAACAACCGTGATTTTGTACTAGTCTACCAAGTTAACTGGCCAAGAATTAACACGGACACAATGTTTTAGTGTTATTTTTTCACACAACTTCATGAAATGTAGGCTCTGGGCCAACATCTTGATAACATGAAAACTAGAACTGTGGCAATTACATCTGGATTGCTACTCGATGCCGTGCGAAGCGAGCGCCTATCTGGGAAGGGGGGTTCTGCAGGGAGGGGT
>Ga0126335_1002828_pt1 | contig 10567 bp, 4 predicted proteins | sample OlaspJWI45metaG_FD_108409 | JGI IMG/M metagenome (GOLD analysis project Ga0126335, IMG submission 108409) | Marine gutless worms symbiont microbial communities from Oahu, Hawaii - Olavius sp. 1 OAHU.JWI-45 metaG | ecosystem: Host-associated > Annelida > Digestive system > Unclassified | place... | reverse complement strand
AGTAGCTAGCATTGAAGTTAGTTATGCTGCGAGTAATTTCATCCGTTGTTACACTGTACGTTTGCACCGAAAATTCGAAGAAATCTGCGTCGTGGATTGGATAGCCACGTGCCTGGGGTAACATAGCTTCCTGGTACGCGCTTGACTGATACGGTAACTCAGCTGTCTGCTGTTTCGTTAGTAGTGATAACAAATTTTTAGTTGTTTTAACAAAAAATGTGATCTGTAATGACAGCTACAAGAAAAAATGTCGGTTTTTATAGCAAATTTATCTGCCATGTTTTATTGAGATGTTTCAAATAAATTGCTATCAATAACTAATAGGCTAATAAAACAGATTAACGGGAAATTAGACTGGCTGTCGAATATGTTCGTTATCTGTCAGAAGTCGGTTGCTTGACTGATTATGAAAATGCAAACGGAGCAGAAGTAGGCCTATACCAATAGGCTTTTAAGCTGTCAGATGAAAGACTGTCTGACCGAAGCAGCAGAGGCACTACTGACCACTTAACGTATCAGAGATTTCACTGACCTTCGGTAGTATTATCAGTTTTGTCATGTACAATGTAAACGCCAGATGGAACAAGATACCAAAGTAATTTGGTGAAGGCTGCATCGAAAGCACCACACACACTGCAGTGCATGTGCTGAAGTCTATAGCTTCAGTCGTTCCTGGCATATGTAGGGGGTCCAAGAAGTTGAAAGTAGGTCACGCTACGCCGCCCCTGTAACCTACTTTTGTATAGTATTAGCTAGCGCCTCAGCATTGGACATGCGCACAAAAATTAGTCTCTAGCTTCAGCCATTCTTGAGATATGTAGTGGGTCCACAGTGGGCCAATTTTTCCCAACTCACCTTCCCCATCGCTGTGGGGCGATTACGACTCCCGTCTAAAACAATGTTTCTTGGGCCCCAAGAGTGTTCACCCTAAACAGGATGTTGTTCCGTTCAGCTGTTTTTGCGGAGTGAAGCCGAGTTGAGCCGCGTGACAGACAGACAGACAGACTGACAGACACCGCGATCATCTGTAGCAATCGTTTGCATCTCATGCATTCGATGTAACCTAAAAACGGTAGAGTGGGGTTGCTGTTTTCAATTGATCAACTAGGCCTAGTAATAGGCTTAGTTTCCGAAATTTCGTTTTTCTCGGTTTTCGGTCTCACTGGTCTGTTTTAGTTGCCACTGGTCAGTCACTCTTTTGAATGAATTTGTATATTAAACTATCGAAAATTTCGCCTCGAACTGGTTTCTTTCCATTGACGCTGTTAATAGTCCGGATGCTTCGAACGTTCACACAAATTTCTTTTTGTGACATCATTGTACTCTGAAAACTTGGCCGTAAACTGATTCTCAGTCTTGCAAGACCTTGAGGTGTACGACAATCGCTGCCGCCGAGTTTACTGTTGATAAATGTAATGTTTTCTTCGCTGCATGGAAGCAGACGCTAAATGACGTATGGCCTATAATTAGGCTTATACGCGGCTGCAAGCAAATCGGCAATATACAGACGCAGTCTCATTGACGACCGCGGCATGATCATCGGATAATTGAAAGACTGACCAAACAGAGGAAGCTGATGTCTGAACGTGCACGCTGCTGATCCGCAATGAATCGCAACAAACGACAACGTTGCGGGCGACACAGCAATTTGTATCAATGGAAAACGTACCGTGACTTGCCATGATACAGACAGACGCCAGCCTGCCCGCCTCGTATAATTAGGACTGATCAGCCGCTCCGCAATAATATTAGAGTCCTGTCGCTGTGCTGCACCGACTGACATTAGCCCAGTGCATAAAGACGCGTCTACACGCGTATTTACACATCAACGACGCAACGTCTGATTGTTTGTCTCTCGGCACATACTAGCATCTTAGCATGGCGCTACCACTATTAGGACTACTCTATCTTACTTATCTCTCAGCTGCAAACTACATGTATCCCCCAAACACTCGACAGCAATCGACCAAATAGTGTTAAGAACTTTTACAGTAAGTAAGAAAAGACAGGCAGATGTGCGGGAGTTTGATGTGCAGTCAGAAAAATTTGACTCACAGCCAGCGTATGTTGGGTGCGCACCACCCGCACAGTCGTCGTGCATTTGTCGAAAACGGCCGAACATAGGCCATGAACACGGGTGGTGTGAACTGAGCTTTACTTTTCCACGTGTAATCATGTCCAACTGCTGAGAAAAGTCAGCATATATTTAAATCTAAAATTTTCTTTTCTTTGTATCTTTGCCTAACAGCATAGTAACAGTATGAGAATAAATTAATGCCATCAAACTTAAACTCATTTATATGGACTCTTGGCACTTCCAGTATTTCGAGTATAGAATGACCATTTCAGTCTATGTTGGCCTCTGTGCGAAGACAGAAATAAAAAAATTAAAAATACACTCCTTGAAAACTTCGCTGTCAGTATAACTAACATAGCATGAACGCATAATTCTGGCATAGCCTGTTACATGCGCAGAGCATTCGATTTAACCGATTTAAACCTTCGAACTAGTACGACGTACGTGTATGCACGTGTAAACGCGTCTTTTCACCAGTGAAACACCGTTCAGAAATACGCAGCGATTAGCGAACCGACGCGAGAAAACCGGTACCGATTCCTGACGGGATCACGTCTTCATCCTCGACTGGAATTGAACGAACATCGGTACGAACATCTCGGTCAGAGCAATCAAGTCTCACGCATTAAAAGTCCATCGCAGGGTCTCACGCTTTCACAGACACGAATCTCGTGTATTCGCTTCAATCAGTCATCATCATTTTAACGCCACTGATTCTTCAGTTTACGCGTGAATACTACGATTGCATGATTTCGATTTCGCCATTTAGCTCTATTTTACCTTGTCCGTTGAACATAATGACTTTAAACCACCGAAAAATGTAGTCATATCGTCTCGTATCATCGTATGGTGATATACGAGTACTATAGTCGGCATGTTCAGCTGTGCACCGCTTGTGGTCTCCAAGATTGATATTCAGTCGACTTGGTGACAAGACGTCGAGCTAGCGGCGAAAGAGTCGATTACGCTATGAATTTTGCAGGTATAGAGAGAGCGACCGTGGGACAGCGAGGCGGCCGGGACGGGTCAGAGCCGGGTCACGCTGCACCTGACCGCCTCGTCCGTCTATCGACCCGACCCGACCTGATCAGGTCCCAGCCAGTCCACCAGTGTCGGCAGCGCTGCGCTGACTGAACTGTTTAAAAACTATATATATTTTTACTCGGTGAAGGCATAGCTATGCACTAGTAGGCCTAATGTACTTGCTGTCGGTGACTGGTCATTGGTGACAGCTGGTTTACGTTGTTATCTGCAGATGTCATCTCTGGCTGTATATATGATGACACCTGCGGATAGCAACGTAAACCAGCAATGACCAATAATAATAATAATAATAATAATAATAATGGTTTTATTTGTATTGCAGCACGAATGACCAGTCACCGACAGCAAGTACATTAGGCCTACTAGTGCATAGCTATGCCTTCACCGAGGAAAATGAATTATACTGTGTAATCTCCAACAAATAGCTATAGACTAATACAATTTTCGTGTAAAATACGCGCTTATTAACGCATGCTCTTTTGCGATAGGATAGGCCTAAACATTCTTAGTGCACGGGAACCAAACAGAGCCCAAAGCACCATAACTAAGCCAGCTTAATCAAGTAGGCCTATTCAAGTCCAATCGTTGAGAGGAAAAACAAAACGTAGGCCTAATTCAGTCGACTGCGTGTTTATCATATCTGGTATCGCAATTCGCAACACACTGCCAGAAGCCTGCAGACGACGGGAACACATCGTATAGGCCTAATTGGCTATATTGCTCCCGTCTCGTTACGAAGAAGTACCGGTAGCGAGCGGCCAGCTCTGTTGAGCGATAACATCGTGTTTCGTTAGAATTCTGCGTGTGACGCTGGATGCAAGACATAACTAGCGAGCTCGGTTGATGGTTGCTCACAAAACAGCCAGTAACAAGCAACAACTTGCATACACTAAGAGAAACTGCATCAAATGGTTAGCAATCTTAGCCTACATGTTAGTCATGGGTCGCACTGCACTATTACATATGCAGATATTATTTTAGGCTACAGGCCTAATCATATGTTTATAGGTTGTTCAAACCACGTCTGTCTGTGTATCAGTTAACCAGGTTTGTCAGAAATGGTAGCCACTGGACATACATGTAGTAACTGGTAATCATGCAAGCATAGACCTACTGATAAACTCTGATCATCATCCAAAGGCCACTTTGACCTACATAAGCCAGATGAGCATCACTGCCTATAGGCAGTTTGTTATCCATTCGTCTCCGTTGCGACACTTCACAACGGACACAAAGCAGCGGTTAATGGTTATATTGATGTGCACTGTTCAGCAATGGTGAAGGTACTGTCCAGTTGTCACTTGTCGTTGTCGACATGTGTTCTATGCAGCATAAGCTTATAGGTCTATTTTATTATTCATACAATGTCATGTAGCTAATCACTGAAGCCAGCAATCTCACAGTCTGACGAATGCCGCAAGGAATACGCCAAGGCGAAAGAAAGCCGCCGTTCAATGCCAAGCAAGAAAGGGTAAGCAAAACTGGCTGCAAGAACAACGCGCAGACGTGGAACGCAGCCTTAAAGGCCAATAATCTGCAAGCAGCTTTTAGTGTTGTTCGGAGACTTCGTAGAAGCTTTGCGCCCAAACAACGCAACATCTTCGAATACCTCAATAAGAATGGCAGGCTGTTGTCAGACACTGATGATATCAAAAAGAGATGGAGAAGATACACAGAGCAACTTTATAGTGATGAAAGTGGAGATGACGATGCTTCGGCGATGAGCAACAATGAAGAAAGAAGAACTGCACTTGAAATTACTCCAGTACTGGTGGATTAATTCGTGAGACCAGCAAGCGACTTCCAAGAGGGAAAACAGCAGGATATGCTGAATTGATCAAGGCAGACAGCGATACAATGGCGCAGATGTTCTGTAAATTCTGCAATAGGATTTTGATATGTGAAGACGACTGGAAACGATCAGTCTTTGTTGCCATACCAAAAGTTAAAGAAACAACGCATTGTGACGAACACCGTACAATAGCCTTCACCAGTCACGCTAGTAAGATTTTTCTAAGGGTATTGCTCAACAGGATGCAAAAAACAGTGGAAGAGGTGTTGGTACCAGGGATCAGATATTTAATATCAGAATTATAATAGAGAAGGCCTGCGAGGCCTCTGTTCCTCTGTGAACATTGCTTTCACAGATTACAAGAAGGCCTTTGCTTCAGTCAGACATGCCAAGCTATGGACAATACTAAAGGACACGGGTATTAGCGAGACAACCGTAAATACTCTCAAAACATTGTACCGGGATCAACAAGCTGCAGTAAGAGTTGATACAGAGCTGACAGATTGGTTTCCATTAGGTAAAGGTGTACGACAGGGCTGCCTGGTGTCCCCGCTATCGTTTAACTGCCACTCGGAACGTGTGATGCGAGAATCAGCAGACGAACTCAACTGGATTGGAGTAACAGTGAGTGGACGTACGTTGAACAATCTGATGTATGCAGAGGGTGTTGGTAAAGTGAGGAATTGCGGAATGCGGAACGCAGTTTATATTGCCGTCGTTTTACGTGATTTGGCCAGTGGCAATATATGCTTGCGAGATATGGACACCAAAAGCTGCAGATAGGAAAAGGATCACAGCATTCAAGATGTGCGCATTTATAAGACTGTTGAGAGTCAGCTGGAAGGAACACCGCACCAACCAGTCGATCCTGAAAGAACTCCAACCAAAACTTGCGGACGTATAGAGACGAAAACTGCAATACTTTGGGCACAGGGTCTGTCTACTTCCACGCTGTACGGGTATATCGATGCGTCCAGAACACGAGAGAGACCGAGGAGATGGATGGGTGACATCAGGGACTGGACGGAATCATCTGACCCCGCATGCTACAAGATGGCGCAAGACAGACAAGCATGGAGATCACTGGTGTCATCGTGTCTGGTCTCCGACCCTCAGTCATGAAGATGGACAAAGAAAGAGGGAAAGAGAGAGAGAGAGAGAGAGAGAGAGAGAGCCTAATATAAACTGGTGCAAACCAGACAGAACAAATATCGCGGCAGCGCCAATCGTTTTTAATTAACAACGTATTGGTTTATCAGCGACTGTCTCTCGGCGTAGAGCTTGAAAACTACCGATCAGAAATTGACGTGACTTGACCTAATGCGAGTAATATCTTACTGTGAACCCTATTTTTTCGTTCGAGCATTTCACCTAAATTAGAATTAGGGATAGACCTAGTATTTTAGGCCCTAGTTGTGGCGTTAGCAAGTTTGTGCTCCATCCCTGGCGGAACAAAGTTCAACTCTTTATCACCTTTCTATTTCGTCTTTTCTCGCCATCAAACAATAATCTTCTATGAAGATTATTGTTTGATGGCGATGTATGTGTTCACGATGTGTGAACTGATAAAGTTGACAGCTTTAAATCGTCAACAAATATCATCAAAAACACTTACAACCCTGGTAGTCAACGACAAAGCAATAGCATCGAACATTCTGCAGATGTAGCATCAGCAACATAAGTTGCCGTCCTCCTCAGTAAGTCAAAGATGCTGCAGCGGCACGCTGCTGTCCATTAACGCTGGCACCTATCGGAAACACGTCGTGCTGTGCGAACGTTCACGCCACGCACCATCGAGATGTCAGTCAGAACGGTCACTCCGCTCACCACTGCTCCGAGTTCGAGCAGCTGCAGCAGACATATCGACCACTGCTCGCTCGCTCTGACCCAGGCCATGGTGCGGTTCGAACCGTTCGATACATGCATTTCGATTCACACAGCACGATCCACTCTACTGCACAAGCGGCGACTTCTACCACAAGATATCAGCTACCGCCGAGATAGTGCGCATCGTTTTGGTCACTCACAGTCTCGTAACAAAGAACAGACAGACGGAACTGTGATGGCAATAGTGGTGTCTAACACAATCAAGGAATCAAGGAGGATGATACTAAGACATTTCCGAAAAGTATTCATTGTGACTTAGATGCCGGTGCGTGGTCACTTCTGATCACATAAACTGATAAAGTTGACTGCTAGAATTGGCCATAGTCGAAAACCCTTTTCCTAGACTCAAATGTCGCAAAGCTACGTGCAACAGAACCGGAATTATTGACGACAGAAATTTTGAACGTCATTCAAGGTCATTCAACGTCACCTATTTCAGAACAAGCGAGAAATCCATATACGACTTTCTATTAGTGAATAATATAAATTTACATTGTAGGCCCCCTATATTGTATCTAGCACCGTTTCCCAGATATCGAAGAGTACTGGTCACATTTTAGCCAGCGACCCCATTCTGCCTGCCCAGTCGGGCATTACGTAGGCTGCCTCTTTCCCGCCTTTCGCCTGCCTAAGGTCCCCGCTTCCCATACCAGTCTGTAAGGCCTATGCGTGCCGGCCCATCAGCATCAACGCCTGCCTCTGCGCGTGCACCTATAGCCTGTCCACTCCAGTGAGCAGTGTCCAATCTGCCTGCAGTGGCCGGCCAGTCTTGCGAGAAATGAAAAATGCCAATTTTCTGGTCTATACCTACCCATGATCCTCATTTTTGCGCCTAAAGCCATCCACATGAACAAAACAGAATAGATACGTAGCCTATATAGACTCCGAAATCATAAATTATGGCCCCCTACCCAAGACTTCCTCAACTTTTTGCGGCTAAAAACATCCCCAGGGCGCCCTGGAGCTATCCTGAAATCTTATACAATCATGAAGCCTGTTCTCGAATTATAAGCGAACATATGTATACAGATTACAGACAGACATACAGAGACATGAACAACAGACGAATTGAATCAGAGGCGCCGACTTTTGAAAATTTATATGAGTGTGCAGTTTCCCCTATCCCTTCCCTCTATGCCTATGCCTTCTGCTCCTCATTGTCCTTCCTCTGTTCTTACCACTCCCCGGCCTTGGATAGGTAGGTCTAAAGGGGACCTGGTTGAATGTGTAAGCTTCCACACTGGGTTCGGGCGGTACTCACTGGTACTCAATTTGCTCGTACTAATTTAACTGTTAATAGCAGGTATACATTTTACGTTTACCAAGGCTAAAATATAAAAAAATTAATGCTACTGAATTACAGAACTGACATACTCGGCAGTATGAAAGAATTCAAAAGGGAGACATAATTTGCACAAGACTACCCAGGGGATATGTACGAGGGCCTTGTTCAGCAACGAAAAAAAAACAAAAATATTAGTAGTATCAGTAACAGTCATGATATTAGTAACGGGTAGACATAAAACTCAAAGTTTTACATGTCAAATACTGTAGTCTCTAGTCAAATGAATTTACATGGAATATATACACGCACGTGAAGTACGAAACTGATCACTGATCAAAGCAATTAATTACTATCAAAGAATGACACTAGGGTATGATACTGAGAGTGTGGGAGTAAGATGTAGGAAAGCCTTCCGAATTAAGCCTGGAATTCTTTGAGCATCACTACCCACCACTCGCTGATCATCTATGTTATGTTAAGCGACATTAAACCATAATAACCATACCGGAAGCCAAAAAGTCCAGTTTGAAGTATATAAAGTCACATCACATTTAAGCAAGTTAATAGTGGTGTTACAATCTTTAGTCTACAGTTCTCTACTTGACATCAACTATCAGCCACCAATACCCCAGCTGGCCTTCCTAATGAAGTGATATATTTGTAGAGCAATATCTACTCAGTGAACATATGCGCAAACAAATAGTAACACATTCACACAGCACACATATGATTTATATAACAAAAAAAGAAACAGCCGAATTCAGAAGCAAATATCAGTCTCCCAAGTATCCATGAAGTACAGTAGACTTATGTAGGTTACACTTACATAATCTGACATATCCCTTTTATAACTGACCATAGACAGGTGCATGCAGGAGTGCATGTACTAATGGTGGTAATACCCTTTGATTACTATTACAAAATCCATATATAAGGCAGCACGTGTGTGTGTGTTTGTTCATTTATAACTCGGAAACGGGAAGAGCAATTTTTTCTTCTTCAAATTTTCAGGTTAGTGCCAGTACACCTAGGGATGATTTTAGGTGCAAAAACTTTGGGGGGTTATGGGTAGGAGCCAGAAAGTTGGCATTTTTCGTTTCCCGTTGCACCAGCTGGCAAGGCGAGGTGGTAGGCCTACTGGGTAGCCCTAGCCTATAGCCTTGAGCAGCATTAGCTACAGGTCGGCGTTGCCGCTTGAGGCACGCTACACTGCGATCCTGGCATGCAGGCAGTGTGCATTCTTTGACTGGGAAGCAGGATAGCATGAGACTGGCAAGATATGGAGCGGGGCTTAAACTATAGATATAATGCCCAGCTGGATGGGCCAAACAGCAAGTTCTTGATATACTGTTTTCAAGCAAACAAATATAAGTTACTCAAAGAAATTGAAAACATAACGATTAACATGTAACTACTGATATATTACTTTATGGCAAGCAGCAAGCAGTAGACTGTGTATAAAAAAGTTCATCACAATAATTATAACTTTCTGCATAATTAGCAGAGTTCACAGAGGCATCTCTTTACTCTAGACTAAACGTTTATAATTACTGCAATTGTTCAATATTTACAAAAGACAATTTACTCGTACTATATTAAATGTTAATCACAACCATCACACCCATATAAGCCTAAAATGAAATTAATAATCAACATTGCCAAGGACAGCAGACAGTAAGCAGAGGTTTAACGTCCCACTCGACACTTTATAGGTCATTTCGGGGACGATTTTTACAGGCCAGATGACCCAACAAACAGCGTCAAAGCACTGAAGGAAACCAGTTGGCCACTGAGATAGGCTTCAGTCCCACCAGAACCACTCCACTGTGTTATAATATGAACTAGGCAACCGCCTCTAGGCTAGTCACAGCGTAAAGGTCCCGTGTGACAAAAACCCAATCTGCCGGACCCATAAGCTGCCTAGAACATCGTGAAACAAAAGTGTTGCACTGTTCTATAGTAACTAATCAACATTGCTACTGGACAGCAGACAGCACACAGAACAAATCAGTAAGTGGACAAATCAGTTGCATAGAGTCTTCTCTACTGTTTCGTTAGTGCATCTACTAGCCAGTCATATCTGGCTTCCCGCAAGGCTTGGAGAAATACACTAAAAGCAGTCGGACCTCTTGTCGGCAGAATATCAAGCAACAAGCGAGCACGATCTTTTGATGTCGGTTTGCTGCACATGAGTTCATAATCCTCAGACATAATTATGCCATCGTTAATAAGCCGATCCAGAACTCTGTGCACATCCAGGTCATCAACTATTGCTGTACGGTTTGTTCGCAGACGTTCAGCATCTGCTTGTTGCATTTTGCTACATCTATTCTCTCTGTCTACAATAAAATAAACCACGGCGTGAGTGAGTGAGTGAGCAGAGGTTTAACGTCCCACTCGACACTTTATAGGTCATTTCAGGGACGATTTTTACAGGCCAGATGACCCAACCAACAGCGTCAAAGCACTGAAGGAAGCCAGT
>Ga0126335_1002827_pt1 | contig 10569 bp, 5 predicted proteins | sample OlaspJWI45metaG_FD_108409 | JGI IMG/M metagenome (GOLD analysis project Ga0126335, IMG submission 108409) | Marine gutless worms symbiont microbial communities from Oahu, Hawaii - Olavius sp. 1 OAHU.JWI-45 metaG | ecosystem: Host-associated > Annelida > Digestive system > Unclassified | place... | reverse complement strand
GGTTTGGAGGAGGTGGATTGGGTGGGTGGCGGGGAAGCCCCACTGTGTGGGTAGAACAGCTAGTACGCGATATTACACAAACACGCACATGAGTCGATAACCAATTCGGATACTTCTCCGTGAACTTGAATCCTACAACTAAAAAAGTTAGTAAAATCGCCAGCAGAAATCACAGCATGGCCTGGCAACTTCTTTGAGAGACGTTCTAGTTGGGAGTTTGGCTATTAGGAACGGTCTGCTCTGCAACGAGATCCGTGGGTATAACGGTATAGGCTTACAAGAGTTTCGACGCCGGCCCGTGGATCGGTGAGGTGACCGTGTTCCATTAATTTCTGCTACAATCTTGTAGTAGCGGCAGCAAGTCAGTGATCCGCCTGCTGCAGCCAGTCGCCTTGACCTTGCTAACACATGGCCTACCCGCCGCTATGGAAACGGCAAGCACCTGGTTACAGATGGCCGCAGTACGGGTACCCAGTCTCCGGGTCACCTTGCCGCGCTTTGCAGCTGCTGGCATCTTAACGGCGGCCGTTGTCTGTCGCGGTCTGCTGGCCACAGCCTCGGTGCATTGCATCGTCGAAATGCCGAACATCGCTCCGTTTCGTCAACTCGTCGCCCAACCGGAGGCGATTATCGAGGTCACGTCATCCTCGTGCGCAGTCCACGCAAATATACACGACGAAAACCTACCAGACTCGTGATACCAATGCTAGAAATGGATGGTCGGTCCAGAGGATGAACCTGCTGTCTCTGCACGAATTGAATCTACATGATTTACAAACAAGACTGCCTTTCAACCGATTTCTCCTACGATTTGTGCTGCCAGACCTTGAACTTGACCCGACCCGCACAATCTATAGTGATACTCGAATATGACACCGCATCTAAAAAAAATCGGACCCAGGGCTGCGATATTCTGGCATATACAAACGCCACAAACGGCGGAACTGTACTTCCGGTCGCGAATCTGATGGCAAAAATTTCCTACACGTGTTACTAGTAATTAACAGTAATTAACTGACAGACTCCCATGTTAGGGGAATATCGATCGTTATAGTGCGCATCTCATGCATTCGATGAGGCCCAAAATACGTGGGAATTGGTTGTTGTCTGGTCGGATACAGTCTGTCAGTCGCGTGCTGGGCCAAAAAGCAGCAAGAGTGCGGGATAAAACTGGAACACCATTATTCGGGCCAACATTCTCTGCCGTAATATATCAACTTTATTTCGCCAGTATTGCCGTATGCCAGTCATATTCGTGTGTCTTCTCTGCGGCCCGCGCCGCCCATCCCCGTTCGCGCTCTGGCGCCGTAGGGGGCAGGCAACGTGAAAGTCGTTACTTACTCGCAGAACTTTTTGTTGAGTGACGTCATAACGCGGCAGGTGCCGCCGTTGAAGCAGAAGTCCTGCCGCTCGCACAGCTCCGTGAACGGCTTCTCGCCCGGCCTCTCTGTACACCAACACGTACAACAGTCAGCCGACAAATAACCCAATTTCGACGAAACTGTAAACTGCGTAACAGGGGCGTAATTGGCTCGAAAACAACGTCGACGACGACGACGACGACGACGACGGTCTGGAAACAAGATGTTAAACGGCAACAACATGCCGCCGCCGAAGACCGACGAGACAGCCCACCGATGGCGCCAATATAACAATTTCTACAGATTATTTTCTCTGCACGACAGACCCACAAATCTGCAAGCTAGCAAAACATAACTCGCAGGTGTTTCCGTCAGACATATACAGATAGTCACATCACATGTGAGCAGAGACAGTCTACGTCACGTGCACTTAATGGCTCATAATTTCGGGAACGAGTTTCTACTGGCAGTCGCAGACAGTTTCAAACACATAAACACACCTTAATAAAATTAGTTACTTGTGTCTGTACAGTGCAGGTCTGTGTCAAGTGCATTAAGCCCGAACTATAGGCCCTCAGCAAAGAAGCAACTAGGGACATAATACTGGCTAACGTCGCTCTCCTAGAATTCATATCCCCAGACCGCTTGATGTAGCTTTGCCCTCAGTCTTTGAATATTTACTAGTGGGTTATGCTGGCTCTGCCGCTGCTCTTTCTCGAAGGATAAGACGTGTCTTCGGCCGAAATAACGCAGCTGCACTAGTTTATTTTCGCACAAACAGCGTCGTAATTCGTGACTGATATCCGCTATAGCAAAATCGAGCTACGTAGAACGGACTGTACAGTGTACACTGTATATAAGCGATGTTATTCGGATTAACGTCGCTGCCACGTGCCACATCAGAGAGTTGCAGTAGTCCAGTAGGCCTACAGGAATACCGAACCGGTTGTCGTCTCAGTCGTTGCACATGGCGCTGCCGACAGAAGATCTAATTGCAGTCAGTGCGCTACCATTATCGTGTCAAACAGTGCGAAAGACGGACAGACGAACGGGCGGCAACGGCTCGTTATGAAGAAGAGAGTCATCACCCGACCGTAAAACCGTCGTCACGGGACGAGATGATGCGGTGTGTGGCCTGGTACGTCAAGGTACCGCGCCGGCCGGGGGCAAGAGAGCACCTGCAGTCCAGTGCGCCAGTTCAAACGCTTCGTCGCCGGCCGGGTCCATCTGCTTACCGGTACGTCATCACGGCTACCGACCAACCGACAAATCTCATTCAGTCGGCACGTGTACCGGCCCCTTGAACTAGGGCGGCGGCCAGCGGCGTCAAATGATAGGCATGTGTTGGAATTCGACGAGCAGCAGAGCAGAACGATGGACCTACCACGACGCCAATATACTTTGCATGCCACGCCGTATTACGTACATCGCAAGACCGCATGCAACATGCTGCGTATTCTTAGCTCGAAGTTACACGATGATGCACATTTTTGCATCCAAACGTACCGTGGTTCTTGTGCCACGACCCATACATGAATTCACTTTTGAAATATAAGTTTTAGGCAAGTTTGCATCGACTTTTCACCGTTTTACATGTTTACTTCCATATCGTCAGGCCGGCGGCCCTATTCGACCTAACTACGTCTGGCACTTACTCTAGTTTTGATTTTGATTTCTCATTAGTAACAGTTGGTCTGTGCTAGTCCGTTTCTAGAGTAAACAATTCAAACTTTCCAAAGCCAAAACAGAATTTTCTTGTGTTGCCTAACAGCATCAAAGCTCTGACTGAAGTCAACTGAGATTGCAATTTTTCATTAATCTTGCATCAATATCTCCATCGATATCTGCTGATCCCGTGATTTGTAGTGCTAACAAGGACCAGTCTCTCATTAGCCTCACTATAACTTCTTCGCAAGCTATTGAACGATCTATCTCGCACAAACTGCATGCGGGAGTTGAACGATATCGTTTAATGTTTATTTTACCTTCCAGGTACCCATTTCCCAGCAGAATTTCCTTCGTGTTGCGATCGTAGTAGTAGGCAACACTACAAAAAGACAGCGAAATGGTTCCACAAGAGCCAAGCTGCCACCACTGCACGGTTTAAACCAAATACCAACAAATCTTGTCGCCCGGCAGATGATAAATTGACCACAAACGTCACAGAAAAGCCAACAAACCATAGACACAAACAGGCTCGGCGTTCCAGTGCGACTTGACCGTAAATCTTCGCAAATCATTTTTATCGCCGTTCTGCGCGCTTTACATAAACGCAGCAACTCTATTCGTCTGTCGGCCTCGATATCCGCTAGCACTCGTGCACTTTGTCTTATCCGTTAAAACTCCCATAAAATTAATTGCAACCAACTACTTGGGTTTTGCAAATTCCGGATATCCATATCCGCACCACGCAGCTTACCGTTAATAACAGTACTAGAATTGCTGCCACAGATTACACAGCAAACGTATCAAAACTATGTCACGACGAGTGGCAGACATCTTGGGACGAGCAAACTACGAATAAATTACACAGCACTACACCTACTATAGCTACTAATAAATCGTCGGAGCAGGTCACTCGTCACGAATGAAGTGTTCTTAACAGACTACGAATTGGTCACATTCGCTTCACCCATTTCTACCTTTTAACTGGAGATGCGCCACCAGAGTGTTCTTTGTGTAACTGCCAAGTCTCAGTAAAACACATTTTATTGGAATGTGTAAACTTTAATGCCGTTCGAGATCAGTACTTTCGTACTACATCATTGGAGGAACTTTTTGACAAGGTTCCTGCGCGCAGAATACTTGATTATATTGAAGATATTCATCTTTCCATTGCTTTTAATATTTCAACCTATTCATTGTTGTAGATTGTTTTTTATTGCTACTTATTTCTTGATTTCAACGTTTTGATGGCACTGAATAGCCTAACATGTGCTGATGTGCCGTTAAACCTCTGCTCACCCATCCGCACCACGGAAGCCGCTGAAGGCTCAACCATGGGCCACGGCTGACCGATAATGACACAGTGGCCCATGTTGTTTGGCGGATGTCCCACATCAGGCCAAACGACAAAATGGCAACCCGTCATAACTACATAATGTTAAATTGGATGCACGCAAGATTTGAACGCATGTATGCATCGTAGTTTGTTTTTTGGCCTCAGAATCTGTCTTGCGGAAGGTGGTCTACACAGATGTTTCACGCGTGCGATAACATTCGCATGTTTGCATTTTTAAGATTTTGCATATAATACACATCCGCATATTTCTCTTTTAGGACTTAACAACAGTGTTATGTGCTTTTGTTTAACTAAACGCTTAAATTAGGCTACACTACACAGAGACCCTTTGACAAGGCTCGTAGCTTAATAAGAAGCTCAACGACGCCATGATGCCAAGCACCTGTTGATGACGTCACGGCTGAAGCTGCAGCCACAGCAGGCAGCAGGCTGGCGACATTGGTTCCAGATGCTGGCGTCTGCTACGATGCGTACCTGCTGTACGTTGCTGGGCCGAACTGATCCTGTGAAGTCAGACAGTCAGTCCGCAGAAAACAGCCACGTACGTAAGGTCCGCCTACAAACTTTATGTCCTGAACTTCTGGTCGAATCTTGGGATTTTCGTAGAAGAAACGGACGGCAGCAGCGAGCTGAACGACTCGAGTACCAATTCTCTCTGTGTGTGTCTACGTCTCTCTCTCTCTCTCTCTCTCTCTCTCTCTCTCTCCATCGCTCTGTCTGAATGTTGGATGTTTTCGCGCGTCTAACAATCCGCTGAGTGACGTACGGTCAGTCGCCGCAACATACGTTGAACCGAGACGCGGTGGGAATCTGCTTGATGTGGGTGGCAAGTCTGTTGCACTAACAAGGGTGTAGCCAAGCAGCAGGGCCCAGAATTCATTCTCAATGAAACAAGCCGCCCATGGGCAGTGACGCTCAGCTAGCTAGCTTACAAGTCGGCCTTGGGTTTTCGTTTGTGATCAGAGTCGGCCAGTACTCTGTGTGCTATCTATGTCCAGATCGGTTACGCTTTCCGACACCCCGGTTATCAGACACACAGACACACTCACAGAACAGCCTATATCAATCGTCTCGGCAGTGACCTATTACGTGGTCACGTCAAATTTATACTCACTTAGGCCTACTCGCGCTCTACAGGAAACAAAGCTGATCCCCACAACGTCAAGCCCCGTCACCGCATCGTTTTTTAATGTGGGAAAATCGAGCGGCGCCGCAACCACAGCCGCTCGTCTGGAAGCAATGTACGTGCATGCGTGGCGCAATCGTCAATTTCCGGGGACGACCGAACGCAAGTCTCATCTATCTATTAGCTCGCGTAAATATGCGTAGTCGGCAGCATCGCGCATCCGTCAGTCTACGGTCTTACCGCCCAGCGAGTTCGACCGATCAAGTTCCATGTCGCAACCAGTGCGCGCTGCGGAACCGTATATTCGCGTACTTGGTTCCACGTCATGGCAAAATCCAATCCAGGCAGAAGCAGGTTAGCAGATGACAGGCGACAAAATAGCTAGATACGAACTGACTCCGGAGAAATTTTCACGCTAAAGATAATTTCTGCTTTAATGCTCAGGCTACGGCCTGCGCCTTCGTCTAAACTTCTTTTGCTTTGCTTTGCTTTACTTTATTTGCTATAGGAATAATTTTTAACCCACAATATAGGCCTATTCTCGCTTGGCAAGTCACTTTTCCTTTTAGTCCGCATCGAATGTACACTGTACATAACGCGGCCTATTGCAACCGATGATCCTGTAGCGTGGTATGTCTGTCACGCACGCATGAAATGGTTGACCAGATCGAGGTCCTGTTTGGGGACCCCGGGCACATTGCACTAGATGGGGTCCTTATCCTTTTAAGCCTTTAGGCTAGGGAAGTGGGTTCGAGGCGGCCTTTGTCAAATTACTTTGCACTTCTTTGCTTTACCCACTCTTTAAACAATTATAATTTGCATAAATCAAGTAGCCTTCGCGTTGTGCGGCAACGATGGCGGGACGATACTTTTCAGAGGGTCACCCCAGTCAGCGTATCAGTCCACGGAATTGCGTACAGATTGCGGCTCGAATTTTTATCGGATGCATAAACCTCCTCCCAAAGCAGTCCAGAAAGGCGGCTCAGCGTCCTTAAAGTGATAATTTCACCTAGGCTAACGACAACTGAACAAAGACAAAAATGTAAAAAACGAAATAGAAACTAAACTAAAATATATGCAAAACAAAAATTATGCAAATGTGCTGAATTTATGTCTCTTCCTGAAGCTCAACAACGAACCAAATAGAACTGATCACAAAGAAAGTGAATGATAAAAGTAAAAGTAAGTTTATTTTAAAAAGGGACCTATGTATAGTCTAATTATTTGTCGACTGAACTTACAAGTACCAGCAAAACTAAAAATGTGGCAATTAAGATGCATTGCCACTTATAGCCGCCAGCTCGAAGTGCCACAAAACATACGACGTCTTAAAATGCAGTACGCCAGCACGGCAGCAACATGACACCTCTAACTGACTACAATTGTTCGTATAGTGACTGAATTCATATCAACAGGCATCGACAACTACTGCCTCGACTGCAGACGGCGAAACCAACTCCACTGCCTAAAGTCGCTCACAAGCTATAATAAATATTAGGCACATCCTCATGCGCTATGATGCGCGGTGAAGCGTGACTCACTGTACGCCATAATATTACTTACTTAACTTGTGATGCATCTCGTTTTTATGTCATGACCTTGACCTTTGACCTCATGACCTTCAACGTTTGTAGTGCATCGCCTGTCACGTGACCAAACCATGCACACGTCGCCAGCCCCCTAAAACTTTCTTTAGGCGATAACCGCCATAATCGTTATCGCAAAATGTAAAGACAGGTCACGTGACTTAGGTTACGCCCCTTTGACCTAGTTTTATATTGTAGATAGTACTTTTTGTAGAGAGTATGCGCACTAAATTTGAAGTTTCTGGCTTCAAACGTTGCAAAGAAACTGAAAAAATGCAAAATTTAAAAGTAGGTCACGTGACCTAGATTATGTCCCCTTTTGACCTACTTTTCTTTTGCTTATTCTCTACTACTTACAATCTGTCTACATGCTTAATAAGAAGCCTGTAGTATTAGCCGTTTCGGAGTTATTCACAGCGGTCTGCAAATTTAAAATGTAGCCACATAACCTTGTTCCGACCCCTGTGACCTAGTTTTGCACTATTTGATAGCACTCCCTATAGGCAATGTGCGCACAAAATTTGAAGTCTGTAGCTGTAGTCATTACACAAATATAGAAGAAACGCCAAAGTTTAAAAGTAGGTCACTGTGACCTAGATTATGTCCCCTTTTGACCTACTTCTGGACTGCTTATTTTCTACTCCTTAGGTCTATCTACGTGCAAAATTTGCACAATGTAGTTTTAGCCGTTGGAGAGATATTCACAGGGGTCTGTAAATTTATACCTATAGGCCACCTAAACTGGGTCACGTCTCCTTTGTCCTAGTTTTTACATGCTTTAAAACTACTCCTCGTAGTCGATGGACACACCAAAATTCAAAGTCTCTAGCTTTAGCCGCTCCAGAGATATCGGGGTCCGTTTATTAAAAATTTGGACGTGGTCCGCCATCTTGGATTTGACCCTTAGTGGGTTTTGACAATTTCTCAGCTTTCCAGGAGACACAAAGTACTGTATTGTGAAATTTGAATGCAACCTGTCCACGTGCGGCTGAGCTAGAGCGATGTAACCATTTTTTCCAACTGTCGCATTGTAGGGCCCCAATTGGACAAATGGATCTCAGAGTTGGGTGCCCTAGCTGCACGGGTCTGCGGTAGACGAAAGCCTAGACATCGATGCTGTACGATATTGTTTTTGATTTTTGACCCATTTATTGGGGTCGATAATCGGAGCAAAATTCCACACTTTTTGACCCCCTATAAAATAGGGGAGGGCTAATGGAGAAGTTTGTAGGAATTATTCGTAAGACACCTCGGTTCTAAGCACCGGCATACTTTTTACACGGGGGCAATCGGCGGTTTCGTCACATTTTGAGAAGTGCGGTTGGCTAAAAAAATAGGGCCCGTCGGTACAACATGGCGGCTGAAAATGTGAACTAGACATGAAAATGAAAGCAAAAATACTAAATCTGAAGTGAATAAAACTATAAAAAAAAAGCGACAATTACAGTTGCATTGCCACGTGCAGCCTTGCGCTGCTCTCGAACTCGCTAGAACTCGCACACACTCGTTTGCCCGCCCTTTGGCTCGCACTCGATCGAACTCGTTCATTTTCTCTCGATCTCTCTCGAACTCGATCGCTCGGTACTGCAAACCATTCAGTTTTCACTCGCTTCGTTAATGCTATTCCTCAGATGAATCCATTTGCTACGTAGCTACCAACTTTTGTAAAAGAATGCCCCTGGTGGCTGAAATCACTTCCGGTTCCAATATTTACGCGTGCCAGTCTTCCGGGACCTTCATATTTGTTACCGTGTAAAATTTCAGCGAAATCAAACTATCGGCGGCTGAGCTATTGCGACTTAACTAATTTATGTGTGCACTGTGTACACAATATGTTTTACTTACTTAACTCGTCAGAGATCTCGTTTTGTATCAACATACCAAATGTGGTGCAGATGTCGTGATGTTTCGCCCAGGTATGCCTCGAAAACTAAGTCACGTTAGCGACCGATGATAGCAAATTTAACACCGGAAGCGAGTGGGGAGACGTTTGTTCCGAGGGTTTACCCCGAAGGGGCGTTGTCCGGGTGCACCCTCATATGTGTCATCGTGCAAAATTTCAGCGAAATCGGACAATCCGCGGCCGAGTTATAGCGATTTAATTAATTAAAGGTGGCCGCCGTCCGCAATACTGGATGTTTGAAGGAAGCATTCCACACGTCGTGGCAACCCATTTTTTACCTACACGCCAAATTCAGTGCAGATATGATCAGTAGCAGAGATATGCCGCCAAAATTAATTCGAAACAACGCCCCTGGCGGCGGAATTTTACTTTCGGTGTCTATTTCGACACGTGTCTACCTACGGCACCTTCATCTGTGTGATGATGAAAAATTAGTGAAATAATACACAGATGGGTGACAGCACCAAATGCGCCATTCACTAACCAAAGTTCACCATTTCTGTCACAGTCGACAAAGTGCCGACCCGAAAGCACCCAAAATGGCGGAACCGTACTTCCAATTGCGAATCTGATGCAGATTCTAAATCGGAAAGCCCGGTTTCCTCTTCGAGTTTCCGACTAACCGTGCGTCTATCTCGCTTAGTTTCGGAGATGTTTGCGTGCGACACACAGACAGACAGACAGCCAGACAACACGGACCATTACTATAGCTGTCGCCTATGTTTTATAAAAGTGTCACTATCTTTAAAATGCACGCACTTTCATGAGCTAAAATGATAAAAAAAGTTCGAATGGAAACGCGAGTACTCGAGTACTCGTAACAGCCCTAAGAACCACGTGGCCACACCAGTGCCGTGCGCCGGAGATAAAGGCGATATACAGCACTGAATCACGCGGTAGAACGTAGCACAAACTGGGTGTCCCTCTACTTCAAGCGCTATTTCTGAAAAACCTCTAAACGAACGATTACGAAATTTGCCAGCAAGAACCTAGATACTTCGGGCTACGTTTCGCTTGCTCACATAATACACTTTTATTCAGCGAGTTTAGAGTAAGAAAGCTCTGAATCTGACAGTAATTCTTCTTGCTGCGTATATTTCGCCACCGTATATGGGAGCCTCTAATTATTTGAATCGTTCAGGGGTCACCCCTACGAATATCGCCATAATTTATACACTGTCGGAAACTACAATCTATGGCCTAAATTCTGCCGCAACTTGTGCAGATTTAGCTTAAACCAGTTTAATGTATTTTGTTCCGAAACATAGCGTTTTCGGTGAAAATACATCGCAAAAGGGCCAAAACGTCGTTCAAGGTCATTGAGCGTCACTCAAGGTCAGCGATTTTAGCAGCAGCCGAAAGCACCTGTGATTTGCAATTAGCGACTAGTACAGTCTTAGTTATGTCTAGTACCGTTTAGAAGATATTGCGATTGTTTTGTCGTTTTTGCTGTCCGCAGAGCGGGTCCCTGTGCTAAAAGCGCTATTTTAAAGAAAATCCTAAACGAACGATTACGAACTTTTGCATGAAGAAACTAAAGTCTTTGCGCTACTTCCCACCCGCAATCACTT
>Ga0126335_1002826_pt1 | contig 10570 bp, 2 predicted proteins | sample OlaspJWI45metaG_FD_108409 | JGI IMG/M metagenome (GOLD analysis project Ga0126335, IMG submission 108409) | Marine gutless worms symbiont microbial communities from Oahu, Hawaii - Olavius sp. 1 OAHU.JWI-45 metaG | ecosystem: Host-associated > Annelida > Digestive system > Unclassified | place... | reverse complement strand
TGTCAATGCACTGAATTCATTCTTAGAACACTGTCGCCGCGGGCGATATTAGAATAGAACGTCTTTTGTATCCTTGTATATCTCCTTCTACCGTTGTCCATTGTGTGTATTTTATATAAGTAGAATGATCTCGTCGATTTTCGGTTGTAAATATGTAGCCCAGATTGCAGCGTATTTACGACAGTTTTGTCACATATATAGTATTGTTGCGCGACGTTTCGTTGTTATTTTTCGTGTTCTTCTGTTTCCGTTGTGCAATATTGGTTAGCGTACGACTTATTGCTTCCTTTGATTCAAATCGGGCGACGCCTTACGGCGTGTTTATTGAACTTATGAAATATCATTGCATATAACGGTAATAATGTTTTCATTTCAGTATTTTCTCTATTTGTTAAATTTAGCTGCTTCTAATAACCAGCTACGATCGGTCGGTTATTTATATATGCAGCACAAAAACCAACATTCTTTGTTTAATTTTGTTCGACAAGCGACCAAGTTGAGTAGGGGAAATTTTTGACTTGAAGCAGTCTGGACAATCACAACTGCACTTCAGTGATTGTTTGTGATTGTGGCGTGAACAGCACAGATGACGCCGTGGACCTGATCACTGACTGCCGTATTCCTATCCCTTTCTCTGTCGCCAATGATCTGTGACGATTAAATGAAATGATAACAGCATGCCAGATTGCCGGGTCGTCAGGCCGCAGTCGTCCGTGCTAGCGGCATCTGCAGCAGTAGCCGCATCTGGCGCCGATCGTCACGGATAGCCAGTCCTCACAGGTCGCTGATCTGCCCGGCATGTTGCTGTCTCGCTCGGCGATGGATTATGACCCACAGGACGACCCATGCGACGCCACAATCGAATCACGGTCGTTCGCACGACCTCGTCGCGCAATTCAAACACCATCAGTTTTCGCTTGCCGGCAATTACGTAGCCAGTCGACCGTGTAACGAGGCGTCACTCCTCTACGCCGCAGCTGCTGCTCCCATACTGAGACGTCAACAAAGACTGTTTCGTATCATTTCCGGGGGCGTCAGTCACTGAACGGCGATGTGGTCGCTAGTGCGTGTCGTCGAGCCCGCCAGATGCAACTATACAGTCCTGTTCTGTTTTCGTCGCTCACAAACACAATAAGATTATGCTGTTGTCGTCGCCGCCCATCATGCTGCCGGATGGCAGGGGCGTGGTGACCAGAGATTGCCAGTGAATCAAGAAAAGTGACCTCTCCCGACCGATTGTAAACAGACCACAGCCATATAATTATGCAGCTTGTTTCTGGATTACCGTGTTTCTGCTTCAGAAGAGACAATTTAATTTGAAAATGGACATAATATTAGTCTATGTGTAGCCTCTGTTGTAGGCCTATTTAATTTTGTATATACAGTACTCTTGCATATAAACGGTTTTGTAGCGACTGAAATTAGTTAAAAGCTATGTTATGTAATTCGCCATTTGTCAAAGACAGCTTTATGCATAAATCAAAATCAAAGACAAAATGCGGAAATCTTTTAAACTTGTTAAACGTGGCAAAACAACGCTGTTTTAGCTGCGGTCAACCAGAATGTCTGGTCATTGCCGTGCCTGTTCCGCACGACAAAGATGACTGGAGAAATGTGGTGGGTAAGAATGGAAGAATGCATTTCGGAGACATAGCGGCTTGACTCAGACAAGGCACCGCAGCGTTCGTGGACAGAGACGACCCGCAGAGATAATGCTCGACGTGCTATCCTCGGGCCTGGTCTCAGTGGTCTCTTGGTCATCGCCGAGTGCATAACGAGACAACGCAGATGTCGTGATGCTGTCTGTAATTAGTTTGCCGTGTCTGACCGGCGCCCCAGGCTTGACCACATGTATATGCAACCGCAACGCTCCTCCTCTCTCAATTCCCGTTTCTCTGCTGAATGAAACAATTGATGATGACGACGACGATCGATGCACTGGCTTCATCTACATCAGATTTTGTTTGGGATGTTCACAAAATACGGAAATAGTTTGATTAATAATCCGAGTTAGTAGGATGATGTTGTAAGCTTATAGCGTTCTAAATAAATATAGTTGTTTTAGGCCGCATCGAATACATGAGATACGGACTATTGCGATCTATGAATGATCTTGTAGCATAGACGTCTGTCAGTCGGTAAGTCTGTCTGTCACGCGGGCCAGCCAGCTGTGCAAAAACAGCTAAACGGATCGACGTCCTATTGGGGTGGAAATTCCTGGGACCCAAGAAACATTGTGTTAGATGGGGGTCCCCATCCCCACGGCGAGGGAAGAGAGTTTGATGCAGCCTTTGCCAAATTACTTTGGCCAATATGGTTGACAACTTGTTTTATTACTACTACTGATCACGACGTAAGGCGTATTATTGAGAGCAGTGAACAATAGTATCTCAAGTGTGATGGCCTGACGAACTTCCGTAGTATGTGCGGCACTTACATAGCGTCGTCCCGTAGGGCTTGTTACAGGTGCGACGTTAGCGAGAGTATTGTCACTGCTGCCAATTCAAAGTGTTCGATTGTACGACACAGCAGCCCTGCGATGCCGCTAGCAACTGCATGCCGTCAATAATGAGACTGGCTGGCATCCCGCTGTCAGGTCTTCACCCTCAGGCAAAACCCGTTATGAACGAACGCAAAAATGGCGGTGCATCACCGTCTCTTGTTATCGACCGATAACACAAGTTCATGGTCTGGTCATGGTCTCGTGTGGCTGCCTCGAGACAGTCCCACTAACGAGTCCTGGAAAATTATGTCACTCACTTTATTTGCAGCATCCATTTGCGCATGAGATGACAAGTCCTGCAGCGAAGGTCTTTGATTAACGCTAACACACAAGCGGGATCAGGTCCAAGTCCATTGCCTGATATTGTGAGGAGGTTGGTTTAGGGGAATTACTCAGTTAATTAAAGATGATCGTTGAACAATTCCGAACTTTATTATCTTTTAGTAACAAGACAAGATATGCACATATCGCTCGACAAGGTTCGACTGTCTGTTTTCCGCATAGAGAGACTTACTGCTGCAGCCTCTAGCCGCTGCAGCTACAGTACATCGCACTACAATCTCGTTTTACTCCTCTAAGGTCAACTGGTAACATAACTTTCCAAAACTGAAGACGATGTTACTACTTGCGTAGCGTCGGCAGGTCTCTGTACGTTCGTCAGTAATTGTCATACAATAACGTTCGAAATCCGCGACTCATAAAGTTCATTTTTGTTTGCTGTACATCTTCAGAAAATAGCGGTCAAGTTTTATATATCAAAGTTATCTTGTCACAGTCAAGAACATGATTACATGACAGCAAAAAAAAACAAAAAACACGGACAGTTTTGAGACATAAAAATGAAACTATTGTGCGGTTGATTGTGTCATTGACTTTGGTCTTTAATATTTGACCAAATGCACGTCACGTGTGATATGAGCTCTGCTATTCGTTTGGATTACCGTTTTTAGAACTTTTTTATTCCTTAGTTACGGCAGGAACAAAACAAACCGATGTACAGGCAAACGGCTGTAATAAAACTTTGCAGATAAAATTGCAGTCTTGCAGATAGGCTACGAACCACGTGGTTGTATCTACAAGGTCATTTGTGAGTTCAGTGTTGAGCTAAGTGCAAATTCAGTCTGATTTAAATGACAATTAAGCAGCATAATTAGAATATGAAATCGAGGGCTTGTGAGGTTAGCAGTGTTTAGTCTGCCCGGCAATGCATTACCTAGCGACGCATATTGATCAGCGGCAGCGGCAGCAGCAGCAGCACGCGCTGGTGCGTCGCTGTGTACAGTGTACGCTTCACAGTGCCAGCAGCCAAGCGTGAACGCAGATGCTTGCTTGGGTCTATTGATGTTTGTTGGCATTCGTCACTAAGCAACTGCCCCCAGAGCTAGCCCGAACTGTGCCTAGCACGGATCATCACTGGCGTGCTGCCTCTACGTCAAGATATTAACCTCTTTAACGCGGCATAGTATCGACGGTCATCGATCATCGTCATTGGCAACGTTATACATCTGATCTGCAAATCTGTCATATAGTCTTACTTGTTCAATACGCTGTCATCCATATTGATCTGTGTATTGTAATGTCGTTAGATATGGGGTATGCTAATTCAAGTTTCAGTCGCCCCTAACATTTCTTTTAGAATAATACCCAACAAAATGCTCTACTACACTACTGCCGCCATAAATGAAGATTAAAATGACAAATTTTAGTTAGCTATCGAGCCATAAATGTATAAATTGACACTTCATACTCGTACATTTCGGAAAATTTACTCTATTTTAATACTCTTGAATGACACGATGATACGGTAAGAACATTTATAATATAGATTGCAACAGTCCAAATACATAGTAAGCTTAGTTGGATGCAATTTCTCAGTTAACGTGTCGTAGCTAATTCACCATTTTTCCGCGTTTGGTTTTTCGAAGCACGCAATATATATGCAACTGCGCAGACAGAGATGCTTGTGCTTGTGCTGTAGTCCGTTATCAAATTCTAGTATTTGCATGAGTTCTGTACATGAAACAGGAAAAAATATTCGACAAGGTGCAGTTGACTAGGCAGAATAGATCGATCGATACACCGTGGCGTGCACAGAGCTGGCGTAAGGCGGGTTGTCTTGGTACAGAGGCAAATAGCAACGGCCGTGCATGGCCGGCGTCATGGCGACGGTGACGCTCATCGTCACGGCTCAGTTGATTGCAGGCAGTCAGACATTCCAGTCGCAGATTCTGCAGGCATACATTGTTCAACGCTTCATAACACGAGAAACTAGAAGACATGGAAACACAATTGCGAATCATTGTCCTTCTCGCTTTCGTCGGTAAGAGAAAGCTGTTTTTATATTAGTTCTTAGATGTTATGACTCGAATAAGATCAGTAACTTCTTCGCTCATATAGGCTCTGCATGTAGTTGCTTGCTGACATTGTTTTAGTAAAGTCATACAACCCCCCGTTGGTCCGAAGACTGTAGTATAGGCCCTATTTATTTCATGGCCGGAAACCAGACTTTTTATTTAGTGGATTTACTATTTGCATTTGTGCATGTTAGTATAGTTTTTGTAGCTGTTGTTTAGATTTTAGTATTGTTACTTGGGTGCCGTGTATATAAAGTTCAACTGTTCTATGTTTCATGTTTAATGTGATAATATAATAACGTTATTATGTAAACGTTCAAGTTCTAATACAATATTATCTTAATAATCTTTCAGTTAGACAAGATCACAATAAAACACACACACACAAAGTCACAAACTTAAAAAATATTATCAACAACTATGACACATGCTTTGTCTCTTTAGTAAGCCTATAGTGTTCTTTGTATCCAACTCTTCTTGATGTTTTGTGTCGGATAAAAAGATCCATGCATAACAACCAGTTAACGTAGAAACGTCTAATTAACGTCATGCAAGTGGAGTTTTTAACGTCTCTCGAAAGCTGCCAAGATTACAATGAGTGCAGACAACAGTTGGAGGCGCCCAGCTCTTTTCGGGCACTTTCTGCAACAATCGAGATCGATATCGTTCCTTGTTAGTCAAAGACAGCTGATGTGATGTTGGGCAGGCATCTGCGCGGCAATCAAATGCTATGACTGCTCTGTCGCTGTCAAAGTTGCCGACGATAAAGATAAGACGAGAACGACGGTAGCAGGGAACGTAAACTGTAATGACGAATTCAAGTCGACAAACATCTCATCGTCGACGTGCAACGGAGTCTGCCAGGTATAGGCTATTTTCACTGTCGTCACGCGTCATTTAATCGTGTTGCTATAAGGTCGACAGAAACATAAAATATTGCCTGCAGTAATTAGACGCTTATGGGATGCATTTTGCACAGCAAAGGTCGAAGTTTTTTAACAGTTACGTTTAGCACGATGCTACATATAGCGGGTTTGGTATCTAGGTCTGCTATATGAAAAGGGGGAAAAGTATGGCAAAGCGTTCACAACTTTTGGCCCACTCTGCACAAAAAGTGTCTCATGATTTCTCTATGCAGTTGAGCGTTTTGTTTAAAACTGAAAGGCCATTGCGATGTTTCTAGGTTCACTATTTATGCGTTAATAGCATGTACAACATTAATTAAGCAATGCGCTAATGGAAATTCGTTTAGGCCTACCAGTGTAAGTTTGGTTACATTCAGTATCGGTTCAATGTCATTTTGGGTTAAAATAAGACGGAGAAAACGACAAACGACAAATAGTCTTATAAAACCAACACAAGGCCTAAATTGCTTTGAATTTTGCATTTGCTCGTCGCTAATGCGTTGTTGGGTAGAATGATGTAACTCACGAAAACACTTGTTAATGCATTGTAGAAGAAGCTCGTTTATGCGGACAAGGACAAAAAGAAAGACAAGGATTACCAGATCTATCGTACCTGCGCCAATGACTGCGAGGGTTCAGATCGGCACGAAATTCACTGTTGCAAGGACAAGGACCTCTGCAACGCCGCTCCACCATCAGCAGTCAACGGCTTCATCTTCATCACCGTCGCAAGCGTCGTCTCATTTCTTGTCTAGAACGACAATAAAGTTCTCACTTGCTGTCTCCAGTTAGCTCCCAGATTTCCAAATTGTATACGTTCTGTCTTGCTGATATAATTTTAGTGATAAATTTACACCACTATGATTGTCAGGCTCTATTACGGTTATTTTGGTTTAACGTTGCTTAACATAATATAGGCCTAGATGATCAGCGACAATTGTCAGCCTCATATTTTCTCTCGTTTAAAAGCATGGATAACAAAATAGAGTAGTAGGCCTACTATAAGTGGTGGATCTCTAACATAGTTCATGAGCTTTGTACATAACGGTTACCTTCAATTGCACAACATATCCGTAATCCGTTACTTTGTGACAGATAACGTTTACAATACGCAGGAAAGCAATTAGATTTTAAACACTTCTTTGATCTAAAGTTTATTACGGTATCAAAAATCTACGGTTACATGCACTTAGATCTTTTACTGGGACAGGAAGGTAACTAGATCTAGACCGGCGCGGCAGAGTGATTTATCATAGATTGTGATCCTATGCACTGTTCTTGATCCTGTGCCTATTTGTGTAGGCTATTGTATAACAAACTTTCAACTTCCTATTGCACATTGTTTTGCAAAACTAAACTACTACTGCTGTGCGCGCATGGTGTTTATGTAAGCTACACGTATTTATAACTGTATTGTAGATATTATTGTGAGAGTATAACATTTTCAACAAGTATTACGCCCAGGCGGGCCCACTATGTATCGCGAAATGTTACAGCAATAGTCTATAGTTTCAGTACGAAACTCTGAATTTATTTATGCCATTATCGGGTGGTGTTTCGCTGTACAGTATGCTGCAGTTTTAATTCTTTTTCTACATGCACTGATTTTATACTCTATAATTTGTTACTGAATTTCACGAGTCACGACCAGAGATGTCCGCGGGTCCATTTTTATGACCCGACCCGACCAACTTATGATGACGCCAAAAGTTAAATTTCCAAAATAAGAAAATGTAGTATTAACACTTTCCATATTGTTAAACATAGGCCTATTCAACAGTGTCAAGATAACACGCATGAGAATTATGCATAACAGCATAAGACATTATTTTACAAGTGGCAAAAATGGGCATTGTCTGTTATGAGTGGATAAATTTTCCAGCAGACAAAATATAAGTTTCTATGCAGAATTTTCTATCCGACCCGACCTACGGGTGGACCTGACCTGTAAGCATCTCTAGTCATGACTATAGTCAAATTATAACATTGTGAAAAACAGTTAGATTCTAAACACGAAGACACTTTTGTTCATTACGATAACTTCTGCAGTTTATATCACTTTGAGTAATTAATACATTGTTAATATAATGTTTTATTACACATGTGCAATCCGTAATTAGGGCCTAGATATCGTATTTCTGACATTGCGATAAGCATGAGAAAACAGCATGTTCATATTTGACTACATCTTGCAGCTACAATAATAAAATATTCAAACTATAACTAACACGAAAAGAACATGGCAACTGACAAACGCCACCATTTACACTTAAAAATGTCATCTCTTCCAGGTCGGCTTACATGCGGTTGCAGATTTTTGGCTGAATAATCGACTCTTCCCAACTAAACGTAAACCCTTTATGTGATGCACTGCAGTTTGTCGGTGATGTGAATATTTCGTTTGCGTTTTAAATATAAAAAAAACTTTTAAATAAACGATATTTGGTATTGGTTTAGATCTATTAGTTTTGTAGGATGTTTTCTGACAGTTTTAACTGTTTATGAGACATTATTGATGAGTTTGTTTTTTTGATTGCGTAGTTTGGCTTATGATGTGTTTCAGAAGCATAATTTTGAAATCAGGGAAAGAGTTATCGTTGATGGAAGCAGTGAGGGCAACGAAGAACCATTCACAGTGGTAAACAGATTGTTTAAGATGCAGCGAAACCTCGCACTGCCGAGGGGGGTTAAGGAACAGAACAGAACAATGCGCAGAGCAAATATTTTATGGTTGTAGTTGTAAAAATATTATTAAATATTAGCCTATTAAATTTATTCCAGAGTTATTGACAAAGTACCGTCAAAATTGAAGTCGCCCAGTATTGCTATTGCGTATATTGCTCACTTCGGTCACAGCTTACGTTGTTTCGCTTGTGCCATTGCCTATGTTGTTTTTAATGTAAACAGTAAATTATTATTTGCACGCCGATGTAAATTTGGAATAAACGCTGACCATGCGAGTATGACGCGTTATAACGTTGTCATGATGACAGCAAAATTCACATACGGTTGTCAGTCGTCACAGGTCGTGCTGTTAATAAAAAATTACACGTCACTTAGTAAACGGAAAAGAGTTCTGTTTATTTGTTGTTTAATCGACTACTTTTGTTTAACGGCGCTATGTTAACATCATAGTGTGTTAGCATATAGTTAACACCTGGTAGTCATTCATGCGCTTGTTTTTAAAAATAATTGACAGAGAAATCACTTTCTTTTAGGCCTAACGCAACAGATCATGTAAGCCTATAAGCAATAAACTCGTTGTAAGCTACAGAGATACTACTTAAAGTAGTGTACCTCATCAGTAAACTATAAACATCCAAAAAAGCAAACATAGGCCTAACGCGATAGCCTATTCCTCCAGAACATTATGATAATCGAATGAAGTATCAGTGCAGCGAGTGAAAAAATGATTACCTTTAAATCGAAGACGGATATCCACTTTTTTACTTTTTGGCTGTCGTTACCTTGGCATTGACCCGATAATTTTGATACACGAACTTGATCTGTAGGCCTACTTTGTGACGATGTGGCCTGCACGTTTTACAGGTCAAGGCTTTCGAAAGTTATCGTATGACAAACAAAAATACGAAGATAACAAATATACATATGCGACGCGACCAAACGCATAACCACGGATGGTAATAATTTCAATACAATACTTGACTCCCTGGCAGACGACAAACTGCGTTTGAGAGCGGTCGACGTGGTCTCTACGTACTACGGTCAGCCGACAGGCATGTATGGTGCCGCGGACACACAACTGCTTCGGCGACAGAAGTTCTGCTGTCGACTGTCCACGTTTGCGGAACGATCTGCTGTCTCTGCGACATTATCTCAACTATTACGAATAATTCAAGGGGCGCCATCCAACTCCTGCCCTAGTGAACTCAGGTTCAAGGTTGGGGTTAGTGTCAGTGTTAGGGCCAGGGGGCTAGGTTTGACTTGGGGTCGATTTGAACTTGGACACCGTACAAACGACAACTGAAAACAGTTGGAGAATGACAGCTATGTGAGTGACTGCTTCGATAATTAGGCTTAGTCAGCGCCAAGGAATTACTTATTTACAATGCACTTACTACAATTTTATTCCGTATAGACATACAATTAAAATTTAAGTAAACGCTCAGCGTTTCATAAAATACACGTATAGGTCTGTTCATTAGTTCCATATTGAAATTAAAAGAGGGAACATTAACGTAGCTGCTCTAGTTAATATAGTACAGTGCAGTACTCTTGTCGCTGTCATTAGCCTAGAGACAGTTGCCTACAGTTCATATTGTAACACAGTGAAGTGGTTCTGGGATTGAAGCCTATCTCAGTGGCCAACTGGCCTCCTTCAGTGCTTTGGCGCTGTTGGTTGGGTCATCTGACTTGTAAAAAATCGTCCCCGAAATGACCTATAAAGTGTCGAGTGAAACGTTAAGCCTCTACTCACTCATTCATTTCCATATTGACGAAAAAGATAAACATCACAGACAATGAAGCCCTCTGACCAGGGGCTCTGCCCTTGGACTCCGCTGGGGGGTCTGCTTCAGACCCCCGTTATAGGCTTGCGCTTTACGCTCGCCAGCAGTGTTCCTATAAACAAAATTTTACCACTACATCACTGGTCGTAGGCGTTTTTTGGATAAATGTTGAATGTTCTCAGATGTCATTAGTGTCACCACATACCCCTCCCCCTCAAATTTTTGTTTAAAAAACAATTAAACTTTAATAAACCTATAAAACATAAAAGCATATCTTTTTCCTTAAAAATCTAGCCTTTTTAGCTCTGGAGTCAACTGGATGTTTCTAAGCTCTGAGCC
>Ga0126335_1002825_pt1 | contig 10570 bp, 8 predicted proteins | sample OlaspJWI45metaG_FD_108409 | JGI IMG/M metagenome (GOLD analysis project Ga0126335, IMG submission 108409) | Marine gutless worms symbiont microbial communities from Oahu, Hawaii - Olavius sp. 1 OAHU.JWI-45 metaG | ecosystem: Host-associated > Annelida > Digestive system > Unclassified | place... | reverse complement strand
GGTGGTAGACCTAGCAAAATTTCCATAGCTGCAGTGGGGGTGGTACGTATGGGGCCAGCAATAGCCAGACATGCTAGACGCTGTATACGTTCCAGCATAGTTCTCGCAGTGCCAAGCTCCACATGCGGCCACCGACCTATAGTCTAAGTAATAACTGTACCAAAATTTATTACAATCGGACGCTTACTGTTCAAGTTATTGCTGAAGACGTAGTCACATGGATTTTTTTGAGACACAGTGTAGGTAAACAATGTGCCTAGTTTAAAAATACTGTATCTCACTACAGATCCCAGCAGTATCACTACAGTGCAATACCGCCAATACACAATAACTCATCAGTTATTGCCACACAGAGGACAGTGACGTAGAATGCTTGACCTCAATACAGGCCTACAGCCACGACTGCCACACGTGAATGTTATACCTGCTGTCACAGAAAAATCAGGAGATCACCTTCTACAATACAGGACAGTTGCATTTCGATCCTGAATACAACTCCTACAACACAGAAACGTAATACGACACTGTATTCGCCCTGCAAACAAGATCGGCTCACAAACCAAGCAACAAACAGTCTGATAGGCCAGTAATCCACCAATCTACCACACTGCCAGATAAAATAGCAAGAGTAGCATATACCCAGTGCGATTTGATGCTTCTGTCGATGTTCTGTTCTTTTGCCACACCATGTCCCTCACTCGACCAACGCCAATGCCAATGCCAATGCTGCGGCGTTGTGTGACTTGACGACTTGCTCCATCTGACGTCCGTCCATCTGGTTCAACGATCTGTCGCTCCCACTGATTCCACGTGATTGTTGCTGTACGAACTCTTGCACGTGCAATCTGGTTGTTCGATGCTTCACCCGACGACACTGATGTTTGCCAAACAGCTGAAGATCCTGTCGACTGAACCAAATCTGTCGCGAGCTGAGTGGTTCGGTCCAACAATTCTTGCAACCGGATTCTTTTTGGTCCCACGTATAGCGAACTCAAACAAGATGCGACGTGCAATGTTACAGTTACGTACAGCAATATCAACACTATATACAAAAACAAAAACGCTGTCTTATAATCATGAGCATGTGCTTTCCACGTCTAACACTAAACAGCACGTCTCCTCTCTACAACGACCACCGACAGACTGAATGTTCTTCAGCCTTGCGCACCTGACCTCTCTACCCACTAGCTAACGTTCCAGACAGCTAATAGCCCCAATGTCCTACGTGGTGTCTGCCACGTACAGCCGCCACTACATGATGACAGGTGTTCAATGTCCTGAATATAGTCCAAACATGTCACGTAGTCATACGGCAAATAAAAGAGAAAAAACACAGTAGATAAATCAGTCCGTCATCTGGGAGGTCGCGACAGCCAGCTTCATGCACAGTCATAGAAGACTTACCTCACAGCCAGCACTGTCTCTCAGTTATCCACATCGGCCTCCAACTACCCATCGTCAAGGGAGTTCAAAGCTGGGGTGCCAACGCTGAGACCCTCCGGACATCTGCCATGGCTCTCTGCTACTCTGTGGCAGAGTATTGTACCCCAGTTTGGTCATGCTCTCCTCACACTGGGTTGGTTGATGTCCCACATTGTCAACCTTGTCCTCTGTTGAAGTTAAATGGTGGCTTGTCACAACTACACTCTGCTGTCAATGAAGCTGTTGCTTGGCTGATCAGCTATGGCTCTTCATGCATATGCAAGAAGAAGATAAGCACTACACAAGTTTGTTCTAGATTTTTGATTTGTTGTTCCACTTTTAAACTGGAGCGCTTGGAAGGCGAGTGGGGTAGAAAATTTGAGCAAAATTTCACTCTTATTGACCAACTGTAAAATAGGGGAGGGCTAGTATAGATGTTTGTAGCAATTATTCATGCCACGCCTTGGTTCTAATCACCAGTATACTTTTTAGGCAGCAGCAATCGGTGCTTTTGTCACATTAAGTGTGGTCGACTAAAAAGAAAGAAGAGCCACGGGCAAAACATATAGCCTCCGGCAACTTCATTAGCCGGCGACTAAATTAGTGATGAAGAATAATGCCCACTCTGTCAAGAGGAAGAGAAATCATACAAGATACAAGAAGACGTTATTGTCACTCTTTCAGCCATGTGACTGAATAGCTGAAAATTTAAAATATAAAAACTAGAGCTGCGGATATTAATGATTAATTTAATCATTAACTATTAACAAATTTTAATCAATCTGATGAGCTTGCTGAAAGTACAACCAAGAAATTCGCTCGTTTCAAGGCTGAGAAAAAGCTTCCAGGCGGTGAAAACCCACTTATGTGGTGGAAAACGAATGAACACTGTTTTCCGAGATTGGCACGGCTGGTGAAGAATGTTCTTTGTACCAGCTACATCAGTGCCTTGTGAGAGGCTGTTCAGCTTCGCCGGTTACATAGTAAACAAAAGACGTTCTTCACTCGATCCGCATACTGTAAACATGCTGGTTTGCCTTCGGGACTGGTGTCCCTACTTTCAACGTATGTAACTCTGTAGTCCACTGTATGTTGTAAAGTTGAAAATTTCGATACGTTTGATAATTACAATTAGAGCATTATCTTTGCATTATATCTGTATTAACTAAAATTAACAATTAATTAATCGTTGATTTTCAAAAAGTTGACTACTAAAATTTTTTTAATCATTACCAGCCCTAATAAAACGATAAAAATACAGACACCGTCAAGTAAACATCTAAAACAATAAAACACCCAAACAAGGTAAATAGCCTATGTACTGCAATTCCTATCTAAATGTGTATAGCTGGAATCGAAAAAGGATACAGGAGGCCTGGATCCCAGGGCCAACCGCAAAGAAGTTGTAGCGTTTGGTACGAGTTGAAAGCCTTGGAAATGGTTTGTGGGATCTGAGCTTTGATGTGACTGAGCTTAATCGTGGAGTGGGGAGAAGGTGGGGGGACAGAATGTAGGTTGAAGGATAAACAGAAAGAAGTAACTACACTTTCATTACTATTTGCAAGGTGTGTTGCAACAATGAGTACCCAGAGAGATATCTTTGGAGCACTCTTACTGGGCGATGTTGAACTCAGCAGATTACATGAAGTTTGTTAAAGTTTTTAGGAGATTTTAGGCCTTCAGCCATATCGGGATCGTGCATTGGGCCCGATGAAGTGGACATTTGCTCACCTGGAAGGTATGGTACGGATGACATGTAAGTAATAATAATAATAACAACAAGAGGCCAAAGTAATTTGGCAAAGGCTGCATCAAATGCAGTGCACGTCGTGCGTGCTGGAATATTCTTCTTGCAGAGGTACAATGCAATAGCGTAACTTATCGTCGACTGTACATACAGTGTGTCTACCTTTAGCCATTCTGCAGAAACGAGAGTTTCCTAAAATTAAACTAGAACTGTGGCAATAAAATCTAAATGGCCACTAGAGGCCATGCGAAGTGAACGCAGGGGTTCCGCGGGGAAAGCAGAGGGTTACAGCAAAGGGGGCATATGTGTGACGGCATGCGCTGAGGTGGGGCACATTTCTGAATGGGGGCTTTTTTGTGGGATGAGAATTATGGCTGAGGAGTTTCTGAGGGTGGGGGAGCTTTTGTCTCGAGTGTTTACCTTAGATGACCGTCGTCCGGGGCACCATCATATCTGTCATCGTGCAAAATTTGAACAAAGCTGGACAATCCGCAGCCGAGTTATAGTGATTTAACCTACTGGACTTGGCCGCCGTTCCATTCCAGTCACCATCTTTGACTTTCGATGAAAGCATATTTGGAACACTCCACACGTTGCGGGACCCCATTGTCTTTGCACACGCCAACTTTGGTGAAAATATCTTGATCGCCATGGATATGCCCCCAGAATGTAATTCAAAAAAGGCTCCCTGGGGGCGGAATTCTACTTCCGGTTTTAAGGTTGACGCTTTCACTCGTCTGGGCACCTACGTTTGTATCATCATGCATGATTTCAGCGAAATCGGACAATCTTCCGCTGAGTTATGGCGATTCAAATAATTCAAGATGGCCGCCGTCCGCCATCATGGATATTCGAGGATGGCATACGTTGACCATTCCACACGTTGCAGCACCCCATTTTCTATGCAAACACCAAATTTTGTGAAGATATCTTGATTAACGGCGGAGATATGCCTTTAAAACGAAATTTGAAAAAATGCCCACTGGCAGCGGAATTCTACTTCCGCCTCTATTAGACAACTTCACTTGTTCGGGGACCTCCGTGTGTGTCATCACACAAAATTTCAGCCAAATCGGACGATGTGTTGCAGAGTTATATCGATTTTACCATTATACACTTTGGGGCCCATTTTGGGGCCGCTTTCCCCCTCCCCCTCTGTGGGGGGATCAGGGCAACGTCTAACAATGTTCCATGGGCCCCAGGAGTGTTCACACCAAACAAAATCCTGATCTGTTCAGCTATTTTTGCACAGTGAAGCCAAGATGAGCCCTGTGACTGACAGACAGACTGATGGACAGACGCCGCACGAATCGGTAACAATAGCCTGCATCTCAAGCATTCGATGCAACGTAATAATAACTAATAATGTAAACTGCCTGCCTGTGATGGGACAGTTATCAGCACCACAGCAGAGTCATATGTCGCTACCACAGCCCGCGGATGAGGAGAGGTAGCGGAAATGGCAGCTGCCAGGAAATGTCAGAAATATTCTGAGCTCTCCATGGCATACACATTTCTACCAATCGCCATGGAGACTCTAGGCCCAATGAATGACTCGGCATATGAGTTCTTTGAAATGCTCGCCCGCAAAATATCTGATATGTCCGGTGACATCCGAGAAGTTTCACTTTCATTCCAAAGGCTGTCTATCATTATCAAAAGATTCAACGTGGCCCAGTTTTGTGATACATTTATTTTGCATGACGATCTAGACCTCTAGCCATCCCAACTGCTTTTACTGGCTTTATTTTTTATAGGCAGTCGTGTCTAGTATTTATTGACCAGGTTAAAAAGGTGAAATTTAAAGCGAGTTTTAAACATGGTGACGGAAGGTGAGTTTTTGACTGTATCTAGGAGGTTATTCCAGGTTTCTGCTGAAGCAAAGCTGAAGGAGCGTCAACCGAAATCTGTGTTTTGCAACGGTATTTGAAAGAGGTTCTGGCTAGTGAAATGTAGAGTAATGGAGATAAGCTGTTGTTGGGTGTAGAGTGTTTTATAAGTAACGACCGCAACCTTAAACTCAATTCTCTGCCAAACTCGCAGTCAGTGCAGAGCTTCAAGTCAGGCCTGAGATGACAAGTCATGGTGTGTGCATAGAGCTGTGCAAGCCAGGGAGTTCTGTGTGCACTGCATGCTGCATGCAGTGTGTTGATAATAGATGTTGATGTTCCATAGTGAATGGAGTTTGCATAGTCCAGACGAGATTGTACCAGAGATACATCTAATGTTGCAGCCATGGAGTCAGTGAGGGCCAGTCGGATGTGGCGCAAGGCACGGGTATGAAAGTGACGGCTATTGCAGAGTTCATGTACATGCTGGTTTAATGTCAAGTTATTGTCTAAGGTAACACCAAGCAGTGATGTAGTACTTGGTACTTGTACTTGTACTCGAGTACAGTTTCACAGTACTTGTACTTGTCCTTGTGACCTAAGTATTTGTACTTGTACTCGTACTTGACGGATAGGTACTTGCTGCCATTAGAATATCCATCCACGTTATTCAAACCATCAAAGCGTCTGGCACATCCTGTACACTGTTCTCTTTTTCTCCAAAAATGTGCTGGTACAAGCGACTCAAGCGAGACACGCAAGGAAGAATCTGCAGTTCCGCAACTGAAGCGTCCAAGACTCCTTGCCAGCTACTCGACCAAACCTATCACTCCGACGCCAGGAAGCAGCATGCAGCAGCTCCAGAAGTATCTGGCTATGGAGACAACGTCTATTGACGACGACTGTATGCGATTCTGGACGCAAAACAGCAGTACGCTGGACAAGCTGGTGGCACCTGCGCTACGAGCTCTCAGTGTTCCTGCGTCCAATGCTGCTGTTGAGCGTGTCTTCAGCCAGGGCGGCATAATATTACGCCCACACTATTACGCCTACACCGAGCCCGTGTGAGTGACACGCTGTTGTCCCAGCTAATATTCTTGAAGTGTAATCGACCAAGAGATTGATTTGATTGCATGACTGATTGATGGCTTTACGATTGCATTTATTTCCTGACTCAGTTGTCTGCAACTGCATTTTTATCCACTCGTGGTGTTCTGGTAGTGATGTTCATAGTAAAGTACTTGCACGATGTCTTGTACTTGTACTCGTACTCGTACTTGGACTTCAGGTACTTGTACTTGTACTTGCACCCCAGGTACTCGTACTTGTACTCGTACTTGTACGTCCTGCTACTTGCTACAACACTGACACCAAGTGTCGTGATCGTTCTAGAAAAAGGTTGTTGGAACCAGCAATGCTAGGTTCAGTCATATGTAACTGCTGATGGGTGCCTATAAGGATGGACTGAAATTTGCCACTGCATAACGAAAGTCCGTTGTGGCATAGCCAGTTATGTATTCCTAAAAAAGGCAGTCAGACAGGAGGTATAATGGTACAGTAAGATGGCAACAGTTAAAGCTATATATATATTTGTGTTTCGTCCACATGAAGCAGTGCAACTACACCTAAAGACGATGCGATGGAGCTAATTGGAGACACATAGCAAGAAAACAGGACTGGGCCAAGCAAGCAGTGTGACACGAGTGTGATGATGAAGCCTGGCCAGTATGCATAAACTGATGTTGGTCTGCAAGATACGACTCTAGCCACGCAAGAGCAGAACCTGAAACACCGAAACTAGCTTGCAGTCTGCGAAGCAGAGTGGAGTAATAGATGGAATGTCTTGATATGGCATTGATATAGATTTTTTGGCTACTTTGGCCTCAAAGGCTGTGGCCCTCAACTGAAAGATGTGGCCATGTAGGTAATAATTAGGACAACTACCGGTACTCTAGCAGACTGACACTAACACTGACCTGTGATCGATGAATGCCAGAGATGTCATCAGTGCCTGCATCAACAGGTGGCTGATCTAGACCAATCAAACTGACAAACCTGTCCACTGACCTCAGAGATCTACAGATATGACACCAACACTACCACTACTGCTGCAGTGCTGTGCCATCAAATCACATTATGCACTTGATGAGTTGTGACAGCAACGAAATCATTTGTTCCATTCCATAACACAACGAAGACCCTGACACTGACAGCCATCATGGCCACAGTGACGTGGTGAAGGACGACTTAACCAGGTTTTACTTGTTGCACACTACTTCTGTTCGTGTGACCTTGACCAAATGATCTCCATATACAGAGTGTGGCATAAGAAAACAATACCCTAAGAAAAATTATCATCAATTATCTCTCAAAAATATATCGAAAAAAATAATGAAATTTGCAGAATTTAATTTCGAGAGATACTGTTACGTGACAGCCTCTCCCCTAATGATCTACTCAGCTGTTAGCCTGTGTGGAAATCTTGGAATTATCAACTGACAGCTTTGAAACCAAAATATAACTTTCATAACATATGTAACAGTACTTATGGCTCAATACAGTGTCAGGGGAAATACTAAGAGGTACACTAGGGAAAAGGGGACTGTAACATAGTATAAAATCAAGAATGTCACCAAAAAGATGTAGCTAGCGGCAAGCAGCAAGCACTGAACAGCAGACACATTGTGACAACTGCACAGTACACGACATCGACGGAACAGACTGCTGGCGTCGTAGGACGGGCGACGAATTGAATGTGGTGAGCGTATCATTCGTCAGACAGCTCTCGGCAGTGTCACAGTGTGGGGAATAGCACAGCAGATAGACTCAACGATCTTCATCAGTCGTAGCAGTAAGCAAGGGGAGATGAGGAGCCTACCACCATATATCCCCGGCCAAAGTTGCATAAATATATGAGAAAACAAACAGGTTTACCACCCGAACAAGTTACACAGCAAGTAAACATAATACATAAACACAGTATTACATCATGACATAAATAAACAATTAGTTAAAAACACACAAATGATTAACATTTACAACATGCCTGACAACGGTGCAAACATTATCATCGGAATAACTTGCAATAGTTTGACATCAAAAATATAATGCAAAAAAACAGTCAGAAAATACAAATCAAGGTGTCCTACTGAGCAGATCGGGGATCAGGTTATCCTTCCTTGGCAGATGTACAATGTTTAAATTGTATTATTGGAGCTCCAAACTCCACCTAAGTAGTTTTCTGATTATGGTTTACCATGTCTGGAGTAATGTTTCTGGTTCAGAAGCCAAATCTCTCCTGGCCATCACTGTAGCCTGTAACCTGGTAAAATGTGTAGAGAGTTTTGTGTACTTGGGCAGTGTCCAGCCCTCTGAAGGTCAGTGCCTATCAGACATCAAGCGACGTATTGCTCTTGCCTCGTCTGTGATGGCATCCTTGTCGAAGACATGGCACGACCGGCAATTATCACTGCCCATCACGATCCAGACATACAAGGCACTTGTTCTCTCCACCCTTCTGCATGCAGCAGACATGGACCTTGCGTGTTGATGAAGAAAGGCTGTGGCTCCACAGATAGCTGTATATTGTTTGTCTGCATTTGAGTGTTTCACATAGAGCGTGGCCTGCCTGTCACTACTGCACTTAGCCTACTTGTTTAGTTTTACCTGTATTGTAGGCCTACTGTCTGTGCTGTGTTTATTGCATGCACTGTTCGGCTGCTTGCTGCACCACTGGCTGTGCTGCTGTACTTGCCATCTGGTCTGATCCCGTTCACCTGAACTTTCACGTGACCATCTGTTATGGTCAATAACCACGGCAGCAACTCAATTCATTCTTACGAGAGAAGTGACTGAAAAAAACTTTAGAAGTGCTGTGTGTTGAAACTGAGATATCAGAGCTTCCTCTGCTGGACAGGAGTGTTTCACAGAGACAACTGGAGACTGATGAAGAGTGGTGTCATTGTCACAAGGTTGTTCTGTTACTCTGCAAAGAGATCCTCTGATAACGCTTCAACGTTCACATCTCGTCACCGGCGCTGGGCAAACACGAACTGACAACACCGACAGTTCTGCTGCAACTACTGCTGAACATCTGCGGTTGCTGCCGCTGCTTCTGCTGTCCGCCGCTGCTGACGCTATCGTTTTGGTGGCATTTTCTGTGTTTTTATATTTCGTTTACCTAAAACGGCCATTAGTTTTTAATCCAAAGTTACTAAGTAGAAATAGCAACATATAAACGCAAAAAATTTATTCAATTCATGTAATACTGTAAACAAATCACAGTAACATTAACGTTAACACATTGTACACTGCAGAGGACGAATCAACGTCAGATGCAATGTGTACAACCAAGCCATTAACAGCAGCTCACTCACTCTCGACAGATGTCTGACATCCAAAACTCTTTCAGTGGACTGAGTATTTCTCTGATAAAACTCTCCTGCTTCTCAAAGTCATTCATCTGATTGCTGCAACAACATCCAATGCAACCAGATCCCATTAGCCTATGTCCAGCTGCATGAATTGAAGGTGTTACATCATTTTGACAATAAACGGATAGTTTAATATACCAGTGTTATAATACACTGTGTTTAAACTATCTGAAAGTTAGTGGTTTCAGTCTTAACACTTCACATACTAACAGAGTCCGTGATTCCACGATTTAGCAATAATCACATGGTTGCGGGTGACTGGGTGGTTAAATATTTAATTTCAGAAACTGCACACCGAATATTGTCTACGTCATTATCCTCAGTAACGCTTGGGTGGCTTGATGACGCAATAAAATCCTTTTGATTTTAAATACTTCCATTGAAAATGTCAACATTTTTTGGCCAAGAAATTTCCAGTTACACAAATCAACCACTCAACAGCTAAAATTTCCAAAATTTGGGGGCGGGCTAGGGAGGAGGGGTACCCATTTTTGGTCAAGACCCCCAAAAGGCACTTCCTTGCCAGGAAACACACGTTTTGGTGCACAGATCATCAAGATCGGTCAAGAAATGTGAACTGTAGGCATGATGAATAAAGCAAAAAAAGACAAAAACCCAAAGATGTGACAAATCAGTCTATTTTCCCAAACCACCCATGTAGAGCTACCCCCACTAAATTTATCATGTGGGGTGGGTACCGGACATAGTCATATATTTCAAGTTTGACTGAAATCGGTTCAGGGGTTTCGGCTCCACGAGGGGTCAAAATCTGCCGTTTTCCTATACTTAGCACCTGTGGTGCTGCCAGTCTATAAAGGCAAAGGCGACCCTATGGAGGGTGGATCTTACAGAGGGATCAAATGGCTGGAACATGCTATGAAAGTCGTAGAAAAGATTTTTGAGCACAAAATCCGGCTACAGATTGAGACTGATGACATGCAGTTTGGATTCATGAAAGGTAAGGGAACCACTGATGCCATTTTTATGGCAAGACAAATGCAGGAGAATTTTAGAGCTAAAGGTAAGAAGCTGTATTTTGGTTTTGTGGATTTGGAGAAAGCTTTTGATAGGGTGCCAAGAGAAGTGATAAGATGGGCAATGCGTAAGCTGGGAGTTGAAGAATGGCTAGTATCAGCAGT
>Ga0126335_1002824_pt1 | contig 10571 bp, 7 predicted proteins | sample OlaspJWI45metaG_FD_108409 | JGI IMG/M metagenome (GOLD analysis project Ga0126335, IMG submission 108409) | Marine gutless worms symbiont microbial communities from Oahu, Hawaii - Olavius sp. 1 OAHU.JWI-45 metaG | ecosystem: Host-associated > Annelida > Digestive system > Unclassified | place... | reverse complement strand
TGATGGGTGCGCATCCCTGACTGGTGTTCTCCTAACACTGCTGACTATTCCATTCCATCGTTTTATTTCAGGCAACGAGGCCCATACAGACGAAACAAACATTACACAAGAAGATAGAGAATCAGTACAAAGCACAGAAAACACACAAACATATTTACACAACTAGAAGCGACTTTACCAAAGCATTACTACTCGCACTCCAACGTGCCGCATCGGATTTCTTAGCATTAATCATAGGAGTATCAAAACTCAGCAAACCAGTCAAAAGTAATATATTAGTGACACTGTAATATTTCGGAAATCCAAGAAACATTTGGACACATGTAGTATAACAAGAACGAAACTTATTCATCACTCCGATCCTGAACTTATTCCACAGGGCTATATTGTAAAAACATAGACAAAATGATTTGAATAAGACCAATTTAACAATCATAGAACAGTTATGAAATCTACGCCTTAACATATTATATCGTGTGAACATACATCGGATTTCCCGACGACTATTCTGTTAAAGAGACTCTCTGACATCTGTACTGGGTGACGTCAAAACACGAACAGATGATAACAATTGAAGTAACTTTATTAGCCACTCGCCTCGCAAACTGTCATCCTGGTGACAAGAATAGGCGCAGTGCGCGCAGCTACTAGATGCTAAGCAGTTGCTAGGCGACGAGACAAGGTCATGTTAAATATCAGTAAGTAAAGGGAACTAGGCCAGACCCTATATCCTGACACTATTTCCAGTTTACGTTATACTGGCATGAAGAAAATTTGAACTGAATCTACGTCGTGTAAAAAAACTAAATAGATGAAAATGCTATGGATGCTGGATTAAATTACTTGGAGAAATATTTACTGACATTGACAGTATGCAAGAATCAAACATATAATATTATCTGGCGATGACGGTGAGTCAGTTACACTGGAACTATCTTAACAGCAAAAAAGGAAGAGGTCCAACGTCGACAACCAACAAGAAATGCGTGTTTAAAAAATAAATTTTATAACGTGAACTCGGTGGTACATGTAGGTATGCAGTACTGTTTTATTAAAATGCAATAAGCTTATTATCGTGGGGCAGCCTACGTAGTGTCACAAAAAGGCTGAGTTTCATATATCGGGAGAAGGACGATAAGCCATAGAGCGCACGTATGATTTGGAGAGACCTGGACTTGCGGCTTAGCGTGTAGCCGGCAGACGGGATTGTGTTGAGCCGCTGTGAACCACGCGTTTAGACTGCATCTACGCAGCCGACAAACCGCATCCGCTCTGTTATACAAGCACCTGTCGGTAGTTGTGGCCATCAGTCGGCAAAAAAGTGTTTCACCCCACAACTGGACCGAAACAGTCGGATGATTTATTTTGATTGATTGACCGTGTGTGACCGGGCACACTGCGCAGTGTGTGCTGTGCTTTGGTGTCAGATCTGTTGGATTAGCGTAAACCGACTTTATTGAAGCCTGCTGCACACCATCCCGACTAGCTCAACTACCACAATAATTGTTACACTTTCCAACATAACTAACATTATTATATGCTTGTACTTGTACGAAAACTGAGCGTTATTTATATTCACTAATCACCGGTGTTGTGGTGCCTATTAAATTAAGTGTATCCTAAATATAATCAACATTATTATTATTACTATAAATAAAAAATAAATAAATAGTACTTAACCGCTAAACGAAAGTATTAAGTAAAAGAGATGTAACATTTGATCAAAATAATATGCGAAAGAAATGTACTATTTTGTAAAACGGCGGTGCGCAGTGACAAGTGAATTACAGTAATTCAAAAATCTATTTAGCTGTGTGTGAAGTAGAAGGCAGGGTGGGGCGGGGGTGTAGCGTATCGAAGCAGTTCGTTAAGACCGATAACATTGTGACACAGAGAGTGGTCATCAGCGTCGTCGCGCTGCACATCACAGAGAGACGGACTGACGAATAAGAAGAAACGAGAATTAGAAACCGAATAACGCTATCGTCGATACCACAGCGCAGCTGCTATTCTTTAATTCCACAAGTCTTCAATTCTGCGCTCGTAGCAGGTAGCGTAAAAGGCTTAAATCCTAGATTAGAGTTCATCGAAGCGTATTGTCGACGGACGCCTGTGGAAGGAGACATCTAAACGAGAGACTGAGTGTGGTATGGCATTTAAAGCAGTCGTATTACTGGCCGCAAGTAGCAGCAGCAGTCGGCAGTAGCAGTACTATACGAGGCTACTGTTACGCCAGCGAGCGAGCGTCGGGCGTCGACGACGGCGGTCCTCGTCGGGAATTGCGTGTTGCCGCGTCTGTCCGGCTGCTTAACGGCCTCACGCGCATGCACATTGCTCGTTTATTTCCGGCTAAATATGGCCGCATGGGGGGCTTGACTTGGCTGTGGCGTGGTAAAATGCTCTCGGCGTATTACGATAGCGCTGCGGCGTCGCGCGATCCCGGACATGTCTCGAGTTCAGTCAGTCACGTATCAACCGTTTAATAAATACGCGCTCGACCGCCGCTTCGCTACAGCCACATGTACGCTACGAAATACCGGCTTATGGGGCTTATGGCTGTTTAAGGAAGCTAAGGCGAAAAGGCCTGCAAAATATCCCGTTTATGAAAGTGTAAATAAGGCATATTTATTCGATATTATCTTGAGTATTGGTTTGTAACCATCTAAACAAAAGCAAAGATTAGTGACCAAACGTATTTACTGCATTAAACGCATAATATTTTTGTCACAACCAGAATGTCATTACTATGTATTATCGTGGTAATTATTTAAAAGTTAGAATTTACTGACGACGACGCTGCAAAGTCACATCTTGCACTCAGAATAATATAGATTCATCATTTCACCATATAATACTAAATACATGACAGATTAATGTTTAAGTGGTAATACAGAGAGCTAAGAAGAATAAGCGATCGTCAAAGCTCGATCTGTACAAAAAATGTGTTTTGCTGTTAATGGTAAGTGGTCAGGGCATCACTGGCAGACTGTTCCATCCCCGCAAGCGGCGACTGTTGTAAGCTATATATACTCGTGATATCAAGTTCTGCGTCTAATAACAAGTCGCCACTAACACCAGAGCTGGTGTACGCAATATTATCCAAGCCTGCACGTGAGTAACATTAATATTAACTTAGAAGTTTCAGTATTGCTGTGTTTTGTGCAATTTTCCGTCAATACGTCATTTAAAAGCATTGTGACACGTATCATGCACTGTGATTCCTTTCATGTATAGCTACTGGTAGCGACTTGCATATTATGTGTCCTTGTGGCCAGACAGCAGGCGACTTACATCATCGGTTATATGTAAAAATAATCAAAATTTTGTCTACGAATGGGGTTTTGTCATAGTGGAGCTTCGTCCGGATACTGTACTGTGGACTAATTCAGATGAGATGACTGACGGTGGCTCTACACAGTCGTAATTACACAGCAGTGTGTAAAGGTCAGCGTCACCGTCGACACAACAAAGGCTACAAAGCAGTCGCTGTCATCAGTGACCTTGTACCGCTGACCTATTGGTAATAACGGCAGTACTAACTGACTTTGCTGTCTGCCGCATAAAACGATGCTAAATCCGGAGGAACGCCTCCGTTCAAAGACGGATGAGTATCGATCTGCGGCACATACGTCGGTCGGTCGGTCTGTTGGTGTTGTGAGCTGGCAACATGGCAGATGTAGTCGAGATTTGACGATCCGTCGCCGAATGGGTCGGAAACGTCCGACCGTCAGACATGGTTGTCCGTCCCGGCGCGCAGTGGACCGGGCGTGACGGGTTCGCGAGCGGCCGGCCGGCCGTGCAGGACCGACCGGGGCCAGCCAGGCCAGTCGACGACGGACCGCCAAACGCAATAAATAATTTCGTTGCGACGGTCGGCGCGCGTCCCGACGGGAAATAAAGTTTCCTCGGCGCCGTTGTCGTCGCTGGCCGGGCAGCGCTGCTGACCGCACATGCGAGACGCTTCAGATCAGCGAATATCCGGTCTAATCTCCACCACTTTGCCTCATCTGCCGGCTCGCTATCTTCGTCCCGTTATACACATAATGCAAGTACGAGAAAAAGCTCACGACTGCCAATTCTAGAATATCTCTCTGGCTCAACTTGTGTTGTTATACGGCAATCAATACAGCTCGTTCGATAACAGCATATTTCTGCTGTGTGTCTATTGTCAAAATTACAAATATTGATAGACGTGAAAGACGTACTTTAAGCCTGCAGTTCCTGTTTTACTGGCAGAAACGCCGGCATTACATTTACTCAGGGGCGATTTGGGAAGTGAGTTTCGTTTCGCAGGCGCGTCGCGGGGCCCCTACGCCATGCCAAATTTCACATTCATAAAAGCCATATTTGGGGATTTCTGACACTCTCAAAAATCTTCAATTTTGCGATTGTAGATGTGCACCTGTGTATAATAACTCTTTAACGACGTACACTTTTAAATCAACTTTTCATGTCGCTGAGTATGGGAAAGAATGCCGTTGTGTACCCATTCTGAACTTTTCAGTTGCGTCTCCTGACAGTGGCATCGCGATGTGGCTGTAATAAAATTGCGTATTGTCTGAAATTAGAGGAACGTGTTTCTGTGGTTTTGGTACACTCTGCAACTGCATCGATGTAGGCAAATATCAGCCAGTATTCGAAGGAAAGGTGCACTGTGGGCTCCTTTTGTCTTGCATTGCATAGCATTCGAGGCGATGCATTTGGTTTCCAGTTGTCCTTTTAAATTTTTGTTAATAGCACCACAGGAGCCCGCGGAGGTGTAATTTACAGTTAGTGGAGCTGCAGTGGTGTTCTACTGCTGCTGTTGCCGCTGTGTTGTACGCCATTGAACTGTCCACATAAACATGGCCGATGTAGCAATTGGGGATGCAGAATGGGGTGATGTAGGCTGCGGAACAAATGATGGAGTATGAATTATTTACTTCATGGGTCGCCGGCCAGCTACATGTGTTTCGACGAGCCAAATCAGATTCCAGTGAAGCCGCCGGTCAGCAATTATGCTGAGCGTGAGCGGAGTCATTAACGCTCGCTATCGAATACTACTGTGTAGCAGCTAACGTCAGTAAAAATGATTCGCTTCACATTACTTGACTGGCTTTCAGAACCAGGATGTTAAGTGTTGGCGAACAACCCGGGTTGTTCGACAACACTGGACATCCTGGTTTTGATTTGACAATAACGATCGTATACTACAACCGAACTTTACTAGGAAATTATTTCTCGCTTTCTTGATTTTATGTCATGCATTTGCTGTACCAGTTTGACAAATATATAGACTAAAAGTCGCAAATTAACTGACTGATGTAATTTGTATTGTACAGTCTTTTCTGCTTTTGTTGACCTGATCAGAAAGTTGTTGTTTTTTGTCACTCAGTTAATGTTAGTCATTCCACATTTGCGTGCAGATCACGCTAGGTTGATCGGCTCTGACTTTTGAAACCGGCTTTGATATTTTGGAGTGTTTCATCGTTTGAAGGCAGTCGAAAATTAGCGATTCACTTACAGGCAGCAGCAGCAGAGTCATACTGACAGTCTGAAAGCATTCGGTCGATTGTATTGAGTCTGCGTTATCAGCTGTTCCATGTAGTTCATGGCTATTCTGTCGTCAAGTCTCTGCAGAGAGGTCCCTAATGAGAACTGACGGTGAACACACAGCGAAATAACAGCGGCTGGGATGAGCGCTCAATGAAATGCTGTTATTGTCCGCGAGACGCGCAGTGGGCTGATTACTGCATTAGAGACCGTAGTCGGCCGGTAATCAGCGATGCCGTGTACAGTCTGAGACGTATCCAGCAGACAAAGATTTATACACGAACGAATCGCGCAGCACGACGTTAATTCTCCGAGCGCATCATGATAATACGTCAATTTCATTAATGGACCGCGCATCTGCATGAATACGCCGCATTCGACATTGAATTATAACGCAGTATGTGTGTTAATTCTGCAGCTATTTATACATATCTGCATAAAACAGTTGCTAACAGTTTATTAATCTTTACGTACTGTAAACTACAGTATTATATCGAAATTACGAATTTTGCGTAGTGGAGACGACATCGGACGACGTCGTGCGGCTAAACGTATGATAAACATATGCAAATGATATGTAACTAGTTCAGCACAATGGCGGAAAATGGTGTGGTGCATGTTGTTCTAGCTGTGGCAACATTTTTCGAAATTTTTAGCAGCGATACTGATACAGATAACAACGCGAAAGAACGGCGTGCCCCTAGACGGCGCCGTCAACGGCAGCGGTGATACTGGGTGCACGACGTGAACTTACGACGAAAAGTATGGGCTGTTAAAAATTGCCTTTGTTTCAGTATAATATATTGAGCTATGAATGTTGTGGGCGTGATTATTACTGTTCTGTAGAGAACGTTAAAAGGTCCTTTCATCGTGCATATATAATGGTATTTTCGCTAAAGTTGGTAGACTGGCTTCTGAGGATGTCGTTGTGCAGCTCTTGAAACATAATTGCTTAGCTATTTTGTTATACGCCTTGGTAGTTTGTAACTTAGACGGAAGAACAATGCAGTCGCTGGACTTTACGCCAAATAGATTTTTCATGAAGTTATTTAAAACGTCAAATCTCGAAATTGTTAGACGCTGTCGAACTGTGTTTGGTTGTAAATTGCCTAGTGTGCTGTTGTCGATGCGATGTGCTAAATTTATTGAAAGTCTGTGAACTGATAATTGCTATAGTTAAGGTTTTTTTCCTTTTGTGTTCTTTTTATTGAAAATATAATATTAGACTACTATCTATAAATATTTTCGTGTATGTATGTGACTTCTTTCGGACTTTCCGTCATCCGATGTCACATCTCTTCCATGGGGTGCTTCGTTATTTGGCCCGGCTCTGAAGGCATTCCCCATGGTGGATCGCGAGGCCCGTTGAACAGAGGTTTACCGGATACGAATTTGATGAGGCGAGGAGAAAAGGGATGGGCTTCGGCGAAATAATATTCTACGTTGTTATATATAATTGCTGTTACTACGGAAAAAGTCGATCGCTTTGAATATTCATGAATATTCATGAGGCAATTTACGGACGACGTCGTCCTACATCGCCAACTGACCGTCAATTTGACGCACAGCTGTACGTCAAATTGACGGTCATTTCAAACCAGTTTGACTTCTGCGGCGTATGCCGGACGACATCGTGCGTCAGTGTGAATTGAAATACATTGCATTGTATTAAAATACATGTGTTCTATTTCTGCGGTGACGGTCGACATCGTCCGATGATCCGATGATCATCGCACGACGTCGGACGACGTCGTCCAGTGTGTGAAGGCACCTTAATATATAAATCATTAATAAATCGTAACTATGACGAGTTCAGGTCGACTTGGTGTGCAAGACTGTCACGTAGCGTTTTTGGGCAGACTTTACCCACCGTGGTGGTGCCTAGGCCAACTCAGCCTTTCATACCTCCGGGGTCGGCAAATGAGGACTAGCTTCGGCTGGGAAGGCAAAGGCAGGTATGGTTCATTCCATTCGTGGATAAACGCGTGGGTGTGCAGGTAAAACTGTGAAATCCCTCGACAATGCGTGCCATACCTGAGCGCTTCTGCAGTGAGGTTCCTTCACTAGGGGAGGGGGGCGCTATATCAAGTGTATGATCTTTACCTTTACCTCTCGTCAGCCATTTGATCATTATCCTGACATTTTAGTGATTTGAATCATCATCGTCATTGTCTTACGAAGCACACTGAAAGGAAAAGGCAGAGTCTTAACTTGTCAAAGTCGAAACTTTGAAACCGTGTTTGATAACATTCAGCGCTGTTGATCCGGTGATTTCTTCCACATTGCACGGCGCTGAATTGCTGGTGACATTCGCAAGACTTATCGCCTTGACTTCGAAGGGTTGGTTGTGTCGCTGTGTAATGCAAAATGCCAGTCTCAGCTCTGTTCGGCGTAATGAGAGACCATCAAGTGCAATTTCCACGCGCCTCGATGACGAACGGTGGCCCCGGCTGACGTCACGCGTTGCCATGGCAACCGAAATCAACGCCCGTTGCCTGACGTCGTCGGAAACTTGTTTTCCCTCTCTCTTCCGCCGCTGTCGGACCGCAAGGCGTCGGTCGGACGAAGGCTGACGGCTGGCCCAGTGCTGGCGTCGGTCGGCTGGCTGCGCGTTTAGCAGAATGTCGGTACGGTCGACGTCCGACTTGATGATACATCAATAATGCGAGCATCGGGACTGGCGGATAGACGGGCCGACGTCAGACCGAGCGAGTTGAGCGACATAGTCGTCCGGCAGGACCGCCAACCACCGGGCATCGGCGTACATTATTGATGTCGCCTCGGTCGGCCTCCGACTGGTTCTGCTCGTCGCCAGCCAGCTTACTTCGTTACCGGTGGCACCATGCAGACCACGCCGCGTATGTTGCGGTATCGCGACGCCGCTGACCCGAGAACTCGCTCGTTTCTCTGGGCCACGACCTCGGACAGGTTTAAAACTGCGTCGTGTTGACGCTCGCCGCGGGACGATGAGCGACAGAGAGAGAGAGGAGAGGGAGAAACGGACGTAGGCGACGACGGGTGTTCTTAACTGAGCGAGCGCGTTTAATGCATAGTGGTCGAGCAAGCGTCGACGGTGTTGCAGTCAGCATCGATTTCGTGTCGCATTCGCTTCCAGCATCGACTGTGCTTTATTGGTTGCTGTCGCATCACCCGCCGTCGACTCGTCCGTTTTGCCGTTTCTCATTCTGTCTCCGCAGCCGAGGCGCATTAACACTGTGCGAGCGCGCGATGCTCGCCGGCGCCGTTTCATTTATAGCGCGTAGCGGCGGCGGCGACAAACGTCAGCGCCTGCCGTGCATGCCGGGTGTTGTTATTCGCTGGCGTCGTCACGTCGTTCTTCAAAGCCTGATCACCCACTTGGTACTACTCAGTGCTCACTATCCTATTCTTCGCATCATCCAGGTTTATGGTAAACCAGTTGATTATTGGTGCCGAGTGATTTCATACCTATGGTCAGTAAACGAACAGAAATCTCGAAAAAGACACGTTAACATTACAACAGTGTAATGATAAAATGAAAGTTTCCAAAACTTGCAAGACCGGGAACTTACTTAAACTGCAAGCATTTGGACGACGATAGACGTCGGACCACGGCAGTGGCGCAGTATTGTTAAAATTCTTCGACTTTCGGTTCGAGATAATACGAATAGTACGCCATTTATTCGGTGGTTGCGGTTACCGGTAAGCTAGGCAGTACACTTGGCGATGTGTATTTGCAAAGTGGTCGTGATAGGTTGAGTGCCGAGCTGTCGTCAATCTTCGCTTGCCGAATGCAGTGCCTGTCCTCGCATTTCGAGCGCCATCTATATGCCCCGGTCGTCTTTCCTGCGGCGTGCCTGGCAGAGGATGTTCGGGCGGTGAGTGCGGTATTTTCGGACAGACCGGCTGGCCGGCGCGGTTATTGTCGCGGTTCGGTCCCCGAGCAACGTCGATAGACTGACTGGTCGCTCCGCCCGCGTCGTCGGTCAAGTCCGGAACGGCGCGGGTCGGCGGTATGGTACGTCGACAGCGCGGTCGATTCAATTACAAAATTAGATCTCTGCCCGGTGTTTGTATGACACTCGTAATAGATTGTCGTCGTCAGTCGGCGTACACAGTCGGCCGCGGCGCCGACCCAATCCACCGATCTACAATGGACAGGCAGCGGGCGACCGCACACTGCGTTGACATCAGCCATTCGACGGATGTGAATCGATAGACTGCGCCAACGCACTCTCATCTCCTCCTCTCTCCATATTTCTCTTCCGCCTCTCAGTCGCCCGGTATGTAGTTACACACGTTCACAACGGCAGCATTTCACTGTATCGTTCCGATGCACTGTAACACTAATCGCTCTTACGTACAGTACAGTTTATTGTCTGATGCTGATGTCATTTCAGAAGCATTTTATACCTGTCTGCCTGCAAGTGAAAGGTACATATATCGATCGACCTGTGCCGTCTGTGATTCAGTGCGTCTGTGTAGGCCGGCGAAGCAGAGAAATAATGGGCTTAACGTAGGTTTCTAATTCTCACAGCCATATGTGGTCTCGATCCATACGCGATGTCTGAACAATGTTTTAGTCCATATGTATAGCATTCGATTTTACTGTTTAAATGCTGGTCCGAAAACTTGGAATGGAAAATGTAAAAAAAAACAAAATTTGATTTAAAAATGAAGCTTCCAGGTTGCGCCATGTATCTGAAATCACCGTCCTGACGACATTGTCTCTGCAGAGTCACTGTCATTGTTGTCCTCACGACGGCTGAGAGCATTTCTTTAACGGCAATTTTTTCTGCCACTACGTTCCGACCATTTTAAACTTGGCACTTCAGGCAGCAACTGTGGGCGAGCCCAAACATCCACTTGCCCAGTGAGGCGTAACTGCTTGAACAGTTAACATCTACGATATCCGCCACGTAACACACACAAAGCTATATTCACCAAAGATGGTAATACAAATACAACAAAAAAATAAATATATACATATAACATAACTACAATATCATCCTCTTATAATGAACAAATTGTCACACACAAGACATTTTCAACCTGAGCAT
>Ga0126335_1002823_pt1 | contig 10571 bp, 9 predicted proteins | sample OlaspJWI45metaG_FD_108409 | JGI IMG/M metagenome (GOLD analysis project Ga0126335, IMG submission 108409) | Marine gutless worms symbiont microbial communities from Oahu, Hawaii - Olavius sp. 1 OAHU.JWI-45 metaG | ecosystem: Host-associated > Annelida > Digestive system > Unclassified | place... | reverse complement strand
CTTATCATTGTTTAGCCATTGGAGAAGGACTCTCCTGAACAAACAGTGTGAACTGTGAATGAGTAAGGTACCATACTTATTATCAAAACTTTGAAATAGATGTGTTCTAAAAGGAGAGTTGCATGTTGAAGCGTGTGAGATAGCGGGACTGATACAGTGGCAGCTGTCATGTAAGACTGGAGGATATCGATTGAGCAACGCGGCGTTTTCTGGCTTGGACGCCCGACCAACTGATAAGGAAAACAACTACTTGTCACACTTGTCATGCTTGTCATCTGTGAACAAAGACAAGGCATGAATGTACACATTGTACTGCCAACTCATTATCAGCATTAAGCTAAATACTGAGCGATCAAATAGGCTATAATGTTGCAGTTATTGTAATCAATTATGAGTGCAAAGCATTTGTTTGTTCGATATCGACTATATGTCGTGAACGTTGAATACTGTCAGGCAATATAATGCTCGTAATATTGCAATATAATATGTCGTTCGATGCCATCTCCTGAAGTTCAGTCTTAACAACACACCAATGTAATTTAGCAAATGTCGCATCGACCTCTCTTCACCTCTCAATCGGGGAATGTGGACCTGCATCTAATTCAATGTGCGTTGGTTTACGATTGGGTTTCCAAAAGTATCCACAACGAAGAAAACCCCGATCCGTTTAGCCGTTTTTGCACAACGCAACCGCGTAGCATACAACGCTACGGAGCCGTAAGTGGCATACGCCACATTATATGTATTTGTAAGTGCTGACCCGTTCTTGGTCCAATGAGACGCAAACTCTGGTGCCTGTCAAGCAGGTATGACGAGCATACCTGTTCACGTTGTTGTTGATTGTTGTTTGCTGTTGCCTTGGTAGCAGTTGTCATAGCGACATCTGCCACGCTTCGCTGCGTCATACGGCATCAGGCAGTCGAAGTGCTCGGACGTACAGAAGCTAACAGTTCGTGTTGGAATAATTACTACTGACACAACACGACGATATTTAACCTTTACGTTTCGATCTCCATCAGAAACCCTCGTCAGAAGAAGCTGGTTCAATTCTCCAGAACTGAACAAGCACAAAGATTGAAACGTCGACGTAAATATCGTCGGGTTATGAAAGCAGTAATTATTACACAAGTGTGTTCACCAACTTAAAGCATACGTTCAACATATTAGTGTTTTAACTGAATTGCTTTACTCCGATAATGCTGCTCGGTTTCCAGTTGAGTTTAGTGTGGGCTGGCATTCAGCTAGTACGTGTAGTGTCAGCGACAAGCAAGGAGACTTGTCCAATGGTGAGATTCAAGCAGTCCGAGTCAGAGAACGGAGATGTTTTTTGTGCCACCTCTCCGTCACCCAATGCCGCCATCAGCGTGAACACAAAGAACGACTGCTTTCATAAGTGTGCACACAGTGCTGACACGTGTGCTGCGGGATTCAACTACAAACACGTCGAAAAACGCTGTGAAATGTTTGCCACTGCACCGACCACTTTACAATTTCAACAGGACTGCGAATACCACACGGTTTGCACTCGTCTGTCATTTCTAGGTGGCAATTATAGTGTACTATCTTGCACAGTAGGCCTATTGTATTCTATTAAGTGTATTGTGTCGTTGTAATTTTAGACGACATGCGCCGTTGATAAACGTTAAACACTTTTTGACATTTGCTTGTTTTAGATGGCTGGTATTGCCACTGCAACTATTGAGAAATTTCACGGTAATGAAACCCGTTATTTATTTGATGCATGAAAACTTCGTCGCCGGTAAACCAATTTGAAAGTGAAGCTTAATTTCGCAACACGTACAAAAGCATCACATTTTTGTACTGCGTATGACTACTAATGTAAAGAGCCAAGATCAGGACTATAAATGTATGGAAAGCATTAGCTTAATTACCTCAGCAATCCCGACAGAGGTATTTATGAGGCATTCGGCTAACAGTTAACGAGCAATGTTCAAAAGATCGCAATCGTTAAGAAACGCAGCAAACAACCGGGTACGTATATAAAGCAGCGTCGAACAGACAAGTATTCCATCCACGTCTACATTATGGAAGTACTTTCGAGTAACAAGGGCGGTTACAAACTCATACAAAACTGCTACTTCTGCACGAAGACAAAAGTATAGTTTGCATATAGGTACCTATGTATTTGTGTATCTTTTCTTTGTCTACGTGCAGAAGATGACTGTAACCGAGTAAGCCTGTAAATCGTCTATGCATGTTATATGTATTAAATGCATTTGCTTTGATCTTCTTCCTCGTTGTTGCAGGCTATACTCTAGACTTAGGCATCTAAGTCGAAGTTACGCTGCATTTGTAGAAACAGGCGCACTTGATTGTTCATGCTGGCATGCTTTTAAAATTTAGAATTGTAAATAAATAACATAAATGCACATTTGAGTTTTGTTACAGAAAGCTATACATTGTCAGTGTAGTGAATTAAGTCGGAATTGCACGTGTTATACACGCCTACATACAGTGTAAGCAGCGTTATTCACCAATTAGTGTCAGCGAAGACAGGAAACAAAATAACAAAATAAAAATAAATTAAAGTTGCTAAATACATTATGAAAATCATGTAGGATTTGACAAAGTCAGAGCCAAAAAGACGTGTTCTTACTGCATAAAAATGCGCGTCAATTCACGTTTTGTCTGCGTGACATTTTGTCCAGTGGCGTTTTGTCCGGATACAGTCTATTTATGGCATCATGTGCATTCAGAGTTTTAGAAAGTGAGTTAGTAAGTAAAAAAACCTACAAGGCGCTATTTGCCGACGATAGCTATTGTCGCTTTGGCGTTCAACAAATGGTAATACGCATGATAAAACTGGGTTAAATGAATTTCTTGCAGGTAGCTGTGCCGAGGTCTACAAATCTGGTGAACATGCAGATGGCATTTACAAGGTGTATGTGGGTGGAGCACAACGTCTCGCAGAGGTCTATTGTGATATGACGACTGAAGGCGGCGGTTGGACGGTTTGTAGTAATTGTAACCGTCATAGTAAACTGTAACAAAATCCTAAATTTTGGCTCATAACCGAGCTAATTATACACAAGCTGTTTGATTGGTTTCTGTGTGTATCTCTGTCTCTCTCTCTGCGTGTTTGTGTGTGTCTGTCTTTTGACCCGAGTGTCGTACATCGCAAACGTTAGGTGTATAACCTTGCACCCAGAGGCACTGACCAACACTTGTCACAACCTAACACTATGTAACCCTTACGACACTTAAGATATCTGATCATATCACGGCCAATGGGTGGCCTAAGAAAGCAATTGCCATGTACAAAATATTACAAGTACATGCACATCAAAGTTTTGGTGGTGTCTGCAAAACTGTAGGTGTTTCAGCGACGTCAGGACGGCAGTATGGATTTCTACCTCAACTGGGCTGACTACAGAGATGGATTTGGAAATCTCACTGGCGAATTCTGGCTTGGTAAATCTAAATTTATACTTTTACAATAATAATGTATTTTTTGACAAATGGCAGCAAAAGCGACGTGATTTTCTATGTTTTAGTTAGTACTGTATTTCGTGGAATGCAGGAAATGACAATCTTCATTGGCTAACCTCTGCCAGACGTCAGCGACTGCGTATTGACTTGGCAGACTTTGATGGAAACAGTCGCTATGCCGAATATGACAATTTCGTCGTTGGCCCAGCCTCGTCAAAGTACAACCTCACTTCGATCGGAACATACACTGGAAATGCAGGTTATTATAATGGTGTTACGTACTGTGTATCACAAAAAAATTTATTATTACTTAATTGTGTCATTACTTCGACTTTGTCATCGTGGTGCAACCGGTAGGGCGACGGACATCGGATTTATAGGTCACACGATTTATTCCCAGACGGGCACCGCTTCGCAGTTACCTTGGACATGTTATTAACACCTACAGTACACCGTGTCTCACAAAACTGAACGATTGGCGTCTTAGCGAAGTTGATACAGCTTTCTGTCCTTGGAGTTCCAGACAAACGTGTCCAAAGCCGGCTGTCAAAATTTGCGCCTGGGGAAAACATTTACTTGACATCGAAAATATCAGCTAATACAGTACTTTAGATTTCTTTAAATATAGGCTTAATATTTTTGGAGTAATCAAACGATATTTAATCAAAATCAAATCAAGTTTATTCAAACACACATCACACGTGTATGCATCGCCTTCGCTCTGTCAATTTTTTATACAAGCAATAATAACCAAAATATTTCTAGTAAAGATTGATATAGGCCTACTGCTGTTGCGCTGTGGTGAAACAAATCTCTGAGCACGCTGCCGCATGTCATAACACTGGCTACTGTCATGCAAACAGTGACGGAAAAGCGCATTTTGTAAAAACAATTCGATGCAGGATGTATCAATCAAGGTTTGCGCACGTTTAGTCTTTGATGAAGATCCATATCAATAACAACGCATCTATGCTTCGCGATAATTATTTAGAGATAAATATTTCCGTTTTTATGGCTGAATTAACCGGAATTGGCAAGAGTGCTTGATGCCCTTAAGGACGTGAAAATGTTTTTAATTTGTCGGACGCTTAAGGCCACGTTTGGTCATATATTTCTTTCGCATGCGCAAAACGGCCATTGTTTTACTTTCGATCAAATTTGTAACTAAAAATTTGAAATTTTCGTGATCGGATTTCTATTCGACTAAGAAATTTTGTGGCACTTGCGGCAAGATTTGTGCATTTAGAGCAAAAAACGGCTTTCCTAATGCAAAATTCCAAAAATTTGGAAACTAGGGAGGGGTATACATTTTGGTCGAAACCCACAAAAAACACATCGTCGGCAGGTTCCGCGCGTTTAGAGCCATTGGTCGTCTAGGTCCGTCGTCAGGTTTTGCCACTAGGCGATAACGTGAAAGAGAGAAGGTACAAAAAGTCCCATAGTTATTATATTTTACCAACTTAGGGAAATTCTCCACCAAACGAAATTTAATGAAACTTTGCATGTGGGTAGTAATTCCAGACACAATCAATCCTGCCGAGTTTGGTGATAATCAGTAGAGGGAGTACAAATTACGGAGAATCGAATTTTCCATTACTCCATAAGAAGTGATTGTCGACTATAACGCCGTAGCACGACCGTGCTACCGTGATGGGCATAGAGGTTGCAGCATTCGCCTTTATTTTGTTTTGCTTTGCTTTGTTGTGGTAAGCGGCAATGCGGTAACTCCAAAGGTATAAATTGCTGTATATCCTTACCTGAAACCATTAACTATTTGCGATGATCAGGATAGTTGCACGAACAAAGCGGTACAGCAGCGACCGTAGCGAATGCGGCTGCGATCGCATGTTGCTTTCGCTGTATATAGGCTGCATCGAATGCATGAGATGCAGGCTTTTGTTACCGATGTTCGCGGTGTCTGTCTGTCAATGTCCGTCAGTCTGTCCGCCAGTCTATCTGTCGCGCGGCTTAAGTCGGCGGCGCGTGCATTGTGTGTAGGGGTCATTCGGTAAAGCCTTAGCCAAATTACTTTGGTCTCTTGTTAAATATACGAAATTATCTGTATGTGGAGGTAATGCGCTGTTGAAGCATCTTGGTCAAAAATTTAGCACACCAGATCAGGACAACGATCAACTATCTGCAGGGAAATGCACCCTGAGATACAAAGGTGCCTGGTGGTACAAACAATGCCATGACTCGAACCTGAATGGTGAATATCTCGGAGGCGTGACCACGTTGTACATGAGGGGTGTCATTTGGCAGCACTGGAGAGGAGATTACTATTCGCTGAAGTTTACTGAAATGAAATTTCGGCCGTTTTATTACTGAAAGGTTCTGAATACTTTGTTGCACTAATGCTGACTGTAACGTTTAAAGTACACTGTCATTAGAGAGCGAGACCGCTGAACATTCAACAGTAACAACCACTAACTAGTATCGAATTAAGTATCCGACATAACAAATCTATGTGAGCCTATGCAATAAACTATACTGTACGCTTTGATGTCATGTGTGATGTAGTAAATGATTTAGTGATTTGTTTCACTGAAATGTCATTATTGGTCACAGCATTTCTACTTTGTGATATTTAGAACATTACACATTTTGCTAGCCGACCCGCACTGTGAATTGTTGTAACAATTCTTATTTTGTTTAGTTAAGTTTAGTTAAGTTTCGATTTTTTTCTCTATTTTCGCTATCACATGTTTGTGGTGAATAAAGCTGTGTATATAATAATTAAACTAGTCTGTAAGCTGATTGTTTTAGCATTGTAATCCCATCACCGTCATCATAAAAATCTTTAACAGAACAGTTGACAAAGCGCAATAGTTTTAATAAGAAAAAGCGCAATAGTTTCAATAAGAAACACGCAATGTGAAATAAAACGGGTTTTAGCCTTCGGGTACGCTAAGCCGTACATGTCTCATTTAATAATTCATCTACTCTTGGATAGAGTACTACGAAGTCCACAGCAGACCGGACTTACAGACCTAGTGTACGCCGTTGACGCCGCCTTGTTTCTGCCTCATGATCAGGATTCCACGGAGATCTTGCCAAACTGCTCTCCGCATAGGCTCCGCTTGGTTTACATGCCTCATGGACCAAGACAGAATGAATCGAGTCTAGATCCTCGTTTTTCACGTCACTGTAGCGAAGCTAAGTTAGTGCGACCAGATTCGTCCATAAGACGTGTACGAATCCTTCGTTACACCGGTGCACTACAGTCGTTAGCGTGCAGTCGTGTACTAACAGATAGTGATTACGTTTCAACTCGCAGATTTCGTCGAATTTGAAGAGTGACTGGAGAAGTCATCGCTGTGCTACTAGTACAAGTCACCCTAACTAGTGTGATGTGCCAGGAAACTTTCCTATGTGGTCTCGTGTCGACCCCCCCCCCCCCAGTCGGAATCGCTGCCCTTGTTGGCAATGATATCTGCGTAGATAATCGTGTCACTGAAGTGAATGTAGTCGTGCACTTACAGCCAGTCCAACAAAGACACACAGAAACTCAGACTACCATATCCAGTCGGGTATCGTCTGATATAGTTACTGATCGCACAACTCAGAAACGTACAAAGTCCAAAACTCGGTATGATCGTCGTGTCGGTATGAAAAACTTTGAGCCTGCTGACAAAGTCCTGGTGCTCATGACGATACCAGGCCAACCGTTACAAGCCAGATTCCATGGTCCTTGCATTGTTGACAAACAGCTAGGTCCAGGAGATTTTGTCATTGCGTTAACAGATCCTCAAAAGACGAAGTGCGTCTGTCGTGTCAATATGTTGGCGAAGTACCATGAGCGTGACCCTAGGTTAGGCCCGTGGAATCGCGTGGGACAGTCGAGATGCCTCATAAAGTGCGACATAGCTCCGGGTCATTGCATGCATCGCTAGACGAATCTGTGCGAACTGTTGTTCTGGTATTGCTAGTCTTCCTACAATGCACAGCAAACCATCATCAGAACACCAATTCAGTGGAGTCTAAAACTCCAACGCAACACACATCGTATATTTGGTAGTAATGGCATCTCTTTGTGTGTTCTTGCGTTGCATTCTCAGTATTATACCATTGCAAGTTATTTCGATGATAATGTTTGCACAGTTTATTTGGCATGTTGCAAACGTTGATCATTCGTGTGTTTCTAACTAACTGTTTATTCATGTCGTGATCTGATATTATGTTTGTATATTATGTTTAATAGCTGTATAACTTGCTTGTGTCGTAAAACTGTTCGTTTTTCTCACATGTTTACGCAACTTTGGCAGGAGATATGTATGATAGAGGCCTTCTACCGGTTTGATTGAGACTGTATCGATCTGTTATTAGGCCTATAGGTTACTATATCTAGTTACTGGCCGTTGGCTTTTACCTGTTAGCTATAATTCCGATCTTTTCACTGCTGCCGTCATTTCCAACACTGTTCAGTTTGTTAGTCTGAATAACTTTAGAAGGAGGAGAACTGTTGGCGTTTGCAACTGTTGAATAACACTCTACATTGTACTCTACATGATGCGAATAAATGGGCAAAAAGCTGTGGCGTTGATGAAGAGAGGCCACAGAAAATTTCGTAAACAAAATTACCGGCAGATCACGTCATGCGATAACTACGTGTTTCCGGTTGCTCGTCTTCGCAGATCGGCGACTGTCGGCGAGGTCGTCGATGTAGGTCTCATTAGTCGTCGACTGATCGCAGGTCGGCGCTGAAGCTACATCGATGGCAGACGACGTGGGTGATCGAGGCGTCGTAGTGAAACCGTGCCGTGCCGTGACACACGTGATGTGTCATGGCCGGACTTGTGTGCCTCGAGCGTCAGCGCCAAGCTGTGGTAGGTCGCCAGACGCACTGACTCAGACTCCATCATACCTCGCCTGTGCGCCCATTATCTTATATACATGCTATTGGTTGTTCGTCAGTATGACAACAATACATGGTATTAATTTGTGTGTCATCTCGTCCGTCAGCACTTTTTTACGCGCTATAGCTGGTCCTCAGGCTGACCAGGGCGAACTGCAGAGTGACCGGTCTTGCACGCCGTGGCGTCACCTATAGTGAATGCGGTTATAAAACGTAATAGCAGTCTGTGGGCAGCCGTGCTACAGTTATCATTGCCGTCTCTCTGGCATTGCCTACTGTCCAATTGTGTTTATTAGTCAAATGACTTCGGTAGACTCGAGCGCTTGGCAATTGTGACACGTTGTCTGTCTACCTACTGCATCTGGGCCTATCTGTCCAGGCCGGACTTATGTGCCTTAACTTCGAGACCGATTTTCATGAAATTCTACTAGTATGCCTAGGCCTACAGATCGCTTAAGTGCTAAGCTAACTCGATGTTTATGCATGCGAATATTTTTTAACTCAGAAGACTTTCGGAGACTTTTTACACACTAAGACTTAACAAGTGACAACCGCATTAAAAATTAAGACCAGCAGTGGCGCCACCTGGCGAATAAATGCGAAGCTTTGGCATAGCCTATACGATAGCTGAGGACTAGGCCTAGGCCTATTAGATGTCTGTCCATGTTGATTTTTTTCATGTGAATAGTGAAATTCACATGCAGTGGCTCTTCAAAGAGCCCTGTCGTGTCTCTCAGTGACAGGCAAAAAGGGAATAATAAAAAATGCTACATGTGAACATTTTATTCAAACGCTTAGGCCTAGGCCTATACCTAAAACCATGCACACTATACACATGAATGCTATCCTGCGCATGCAGTTTAGAATAAAATGTGAGTGTCACAGTGTATCACGCTAGTGATGACAATGTTTATTGCGATGACAGGCATTATCAATGAAAAACCCAGATTTTCAAATCCCCTTGAAACGAAATTAAACCTGAACCGATCGACATCAAGCTTGACTTGGGTAATTATGCGGGGTACATTATGCATGACACAAAGATAGAAGCATATATATATAAAAAAACAACAAACCAAAAATAATACACAAAATCTTAACTAATAATTCAATGTAGTGTCAGATAAACGACAAAGGTTACTATCAACTTTTCCGAACGCTTCTTTAAAATAACACTGGGCAGGTCAAACTGGAACATTTATCGACAGTAAGTAACGACAGAGATGTCACTCGTTCTAAACAATTTCTTAAAATATCTATTTACTACGAAATCAAGTGAGTATAGATCTCTTTTACACAAATTGCGAACTTCAAATACACACAATAAAATTGGCATACATTTTGTCTTTAGTAGTTCTATTAAAACATTTTCAGAAGCTATTCTCCCTATTTTACCAAAAATACTATTTACCCAGGCCTTGTCAATAGAAAACCCAGATTTTTAGACCCATAGGGAACGAAAACCCCTGAAGCGATCGACACCAAATTTGATGTGGGTAATTGCGTCAAGGACATTGCACCACACGCAAAATTTGGTGCACTGCCCCAATGGAGGGCGGGGCTACATATGCATGAAATTGTCCATCTTTTGTGTGTATTTTTTAAACCTCGTTACTTGTTTTAGCTCTTTGTATAGGCCTACCTGGACAGATCGCACTGTTTGACCAATTCTTGTGGTCCTAAAGTTCAAAAGTCGTGTTTCCGCGTAATTTGCATTCTTTGCTGGGTGCGAACAAAATTTTTTTTCAAAATTTATATTTTTTTTCGCAAAATAAGTAAAGTTTGCATTGCGTCAATAGGAATAACTTCGATCGGGATATAACTCCGGCTCTGTAGAACATAGTGCCGTGATGTTAACATGTAGCATGAAATTTTCAGCCATGGCGGATCTAATGATGTGGCTGCCATCTTTGTCACGTGACCGGAAGTGACCATGCCCACCAAATAAACATAAAATGACACTTTAAGCAGACTCAGATCGGGTTACAAATGAGAACAGCGAAATACGACTAAAACGGTGTGTTTCACTACCGTCTGTATTGCTTTGCAGTGCAAACAGTTAAATTTTATATTTCTCTATTTTTACGCAAAATTTGCATTTTGCCATGGGTGTAGGAAAACAAACCCGGCTTCATAAAACATAGCGCCGTCATGTTTGCATGTAGCATGGGGTTTTCAGCTATGGCGGATCGAATGGCGTAGCCGCCGTCTGTGTCACGTGATTGAAAGTGATTACGTCCACCAAGTCGGTGTACAATGACACTTT